>Ga0157365_10001139_pt1 | contig 11116 bp, 9 predicted proteins | sample AttsexASBM3_FD_111478 | JGI IMG/M metagenome (GOLD analysis project Ga0157365, IMG submission 111478) | Fungus gardens microbial communities from leaf cutter ant in Ribeirão Preto, State of São Paulo, Brazil - Atta sexdens ASBM3 | ecosystem: Host-associated > Fungi > Mycelium > Unclassified ... | reverse complement strand
CTTTCAACTTCCCTTATGAACAGCCTGACAACAAACAGGCGCCTAAACTCTGCTGCGTTTTCTTAGCACATACGTGTTGCTTTGGCGAAATTGGCAACACCTTAAATACCTCAATCACGTTCCACTCATCGACAGGTAGGAATCTTGGTCCCGTATATCGCGCGGTGGGGTGTCTTGAGAAGGAGTGAATACTTATTACCTGAATTCAAATGCCATGGCAGGCACTCTCAAAGCTTGTGTTAGCGCATATAGAGGGGAGATCACGGCGAAAAAATGACCTTCATGCTACTGTGCTTTGCGGCGCCCGTCGCCGTTGTACCCGAAGCCATGCCCAGAACTAATCTCTCTACCCGTGAGGTTTTCCCCGAGGGGCGCTTTAACGGAGACAAGCACTGTACATTGCCCTTAGCCGCTCCTCATACGATCGCAGGTCGTACTTGCGCACCTGCATAGGTGCCATCCGCCTTATATCGGCACGTATTGTTTCGTCGCGATCAAGTTTCTCGATACCCGCGGCAATGCTGGCTGTGTCATACGGATCAACGAACACTGCGGCATCGCCAGCAACTTCTTTGAGCGCGCCCTCTCCTGAGGTCAAAACGGGCGTATCTACTGCAAGTGCCTCGAGCACGGGCAATCCAAAGCCTTCGCATATAGACGGGAACAAGAGGCCCTTGGCAGTCCGCGTGAGTGCCGTCAGCAAATCGCGGCTGAGGTAATCGAGCTTGATGACCTTACCAGCCTCAACACCCCGCTCTATAAAGCGGAGTTCTGCATCTGACTTCCAAGCCATCGCACCGACAATGACCAGAGGCACTGTCACGTCCGCCATAAGAAAACTCTCAAGGAGCCGTCCGAGATTTTTCTTTGGCTCCAGTGATCCGAAAAACAGGTAATATCCCTCTTTCTTCAGCCCAAACAGCGCCTTGACCTTACGAGCGGCGAGTTCGGCCGCCTCTTCTGAGGCTTCCCCATCCTGATGAAACGACTGATATGTATTATGAGTACGTCCTGCCGCCTCAGGGAAAAAGGAGATAATATCCGCTTTAGAACTTTCTGAGACCGTGCAAAGGGCATCTGCCTGGGCCACTAGTTTTTTCAGCAACCGGTGATGATACGCTTTGTCGTCCAAGGTGGTATAGGGCAACCGGAGCGGAACCAGATCGTGGATCGTATAGACATTTTTTGCCCCCTCCAACTTGATAGGTAAGGGGTAGGTCCAGTGCATGATCTGTGGCGGCGCTGGCAATCGCACCGACATGAATTTCCCGGTCGCGCGAAAATACCGGGCCGCCTTCCGGTAAAGACCGCGAGCATTCCAGATCTGGTCAAATGCCGGCAGGCGGTCTGCCACGCCGCGGGGCTCGACCGCGCCTGTCACGGGTACTGATTGACCGGTTTGAACCTTGAACATTTCCCAGGTCTCGGCGCACCATCGGGGTGAGAGCACGGGGGACTTTCGCCTAGGCTTGGTTCCGTCCAGACTGTTGAAAAACTCGACCTCTGACAGGTTCCCACTGGCATGACGGGACATCTCAAGACCATAGAGGATGCCCGTCTCGCATCCCATATTCTTCAGACATTGCGTCAGAGTACGAGCGTAGCTGGCAACGCCCGTTCCCTTTGGCATGGCAAGATTGAAGCCGTCGACGACAACACTAGGACGAATGTCAGACATGGAAAAGGAACCGGGTTTAGTCACGCGTGGAGAACAAGGAGTCGATCAATGGAACAGTGATGGAGAAATTATGCTCGTCACTCACGTAATGATGCCTCAGGTGGTGGCGCTTGATATGAGCCGCCAGCGGCGATTTCATACCGAAATTGTGACAGGCATAGTGTGTCAGATCGTAGATGAAATACCCAGCCACGAAACCCGCCATGAGCGCGGCTCCATTGGCATCCCCGAGCAGAGCAATGGCGCTCAGCTCGAACAAGGCTGCAAGGGGTAATGACACGCTCAAAGGCATCAATGTGCGAAGCCGATGGGATGGCTGGATATGATGATTCGTGTGCATCATCCACACAAGAGCATCGATATGACGATTACCCGACTTCAGATGGAACAGGAAGCGATGCATCACATACTCGAATATGAACCAGACGACCATTCCACCGGCCATCAGCCCAATCGTCATCCCCATCTCTTGAGCTCGGGAGATAGCAAGAACGATTTGAAGCACCAAGAGCGGGACCCAGACACCGAGAAACAAATTGATCGATATGAGCGTGAACCGCTCAAGGCGATCGGACTTGAAAATGCGGATCGGGGGATCGTTTTTCCCCAAACGGGGCATCGCGGCGGACTTTCTTCGACGGGCGTGCGGCATAGCTTGGGCCCTCATGCCAAATAGGTCTCAACCTTGGGAATCATTCTATCAAGCTGAGTTATGGACGCGTCAACGCTCTCAGTCCATCCCCAAAAGTGGGCTGTTACAACAGCTTTACCCTGTCTCACATAGCGCTCGCCTCGGTTACAGAAATCCTCGATCGCAGATCGCCAGCCAAGCCCGTCGACCGGGTCAAGATACTCGGGAATGTGACCACCCACCTCTCTCAGGACCGGGATATCGGCGCAAATGGCCGGAACTCCCAACATGAGCGCTTCCGCCAGCGGAAGCCCGAAGCCCTCCGAAAAGCTTGGAAAGAGGAGTGCGCGCGCACCGCGAAGGATGTCCATCGTTTCGCGATCGGGAAGCCCGTTCATTTCCTGCACCTTCCCGCGCAGAGCCGGGCAGCGTTCGAGCATGTCGACGACGTTCTCGTTTTCCCATCCTCGCTTTCCGATCAGAATCAGACGAGGCACCTGTCTGCCTCCCGCCTGGACCATCTCACGCCATAGATTGAGGAGGAGAAGATGGTTCTTGCGCGGCTCGATCGTTCCAAGACAAACAAAGTACGGATCGTCGTCAATCGTTTTGCTCTCGGGTGGCGTCGTTAAATGCGCATTGGCAGGAACCCCGTGGCGTATCGTCCAGACCGGAATGGCCCGCGACGTGTGACGACCCAGCGTCATGCGCATTGCGTCTCCAACGACGTCCGAAGGCACGATGACACCGTCAGCTAGCGCCGCAACAGTCTCGATGCGGCGTCGATGGCGTTCAGGCTCCCTGGGGCGGGAATACTCAGGGTATTCAAGCGGAATGAGATCATGGATCATAGTGATGAAGACAGCATTCCAACGTCTGAGCGCGCGGGCGATAGTGTCCTTGCGCATCAAATGATGGTGTGACGTAAGGAGATAAGCGATTCTCCTGCCGTGTGACCGCTGCCGCAACATACCCACGCGGTCCGGCCACCCGAGCAGTAGGCGTTGAAGTCTTCGCGCTGCGCCCTGAGCTGAGATGTGCGTATCACCATTCCATCGAGCCTCGATCAAATCGACGAAATCCTCCGTTGCCTGCAACGGCAAGAGTCTGAGCATGCCCAGTGGATGCATGGCACAGAAGCCCGTACGGTGCCGCGCATGGTCCAGTAGGTATCGCGCATACGCCAGCTCAACCCTGTCGATACCGGTCGCCGCTGCCGCAGTCGCCCTTGAGATCAGACGAGAAATATCAAGCACAATGAAAGGTGCGTCATCATGGTGCTTCAGCAAATCTTGAGTCTCACTTTCCGCGCGGGCAGGTCAGCCATCCCGAGCGGCCTGTAGATATTGTTCACTGCCTGTTGTGGTGAGCGCGGCAGCAACCAACGGGCATATTCCATCGGGCAATGAGCCTTGAGCCGTTTCACGCTGCCTTTCACGAGCATGTCCAGAGCCTCGTCCGAGAAGAACCCCCCCTTGATAAGGCATCGCTCTATCAGCACCCGCCTGAACGCATTGAACAACGCCATATCCGGCTCGCCGGGGTCATTCCAGAACTCGTCGAGGCTACGTGTGTAAGTGATGCCGGGGACACCGTATACGGCATCACCGAGCGTGATGACGGGCCGCCCGGAATTCAGAGCAAGCGTGCCGGTCGTACTGTTGATCGTCACCACTCCTCGGGAGTCACGCACCATCAGGGCGATATCCCCCTCCTCCACGTAATCCACCCTATGTCGAACGCCATACTGCGCGGCCACATCGGCAACGCGATGCCGCCAGTCCACCACCCCATTATCGAGCGGATGCTCCTTGACAACCAGTCGGAGGTCTTCGGGGGCATGCGTGGCGAAAGATGAGATCACCTGCACGAGAGCATCGCCAATAGAAGCGAAAGGGGAATGCAGGCGCACCTGCGCATCCGCATCGAGCTGCAACGGAAAGAGCATGTAACGCGCCTTCGTAGCACTGAGGCGATCAAGCACTGCTTTCGAGCGACGACGTGCCGGCTTCCGATCGACGAGCCGCTTCAGCCAGCCCATCCCCTCCACCAGAGGCGGCCAGGGACGGTGTGTGGTCCAGTGACGGTAATACCAGCGTGAGAGCAGGTCTGCCGCGTTGTAAGCGACTCCCTCGAGTGCGCGACGTCTGAAGGAAGACGGAACGGTCTGCGGAAGATCTTCACTTGGTTCGCTGAATTCATGGTCAAGATACCAGGCAGGGTCTCTCGGCAGAGCGGAATAGCCGTTTACGCCGCCAATCTCCAAGGTCACCCAGTCGGGCCTGATGTAGCCTTCCTCAAAGACGTGGACCGTTGTCAGTTGCTCGCGACATACTTCAATCGCTGCTCTGTGGAGCGTTCGGCAATCTCCGAACAGAAGCACATCGGTGATACGGTGCTTGGCGATCAATCCGCGCAACTCTGCCGGCCAGTCTTCCTCGGTGCCTGTGTAATCAATCCCGCCGGGCTGGCGCCAGAATAGTCGGTCTCCGCCATTGAAGTTGACCTTGTGGACGCTGAATCCCTCACGCCTGAGAGCGGCACCGACCAGCTGAAAGAAAGGACCCATCAGCCCTTGGAGCAACAGGAAATGACGCTTGGCGGGCTGCATAGATGATGGCGGTACCGGGTTGTCACTTCTGTCAGTCATGAGAAAATACTCGTGCCAGCTCGTGGCAAAATTTTGTCACGTTTTTGGTCAAGGCTCCCTGCTTTCTTCGTAGCGAAGTCCTCATACCGGTGCGCCACAGCCCAGGCTCCCCCAACCTTCCGATCAATGCCTCAGGCGAGCAAGGCAAGCCACTCACTGGATCGAGATACCTCGGATAGATAATGAGCGTGGCTGCGATCAGTTCCTCAAGCGTTAGAATTCTGTTTCGACGTCCGGTCGGGGCCGCGAAATCGGTTGTGAGCCCCCACCCCGAGTAGAAGGGCTGTCCCCATGTCGAAACCTTGATCCCACGCATCAAGGCTTCGAACCCTGTCAGAGAGGTTAGCGTATGGACCTCATCGATCTCACCCAGCAGTCCCGGCATCGATCCGCCACGATGAATCTCATCAGCGACCAGGAGGGCCGTATCATCGGCTATGGCCCCTGTTCGATGTCCCGCATCCACATCGGGATGGGGTCGGTAAATGATCCAGGCATCGGGTTCAACCTGCCTCACACGTCTGATGAGTTCGAGGTTACTGTACACCCCGGCGCCACCTTTCAAGACCGACTGATCGTCTGAAACTTGTCCGGGCACAAGAATGACATGCCTTCGCTCTCGGCTTTTCACCCTAATCGGTGTTCCCGCCTCAACGCGGGAATGAGTGCCATATTTTGAGATACGTTCTTCCACGATACGTTTTGCGAGACATCTCGCACGCTCAATCAGCAAAGGATCGAAGACTTGTGTCGAGAGGATCGTTTCCAGATCGCTGGGAGAAGCTGGATCATAATAGATGCCACTCTTATCCAGGACGATTGAGGCTGGCGGGAGGAGATCGCTACCGAGCCCTAAAGACCGGATGAAGCCATCTTCGATGCGCCAGATCGACTGCCCCTCTTGCGCGACCCGTCCTTCCAGACCAGACGGCACGCGTGTCGACCAACAAGCGACAGCGCCGTTACTGGCTTTCGCCGCACGCACAGCCGAGGCGGTGTGGCGCATGAAACGAGGTGACCCAGGGGCTTGGGCGAAGAATTGCCGCATCCTGGCTTTCTTCCACCAGGCCATCCCCATGCAGACAGCTATCTCTCGATTATCCTGCACGATGTCGCGCCAATCTGACAGATGCACGAGGATGTCATCGAAGGTCGTTTCCGTTCCATCAGACGGATCATGGTATCGGGTACCATAGACGATGGCGCTGGCTGCCTTCAGACGATTCGCTTGGGACGGAATCTTCTTATCGATGCACCAAACGGGTCGATCATAGGCCAGTCCTAACAGACTCAGATCGCCCATTCCGAAGGTCAGAACGACAGCGCTGTGTTCGAGAAGAGCGTGAGGATTGATTGGTCGCCTGACAATTCTCGCACCTTCCGCCGCAGCACCCCGTAACAGGTGAGATATCGAAGGCTGGGTTCGGGTGGAGACGCTGACCGTGATTTCGTTAGCGTTCCATCCCGACTTTGCGGTGCGCCACGCCTGTCGCGCCTCAAGGGGATTGGACGGCAACTCAAGGAGTACCCGACGACTCGAATCGGGTTTGAGACCATAAGGGTTCGTGTAATCCCCGCCCAAACGTCGTCGGGCCAGTTCCTCGAATTTTGAGAGGGCCGTCTCAGGGTCACCCCCGAAGCTGTCGGCCTCAAACTCCTCCCACGAGCACGGGAATACTCCAAGGTCGGGAAGCCCGCGACGGAATGGTGGCGCACGCAGCAGCACAGGTAATGGACATTGCTGGCGACGCATCATGCTCCAATCGTCAACGAGCTACTAGGGTGACCTGAAAGACAACGATATCTCTCACAAATCGCCGCGTGTGGCAAAAAGCAATTCCAGGCACGATTGCCGAAAGTGTAAATTCAGGTAACAGGCGGAATTGAGTATCGTTTCGATATCGATATTTTACACATCGCCTAAAATTACCGTGTTCTCCGCGTCAGGAAGAACCAACGTCCCGCCCTGAGCCGCTCTTTATTATCGGTTACGCTTCCGATGGAACCGATCAGTCCTCAGAAGAATTCGACATCAGGCAGACTTGTATCGCATAGATGACCAAAGCTCTGCTGGGGTTTCCCATGTCTGCCTCACCACCAATCGAGCCAGCGCTCCACGGGATTGCGCGGCGTGGCACACCGCCTCGACGTCACGACTGCAAGATCTTCAAGCACATTTATCCGTGCTCCAACATTTTGGGGTCCTTCCTTTGAATCCTTAACCCAGAAGTTTGCCGTAGCCTTCTCTTCGACCGCTCGACTATGTTCCCCCTGATCCGCAGCTTCCTCATCTGCGAGGCGGTTGACCAAATGGCGCCGCTTGGAGCGGTATATTGTCTCCTATGGGGCTTACCAGTTGCTCTCGCCATTCTTTTCACGCGTGAAACTTGCTACTGGGCTGGCTTCTGTGAAAGCAGACACTGACGAATCATTTTCATCCCAGCTGTCCAGGACCATGCAAACAGAATCGATCTTCTTCGTGATCATGGCCTGTGTAAGCGCGATATGCGCCGAAATCACCGACCGCTTTGCCATTCCTGCGCGATTACACAGGAGCGCTCATGGCGTAGCCCTGAGAATTCTCCCTGTCCTCTGGGCCTACGCGGTACTGACCGCTCTTTCCGGGTCGCCGGTTATCGGCGCGACATTACCGCTGATGAGCGTGCTTGCGCTTGTCATCGGTTCGAACACGAAATACCGCATCCTCGGTGAGCCGCTCGTCTTCTCCGACCTGGTCGTTGTCCGATCCTTTATCATGTACCCCCGCTTCTATGTTGAAGCGATCTCGCTGCCACTGCGCTGCTTGCTTCTTGTTTCGGCGGTTTTGATCATCTACCTCGTCATAAGCTTCTCCTCCCCTGATCGCACAATGGCAGCGGCAGGCCTGTCCCTTGCCCTCGCCAGCACCGCCGGTCTGCTGATTGCGTCAAGTCAGACGCGGAAGTCGACGAGAATGTCCGAGCCGGCGCTGGAGCATGATATTGCAACCTACGGTTTGTTTGCGGTGCTGATCATCTACTGGCTTCGTTGGCGTCAAACGCGCGACCACCCTGCCCCGGCGCCTGTCGAGGAAACGTCTGTCGGGGCGACGCCGCACTCAATCGTCATCGTGCAGTGCGAGTCCTTTGCACAATTGACCGCCCAGCTCGCTTATCTGCCGGGCCTCAGTCTCGCGAGGCACCGTGCAATAGCGTGGGGGAATCTCGAAGTTAGTGGTTTCGGCGCTTACACAATGCGCACCGAGTTCGGGGTGCTCTGTGGAATAGACGAAGAGGCTTTGGGACTGCGACGCTACGACCCCTTCCTGACAGCCGGACACGTACCGGGTCATTCACTCCCGGTGAAACTCGCCGCACTATATCCTCAGAGTTTCTTTCTGCATCCGCACGACCTGCGTTTCTACGATCGGATAAAACTCATGCCTCGTCTGGGTTTCCAACATCTGATCGGAGAAAACCATTTCCCTCCGGCCGAAGCAGGATCGCCCTACGTGAGCGATCGGGAGATAGGCCACAAGATTTTGTCCCTTGTGGACCAGGCTTCCGAACCCACGTTGATCTACGCCGTCACGATGGAGAATCACGGGCCGTGGGACAAGGGTCGAGCAGGTCAAACCGACGGCATCAGCGCCTGGGCCCATCACGTCCGGAATAGCGATAAACTGCTCAACCAGCTCGTCGATGGGCTCGATAGAAGCGAGCAGTCGAGTCTATTGATTTTCTTTGGCGATCACCGCCCTACAATTCCCGGCCACATCGCTCCAGGCCGTGTGCGTCACACGCCTTATGTAGCACTCCAGTTCCCCGCCGGCGGGGAACACTGTCTAGACATCGCCGAGACGCCCTCCACGCGCACGCCGGCGGAACTTCATCAGCTGATCCTTAATCTTGTATCGGGCATCGAGGCAAATCCCGGGTCGACGGTTGCGTAAAAACTGCTCAAACGTCTCGTGAAATGTTCCTGACTGAAGAGCGCAGCACGCGCCCTTCCACGGGCAGATAACTGCTGCAGATACCCGTCTTCCAACTCGCTATCCAAGGCCGCAATTCCATCAGCGATATCTCGGACACTTAGCGGGTCCACGAGGTATGCGGCATCGCCGGCGACTTCCCCAGTCGCTCCCCCTCGTGATGTCAGTACCGGCGTGCCAAGACTCATAGCCTCGATGATGGGCAGGCCAAACCCTTCAGCCAATGAGGGAAAGAGAAGGGCACGGGCCCCTTTCAGGGTCCGCAAGAGGCGGATCTTGTCGCACCATGGGATTCTCCTGACATGACTGCTTGCCCCACGGGATCGGCAATCGGGTTGGTCATCACCATCAGGTCCGATCAGGGTAAGTGAGCGCACACTCGAGCTCATGGCATGAGCTTCGAGCAATCGGTCGATATTCTTGCGCGTCTCAACGCGGCCGATGCAGAGGAAGCCTCCATCCGGAACAAGCGGCTCGGCCTGCATGACCGCATCCAACAGGGCCGCGTCGAAAGACACGGGTTGATAGAGATTATGCACTTTCTGAGGATTGATTGAAAATCGCTCAATCAGTTGCGATCGAACCGTTTCAGACACGGTGGCGACTGCGTCAACAGTCCTCAGCAGCACCCGTAGAAGATGTTCGTGACGATCCGGGGCAATTCCGGTCAATTCTGGATGTGTCAGGGGGATCAAGTCGTGGATCGTCACGACATTCGGCACCTCCGCGAGCGTGATCGGTAGAGGGGCCGTCCAGTGCATCAACCGAGGGCGTTGCAACGACGGCGGCGATCTCAGCTCAGTCAAACGCCTCCTCAAACCGAATCGCGAGTGGGCAGTACGGAAGAGGTCGGTCGCGTAGAGAAGGTTGCCCTGGGCGTCTTCTATTATTTGTTGGTGCCGGGAGACTGCAGAAATGAAGCGACGTACCTTTGGCAATCGGGCGGGAAGCCTTCTCTTGGGCTCCTGAAGCACGATCTGCGAGGCCACCCCGCACTGTGTCAGTGTGTCCCAAAGGCCATGCACATAACTATGGACCCCCGTCCCACCTGGTTGCCAGTTGCGGCCGTCGAGCCAGACGGTATGATCGTGATCAGACATGCCCTTGAGCATAAGACGAGATCGACGCATACGCGAGCTTGGATAGGGATAAGCCGGCGACAATGTCCGTAGGATCCCGATCCTGACCATGTGCGGCACTCGATAATCTCATAGAAACGCGGGGCCATCTCCCCATCCCGACCTCGGTGGCCACAATGGTTATGCGCTTAGATCTTCGCGCAAAAAACAAGGGACGGCGCCCGAGTTGGCGCAATGTTAGGACCTCAAGATGGTCGTGGACACGCGAGACGCCTGCAAGCCGCACCCAAGGCAACGCGCACTACGATACCTCAATGCCATCCCCGAAACGATCAACAATATCGACCCTGTGACGTGGAGAATAGACTCATCAGCATCGTTCGCCCCTATTTCCAGGCCAATATCGGCACTCTAGATCGCAGTAAAAATGGCACCCCTCTTGGCGCGACTACAGGCCGCACTCGTGTTGTACAATGACCAAACGAGAGTTGCCCAGCTAGGGACGAGATAAAGGTCAGGAGGACCCGCGATTACGTCTATGTCACCTGCACGTTGAATTTTCGATCACTCTTCGTACTCTAACTATCCGGAGTTTTCACGAATGAGGCGAGCGCGCTCTGCTAACGACTTGCGCCGACCTCCATCGGCTTGGGCATCTGATGGAGAGTATAGAGCAGGAACAAAAACAGGGCATAGCTGGGAAATTTACCAAATCCGAAAAGCTCATGGACGACCTGCCGCGGCGCTCACGCTCATCCTGCATAGCCTTAGTATGCGTTGCTTGCGCATTATGGAACAAGACTATCCCGTCCGGTGGCTATCTCGATATTTGAGCATCGGAACATGACCCCCATCAGCGGCTCTAAGAGAGGTTTCGGTACCGACAACGTGCACGCCGCTATGCTGGTGCCTGCGTATCTATTGGACGCTCTGCCTGTTCTGAGCGTTCACGCGCCCTGACGTACGTACACCTGAGCACTACGCTGCTGCGACGTCTGTATATGTATGTGGGGGGGTGTGTATTGGTTGCGGGGGCAGGATTTGAACCTGCGGCCTTCAGGTTATGAGCCTGACGAGCTACCGGGCTGCTCCACCCCGCGGGGGTGGT
>Ga0157365_10001138_pt1 | contig 11119 bp, 10 predicted proteins | sample AttsexASBM3_FD_111478 | JGI IMG/M metagenome (GOLD analysis project Ga0157365, IMG submission 111478) | Fungus gardens microbial communities from leaf cutter ant in Ribeirão Preto, State of São Paulo, Brazil - Atta sexdens ASBM3 | ecosystem: Host-associated > Fungi > Mycelium > Unclassified ... | reverse complement strand
GCGGCGACCGACAGGTGGAACAGCCGCACCAGGGGATCCCAGAGCCGCACGGTCGCCGCGCTCATCAGCTGCCGATCTCGCTCTTGACCGCCTTGCCGCTCACCGGATCATGATAGATCTCGACCTTGCGCCTGTCCTTGTCGAAGCCGTAGATCTCGTAGCAGTTGCCCTTGGTGATCTTGAATTTCTTGATCTCGTAGCCCTGGTCACGCAGCTGCGCCTGGAATTTCTCGGCGTCCTGCCAGGTGGACTTGTCCGCCTGGGTGCACTGGGGTTCGGCGGCGAGGGCCAGGGGACTTGCGAACAGCAACGGCAGCAACAGGCGGCGCATGGCGACACTCCTCGTGGTGGGAGTGACCAGACTCGACGGCGAAGCTTAATGCAGTCTTAGGATGCAACGCCCGGTAACAGTTGCCCCTGCCGCTGCGCCAGGACGCCAGCGATGATGGCGGGCTAGAGCCATCAAAACGAGAGGAAGGCGGTCGTGCGGGTACTGCTGGTGGAAGACGATGCGGCCCTGGCCCAGGGCATCCGCATGGCCCTGCGCGGCGAGGGCTATACCCTGGACTGGGTGGCCGACGGCCTGGCCGCCGAACACGCCCTGGCCGCCGAGCGCTTCGATCTGGTGCTGCTGGACCTGGGCCTGCCGCGCCTCGACGGCCTCGACCTGCTGCGCCGCCTGCGCAGCCAGCCCGACGGCCAGGTGCCGGTGCTGGTGCTCACCTCCCGCGACGCCAAGGCCGATCGCATCCAGGGCCTGGATGCTGGCGCCGACGACTACCTGGTCAAGCCCTGCGACCTGGACGAACTCAAGGCGCGCCTGCGCGCCCTGATCCGCCGCAGCTGTGGCCGCGCGCAACCACTGCTGGAGCACGCCGGCATCAGCCTCGACCCGGCCAGCCAGGTGGTGCACTACCGCGGCGCCGAGGTGGTGGTGACGCCCATGGAATACCAGCTGCTGCACCAGCTGCTGTTGCGGCCGGGCGCCGTCATCACCCGCGAGCGCCTGAGCAATACCCTCTATGGCTGGCAGGAAGCCGCCTCGGGCAACACCCTGGAAGTGCTCATCCACAACCTGCGCAAGAAGCTCGACAGCGGCCTGATCCGCACCGTGCGCGGGGTGGGCTATCTGCTGGAGCGTCAGCCATGATCGCCATCCGCACCCGCATCCTCGCCCCCACCCTGGCCCTGGTGCTGGCTGGCAGTCTGGCCCTGGCTCTGCTGGCGCTGCGCGACAGCCATCGCGAGATCGAGGGCATCTACGACGCCCAGCTGGTCCAGGGCGCGCGCCTGCTGGAAGGCCTGCTGCAGGCCAGCACGCCGGCGGCGGATCGTTGGCCGGAGCTGATCCGGGTGTTCGATCGGGCCATGCAACCCGTTCCCGGTAGCGTACCGGCGCACCCCTACGAGAATCAGCTGACCTTCCAGGTCTGGACCGCCGATGGCCGGCTGCTGGCCCGCTCCGGCAATGCGCCGCGGCTGACCGAAGTGCCGCCGGAGGGCCTGCACGAGGTGTTCGAGAACGGGCGCGAATGGTGCGGGATGCTGGTGCGTACCGCCGATGGCGGCCTGCGCATCTGGGTCGGCGAGCGCGAGGACCTGCGCCAGGACCTGATCCAACGCATCGTCAGCCATACCCTCTGGCCGACGCTGGTGGGCCTGCCGCTGCTGGTCGGGGTGCTCTGGCTGCTGCTGGGTTGGGGCCTGCGACCGCTGCAGGATTTCGCCCGCGGACTGCGCGAACGCGATCCCCACAGCCTGGCGCCGCTGCCGACCGGCCCGCTGCCGCCGGAGTTGCAACCCATGCGCGGCGCCCTGGATCACCAGCTCGCCCAGTTGCGCGCCCTGCTCGATCGCGAGCGGCGCTTCATCGCCGACGCCGCCCATGAATTGCGCACGCCCTTGGCGATCCTCGACCTGCATGCGCAGAACGCCCAGCGCGCCGAGACGGCCGCGGAGCGCGACGAAGCCCTGGGCTATCTGCGCCAGGGCGTCAGCCGGGCCACCCGCCTGGCCAGCCAGTTGCTGACCCTGGCGCGACTGGAACCCGGTGCCGCCCAGGTCCAGCCGCTGGCCCTGGAGCCCCTGGTGCGCGAAGAGCTGGCGGAATTGACGCCGCTGGCGCTCAGGCAGCAGGTGGAGCTGGTGCTGGCGGCCCAGGCCGGACCGCCGGTGCTCGGCGATCCGGACGCCATCGCCATCGCTCTGCAGAATCTGGTGACCAATGCCCTGGCCTTCGCCCCCGCCGGCAGCGCGGTGGAAGTCGGCATCGAGGCCAGCCAGGACCAAGGCGTCCTGCTGCGGGTGAAAGATCGCGGCCCCGGGGTGGACGAGGCCGAGCTGGCGCGGTTGTGCGATCGCTTCTACAGCGCCGGCAACCCCCAGGGTGCCGGACTGGGACTGGCCATCGTCGAGACCATCACCCGCCGCCTGGGCGGTGCCCTGACCTTCAGCAATCGCGCCCGGGGCGGCTTCTGCGTGGAGTTGCGCCTGCCGCACGCCGGCTAGGTTCAAACAGCTAGGCCCGCTGGTAGCCGCGCGCCACCACCGGGCGCTCCGGGCGGGTCAGGCGCAGGCCGAGGCCCATCAGCAGCACCACGCCCATGGCCATCAGCAGCCAGGCGTTGGCCAGGCTGTCCAGATGGTCGCGCAGGATGCCGGCGGCCAGCGGCGCCAGGCTGGCGATCAGGTAGCCACCGCCCTGGACGAAGCCAAGCAGCGCGCCGGCGTCGGCGGGATCGCGCACCTTGTCCATCGCCAGGATCAGCGACAGCGGAAACAGCGCGCCGATGCCCAGGCCGAGCAGGATGGCGGTGGGCACCGCCAGCTGCAGCGGCGCCAGCGCCAGGCACAGCAGCCCCACCAGCACCACGCCGAGCACCCCCAGCACCAGCGGCCGGCGATTGCGCAGGCGGGCGATGGTCGCCGACAGCAGGAGACCGGCGCTGACCTCGGCGAGACTCACCCCGCCCAGCAGCAGGCCGCTGTCGGCCGGTTGCCAGCCGAGGCCGGTGTAGTACGGCGGCAGCCAGGCCAGCACCAGGGTGTAGGCCGCGGTCCCGATGCCGAAGAAGGCCAGCAGCAGCCAGGCCTGGCGCTGCCGCCAGGGTTGCGCGCGGGGTGCCGCGTCCTGCGCCGGCGCATCCGGACGGGCCAGGGCCAGCCAGGTGCCGAGCGCCAGCAGCACCGGCAGGGTCCAGAGCGCCAGGCCCTGGGCCCAGCCCCACTGCTCGGCCAGGGGCGCGGCGGTGGCCGCCGCCACGGCCGCGCCGCCCATGATGCCGGTGGTGTAGAGGCCCATGAGGGTACTGGTGCGCTGCGGATGGCAGCGGCGGATATAGGCGGGGATCAGCGCCTGGACCAGGGCGATGCCGACGCCACCCAGCCCGGCGGTCAGGATCAGCCCCAGGCCGCTTGGCTCTTCCCAGCGCAGGGCATTGGCCAGGGCCAGCAGCAGCAGGCCGAGGGCGATGCCACGGCGCTCGCCGAGCCAGGCCTGCAGACGGGCGCCACCCAGGGCGCAGAGACCCATGGCGGCGATGGGCAGGGTGGTCAGCGCCCCGGCGCCACTGCCTTCCAGGCCGGTCGCGGCCTGGATGCCATCCAGCAGCGGACCGATGGCGGCCAGGATGGGTCTGAGGTTCACGCCGACCAGCAGCACCACCAAGACGGCCAGGAAGGCATCCTGGCGCGGTGCGGGCGTGTTCGGGGATGAAGGTGACGCGGAAAGCATGGACAATCTCCAGAGTGACGCGATATTTCTCTTGATGAGAAGTATCTTAACATCAAGATATATTCCTGAGGTAAGCCAATGGCCGATCGCGCCGAATTCGCCGTGGACCAGTGGCACCGCGAGCGCCCCGACCTGGATGCCCTGCCCATGCGCCTGGTCGGTCGCCTGGGCGAGATGGCCCAGGTGCTCACTCGCGATGTCCTGCAGCCCTTCTTCGACGAACACCGGCTGCACTATGGCGAATTCGACGTCCTGGCCACCCTGAGGCGCGCCGGCGAGCCCTATGCCCTGAGTCCGACCGTCCTCTATGAATCGGCCATGATCTCCTCGGGCGGCATGACCAATCGCCTCGACCGCCTGGAGCGCGCCGGGCTGATCGAGCGGCGCAAAAATCCCGAGGATCGCCGCAGCACCCTGGTGGCCCTCACCACGGACGGCTTCGCCCTGATCGACGGCCTGATGGCCGCCCACGTCGACAACGAACGCCGCGCCCTGGCCACCCTCAGCGAGGCCGAGCAGCGGCAGCTGGATGCCCTGCTGGGCAAGTGGCTGGCCGGCCGCGCGCCGTCCTGACGGCCATGTACCTCGACTTCAGCTCGTGCAATGGCCTCCACGCCGTGGCCCAGGACTATGCCCATGGCGAGCGGGTGCCGCCCCATCGTCATCGCCAGGCGCAGCTGATTCACGCCCTCTGCGGCATCGTCATCGTCAATACCGCCCAGGGGCGCTGGGTGGTGCCGCCCGGGCGCGGCGTCTGGGTGCCCGCCGGCGAAGAGCACGATCTGCACCTGCTGGGCCGGGTCGAGGTGCGCACCCTGTTCGTCGATCCCCAGGCGCGCGCCGAGTTGCCGACGCGCTGCCAGCTGATCGCCGTCTCGCCGCTCCTGCGCGAACTCATCCTGGCCGCCCTGCCCCTGCCTGCCGATCGACCGGCCGAGGGGCGTGCCCGCTATATCCTGCAGCTGATGCTCGACGAGTTGCAGGGCTCGCCCACCGCCGGCCTGCACCTGCCCTGGCCGGTGGATGCCACCCTCGCCGCACTCTGCCGCCACCTGCGCCAGCACCCGGGCGAGCGCTGGACGCTGACCCGCGCCGCCGCGCGGCTGGCGGTCAGCGAGCGCACCCTGAGCCGGCTGTTCCTCAAGGAAACCGGCCTGACCTTCGGCCAGTGGCTGCAGCGGGCGCGGCTGGATTCCAGCCTGACCTCCCTGGCCGCCGGCCACGCCATCGTCGACGTCGCCCTGGACCACGGCTATGCCAGCCCCAGTGCCTTCGCCACCCGCTTCCGCCAGGTGCTGGGGGTGTCCCCTTCCGCCTATCGCGGCCAGACGGAGTTGCCCCCCGTCCCTAGCCCGCCACCCGGCCCAGATCGGCCGGATCTATGATCCCCAGCGGCGCGGCCTGCGCTGGGTAGGCGGCCAGGGCCAGGCGACCGCCATAGGGATGGCGCGGATGGATGGTCAGCTGGTTGCAGGCCTCCACCACGCTGGCCACCTCTTCCAGGCGGGAGAAGTCGATTCCCGGCGTGATGCCCTGGCTGTAGAGATTCAGCGCCAGGGTCACCAGATCGACGTTGCCGGTGCGCTCGCCATTGCCGAACAGACAGCCCTCCACCCGCGTGGCCCCGGCCAGCTGGGCCAGTTCGGCGCAGGCGACGCCGGTGCCGCGGTCGTTGTGCGGATGGACGCTGATGGTCACGTGGGGCGCCGGACCCAGGCCGCGGATGAAGCCCTCGATCTGGTCGGCATAGACATTGGGCGTGGCCACTTCCACCGTCGCCGGCAGATTGAGGATCAACGGGCGCTCCGCCGAGGGCTGCCAGGCCTCGCGCACCGCCTGGCAGATCTCCAGGGCGAAGTCGGCTTCGGTGAAGCAGAAGGTCTCGGGCGAATACTGATAGGTCCAGGCCGTCTCCGGCTGGGCGTCGCACAGGGCGCGCACGCGCTGGGTACCGGCCACCGCCATGGCCAGGGTAGCGGCGCGATCCTGGTCGAACACCACCCGGCGAAACAGCGGCGCGGTGGCGTTGTAGAGGTGCACGATGGCGCGGGGCGCCCCAACCAGGGCCGCGAAGGTGCGCTCGATCAGCTCGCTGCGCGCCGGCGTCATCACCTGCAGCCAGAGATCGTCCGGCAGTCCGTCCGCGGTGACCAGTTCACGCACGAAATCGAAATCGGTCTGGGACGCCGCCGGAAAGGCCACCTCGATTTCCCGGTAGCCGATCGCCAGCAACAGGGCGAAGAAGCGCCGCTTGCGCTCCAGCCCCATGGGCTCGATCAGCGCCTGGTTGCCATCGCGCAGGTCGGTGGAGCACCAGCGCGGTGCCTGGGTCAGCTGGCGGCCCGGCCATTGGCGGTCGGGCAACGGGGGCGCGGCAAAGGCGCGGTACTTGGTCTGGGGTTGCTTGAGCATGGGGGACTCCAGGACTGGGTCCCCGAGTCTGAGCGCCCCGCCGGTCCGCTGCGCTCGCGAGCAGGACAGCCCCCTGCGCGATCCGGACAGCCCGCGGCATGCAAAAAGCCGCCGGGGATGACCCGGCGGCTTGCTTGTCAGCGACCCGCGGTCAACCCACCGAGATGCGCTCCAGCGGTACCGGCTTGAGCCGCGGCGTGAGCACATGGATGACCACGATGGCCACCAGGTAGGCACTGCCGGCGACGATGAAGATCGGCTGGTAGGACTTGAAGATCTCCAGGATGTAGCCGTTGTAGGTGGTCATCAGCATGCCGCCGATGGCGCCGGCGGTACCGCCGATGCCGATCACCGAGGCCACGGCTTCCTTGGGGAAGAGGTCCGACGGCAGGGTCATCAGGTTGGCCGACCAGGCCTGGTGGGCCGCGGCGGCGAGACCGATGATGCCCACCACCAGCCACAGGCTGGAGACGAACTGGGCGGTGACGATAGGTACGACCGCCAGGGCGCAGAGCAGCATGGTGGTCTTGCGCGCCAGGTTGGCGCTGCGGCCGAGCTTCATCTGCTTGGAGGAGCCCCAACCGCCCATCACCGAGCCGATGTCGGCCAGGATATAGATGGCGATCAGCGGCGGACCGAAGGATTTCAGATTCAGGCCGTAGGTCTTGCCAAGGAAGTCCGGCAGCCAGAACAGGTACAGCCACCAGATCGGATCGGTGAGGAACTTGCCGGCGGCATAGGCCCAGGTCTCGCGGAAGGTCAGCAGCTTGAACCAGGAGATCTTGACCGCGACGGCCGGCTTGGCCGATACCGGGGAGCCATCATCGGCCTGGATGTAGGCCAGCTCTTCGCGACTCACCTTGGGGTGTTCGTGGGGGCGGCGATAGATCAGCAGCCAGGCGATCAGCCACAGGGCGGTGACCAGACCGATGGAGATGAAGGCCGCGCGCCAGCCCCAGGCCAGGGTGATGGCCGGTACCAGCAAAGGTGTGATGATAGGGCCCATGGCGGTGCCGGCGTTGAACAGCCCGGTGGCCTGGGCGCGTTCCTTTTGCGGAAACCATTCCGAGACCGCCTTGAGGCTGGCCGGAAAGCTGCCGGACTCGCCGAAGCCGAGGGTGAAGCGCACCAGCACGAAGTGGGTGACGGTATGGGCGATGCCGTGACCGATGCTGGCGATGGTCCAGATGGTGAAGGCCAGGGCGTAGCCGATGCGCACCCCGACCTTGTCGATGATGCGGCCAAAGGTCAGGAAGCCGATGGCGTAGGCGCACTGGAACCAGAACACGATCTTGGCGTAATCGGTCTCCGTCCAGCCCAGGTCCGCCTGCAGCGTGGGCTTGAGGATGCCGATCATCTGGCGGTCGATGTAGTTGATGCCGATGGCGATGAACAGCAGGGCGCAGATCAGCCAGCGGTAGCGGGTGAAGCGGGAGACTTGCGGGGTAGCGGCGACGGGCGTGTCCTGCGGCCGCAGGGCGGACTCCGTCTCGGGAGTGACCTGGATAGTCATCGAATAGGCTTCCTGACTTGTTGTTATTGACCGGTGTGAACCGGGGTCGTTGGAAAGCTGTTACCAGATATTCATATGACATCGTATGAGTGACTTTGGCAGGTGTCAATCCACCCAAAGCAGAGTGGTCAGACATCTCTCAAGTAGCTAGTCCCTGGCCACCCGACTCGGTCTTCGCGCTCACCTCAGCCTCTCTGACCGGCCCCTGAACCCTACCTTAAAGAATCTGTGACGCGCCCGGCACTTTTTCGCCCCAAGCCGTCTAATGCCGGTCTTTGAGGCGAAGCCGTCGTCTCATCTCTTCTCGCCGAGCCTGCCGTGCCTGTCGCCGACATTCCTTCCCTGCTGGCGCGCCTTGCCGAGCTGGAGCAACGCAATCAGCAGCTGCGCCAGCAGCTCGATGCCCGCGCCGTGCCTGCGGAAAACAGCGCGACCCTGACCAGCGAACGCTACCAGTTCCTGTTCAACGCCATGGACGAGGGCTTCTGCATCATCGAATTCCTCGACGGGCCCCACGGCCCCTTGAGCGACTACATCCACATCGAGGCCAATCCGGCCTATGCGGCCCATGCCGGTATACCCAATGTGGTGGGCCAGAAGCTGCGCGACATGGTCGGCGACGAGGCTCAGGCCTGGCTCGACCGCTATGGGCACGTGCTGCGCACCGGCGAAGCCATCCGCTTCGAGCAGGAACTGGTGGCCACCGGGCGCTACCTGGAGCTGGCCGCCTTTCGCATCGAGCCGGCCAGCCGCCGCCAGGTCGCGGTGCTGTTCCAGGACATCACCGCGCGCAAGCGCGCCGAAATCGCCCTGCGGCAACTCAACGAAACCCTCGAAGAACGGGTGCAGGCCGCCCTGGCCGCCAACCGCATCCTGGCCAGGGTGGTGGACGCCGCCAGTGCAATGATCCATGTACTGGACTTCGATTTCCGCTGGCTGGCGGTCAATGGCTCCGGCGCCGACCTCTTCGAACAGGTCTTTGGCGTCCGCCCGCAGTTGGGGGCGTCCTACCGCTCGGCCCTGGACAGTCGCCCGGAGATCAGTGAACGGCTGTCCGCGCAGTGGCAGCGCGCCTTTACCGGCGAAGCCTTCAACGAGATCGTCTCGGTCGGCGAGGCACCGCTGCAGCGCCACTACGAACTGCAATTCAGCCCGCTGCTCGATGCCGACGGCCAGCGCATCGGCGCCTATCAGTTCGCCTACGACGTCACCGAGCGCCTCAACGAGCAGGAGCGCATCCGGCTGATGGAGGAAGCCCTGCGCCAGTCGCAGAAGATGGAGGCCGTCGGCCAGCTCACCGGCGGCATCGCCCATGACTTCAACAACCTGCTGACCGGCATCCTCGGCTCGCTGGAGATGCTCGACCTGCGCCTGCGCCAGGGCCGGCTGCAGGACCTCGAGCGCTACACCGGCACCGCCCGCAGCGCCGCCCAGCGCGCCGCCGCCCTGACCCACCGGCTGCTGGCCTTTTCCCGGCGCCAGACCCTGGATCCGCAACCGGTGGCGCTGGAGCAACTGGTCATCGGCCTGGAAGACCTGATCCAGCGCAGCATAGGTCCGCAGATCGCCCTGGAGCGCGAAGCCGATCCCCGGCTCTGGCTGACCCACATCGACGGCCTGCAGCTGGAAAACGCCCTGCTCAACCTCTGCCTAAACGCCCGCGACGCCATGCCCGACGGCGGGCGCATCCGTATCGTCCTGAGCAACGAGCGCCTGGACGCGACCCAGGCCGAGCGCCAGGCCCTGCCCGTGGGCGACTTCGTGCGCCTGAGCGTGGGCGATACCGGGAGCGGCATGAGCGACGAGGTCCTCGCCCGGGTATTCGATCCCTTCTTCACCACCAAGCCCATTGGCCAGGGCACCGGCCTGGGACTGTCCATGGTGCATGGCTTCGTACTGCAGTCGGGTGGCGAGATCCGCATCGACTCCGCGCCCGGCGCCGGTACCTGGGTACACCTCTATCTGCCGCGTCATCACCTGGCGCCGCTGGCCGACAGCGCCTTGCCGGCCGAACCGGAGCCTCACGCCCCAGGCCACGGCGAGACCATCCTGGTGGTCGACGACGAACCCACCATCCGTACGCTGCTGGTGGAAGTCATGCTCGCCCAGGGCTACCGGGTACTGGAGGCGGCCGATGCCGCCACCGCTCTGGCCCTGCTCTCGCCCGATACCCCGCTGGACCTGCTGATCACCGATGTCGGCCTGCCCGGCGCCCTCAACGGCCGCCAGCTGGCCGACGCCCTGCGCGGACTGCGACCGGAGCTGCCGGTGCTGTTCATCACCGGTTATGCGGAAAGCCAGGTCATCGACGACGCCCATCTCGAAACCGGCATGCGGGTGCTGACCAAGCCCTTCACCCTGGATACGCTGGAGCGGCGGATCCAGGCGATGCTGCAAAGGAGCTGAGTCGCGAGCAGGTCAGGCGTGCCGTGATATCTCTTTGCTATCATCGGCCCTCCGCGTCGCTACCCGTGCCCTCGCTCATGGACAAGCTCTCCCTGCTGCACCTCCTGCTGATCTTTACCGCCATCGCCTGCATGGCCCTGCTGGCCTCGCTGATTCGCTAGCGACGTTAAGCCAGCCATAAGCCGGGCGGTGGCAAGCTCTCTTCCATGCCGAAAGGCATCGTAGAAGCTGACATCTGCGCTTTTAGCCCGGGAGGATCCCGGGCTTTTTTTCGCGCCGACAAAATGCGCAACAGTCCACGGGTCCGCGTTTTGCCACTCCAGCGCTCTCCGCCGGGCCTGGCATGATGGGGCTCTGGTCCAGGAGGGACAGCCATGATCACCAGGATGCCGTCAGCCCACGCTCAGTCGCTTGCCTTCGATGTCTGCCCCCTGGGCGCCGAGGTCCCGTCCCTGTCCATCGAGATCCTCCAGCAGGGCTTTCTGGCCCTGGATCATCATGGCCAGCTCGACATGAGTCGCATCATCAAGCGCCAGTTGCGCGAGCGCCTGGTCGAGCAGCTGGATGCCCAGCTGCCCGTGGTCGCGGCCGCCGCGCTTGAGCTCTCCGCTCCGCAGGTGCAGGCCGTGCCCCAGCGCCGCAGCCACGGCGGCTGACCGCCCCGCTCAGTCCCGGTAATCCGGCTCCAGCCGCAGCAGCTGGCGCTTCACGCTGTCCAGGTGCAGCCGTGCGCTGTCGGCGTTGCCCTGCAGCATCTGCTGGCAGGCGGCGTGCGCGATGGCCGATGCCACAGGCTTCAGCGGCCGACCGCTGGCCATGGCCTTGAGCTGCACCTCGGCGGCGCGCTCCAGGTAGTAGAGGTCGTCCCAGGCCTCGGCGATGCTCGGCCCCAGTACCAGGGGTCCGTGATTCTTCAGCATGACCACCGCCGCGTCCCCCGCCGCCCGGGCGATGCGTTCGCCTTCCGTGGCGTCCAGCGCCAGGCCGTTGTAGTCCTCGTCCACGCTCAGGCGGTCATAGAATTTCAGCGCGGTCTGCCCGGCCCAGACGAAGGG
>Ga0157365_10001137_pt1 | contig 11121 bp, 11 predicted proteins | sample AttsexASBM3_FD_111478 | JGI IMG/M metagenome (GOLD analysis project Ga0157365, IMG submission 111478) | Fungus gardens microbial communities from leaf cutter ant in Ribeirão Preto, State of São Paulo, Brazil - Atta sexdens ASBM3 | ecosystem: Host-associated > Fungi > Mycelium > Unclassified ... | reverse complement strand
CCATAGCATAATCAGAGTATTTCCGGTTGCTCCTGATGGCTGTAGCAAAAAAGTCACCCCAACCCTCACCCATTCCACCGCTTTCACCCCAACCGAGGCAGCCGGAATTGGCCGGGCCACCAGTCAAACGTGTACTAAGACCGTGGCTGTATTCGTGGATGACAATACCGGCCTCCATGTCACCATCACGGTAAGGAAGTGCAGTGTTCCAGAGGTACATCCTCATTCGGCCATTCCTTCCGTCAGGTGGAGTCATGAAGTTGGCGTTGTTGTAACCGGAACCATCCTGGGCGTTGGCAATTACAGCATCGCCCTCTTCACCACCACGACCAAAGTTGTACTGCTGGAAATTGCCAGCAACTTCGTTGAAGCCATAGCGGTAGTAGAAGTCATGGATCATATTGTTGGTGTAAAAAAGCTGGGTGACGGTGGCGTTGATATAAGATTGAGCTTCCTCATAAGCACCCTCTCTATCTGTCTCTCTTGGTTTATAATTGAAATCGAACACTTTGCCCCTGTCGGCTGCAGGACGATAGTTGTCAGCAAAGTTGTTCGCACCTTCCCAGTTCTCTTGAGCAAATACATTGTTGCCCCAGGTAGTGGTGGTGTTCCTCCAAAAGCCCTCTTCTACACTGGGATAGATGTATCTAGAAGCAGGATCGCGTTCGTACGGGAGAGCTTGCCAGCCAGCAGGAGACGCAAGTGAATCAAAGTTCTCCTTCTGAAATGAACGTGATCCACTTTCAGGGTCATTTGTACCCCAAGGGAAGACATTGTATGTCGCCTTCACCTCGTCTGACGGAATGGGAATGGAGGAATCTGATGCCCAATCGACGACAGAGACGATCCAATGAGGAGGAACAGCTGTGACTGTACTTTCGTACCAGTTGTCCTGCATTTCAACCTCAAACTTCCATACGAGCTGGAGTTCCGTAGCATCATCGCTCTGATTAGGCATCTGGATATAGGCCAAATGAGCCTCCACTGGGCTAACAGTGTCAGGTACATTGTCTATCTTGAATAGAGCGTGAGCTTCCGATCCCGGAGCGAAATGGCTTTCGTCCAAGATAATCATGCTCTCCATATAACGTTGAGGATTTGTGGCAATATCATTTGCGAGCTCGCGGTTTGGGGTGGCAGCAGCCATAAATTGAAGGAGAGCCAAGCGGAAATCGGTGGGATCAGAGGAAAGAGATGTACGGATTTCAGGATGTGCACAATTGGATTCAATGATGTGGGCCAATTTTGGAGGGACAGCTGAATTGCTCATGATGACCTGTTCATCAGCAGTTTGCCGCACAAAAGATACTTCATGGAGTCGCCCGCAGAGTTCATCCCGAGGACGACGAAGGCACTCTGGCGTTGCTGTACTAGTAAAGGACGTAGGAGAGGGGCCTGTATAAAACTAAGATTTCATCGAGTCAACATGTACCCTTCCGGGAATCATAGGCGACGCTCACCGAATTACCATAAGATAGCACACGACCATCTTTGATGTTAATGTTCATGTCACCGTCAACGACCTCCAGGCCACTGACCACTTGACGAACGTAGATATGAGTAATTCCAGTGCTCTCATCTGTATAAGAATCTTTGCGAATCTTCCACGAGCCACTTGATAAACTAAGTACATCTGACACGAATAGACGAGCTACGTCATATGGATCAGTTGCCGAACTCAGAGGAGTAAATCCAGTTGTCTGTATTTGATTCGGATTCGATTTGAAGATAGCATGCGGATGTTCCGGACCAAAGCTAAGTGTCTTACGCCGGCGTAGTGGTGTATTGCTGTCACGACCATGGCCATATACACCGCCAGCAAGTGTAACAAAGAGTACGGATGCAACAAACAAATGGCGCATCATAGCACGGGAGTAAAGGAGATACGTATATCGAGGTATATAGGAATGAAAAGAGGAAGGACAGGAGAACTGGCGCCCTAGTAGCTGCTTTATTAGTGTTATGCGTTGTTTGTTCCAACGCTAAACACTAGAAGATTTCATTGCTTGGCTTGGAATCCATTTGTGACTGTCAACCTCTAGCGGACTAAAGTAAGTAGCTGAAAAGCTTGCTATGCAATCATAGAGGTGATGCCCAATAGCACATTGTGTGCTAGGTGGACGGTTGTCTTGATAACAATGTCGTATAGGTTTGACCAAAATAGGCAGGTAACCAAAATAGTACCACACACACGCTCCACTGTGGACTCTGATTGAGCACTGCATTATGAACAAAAAATCACTATAGTAGTAGACAGAATATTTTTATCTTTGAAGATACACTTTACCCTTTTGAGGCTACCTTATTATGAGGGCAGAGGGTAGACTGATAGTTACCCATACTCCACCCTGGTAATGTCCTGCGGGGGCATACCCTACCCATTGTGAGCCACCATTAATTGAACCCTAATATCATCTTTCCAACTTCTGTATCATAATCAACTGACCTGATCTCAGGGCCTATCACTGAGTCCAGACTGCCATACACAACCATCTGTACCTCAGCACATCCTCAAAAAGTCAATGACTGGTCTCAAATGGGAACTGCACTGCTTTACGGTTTTCATAGCAACCAAAACAAGTTACTAGACAAGGAAGGAGCCACAAAGAGGTCCAACCCATCTGATCTTCCGTTTCCATTCCATTGGGTCAAAAGGCACGAAGCTTAGAAATCACTCAACTTCTATCCGATTTGGGTTTGTGGCGGAGCATATATTTGACTTTTGAGTCACTGTATTCTATCATCTCTTTCAACAATGGGCAACTCTGACCCCATTTCCCTTCTTCGCAGCCTATTGAAAATCATATCTGACGGAATCGATAAAATCGACCAAACGTGCACCGAGTCAAATCTCCAATTTCCCTCTCCTGATGAGCCCTTTACTCCTGCCAGCAACGTAGCCCACTTCGATCCCAAAATAAGTCGGGCTGTTCACGAAATAGTAGCCGCCGCCTATCAGGTTATTGAAACCACCCAATCTGCACCTGCGGTGGTCTTTACTGCTGCTATGCAAGTACGTAGTTTGCTCTACTTGAGCGAGATCAACTGATTCTAATGACGTTGGTTTGCAGTCTTATACCCCTGCAGCACTTCGTACTATTATCCGGACAAATACAGTGGAGATACTACGAGAAGCAGGCTCACAGGTGATTCCTGTTTCAGTTTTTTCCTCGAATTTCTAATGTCACTCCACAGGGATTGCACATTAAAGACATTGCCGCAAAGAATGGGACACATCCCGCAAAGCTTGGCAAGTATCAGTAGTATTGCGTGTTGCTTCACTCATCCTGATATCCTTTATAGGCCGCATCCTTCGCCTTCTGGCTACTCAGCACATCTTCAAAGAAGTAACACCCGATGTATTCGCCAACAATCGTATCAGCAGTCTTATCGATACTCACAAACCCGTGGCTGAGATTACTGCAAAGTATGTTTTAATTTTAGAAGCCCACTGTTTGTTTTCACAGGTTTCTCATATCCAGTCCCAAAGACAAATACAATGGAACGTTTGGTATAACAGCATTATTTGAACATTTGTAAGGAGCCATCTTGTGACTTGTCGCAGCTGAAAAATGTCTAGCACCGACGAGTGTATAAAATCCTCTGCTTACATGGCAGAAGCCGTTACCGAACCTGAATATGCTCTGTCCGATAATCCAACTAAGACTGCGTTCAACATCGCATTCGGCACACAGCTCGGCATATTCGAATGGTACGAGCAACCAGACAATGAGGAAAGGCGAAACACGTTCCAAGCCGGTTTCGAAAGCGGCAAGATTATGTTCGACCCGCAGCAGATACTACAAGGTATAATGATTGAAGGCTCCTGTAGTAATGTTTGACTGTTGCCTTAGGTTTTGACTGGAGTACCAATCCCAATGGCACTGTCGTCGATATTGGCGGGGGTGTCGGCACCCAAAGCTTGGTTTTAGCTCAAAAGTATCCTGGCATAAATATTGTCGTACAAGACCTTCCTTCTGTTATCAAAGATGCAAATAAGGTATGTTGACATGCAGATTGACGGGGCCGTTCACGTTTGTGAAATTGTCTTGATAGTTTTGGGCAGAGTCGATGCCGGACGCAGTGCAGTCCGGGAGAGTAATTCTCCAGGGTGAGTGCGTGATATCCAGAACGAGCTTCCCCTGAGTATTCAACACTTTTTGGCACGATTTTCTAGTGAATGACTTCTTCAAAGACCAACCAATCAAAAACGCAGACGTCTATTACTTGAGAATGATTTTGCACGATTGGGCAGATAGCTATTGCCTACAGATTTTGAAGCTGCTCAGGGAGGCTGCTGCACCCACTAGCATGTTACTCATCTGCGAAAGTATCCTGAATTATCCATGCGAGGATACTACTGTTGCGCAAGACATTCCTGGAGGGACTGAACCTGTTCCACCTCAACCGTTACTCTCTAATTGGGGGTACGCGAACTTAACCCCTCATCTGATCAACAACCAGGTACCAATATCTTACATCGTTGACCTAGGTCAGAATTTGACTCCTACTATCCCTCATTTAGATGATGGTCCTTATGAATGGGCAAGAGCGCACATTGGCCGAATTTAACAAATTACTTCTCCAGGCAGGGTGGAAGATTGTCAAGGTACATCGCAGTAAAGGTCCAGATATTCATCAACAAATCCAAGCAGTCGCGGTCTAGGTTGTGCTCTCGCCCAACAGTGAGTTTCCTGTAAACACTTCCTACAAGGCACCAATGTGCAACTTTCCTATTTCTACATCTAAATTGCCAATAAAAAAGTTTGCTGGGATGTTGGCTTGAAATTTCAAGTAGATGAGTCCTTGGAACTTTGCATCCAACGTCCAATTGCATACCCCTCTTTGGACCAAGCCACAGTGGCCTTTCCATGGCAGTTGAGAGTAGTCCACCAGGCTAGGGGGTCAACAGAGAAGGGCTACATCCGGAAGTATGTGTGTATCTGTACGAGAAATAGGTTTACGTTGAGGCATGACGTTGCCACAAATGACAGGTTGGTGGTGGACGAAAAGATAAAGTGGAACAGCAGAACCGCTTTTCACCGGTTGATCGAATTGTGGGAAAATATATTGGTTCGTGGTGAATACTAACGCCCCGCTGGTTGATTCCAGTCTTGCCGTACAATGCACAGAAAGCTTTGTCTTTTATATACCCTCATTTCTACACTATATGTTGTGACACCAGGACAGAAACTGTTCGATCAAGTACAAATATCCTTTGAATCTTTTTCTTCCGATCATTCTCAAGACCGACCATCATGGTCGACCTTACCTGTATCAAATCCAACCAAATCTTTCTGGATATACGATGCCAATCCTTTGACCCGAGAAGGGAGCACTGGGCCCTTCGGATTCAATGATGATGATATCGACGTCTGTATCATTGGGTCTGGCATCACCGGAGTCTCTTCTGCTTATCATCTGGGACGTTTTTTCAATGTACAAGATCCAACCTCCAAAAGAAAGATTGTCATTCTCGAGGCGCGCGAATTTTGTAACTCTTGCTTCATGTCAAATGAACCTAAAGTGGTTACACTAACTTTTCTTGTCTCTTTCTAGGTTCAGGGGCAACAGGAAGGAATGGGGGTCATCTAACACCAAACATTTTCAACGGGTTCCTGGTTCGAGAGCAATTGTACGGAAAAGAGAATGCAAAAAAGTCTTACGCGCTTGAAGACTACGTGATGAGTTCGATCGTGGACATCATTCATTCGCATGGCTGGACCGATGAAGTCGATCTTGTGCATGGAGGGCATATAACCGTATTCAACGAGGACGAGGAAGAAAGGAAGGCCTTGGTGGATTATGAAGATGCTCAACAAGGCGGTCTGAATTTGGATGGAATCGAGCTTTTGGATAGACAAACGATGCTACAGGTATGGTCATCTTCGCTCGTGCCAAGCATTAGAACTCACTTCTTCGGGAGACTTATGGTATTAACTCTCCAGGCGTATACACCAACTCGTACAATCTCTGGCCCCTCAAATTTGTTTCAAATCTCTATAATCTCACCTCTTCCATCAATCAAAATATCCAAATCAAACTCCATACTTTCACTCCCGTAACTTCTATCACATCCTCTCCCAAATCAATTGTAGCCACTGGCCAGGATAAGAAGTGGATCGTAGCGACGCCTCGTGGCTCACTTTCCTGCAAAATAATCATACACGCTACAAATGCCTATGCGTCTTATCTCTTGCCCCAGCTCCAAGATCGTATCATCCCCACTCGTGGTCAGATGTTTGCCGTTCGTGCCAAAACCTCGCTCGATCGTCTCAAAAAACATGCTTGGCAAGCTAACTGGGGATTCGAATATTGGTTTCCTCGACCAGAGGAGACAGGCGAAGACGAAGAATATAGGCCACCATTGGTAATGCTTGGCGGAGGGCGTGATACGGCTGGTCCCAAATTGGACCAGTTCACAGTTGATGATAGCGTTTTGAATGGACAAGTGAGAAAGACTTTGAAGGACTTTCTACCCGGTCTGTACAACGAGACAGGCTTGTTTGAGGAAGGGAAGGATGCTGAAATGGAATGGGTACGTCTGACTGTCATTAAATGCTGATGCTTGTATGATTATGACCATGTAGACGGGAATCATGGGGTTTACTGAGAATAGTGTACCTCTTGTGGGCTCGCTCGCGCATTTGGCAGGCCAGTATATAGCTGCTGGATTTACGGGCCACGGAATGCCTCGAGCCTTTGCTGTGTCAGTTTTTCTGTGTCTATGTCAAATTTTCCGGCTTATTCTTTAATCTCAAGTGCCGAAGTTGTTGCTGGGATGATTTCAGCAAAGCTCACAGATTCAGAATGGAAGACACCCGAGTGGCTCCCGGAACATTATATTATGGGTTGGGAACGCTAAATCGAGTCTTCGGCACGATTATTCTCATCATAATACCCGTTTCGATCGCATGAGAATTTGCCTTAATGATAGCTCTATGCGCAGCCAATATACCACAAAGAAAAGAATCCGAGAGAGAGAGTACTTTTCATCAAATCGTAAGATAAGTCGGATCCACAGCCTTCGAGTTGTCTTGCTTTTCCAGATGTTGTCTTTGAGTGCTCTCGTCACTGCAGCTGGAGAATGAATGAGATCTGGTCGAGACAGAGGGAGTGGTTGAGCTGGGATGTAGGGCAACCATATCTTGGGCACTATTGTTCTATTGTCAGTGTCAGGTGTTCATCTTGGGTTTTCCTGTGGCATTTACTCATTACTATCGCGTGCATCACTGATCTTGGTCGACTGACCAGTGCATGAAGAGTCTTGAGGTCAAAGCAATATTGTCTCAGAAAAACATTGCCATGTGATGTGACTTTCATTTCTGAAACGATCTTTGCACTACATTTTTCTCATCAATCAAGACACCATGAGTCACGACCTCATTTATCGTAACAATACACCTCTGAGATCAACGATGCACGGTCTAGCAGTGGCAAGCAATGCCACGAGGAGACCTAGGATAAAAGCCTGGCACCGACGACAAAGCCTCTAGCCTCTGGTCCCAGATATGGTTCCTTTGTATCCCAGCTCATCTGTTCCCTCACAAACCTCTGTCTCGACGAAATCTCGCTCATCCCCCAGCTTTAGGGATAAGAGTCCTCAAAGACGACGTTCGGAAAAACAAGAAAATTCGAGGATCATGGATCCACTTTATTTCGCTGGCACTTCTGACAGATTCAATCGTGGTTATCCATGTTATGTCGATTCTGACGGACATCTACATGATATTGACTATAGACCCTTCCCCAAAATTTCTTCCACTTCGAAGCCCCATTTTGGTGATGGAGGATTTCAACCGCCTTCGGATTTCAAACGAGCTCAAGCCTCTTCTTTCCCCCAGTCGTCTTATTCAAGAACTCCATATTGGGAGACATTTACGCTAGCCCAACATTTGGACGAAGAGGACCCTACGGAATCATCGCAAAACATTCCCACCTCTTTCATAAACACCGCCGAACAACAACAGGCATGTGTGTATCAGTCTTATGCTGAATATTCCGATCAATTTAAGAGCAATTGGCGTCTGAGATTGGAACACGCAACAAGGTGTTCTCCAACGAAGGTTTTTGCCGGTGTGGAAGATGGGGAAGGGGAGGATGGAGAGGATGATGATGAAGAAAAAGAGTCCCATGTAGTGGTTGAACTTAGCGGTGACAAGGAGAGAAGGAGGGGGAGTAGACCGACCGAGACGCTGAAAACAACATGGGCCAAGGCGAAATTTAGTACATACTTGACGCTCATCAGAGCACAGCGACAATTCAAGCGATATATCCACAATAAGAATTAATCAACTAGGATATGGTTTCAAAATTATACCCCTTGAATATCTCGATTATGCCATGACCCCCACATTTCAAGTCGAGTGATATGACGAAGTGGATAGGCTTGATATAGCCGGAAGAATCATTCCCGTAGCGAGATTTGGCTAGAAATTCATTTATCCAGATCAGCCGACCCCAACGCCAGCTGTGAATGTTATTTCTGTCAATGGCAGACCATTCTTTGAGTTTCTTCGGCCCACGCATCTGAGACTAAGTAATGTGAAATTTGACCGGAAGATTGAACACGGTCGAACCATGAACATACAGTGTTATTCTTCGTAGTTAATATCCATTTGCCTGCGACCTACAGTCAGTCACTCTGTAATCCTCTGATGGTTCTTAGATCCTCCAAGTGGCGAAGAGACTTCAAGATTGGTTTCAACGACTCGAGATGTTCTTCGCCAGTTGCTCAGGACAATACCCTATATCCCCTCCCAACTGTAAGAAAGTGGTAGTGACCGGCGCAGAACGCCAGATGGATGTCACTTTCGTGAGCCAACTAATCGAAGGGTTCGCTTAGGGAAGAATGGCGATATTTCAGTCAACTCTACTATTATCTTACCAAAGATAATATTTTTCTTCGGAGATTAATCATTTTGATAGACAATTGAAGGTAAAATTTTTGTGTGGTAGATCAACGTCATAGTAAAGGTTCTTGATGAGATTTCAGATTGAAAATGTGGTCTTGGCTTGACCCTCAATTCGGGTGATGCCGAATCCTGTTCTTCTGCCATCAGTATCAGTGTTCACGGATAGGAACAAGGAAAAAAAGAACAGAGAATATCAAAACGCCTTGTGTCAATGTCGAATGGTAAGCTGATTGCACTGTGAAAATGGCTTCCAAGTCAAGTCACAGAGGGTCGCTGGGAAGGGCCTATTGTCGCTCCTATTCTTACAGTTTCGTTATATGACATGACTGAACACAGATCATCAAGTTCTCATCTGGTTCGATTAGTGATGCAGTGCCTATTGTTGCAATGATTCTAAAATCCGGTACACGCAACATCGCTTCCTGCCCACTATATTTGCAATCTGAATCAATGGCAAAATTGGGCGTCCCTACTACGGTACGCGCCACCACTATTGCCTCATTAGCGCAACAAATAAGTATGTTGAAGTGATGGCATTGACAGAATTCATCGAAGAGTTCGATGGCGGATTTTTACAGCCACTCATTGTCAAAAATTCCGATGAGGCGGATAGTTCCCTTCCTAGTCTTCAAGAAAAAGTTGACAGCAGGATCAGAGACAAATTTGAAGCTCCCCCCAAAGTGGACTGTGAGTTGAGTCCGTCACGTCAAGGCCGCCCTAAGCATCTTGTAGCATCCTCCAAGAAGAAATTTGAACTATACAAAACACCTTCCCAGTGGCAGAAAATCCTCCGTAGCGAGAGGTACCTTGTGTAAAATTAATATCGAGTTTGATGACGTATGGAAATACAGAAGGAAACCAATTGTGAGTTTATTTATTTCTTAACCGCTCTCAATCCCATCATGGTAGCTCAGCAGGCTCTAAGGTTGAATGTAATTGTGGCGTACGGCAGGATTTACGCGTCTTAGATACACAGATCAAGGGCGCGACAAAAACTTTGGAAAGCTTCAAACCCATTTTGAGCCGTCTTGGTCTCACAAGCACTGGTGTAAGAATGCTTAACTAACATGTGTGGATGTGATCTAGTTCAAAACGGATGAATTCTGCAGCGAAAGATCGTGACCGGTTGCATCCAAGTTGTTTACAAAGTCGTCACTTGTTTTCCTTCCGATGCTAGTAATGTGACTTGTCAGCTTTGAGGTTCAAGAAGAATCTCATGAAGTAGGTAGCTTTTTTGTCCGATTCTCTCATTACTATATGGGAAGTAATGTATCCGGAGAATCGCTTCTCATTATCCCTCTAGCACCGAGAAAGACGTGGCATCAGGAAATCCCAAAATGCTTGCCTGATATGTAACCAGGCGGTTATATGCACCAAAGTGAAAGGGGTCGACAATGGTTCAAACTGGTTGAGTTCGGAACCTGAGGGACCCTGCAGATCCTCCTGTGCATTTTTTTTCCTTCGACCTCACGAAACACGCGCGCACTCTTGACACCTGATGGCTTGACTGTCATCATTCAAAGTAATGGTGCCGCTCCATCTTATTGCTGTAATCACATCACTGTCTCTTTTGATCCCGATCGTTGTGGTGGCCAACTCATTGCTATTAGCTGCGATCACACACACACAAAAGTATCTTTGATGTTGACACCGGCCATCTATAGATTCAACTTTGGAATCAAGGAAGCCTTTTCAGACAACATATGGCATCTTTACAAGATGGAACAAAGTTAACGACCTATTTATCTGGGAACGACGGTCATGGTCCAATCAGAATCTGGGATACAGCGGATTTCATGGGTAAGAACTTATTCTGCAACACATGGAGGGATGGATGGATGATATATAAAGATGATGGGCCATTGTTCTGGGTCCTACTCACAGAAATGGTATATGCCCTGTTCCACGTGTAGCAGTGAAACGAAGGTGGATCTCTCTACTTATAGGTTTGGCAGCAAGTGGACTGAATATGTTGAAAGAACTTACGGGAAGGAGAAGGAGATGGGAAAGCTCCTGGAAGAGTGCAACATGTGAAACTCATGAGAGGATAAGAGCTGGTTATTTTCTATGTAGTATAATATACTGCAGTCTGTACTTGCAATGCAATTGTCCGTGGCATATTCTGTTTACTGTGCAGGACTAATCCTGATGTATATCAAGGCATTTCAGTGACACACATGAGCTTGACCCGCAAATTTTCTTACAT
>Ga0157365_10001134_pt1 | contig 11150 bp, 12 predicted proteins | sample AttsexASBM3_FD_111478 | JGI IMG/M metagenome (GOLD analysis project Ga0157365, IMG submission 111478) | Fungus gardens microbial communities from leaf cutter ant in Ribeirão Preto, State of São Paulo, Brazil - Atta sexdens ASBM3 | ecosystem: Host-associated > Fungi > Mycelium > Unclassified ... | reverse complement strand
TCGCAAAGCTCAAAGACTGGCGACGCGTGGCAACCAGATACGACCGCTGTGCCCATACGTTCATGTCCGCAATCCATATCGCAGCAAGCGTCATCTTCTATCTCAAAGAATGAGTCCTGACCTTAGCAACGAAACTGTGCATGAGGCCCATTACACGGGATTGCACTCCTGCGAGGGACCTAATGGTGGACGACAGGGCGGCGTGGCTTCGAGTCAGGGTGTTGAGATAGCCTGCGTTGCTTGCGCTGCCCGCCATACTGGTCGCTTCTATGCGCGCCTTTGCTGTCTCGATCGACACCGCGTGCTGGCCGAGAGAACCCCAATGGCCTTTACCTTCCTTATAGTCGATCCACCGATCGGTGAGGCCCATATATTTTAGGGATACCGAGTTGCTGCTACTGTAGCCGTGCACCTCGAAGGTGAGCCATGTCTGGATTTCATCTGATCCTGCCAGTCGAGCGAGCCGGGTTGCTTTTAATAGCAACTTGTCTGCTGACAGGCGATCCAGTTCGATATCGTCGAGCAATTCCTTGCTTAACTCTAGGATGTGTTCAGCTTCGGTCTGATCGGTCATTACCGAAATGATATTCAGGAGCAGCCTTGTAGAAAAGCCCTTAGCGCAAATAAAACTAGCTACTCTTCTCTCGCTGTTTGCGACCGCGCTTCGGCTTGGGATCGAGCGCATTCCTGAGAAGAGGTTGGGCAGCGGCAACGCCCTGCTGTAAGTGGAGCCCCGCACAGCCGTGCCGGGCATCTGGCCTTCGGGCCGGGGATCGTAAGTGTGAACCGTGCCGTCCTTAGCCAAGGCGCTCGGGGATATGGGCGCAAAGCCGACAGGCTAATCTGCGCGACACGAATGACGGGCTTCCGCAAGAGCCGACGCTCTCATCGAAGACGCTGATTGTCTTGAGCTGGTCGATAACCATCATGAGCGTGAGCACCGCGAATGGCAGCATTCGCTCACTCCTCACCAATAACCGACATTCTGCTTGCCCGCCAAATCGGATTGTACGTCTCCCGAAATCTGCCATATACTCAGCCATGGCCAGGACACCCGGATCAGCTCAGCGAGCATCACGCAAACGCCGCAGCCGGATCGCTGCCGTACAGCTCCCGCTTTTTCCTGTCTCGGCCTATCTGCAGCGCATCCGCCCCGAGCACAATGAATGGCGGTATTACGCCATGTCGATTCATCGTGACCTGTTCGGCGGCGCGGCCCTGATCCGCCACTGGGGCCGGATCGGCACAGGCGGGGTGCAACGCCTTGACCTGTATCCGGACGAGGGAGCCGCGATCAACGCGCTGTCCGACCTGACCCGGCGCAAACTGGCGCGTGGCTATAGGCTGGATGCGGCATAGGCTGGTTGGTATTTCTAACGGAAATTCCTTGAAGAAACCCGCAACGGTGCGGCTTCACTTTGCGGAGCGTCACCGATTCTGCGTAACTCTGGGGTCAGATCCTCTAACTGCTTGACGATGACATGCATGACCTCGCCCTCACGCTGGAGCGTGCCACGCACCCCCAACAGGGAAGCCCCCAGCACCACGGCGCGCTGTTCCTCCAGAATGCTCTTCCAGACAATCAGATTGGCGATGCCGGTTTCATCCTCGATCGTCAGGAACATCACCCCCTTGGCCGTGCCGGGGCGTTGCCGCATCAGCACCAGCCCCGCGAGACGCACCCGCGCGCCGTCCCGCAGGTTTGCAAGATCGCCACAGCCTGCCATGCCGCGTGCCGCCAGATCGCCCCGCAGAAAGGTTAGAGGATGCTGCCGCAAGGTCAGACCGGTGCTCGCATAATCCTCCACCACTTCGCGACCTTCAGTCATGGCGGCCAGTTCATAGACCGGTTCGATACTCTCCGGCTCAGGCCGGTTCCGCCCCAGATTGGCGGCCTCGAATAACGGGAGCTGAGCCCCGGACAGGCCCTTGACCTGCCAGAGCGCCGACCGCCGATCGCCCCCCAGCGCGGCAAAGGCATCCGCCTCGGCCAGACACTCCAGCGCCGAGGCGGACAGGTTGGAGCGCTGCCACACATCGTCAATGCTGTCATACAGGGGCGTGCGGTGGAGAATAAGATCCACGGCGGCCTGATTGGAAAGCCCCTTCACCTGCCGTAAGCCCAGCTGCACCGCCCGATAGGTTCTGCCTCCATGGCTTCGTTCACCTGCGGGCTCCAGCGTGCAGTCCCAGCGGGACTGGTTCACACAGATCGGGCGGATTTCCACACCATGGGCACGGGCATCACGAACGATCTGAGCGGGCGCGTAAAATCCCATCGGCTGGGCGTTCAGCAGCGCCGCGCAGAACACATCGGGATGGTGGCATTTGATATAGCTCGACGCATAGGCGATGAGCGCGAAACTTGCCGCGTGGCTTTCAGGAAAGCCGTAAGAGCCAAATCCCTCAAGCTGGGCGAAGGTCCGTTCTGCAAAGTCGGGCTGATACCCGTTGGCGACCATGCCGTTGATCAGCTTGTCGCGGAAATGCGTGACCCCGCCAGTAGACTTGAATGTCGCCATGGCCCGGCGCAACTGGTCCGCCTCTCCGGGCGTAAAGCCGGCACTGACAATCGCCACCTGCATGGCCTGTTCCTGGAATAACGGCACCCCCAGCGTCTTGCCGAGCACGCGCTCCAATTCAGGTTTCGGGTATTTCGGTTTTTCCAGCCCCTCACGCCGCCGCAGATAGGGATGCACCATGTCCCCCTGAATGGGGCCGGGCCGCACGATCGCCACCTGCACCACGAGATCATAGAAGGTTTGGGGCTTCATGCGGGGCAGAATCGCCATCTGCGCGCGGGATTCAATCTGGAAGGTGCCGAGCGTGTCGGCCCGGCTGATCATGGCATAGGTTTCGGGATCCTCGGACGGGATGGTGGCCATATCCATGCCGCGCCCGTCATGACCGTCGATAAATTCAAAGGCACGGCGCAGACATCCCAGCATGCCCAGACCCAGTACATCGACCTTCATGAATTTCAGGATATCGATATCGTCCTTGTCCCAGACGATGATCTGACGATCTTCCATCGCAGTCGGCATCAGCGGTACCAGCTCGTCCAGCCGGTCGGCGGTCAGCACAAAGCCCCCCGGATGCGTGCCGAGCTGTCGGGGGAAATTGATCAATTCACCGGCCAGTTGAAGGGTCAGACGCACACGGCGGTCATCGAGATTCAGATGGAGTTCGCGGGCACGCTCGATGATGGCATCCCCATCCGATGTGGACCAGGACATGTGGTGCGAGAGCAGATCGGTCACGTCACGCGGCAGACCCAGCGCCTTGCCGACATCGCCGATCGCCCCTTTGGCGCGGTAACGCTGCACCGTCGCGCAAAGGGCCGCATGCTAGCGGCCATAGCGGGAGTAGATCCACTGAATCATTTCCTCGCGCCGGTCGGATTCAAAATCGACATCGATATCTGGCGGTTCGCGTCGTTCGGCCGAGATAAACCGCTCGAACAGCAATCCAGACCGCACAGGATCGATCGCGGTGATGCCCAGCACGTAGCAGACGGCGGAATTCGCCGCCGAGCCGCGCCCCTGACAGAGAATGCCCTTGCGTCGGGCCTCCTCGACAATGGAATGCACTGTCAGGAAATACGGCGCATATTCCAGTTCCCCGATCAGATCGAGTTCGTGCTTGAGCTGGGCCAGCACGGTCTTTGGCGTGCCTGCCGGATAGCGATGCCGCAGGGATTGCCTGACCAGACGGGTCAGGGTCTGATGCGGTGTCTCGGCAGGGTCATCACTTTCGGATGGATATTGGTAGCGCAGATCCGTAATGCTGAAGCGGCAATGGGCGGCAAGCGTCTGCGTATTGGCCAGGGCCTGCGGCCACGCCGCATAAAGCCGCTCCATTGTCGCAGGGTTTTTGAGAGCACGGTCCGCATACGCTTCTCGCCGGTCGCCCAACTCATCAAGCGGGCAGATCTCCCGGATGGCGGTGAGCAGATCCTGCACCACATGACGGTCAGGCGCGTGATAGAGGACATCGCCTGTCACGATCGGCTCGATACCGTGATCCACACCCTGTTTCATAAGAGCGTGCAGGCGTGCCACATCGCCGGGTCTGCGGCGCAGGGTCAATGCCAGATAGGCCCGGCGCTGCGTGCCACCATCCCGCCACGCCGCCAGACGGTGGAGGGCCCCGGCAAGGGTGTCACCGGGTCCGTCCGGGACACAGACCAGCACCATCGCATCCGTTTCACGCAGAATCTGTGACCATGACAGCGTGAAGTCTTTACGTTCGCCGCCGCGATTGCCGATGGTGATCAGGCGGCAGAGCTGCACCAATCTGCGCGGCCAATCGGATAGGCCAGCAGCACCGTGCCGTCATCGAGCGTCAGCCGTGCCCCGGGTATAATGCGGATGCCGTGCTCTTCGGCGGCGGCATAGGCTCGGATCATGCCGGCGACGGAACTGAAATCGGAAATCCCGATCGTGTCGTATCCTAACCGTGAGGCCTGATCGACCAGTTCATGTGGGTGGCTGGCACCGCGCAGGAAACTGAAATTGGTCGCGACCTGAAGCTCAATGTAGCGGTGTGGCGCGTCAGACGTGTTGTCGCCACCGACGATTCCTTCTGTCACGGCTGTCACGGGGCGTTCGAATGGCGGTGCTGACTGGTATCGGGCAGGGCGCGGGCGGCCCTGCGCGTCAGCACGAAGCCGCAGCGTTCAAGATGGCGGACCAGGCGTTCGGCCACAAGGCGGGACATGATTTCATCCGCGTCATGCGTCCGCCGCTTGCCGTCATACCGCAGGCCCAGCACCAGCTCATCCATAGTGATGGCGGCGGGCTGTTCCTTATCCGGGCGCGGCGGAGCGTCAGTCTTCATGTCAGAAAATTCCGTGGAGAAACCAGGCTCCGTCACCGGACCCTTTGAAATCGTCAGCTCCCTTGCGAAACAGCCAGAAGTGTTCGCCTTCTTCTGTCTCGACGTGCCAATAGTCCCTGGCGGTGCAGAATTCGTCTGCGCTATGCCACCATTCGCCGTGGAGGCGTTCGGGACCGTCCGAGCGGACGATCCGGTAGCGTTTTCGGTTCCAGGAAAAGGCTTCGGGGGTGTGGTCCGGCAGCAGGCTCATGGTCCTTATGGGGCGGACGGGATCGAACAGCCGAGTGGGGCGCGGCCACGGGCAATCCGGCCATGTTTCGAGACGCTGATCCCTTGGCACCGTGTCCGGCGTGAGCTGACGTTGGCTGCGCTCGGGGATATGCGTGGCGACGTGTGCCAGCCGCGTGACGCTTTGCGCGCCGTAACGATTACGAACATGGTCGATAAATCCTGAGAGATCGCCATCGCGATCTTCGGATGCCGACAGGCTTTCCGTCTGCCCATCGCGCAGGTGTTCATCCTGCGAGACGACAAGACGCGTGGCCTCGATACCGAAACCTGGCTGGATCGTTTCGATCTGGTCGCACAGGAGTTTGATCAGCGGTGCCTCAGCCCGGACCGGCGTAGAGGTGCCGACACGCAGGGCCTGCACCGCCTCATCGACGCGCTCGCAAAACAGATCGAGTTGGCGCGCGCCGCGACCGCGCTGGTCGAGCTGCGGCACGATGCCGGCAACCAGACGGGCGATCACGGTCGCAATGGCTTCGGCCGTGCCGATCGGCTCAACGAAGGTTTCGCGATGCTGGATCGCCTCGACCGGAAACACCGGGTTGATCGGTTCGGCTTGCAGCCCCATCGCCTGATCCAGCCGTAACAGGGCAGTGGTGCCAAACCGACGCGCCAGGGGCGCACGCGGCGCACGGCGCAGCGTGCCGATATCGTGCAGACCGAGTTTGTGCAGGGACAGGCAGACGGATTTATCCAGTCGCAGGGCCTGGACGGGCAGGGGATCGAGCCGCTCCTGATGCCGACCACAGGGGGCAATGACAGGGCCATCACACGCGCCGTTGCCATACCGGGCCAGCGCATGCGCGGCTCCCGCGGTATCCGCCAGCCCGATCCGCGCGTGATAGCCCCGCGCGCGGAGCTGATCTCTCAGCGTGCCGGCCATGGGTCTTTCACCGCCATGCAGATGATCGCATCCGCTGCTGTCGATCCAGATCCCGTCCTCTCCATCAGGGGCGGACAGCGGCGAGAGGAACTGGCACCAGTTCGAGAGTGCCTGCTGCGCTTTTACCAATGCGGGACGGTCCTCGTCCTCGACATGCAGGTCGGGCACCAGGGCGCGCGCCTGGGCCAGTGTCTGGCCGATGCGGATTCCGGCCTTCAGTGCGGCAGGATCGGCAACACAGACCACACTCCGTGATCCTTCACGCCGACGCACGATCAGGGGCTGAGCGGCGGCCAACCCATGGCAGGATGTTCGTCGTAGCCGTTCTGTCTGCCAGAACGGGAGCCAGAGCGAGAGAATACGGCGGGGCATAGGCAACTTCCAGATCCCACTGCGCGGGAAGACCGCCACGCAGGCGCAACAGGTCGAGACGGCACAATCCCGTGCTGTCGAGGACAGGCGTATCCGGGCGCGCGGGAGAACGCGGGGGCGATGTTATCTGCCATCGTGAGGCGGCAGCGGATGGAGGGAGGGCGGAAAGGGGCATGCGGGGAAGCAGGAAACCCGTAACCCCACTGCGCTCCGCAGCCAGCACCAACCGCCTGGAAGCGGTCAGGGTCAGGGGGGTGGTGAGATCGGAAACCACGGCGACCAGGCCAGGTTCGCGCAGCGCGTCTTCCGTGACAGCGGCGATATCGGCGTCAGGGAGTTCGATGCAGATCAGCCGGCCAGGGTTGAGGCCGAGCTGGCGTAATCCGGCCGCGTGGATGTCGAGTGTCTGGCAGCCGATCCATGCGACCTGGCCTCTGGTGCGCCCGAGGACGGATGCCACGAAGCGGGTGGAGCGTGCGGTGTTCAGCGTGTCCGCCCCGTTGGAGAGCACCTCATGGATGGCACCTGTCGTCAGGCCGCCGCCGAGATGATCGTCGACGGCAGAAAGGCCGGTTGTAAGGCGAGGGGCTGTGTCTCGTGCCCCGCCATGACGGCGTTCGATACGCTCGACCTGTCGGCGCAACAGGGCCAGAGTGTCGGCGTTGCGGTCTCCGGACATGGCGTATGCTCCCTCAAGGCTGTTGCTGAACAGAAAGAACATATAGAGAACACAGAATCGCCGGGGCAAGTGGATTCCGTGTGAAGCGGTCGTGAATCTTGGGGACATTTCGGCGACGGTTGCGTTAACCCGCTGAAGGCAGGAGGAAAGCGTGTGTAATCTTTACGGCGTCACCACCAACCAGACGGCGATCCGCGAGCTGACCGGGGCCATGATCGATCACACGGGTAATCTGCCACCCATGCCCGCCGTGTGGCCGGACTATGAGGCACCGATCGTCCGGAACAGTGCGCAGGGCCGGGAGCTGGTTCTGGCACGCTGGGGCATGCCGTCTCCGGCCTTTGCCCTGAAGGGCCGGAAAACCGATCCTGGCGTGACCAACATCCGCAACACGGCTTCACCACATTGGCGGCGGTGGTTGGGTGTAAAGCATCGCTGTGTCGTGCCGTTCACGGCATTTTCAGAGATGGAGAAGCTGGCGAACGCTTCGCATGCGCCCGTGTGGTTCGGGCCGGACCGTGCACCCGATCTGATGGTCTTTGCGGGGATCTGGACCGAATGGACATCGGTGCGGAAAGTCAAGGAGGGAGAGGTGACGGCCGATCTGTTCGGCTTTCTGACCACCGAGCCTAACAATCTGGTGGCCAGTGTTCATCCCAAGGCCATGCCGGTCATTCTGACCACCCGTGACGAAATAGATCTCTGGCTCGATGCCTCGGCACCGGTTGCACTATCCTTGCAGAGGCAGCTGCCAGAGGACGCGTTGAAGATCACCGGACGCGGCCAGAAATCCCAGCCTGCCTGAAAGCGGCAGACCGCCTGAGGCATCGGACGTACGAACAAAAAGAGCGCCTGTCACAGGCGCTCTTTCCCCCTGATTTTCTGATCGAAGTCCGGCGTCAGACGTCGTTGATCTTGCCTTTGACAGTGCCTTTGAGGTCGTCGACATGCCCCTCGATCTTCTGGGCCTTGCCTTCGGTTTCAAGCTCGGCGTTGTTCGTCGCTTTGCCAACGCCTTCCTTGACGGACCCTACCGCCTTGTTAACGGCACCTTTGGCCTTATCCGTGAACTCACCCATTGTTTTTGTCCTTATGAGAACCTGGCCTGGGATATCGACCCGGCCATCCGGCCTTAGCAAAACGTCAACGTTTGTCCCTTTCCCGGGTTTCAAGGACAGCGGGGTGATCGAAAAATCGGACACCGGCGTATGATTCTTGTGGCGCTCTGTCGGGTAAATGAGGGCATTCACCGGGCGTGATCAGGCACGCTGTTGCACAGGTGTTTGTGTCCGCTCCCGCAGCGCCTCAATCAGGCCGAGGATCTCGCCTTCACTCAGAGCGGCTCGCTCTTCCTTTCGCCTGCCCTTGAGCAGCCTGTCTTGCACCGCCATGACCAGCAGACCCTGCTTGCGTGCGACGCCGGGACGATTATCGAGACGGCGCTCGACGGTTTCGAGCGCACCGAGCACCTGCCCGTCAATCGGCGGCATGACGGCAGGTGGCGTGGCAAAGCCCCGGATCGGGTTTTGTGCCGCATCGCGCAGCATCAGATCGAACGGTGTGACATGTCGTTTTGCCGCGATATTGTCGTCATCGGCAACGGGTGCGACCGGGGCATGGGTGACGTCATTTGCGATTTTGCTAAAATTTTCACGGATGGCGTCGGGTGAATGTCCATACCGCTTCAGCGCATCGATCAAAGCTGTCACGGCAGGAACGCGCTCGGACTCTCCGGGATCAGACATGAAAGTGCCGGTCTCGATCGTCTCCAGCACCGCGCGCGTTTCGTCGTCCGGCGCGGTCGGCTCGCCGGGCAGGGCAGGCGACATCATCACCGGCTGCGCACGACGGATGGCCCCGGCGCGGCCGTTCACGGCGGCGTAGAAGGTTTTGGAGTGCACGACGCGCCCGCCATACATGGTGATGGCCTCGCCTTCGATCAGCGATTGCAGATCGGCCCATGGAATACGGGCAACTTCCCGGATTTCGACACCACGGCCTTCGCGGTAGCTACCCGCTGCATTCCCTTCGTAATGAGTCGCCTGTGTTACCTCGATACGGTCAGATTGCTTCTCGATCCATTCTCGTGTCCGCATCGCATCCTGCAATCGCATGGCATGCGTCAGATTGGCATTTCCCAGAAGGGTAAAGGTCTTGTCGCCAATGCGGGTGGTGAGTCCCGGCAGATCCTGAAAGGACAGCCAGAACATGCAGTTCAGGCCACGGCCCATGGCCAGCATACGGTCCATGCCATCCGTCGCAAAGGCCGCCAGCTCATCCCACCATGTCATGAAGGGCGCATCGCCTGACCCGGCCTTGAGTTTGAAGACTTCATCGGCCGGCCCGTCGAGACGCGCGCCCAGCAACTGCGCCATGACCGCCCGCTGTGCGGCGACGATAATCTTTCCGAGACCGGCCAGCGTGTCGGACGAGTTTTCCAGCGAGGGGAGGGTGACGATCAGGATGCGCCGGTTCAGCACCACGTCGCGCATGTCGATGTCAGGTTGCTGGGTTTTGAAGATATGGCCAAGGCTGACACCAAGCTGGGTGAACACCTTGGTGTAATACATCTTCGCGTAACCATGTTGCTCGGACGGCTTGTTTTCCTTCTGCTCGTTCCAGGGCAGGGTGGAATCATAGCCCGGCAATTCGCCGAGATAGGCCTGCAACGGATAGAGGACGTCATCTGGAATGTCCGGCACGCTGATTTCAATCGGTGTGTTGGAGCCGGGATTGCGGACCAGAAAGACCTTGTGGCGAACGATCGTGCCGATCCAGCGCAGTTCCATGGCGTAGCGCATGGTTTCCACATTGATCGGCACGCCATGGGTATCGCGCATCCAGGCCAGGGCCGGGGTCACGGTGCCAGCCAGACCGACGGCGCGATCACGAAACACGCCGTTGGCGTCATTGGTTGTCGGCTCGCCAAGCTGGCTGACCAGCATCTCGCGGATCGCGTCAGCGTTGCCGGTTGCAAACGGATTGAAGGTGTTGGAATCGCGGATGCTGCTGGCCGTCAGGAAACTCAGATTGAGCACCTGGTCGTCCAGACCGAACCGGCGTGCCAGGGCCGAGAAATCACCATGGACGGTATTGTCGCCCTTGGCATCGACGAAGATGAAGCCAGAGCCATGGGCGAGGGCGTTCGAGAGGATGGAGAGGGCGGCTGTGGTTTTACCGGCCCCTGTTGTGCCCGGCACGGCGGCATGCTGACGCGCGGCATCGGACGACAACCAGAGCTGATGACGGGTTTGCGCGTCCGTGCCCAGATAGACGATGCCCGCTGCCTTGCGGGGCTTTCGGGTCGCCGGATCGAGATCATGCTCATCGAGCAGGCCGGAATATTTCGGCAGATGGAAGGGCAGAACCGGGCGGCGGGTCAGAACCCACAGGGTCAGAAGCATGGCAAGCGGCAGGATCAGCCCGACCGTTGCGGGAACAAAGCCGCACAGCCCTGCCGCCAGAAGCAGCACGAAGCCCGAACTGCCGGTCCGCATCTCGGCGATGACGCGTTCGGTAAACGGACGCGTATCGCGATAGGTTGCCCCACGCCGGATTTGCTGGCTGGCCTGCGGGCCGCCGATCTGCCGCTTGACCATGGATCAGTTTTCCAACCCGAAGGGCGACGAACCTTGGGCGGCCGGTTTAGGGCCTGACGTGGATGCGGTCGGCGCCGTGGCAGCGGTTGGCGCGACCGCTGCTGTTGCGGCGCTGCCATCCTTGCCGTTTGCCCCAGCCGCCTCCATGCCGGGATAGCTGACGGTCGGGGGCTGTGTGAGCGCCTGCCGGGCAGCCATCATCCGGCTGGTCACGGACGGCCCATTGCCGGGGGCGTTGACGTTCCCATTGGAAACGCCTTGCGACGGGTCTGGCACGCCGTCGACAGGGCTACCGGAAAGAGGCGGGAGCAAAGCGGGTCTACCCTGTGTGGCCACCGTCCCGGTGGCGAGGCCCGGTACGGATGACGAGTTGCCGCTGATGATCAGCATGCCAGCGACGAGCCCAGCGCCGAGCGCCGGGATAATGGCTTTCCAATGCCCCTTTTTTGCCTTGCTGACAGTTGTCGGTAGCGATGCGCCTGGAAGCGAT
>Ga0157365_10001133_pt1 | contig 11156 bp, 9 predicted proteins | sample AttsexASBM3_FD_111478 | JGI IMG/M metagenome (GOLD analysis project Ga0157365, IMG submission 111478) | Fungus gardens microbial communities from leaf cutter ant in Ribeirão Preto, State of São Paulo, Brazil - Atta sexdens ASBM3 | ecosystem: Host-associated > Fungi > Mycelium > Unclassified ... | reverse complement strand
TGCGGTTTGCCATTTTCATCTTTGATGAAGTGCATGGTCAGCATGATCATGCGGGCAATCCAGAAGAAGATGATGTCGAAGCCGCTGACCAGCACGCTGGTCGGATGGAAGGTGCGCAGCGCTTCGGTGTTCTCCGGCCAGCCCAGGGTAGAGAAGGTCCACAGGCCTGAGGAGAACCAGGTGTCCAGCACGTCATCATCCTGACGCAGCGCCACATCGGCGGCCAGGTTGTTTTCCGCGCGCACTTCATCTTCGGTGCGGCCGACGTAGACGTTGCCGTCGTTGTCATACCACGCCGGAATGCGGTGACCCCACCACAGCTGACGGGAGATACACCAGTCCTGAATATCGCGCATCCAGGAAAAATACATGTTTTCGTACTGCTTCGGCACGAACTGGATATCACCGTTCTCAACGGCTTCAACCGCCACTTTCGCCAGCGGGGCGGTACGCACATACCACTGGTCGGTCAGCATCGGTTCAATCACCACGCCGCCACGGTCACCGTAAGGAACGGTCAGGTCGTGGGGTTTGATCTCATCCAGCAGACCCAGTTCATCCACCGCGGCGACAATCGCTTTACGCGCGGCAAAGCGTTCCATGCCCTGGAAGGCGGCCGGGATGTCGTCGGAGCAGACATCGCTGGCTTCGCCGTTGGTGTCATACACCTGAGCGCGGTCGCGGATATCGCCGTCAAAGGTCAGGATGTTGATCATCGGTAAGCGATGACGGCGGCCGACTTCGTAGTCGTTGAAGTCATGAGCCGGAGTGATTTTGACGCAGCCGGTGCCTTTTTCCATGTCCGCGTGTTCGTCGCCGACGATCGGGATCAGGCGGCCAACCAGCGGCAGCATCACGAATTTGCCGATCAGATCTTTATAGCGCGGATCTTCCGGGTTCACGGCCACGCCGGTGTCGCCCAGCAGGGTTTCCGGACGGGTGGTGGCGACGACCAGATAATCTTTGCCGTCGGCGGTTTTAGCGCCATCCGCCAGCGGATAGCGGATATGCCACATTGAGCCTTTGCTCTCGCGGTTTTCCACTTCCAGATCGGAGATCGCGGTGCGCAGTTTCGGGTCCCAGTTCACCAGGCGTTTGCCACGGTAGATCAGGTTCTCTTTGTAGAGGCGAACAAACACCTCTTTAACGGCGTTGGAGAGGCCCTCGTCCATCGTGAAGCGCTCGCGCTCCCAGTCAACGGAGTTACCGAGGCGACGCATCTGGCGGGTAATGGTGCCGCCGGATTCCGCTTTCCACTCCCAGATTTTTTCGATGAACGCATCGCGGCCATAATCCTGGCGCGTTTTGCCCTCTTCAGCCGCAATCTTGCGCTCAACCACCATCTGCGTGGCGATGCCCGCGTGGTCCGTGCCCGCCTGCCACAGGGTGTTTTTGCCCTGCATGCGCTGGTAACGGATCATGGTGTCCATGATGGTTTGCTGGAAGGCGTGACCCATGTGCAAGCTACCGGTGACGTTCGGCGGCGGGATCATGATGCAAAAGCTTTCCTGGCTGGTGTCGCCATTCGGTTTGAAGTAGCCCTGCTTTTCCCAGTGCTCGTAAAGCGGCTGCTCGATATCTTGCGGGTTATATGTCTTTTCCATTTCTGCTATGTCGTTTGCGGCTGTGGTGGCGCTGCCGTATTCAATTGGAAACCCACGCTGCGATACGCTTTGTAGCGGTCGCGCGCGAGTTGTTTGAGAGCGTCTTCGTAAGGAACGAAGTCTATCACTTCATGGAAAGCAGTAGCAAAATCTGCGAAGTGGGGCAGCAGGCTAATCAGCAGGTCGCGCGGTGAACTGCCGCGACGCTGTGGCCAGGCCAGCTCAACCGGCGCCCCGTAGCGCGGGCCTTCACCCGCCAGGTTGTGCGGCACGAAGGCATTGGCCGGTCGTTGCCACAGCGCTTCGTCGAGACGAATGGCTTGCTGTTCATCTTCGCAGGCAATCAACACCCGCTTTCCGGCCCGCCAGCGTGTTTCCGCCAGATTGCACACCAGCGCTTCAACAGCGCTCAGGCCATCCTGAGTGGCATCGGTTTCCAGCACGTAGAAGGTTGCGTTTTTCATCGGTTTGCTCATCAGAAGATCAAGGGCGGAATCAGATCCGCCCTTGCTGTCAGAAAAGAGGGCGCTTAATCGTCGCCGTTCAATCCTGCCCGATTCAACAGAAACTGTGACAGCATCGGTACCGGACGACCGGTGGCGCCTTTGGCCTTGCCGGAGCGCCAGGCGGTTCCGGCGATATCCAGGTGCGCCCAGTTATATTTGCGGGCGAAACGCGCCAGGAAGCAGGCGGCGGTGATCGCGCCGCCCGGACGGCCTCCAATGTTGCCCATATCGGCAAAGTTGGACTCCAGCTGCTCCTGGAACTCATCCGCCATCGGCAGACGCCAGGCGCGATCGCCGGACTGCTCGGACGCGCTGATCAGCTCATGCGCCAGCGGATTGTGGTTCGACAGCAGGCCGCTGATGTGATGGCCCAGCGCAATCACGCAGGCACCGGTCAGCGTCGCGACGTCGATCACCACTTCCGGGTCGAAACGCTCGACGTAAGTCAGTGCATCACAGAGTACCAGACGGCCTTCGGCGTCGGTGTTCAGCACTTCGACCGTCTGGCCTGACATGGTGGTCAGCACGTCACCCGGACGCATCGAACGGCCATCCGGCATGTTTTCACAGCCCGCCAGCACGCCGACCACGTTTAGCGGCAGGTTCAGCTCGGCCACCATACGCATGACGCCATAGACCGCGGCGGCGCCGCACATGTCATACTTCATCTCATCCATGCTGTCGGCAGGCTTGATGGAGATGCCGCCGGAGTCAAAGGTCAGCCCTTTACCCACCAGCACAATCGGGCGCGCTTCAGCGTCCGGATTGCCTTTGTATTCAATGACCGACATCAGCGACTCATTCTGCGAGCCGGCGCCGACGGCGAGATAGGCGTTCATGCCCAGCTCTTTCATCTGCTGTTCGCCGATCACGCGGGTGGTCACATTTTTGCTGAAGGCATCGGCCAGCTGGCGCGCCTGTGACGCCAGATAGGCGGCGTTACAGATGTTAGGCGGCATGTTGCCGAGATCTTTCGCCGCTTTCATACCGGCGGCAACCGCCAGCCCGTGCTGGATCGCCCGCTCGCCGCTGGTCAGCTCGCGACGGGTCGGCACGTTGAACACCAGTTTGCGCAGCGGACGACGTGGCTCGGCTTTGTTGCTCTTCAGCTGATCAAAGTTGTAGAGCGCCTCTTTTGAGGTTTCCACCGCCTGACGCACTTTCCAGTAGGTATTGCGTCCTTTGACATGCAACTCGGTCAGGAAGCAGACCGCCTCCATGGAGCCGGTGTCGTTCAGCGTATTGATGGTTTTCTGAATGACCTGCTTGTACTGGCGTTCGTCCAGTTCACGCTCTTTCCCGCAGCCAATCAGCAGAATACGCTCAGACAGGATATTTGGCACATGATGCAGCAGCAGTGTCTGGCCCACTTTTCCTTCCAGCTCGCCGCGGCGCAGCAGGGCACTGATGTAACCGTCACTGATTTTATCCAGCTGTTCGGCAATCGGTGACAGACGACGCGGTTCGAAAACGCCAACGACAATGCAGGCACTGCGTTGTTTTTCCGGGCTTCCGCTTTTTACACTGAACTCCATGCACTCTCCTGAATCTTAAAGACAACGGCCGCTGCTGCCGCTAGAATGTAGCGCGCTCATGACCCATTTATTCATTGTCGCAGCATGACATTCTGCCGCTGGAGGTCATAATGAATCAGGGTGACAAGATGTTGTTTTTTCACCACCCGGACGCGTTTTTCATACAATTTTAGCTACGACGACGGCCATTGATGAAGAAAAATGGCTGATAAGCGTTGAAACTAGCGATTTTCCTGCAAAAAGACAAGTTTTCACAGGCGTACTAAGCGTGATCATCATTAGATATCTGGTTCGGGAAACGCTCAAAAGCCAGCTGGCTATCCTGTTTATCCTGCTACTCATCTTCTTTTGCCAGAAGTTAGTCAGGATCCTGGGAGCCGCGGTGGATGGCGAAGTGCCGACAAACCTGGTTCTGACACTGTTAGGACTCGGCGTGCCTGAAATGGCACAACTTATACTGCCCTTAAGTCTGTTTCTGGCGATCCTGATGACGCTGGGACGGCTTTACACGGAAAGTGAAATTACCGTGATGCACGCCTGCGGCCTGAGTAAGGCCGTGCTGGTTAAAGCGGCGATGGTATTGATGCTCTTTACCTCGCTGGTGGCGGCGGTGAACGTTATCTGGCTCGGCCCCTGGTCATCCCGCTATCAGGATGAGGTAACGCAGAACGCCAAAGCGAACCCGGGAGCCGCGGCGATGGCCGCTGGCCAGTTTCAGACCTCCAGCGACGGCAGCGCCGTGCTGTTTGTCGAGGATGTAAAGGGCAACCAGTTCGGTAACGTTTTCCTGGCGCAGCTGCGGCCTAAAGGCAATGCGCGTCCGTCGGTGGTGCTGGCCGACAGCGGCCACATGGAGCAGCGTAAAGATGGTTCGCAGGTGGTGACGCTGGATAAGGGTACCCGCTTTGAGGGCACGGCCCTGCTGCGTGACTTCCGCATTACCGACTTCACCAACTATCAGGCGATTGTGGGCTATAAGGCGGCGACGCTCGATCCGAATGATGCAGAGCAGTCGAGTTTTACCGGTCTGTTCAGCAACAACACGCCTGAGTTTAAGGCCGAGCTGCACTGGCGTCTGACGCTGGTGTTCGCGGTGCTGGTGATGGCGCTGATGGTGGTGCCGCTTAGCGTGGTGAACCCCCGTCAGGGACGCGTGCTGTCGATGCTGCCCGCGATGCTGCTCTATCTGATCTTCTTCCTGCTGCAGAGTTCGCTGAAGTCGAGCGGAGCAAAAGGCCGCCTCGATCCGGGTGTGTGGATGTGGGTGGTGAATATCAGCTATCTGCTGCTGGCGATAGTGCTTAACCTGTGGGATACGGTGCCGATGCGTCGGGTTCGCGCCCGCTTTACACGCGGAGGGTCAGTCTGATGTTTCGCGTTCTTGACCGTTATATCGGTAAAACGATTTTCAATACGATAATGCTGACGCTGTTCATGCTGGTGTCGCTTTCCGGCATCATCAAGTTCGTCGATCAGCTGCGTAAGACCGGGCAGGGGAGCTACAGCGCGCTGAGCGCCGGCTATTACACCCTGCTGAGCGTGCCCAAAGATATTGAGATTTTCTTCCCGATGGCGGCCCTGCTGGGTGCTCTGCTGGGACTGGGCGCGCTGGCGCAGCGCAGTGAGCTGGTGGTGATGCAGGCGGCGGGCTTTACCCGCATGCAGGTGGCGCTGTCGGTGATGAAAACGGCGATTCCGCTGGTGCTGCTGACCATGGCGATCGGGGAATTTGTGGCGCCGTCAGGCGAGCAGATGGCGCGTAACTACCGGGCGCAGCAGCTTTATGGCGGCGCACTGGTGTCGACGCAGAATGGTCTGTGGGCAAAGGATGGCAACAACTTCATCTTTATTGAGCGCATTAAAGGCGACAATGAGATTGACGGCGTCAGCATCTATAACTTTACCGATCAGCGCCGTTTACAGAGCGTGCGTTATGCGGCGACGGCGACCTGGGATAAAGACAAAAAGCGCTGGATACTGTCGCAGGTCGATGAGTCGAACCTGACCGATCCGAAGCAGATTACCGGCTCGCAGAGTCTGAGCGGCGAGTGGAAAACCAATCTGACGCCTGACAAGCTGGGCGTGGTGGCGCTCGACCCGGATGCGTTATCGATTCGCGGTCTGTATAACTACAGTAAGTATCTGAAGCAGAGCGGCCAGGAGTCAGGACGTTACCGGCTGAATATGTGGAGCAAGATTTTCCAGCCGCTGTCGGTGGCGGTGATGATGCTGATGGCGCTGTCGTTTATTTTCGGTCCGCTGCGCAGCGTGTCGATGGGGGTACGGGTCGTGACCGGTATCAGCTTCGGCTTCCTGTTCTACGTGCTGGATCAGATTTTCGGCCCGCTGAGTCTGGTTTACGGACTGCCGCCGGTGCTGGGGGCGATCCTGCCAAGCTTTGCGTTCTTTGCGATCAGTATGTTTATGCTGATTAAGCGGCGCTAAGCACCGTGAATGAAAAAAGGCCGCCTCTCAGGGCGGCCTTTTTTATGGCGGGCGCCGTGCGCCCCTTTATTAGCCCGGCCGTCTGAGGCACCCCTCTATGATTTCATCCAGTCGTTAATCAACGCACCATACAACAGCTCCGCTTCCGCTAACCGGCTCAGCAGGCAATATTCATCGGTCTGGTGTGCCATGGATGGCTCGCCGGGACCAAGGATAATGCAGGGCGGCGTACCCAGTGCGGGCAACAACAGTGACGCATCAGTAAAGTAGGGCACAATGCGCGGCGTCAGCGGAGCGTCATGTAACGCCTGACAATGCTGATAGACAGAATGAATCCAGGCCTGATTCTCTTCACTCAGTACGGCCGGCAGATCCACCAGCGTCGTCACCGTTACGCTCTCTCCCAGTAAGGTTGTCAGTTGCTGTCGAATGGTGGCGTGCTGCAGATTGGGTGCGCTGCGGATATCCACATCAAATTGGGTGCGATCGGGCACAGAGTTAATGTTCAGGCCGCCTGAAATGCGTCCGACGTTAACGGTCGGCTGCTTCATCAGCGGATGTGGCGCGCCAGGCGAGAAGTGCTGGATCCTGCCCAGAGCCTCCGCCGCCAGATAAATGGCATTAATGCCCAGTTCCGGCATCGCGCCATGGGCTGTTTTCCCGCGCGTTTCGCAGCGTAGCCAGAGTGCGCCTTTATGGCCGATAACCGGATAGTTGGCGGTGGGCTCGCCGACAATCAATGCGCCGACATCGGGCAGGTCAGCGGCAGCAATCAGCGCCCGCGCGCCGTCACAGCCCGTCTCCTCCCCGCCGGTGATCATCAGCACGACGCCGGAGCCCTGCTGAATCGCCTGCTGATGCGTCACGCAGGCCACAGCAAAAGCCGCGACAGCGGCCTTCATATCACTCGAACCGCGACCGTAAAGCCGGTCACCCACGATTTCACCAAACGGATCGAACTGCCAGTCAGCATTGCCGAGCGGGACCGTATCCAGATGGCCGGTAAACGCCAGCTGCGGGCCGGGCTGACGGCCAGGGAGGCTGGCAATCAGGTTCAGGCGATTTTCACCGAAGGGGGACAGGGTGACCTCAAAGCCCCGTTCCGCCAGCCACTCTGCCAGAAAGTGCATACAGGCCGCTTCGTTGCCCGGGGGATTAATGGTGTCAAAGCGCAACAGCTGCTGCGCCAGCGTCTGGCTCTGGCTCATCATCCGCGCACCGTTAACCAGTCCAGGCAGTTGATCCACAGCTGGCGGTAACCCGGCCACTGAGCAAATTCCTGCGGCAGCCAGTGCGCAGACATATCGCTGGTCCAGACCAGCGAACGGCCCTGCTGATACTCGCGCACCGCCAGCAGCGGATGTGAGGTGCCGGCGATGGTCGCCAGCAGTTTACCTTCCGGGTGCATCTCCACTTCGTTATAGCCCAGTAGCCATGGCCAGTCGTCTGGCATACCGGCGAACAGCGCGTGAGATTCGGTCACGCAGGGATAAACGCCCTCGGGCGTTTCGATGCGGTCATCCCAGGCCAGGCAGCGCACCGGCAGGACTTTCTCGACCGCCGTGTTGCGATAGCGCGCGCCGCCATTGATACCCTGAAAACTGAAGTAGCCGCCAATCATCATCAGCGCGCCGCCCGCCGCCACATAGTCGTGGATCAGCGTCAGGCGATTTGCCGTGCGCTGGCTCTTCAGCCAGGTATCCGGGTGCAGCAGCAACGTATTGGCGCCGATGTCGGACAGAATGATCGCATCCCACTGCTGAAGCCCATCCGGGGTTAAAGGAAAGTCGGTGGCGGCAGCATGGGCGGGCATGTAGGTGATGGCATAATCGCTGTCGGCCAGCGCCGCCATAAAGTCGGTCGCGCCATTATGCCAGGTGGCGGTGGCAAACTGATCGAAGCCTTTGACGTGAACAGACGTGCTGGTCCAGGACTCGCCGACCAGTAAAATTTTCTTCTGCATTCAGGTTCTCCCTTACCCACCAAAAACGCGCTGTGGGTTAGCAATCAGTAAGGTTTCAAGTTGTTCGCCGCTGACGCCGTGGCGTTTCAGGCGCGGGACAAAATGTTTAAGAATGTAGCCATAGCCGTGACCGCCGTAGCGGGTCAGCATGGTTTTCAGGAACACGTCCTGCGACAGCAAAATCTGTTCGATAAAGCCGTCATCGATCAGCTCGCGAATGGCGCGGGCATTCTCCTCATCGGACGGTGACTGCGCGGTCTCATCGGCGTAGTAATAGCTCATGCCGATCATGTCATATTCCAGAAAGGCGCCGCGCTGTGCCAGATCGCGCTGGTAGCGCTTATCGGCAAAGCTGGGGTTCATGTGGCACAGCACCACATGACGCAGGTCAGCACCTTCTTCTTCCAGGATATCCAGCACCCGATGACCTAAGCGCTCCCAGCCGGGCAGATGCACCTCAACCGGCACCCGTGTCGCGGCACTGGCGCGGCCCGCCGCCCGCAGGGATTTCTCCTCGTCAGGGGTAAAGCGGCTGGACACACCGATTTCGCCGATCAGGCCAGCCAGCACTTCGGGTTTCTCCTCTCTGCCGCCCAGATCGTAAATCAGCCTGTCAGCGAGCGCGTCAATGCTGATCGTTTTGACCCAGTCGGGATGTGAGGGCTCCAGATACAGCCCGGTGCTCATGATGATGTTCAGCCCGGTCAGGCGCGCGATGCGCTGCAGCGCTTTCGGGTCACGGCCAATGCCGATATTGGTGGGATCCACCACCGTCTCGCCGCCCAGTGCCCGGAACTTCATCAGCTCTTCAATCGCCAGATCCACATCAAACAGCTGACAGTTATCGCGGCTGATCAGCGGATTAAGCGACAGCTCGCCCAGGTTTTCGATGCTGACCGGCATTTCCGCCAGATGACGCTCGCCACAGCAGCAGGGCGGTACCCACTTGCCGGAGGCATCCAGCAGAATGTGCTCGTGCATCAGCGTCACGCCCATCTCACTCACCGGCAGCGGGCCAAGGACGGTCATCACATAGCCGCTGTTGCTGCCCAGCGGCAGCGGATCGGGATGACGAAAAATAGAGTGTTTCATCAGCTATCCTTTTGCCGCCGATCGCGTCGGGTTGAGAATGCGGGTGTTGAGCCAGATGGCCAGCAGAATAATCGTCCCGGTGGCGATCTGCGTGTAAAACGGGGAGATATGCGACAGAATCAGGCCGTTCTGGATGATGGCAATCGACAGCGCGCCGAGCAGCGTGCCGATAACGGTTCCGAAGCCGCCAAACAGGCTGGTACTGCCCAGCACCACCGCCGCGATCACCTGCAACTCGAAGCCTTCGCCCTGGTTAGAGGAGCCGCTGCCCAGACGCGCGGTGATGATCATGCCCGCCAGCGCCGCCGCCATACCGCTGAGGATGTAGACCTTCATGGTCACGGCTTTGGTGTTAATGCCGCTCCGGCGCGCGCCTTCCGCATTCGCGCCAATCGCCGTGACATAGCGACCAAAACGCATATGATTCAGCGCGATATGGCCGACGATCAGCGCCACGATGCCAATCAGCGCGGGCATCGGCACGCCCAGTACCCAGGCGCGGCCCATTAAAGCGAACGGGCTGTCGGCAGGGATGGGAATGGAGTAGCCCTGGGTAATCAGCAGCGCCACGCCGCGCACCACCGCCAGCGTCGCCAGCGTGACGATAAAGGCCGGAATGCCTTCATAAGCGATAAAGAAGCCGTTAATGGCCCCCACCAGCGCGCCCAGCAGCAAGCCGCCCAGCAACACCACCGGCCAGGGCAGGCCCCAGTTATTCAGCGCGATAGCGGAGAGGGCGCCGACCAGCGCCAGCGTCGATCCTACGGAAAGATCGATCCCGCCCGTGGTGATCACCAGCGTCATCGCTGTGGCGACGATCAGCAGCGGCGCGCTCTGGCGAATAATATTCAGCCAGTTAGCACTACTGAGGAAGTTGCCAGTGATCAGGGAAAACACCACGCAGCAGAACACGAAAAACAGCGCGATGCTTACCACGCCAGAGTGGTTGTGCAGCAGACGACGCGGCAGCGAGTGCTGTGTCATACGGGAACTGCTCAGATTCATAATAGTCATCCTGTTACCTCGCTCAGTGCGCGGCGGCCGAGCGGGCGACAAACTTCTCACCCACGATCAAATTAACGATCTCGGTCAGATCCGTTTCGGCCACGCGGCGCTCCGCCACATTGGTGCCTTCGTACATCACCATGATGCGATCGCACACCAGGAAAAGATCCTGTAAGCGATGGGTGATCAGGATGACGCTCACGCCCCGTGCCGACACCCGGCGGATCAGCTCCAGCACCGCCTCCACTTCGGCGACGGCCAGCGCGGCGGTGGGTTCATCCATAATCAGTACCTTGGGATCGAAGGCGGCAGCGCGAGCAATGGCAATCGCCTGGCGCTGCCCGCCGGATAAGTTGCGCACCAGCAGCCGGGTATCCGGGATAGAAATCCCCAGGCCTTTCAGCATTTCCCGCGCGTCGGTGTGCATTTTTTCTTCGTCCAGAAACGGGATGCCGAAAATGGACTTCATCGGTTCACGTCCCATAAACAGGTTGCCTGCCACATCGACGGTGTCGCACAGCGACAGGTCCTGATACACCATCTCGATATGGCAGCGGCGCGAATCCGCCGGGTTAGAGAAATGCTGCTCTTCACCATCAATACGAATCGTGCCGCTGGTCGGGACGACCGCACCTGACAGCACCTTGGTCAGCGTGGATTTTCCCGCGCCGTTGTCGCCCACCAGACCCAGCACTTCACCCGGAGCCAGTTGCAGGTTGACGCCCTGCAGAGACCGGATCGCGCCATAGGTCTTGGTAATATTCACCATCTCTACCCGTGCCAGGGCAGTGTGTGCCTGCTGCATATGATTACTCCCATCACCACTAACGGGACCGTTACTCTGCATGTAAAAAGGGCTATCCGGCACGGTTTACGCCCTTGTAAACCGGTTTACCTGCAGGATAAACCCTTTGTCACAACACACAGAACAACACGCTACACGATATTTGTTTGCCGGGTGAGACAGTGCAGCTTCCGTGCCAGTCTGTGACCCGGCGTGGCACTT
>Ga0157365_10001132_pt1 | contig 11156 bp, 11 predicted proteins | sample AttsexASBM3_FD_111478 | JGI IMG/M metagenome (GOLD analysis project Ga0157365, IMG submission 111478) | Fungus gardens microbial communities from leaf cutter ant in Ribeirão Preto, State of São Paulo, Brazil - Atta sexdens ASBM3 | ecosystem: Host-associated > Fungi > Mycelium > Unclassified ... | reverse complement strand
TCAAGGTGAATTTAGTCCATGAACTGTTTAATTTGGGTGCCGACGATGTTGATGTTAGCACCAATCCTATACACAAAGTTTGAAGGAAGTTCATCTACCCTCAGTATTCAACCAGAATCAGCTCGAACGCGAGATACTCGTATGTAATCAGGATTCTCTGTTAGAAAACTTATCCATTTTTCACTAGGACAATGAATCTCACTTCCATGAATCTTTGGAACATTGGAGACAGTTGAACCTCGCACCCTCATTTATCGTATTCGCAGACAATGCAAGTCCTTTGTCCCTCTCAATGCCTCTTCTTCTGCACCACTGGAAGGAGATTATTGTCCACTGGGAGGCAGCTATGGACTCAACCAACGATGAAGGCTTGCGAGCTCTGCTCGAGTAAGTGAATGGATATTTATTGGCTCAAATACGTAGCTCAAGTATCTCCTCAGTTTAATGCAAAAGCTCGCATATGATTTGCGAACTACGCTATCTCCGGTCTATCCATCAATTCTTAAGCGTTTGCTCAAGCTCCTTCCGCGTGTCCTTGAACCAGCTGCCTTGACTGTGCTCCTCGAAACCATTTCCTCTCTGATACGCTACCTTCTCGTTCCCTCTATTTACACGGAGCTTCTCACGCACTCGTGGAATGCCGTTCGATCCATATTACCAAAATGCCAGCCTGAGATACAGAGAGCAATTGCTGAAGTATGGGGATCAGCCCTTCGCAAACTGAAAAGTGCCTCGCGAGATCATGCAGTCAGACTGTTAGCAGAGAAAGCGGAAGGTGTGGAGGATGCTTCTGCATGGGCTATTGTTTTTGCCTCAAAGGCTCGTCTTCTTCATGGGAATATCACTTTGCTAAAGCTGATCCATTTCTAGTCGATATCACAAACGCTACATACGTCCACAGTGCCCCTTTTCACACAGCTCTTGACTTGGCATATCTCTGCTGAGAACCCCGAGGCTACCTTCGTCATCCTTCGACGTGCACTGACTGCTCTCATTCACCATGTCAAGCATGCGGACCAATTCTCTGCACTGGCGGACTTCCTGGTTCGTGAGCTTCAGAAAATAATCGATGAGCATGATGGTGGCGATGTGGAGAAGCTGCGACGCGCCATTGAGGTGGTTAGCATACCCTACTCGGTCCGCCAGGGCTCCCGGATGACCCGTATGTCCCATTGTACTTCAGCAATTTCCTCCATTAATGCAACCCTCCTTCCTCAGAAACTCACCATACAGTTCTGTTCACCCTGATCAACTCCCTTCCGTTGGATAAAGAAACAATACACCCTGCATTGCTCAAATTGACTTCTGCATTATTCATCGCATCAGAAGCCTCACTATGGCTTGGTCCCGGTCTTAGGTTCCTCCAACGTACATGGTCATTTACATCTACGTGTTCAAATGCGTCTACTTCTGCGTCTGCATCAACGGGATTTTCCCTTAGGTTACATGGTATCCTGGCCGATCTCAATTGGGGTGGCTGGAAACTTGTCGCAATTCCTCTCTTGCTCAAAGCCACGAGGAAACCAGAGAACTTGACAGCCAACCCAAGGGTATTGATCGATTTTTTGGCCGGAATAGTAAGGGCACGAAAACTACATGTGGAAGACGTCGATTTAGTTTGGAAGGAGAATTGGGAAAGGTGGCTTATTAATGATCGATTGACCCTCTTTGAAGCAGGGGGACTAGTTGGGAACGACATTGTAAGCTATTATGGAACCTTTTCATTTCAGCCTGATAACTTTGCCGTTAGGCCACGGAACTGGATAATATCTTGGCACTTTCTTCTTTCATGACCGAGAATCTTACGACAAGACTCATTGGACTTATCAACCGCGAATTATATCCGTCTCATGGCGAGGATGTACAAATAACATCGTTAGAAGCGAACAATGATGGTATTGTGCTTGCAACACCAGCCTGGATTTTGGGTACGTGCATGCAAGCACTTCAACAACGTAATCACTTGGAGTGGAATACGGTTGTGGATATATATAATTGGATCTGCACCGGGGCTAAGCGTTGGGGCAAGGATCCTGAGGTAATTGCAGGACTGGTACCTTTAGCTCGGATGAGGTGGGAGTTTTACCTGTTTGACATATTCCGATAACCAGTTCCTCATCGTTGGACAGTGTGACCACAAGATTCGTACCTTTCGCTGAGTTATACCCTCACCTACGTGCTGCAATCCTCTCCCACTCCCGAATCCTTCGACTAGGCGCGATGAGATTGATGAGTTCAAAGCTTATCGTGGCTCCTGCAGGTCTTCACGAAACCATGAAGCGGTGCCTTCAGGGAGAAGAGGTGCCATGTGATGTTCAGGGGGCTAGGGAGCGAGTTTTGAGGATAGGCAGAGTTGTTCAGGTTGTGGGTGATGCCGAGGCAGCTGATTTCTGTGCGAGGTGGCTTATTGGTACGCTGTAAATCTGTTTTACTCTACACATCATGCTCACGGTTGATTTGATCTTCAGCTCAATTGAAAGTAAATTTGAAGCCGCTCTGGTCTCCTGCTGCTGCCGCCCTGGCAGTTTTATCACAACGATTTGGAGATGTTGTTTGGGATCTCATATACTCAGAAATCCAACGAGGAGAGGACAGTAATCTGGTCACACGACATCTAATATCTGGTGGCCTGCAAAGTGAGGAAGTAAACAGTAACAATAATGATATTTGGGAAGATGAACGGTCATGGAGAGATCCCAGTGCACATAAACTCCGGCTTGCCTTATCAAAATGGTTGGATCCAACACATAGGACAAGGGAGCTGGTTAACGTGCGTAGACTATATTGCTCGTTACAATAGAGCCTGACAAGTATCTAGTATTCCCGCTGCGATGATCGCTTTGATCCCCTTTCGTACCAACACCAGTTGCTCCTGGCACTTGGTGAATGCCACAGCTTGGCCGAGAAACATAATCGTGACATCGTTTCCTATTTTCTCTCTTTGACGTCATCAAACTCTAGCAAATTGTCGAAACAAAAGCTCATCAATTGGCTTACACTCTTTTCGAAATTTTCTAATCCCAAAGCCTTGCATTCGACTGACACTCTACGCACATTCCACATCAACCATCTTTCCTATCCCGACCGATCAATTCAGTCCCTCGCATTATCTTGCTTATTGACATACAGATCTTCACATCTTGTTCATCACGAAGAGAAAATAAGGCTCCTGCTCGATGATACCCGATGGCGAGATGAGCTCACCATGCTGGAAATTGACTCAATCAGACAGGAGGATCGAGGAGACGTCGTCCATGTTATTATACGGTTGTTGTTTGGTCTGATGATTGAAAGGAAGGGTCGGGCTAGGGGAGCAGATCGCAGAGCGGCGGTGTTGACTGCTCTAGCAGGGTGTACAGACGATGAACTTGGTTTGCTTGTTGATCTGATGCTAAAATCGCTTGGTCTGGACAGACCAGTAGACGTGGACCAAAAGGATGGAGGTGTGTTCTTGATCAGGAAACTTCCAGAGGGCACGAGTAATAAGCAGATTTTTGGATATCTTACCTTGCTTGGAGATGTTCTGAAGAACCTGGGATCAAGGTTGGTTCCTTATTGGCCTGCTCTCCTAGGTTCAACCATCAACATCCTGGCGAGCTGCCAGAAACAACTGAACGACATGACTGTAGAAGGAGCCGAGGAATTAGTGGAGGGAGAAGATGCTGAAGGTCTTGAAGAGACAGATGAGAAAGAGGAAGTTGAGGTTTCCGCGACTCCGATCAAAGTGCTTCGAAGTATCCGGCAGCTCGGCCTCAAACGATTTGCAGGCTTTTTCAAATGTCCTGTATCTTTTGATTTCGCACCTTATCTTCCTTCTGCATTTGATGCTTTCATCCTTCCTCGACTATCGAATTTGGACAAGGAAAATACACAAGCCCCTTCGACTCTCATTGAACTTTTCTTCTCATGGTCAACACGGAGCGAGTATTGTACTTTCCTCTCCCAGCGATCCGATATGCTTCTACCAAAAGTATACGATTGCCTCGTCGCAACCAATGCCAAATCTACAGTCATCATGCGTGTCTTTGACATAGCTGAGCGTATCCTGGTTCATGCAGCCTCTGACGAGATTATACGTGACACTGTTCTTAAGCCGCATGTCTCAAAGCTGCTGAATAATATCGCGCTTCTAGTTGAACGCGTCAAGGACACTGCAACAATTGCTACACCCATCGGTCAACGACAAATCAACATCCTTGCGGAAATTGCTCAGTATTCTGAAGACGTTTCTCAAGCTACAACACTACTGACTTTGTTCATGCCCCTTCTTCGTAAACCTGCTAGGATTGTAGCTGAAAAAACTAAGATTGGCATACTGAGGATTTTGTCAAAGCTCATACCAGCCATCCCAGATTTGTGCAACAGGCAAAACGATCTCCACGTCAAGACTTATGACCTCTTCAGCCAGTTGTTCCAGTCGCTCCGGTCACGACTCGCTCGTATTAGTCTCGTTAATACTTTCAACCAGTTTGCAAGTCTCGGCAGTTTTCAGCATTTGGCTACGCTGTTGAGTGACTTGAACGCTTACTCGGTGAAGCGTGTAGACGAGCCCGACTTTGATCGACGGCTCGGCGCATTTGCTCGTTTGAACGAGATAGAATACAAGACGCTTTCACCTGCCGATTGGACACCTGTTCTCTACAACTCGTTGTTCTGCATCCAAGACGCTGTGGAGTTGGCGATGAGGAATAATGCCGCCTTTTCAATTAAACACTTCATTGAGATTGTCCTTATCAAGAGAGACGATGATCATGATTTCGAGGACTTGTTCATGAAGTTGCTGCTCCCTGGTCTGAAGAATGGATTGAGATCGAAGAATGAACTTGTCAGAGCTGAGATCCTAAGCGTCATCGCCTATGCTGTTAGAAAATTAGAGTTCATCCCATCGCTCAAGGATATGCAGGTTCTACTAGAAGGTGGAGATGAGGAGGCCAATTTTTTCAATAACATCCTCCATGTCCAGTTACACCGCCGTTCTCGAGCACTCAGGCGCCTAGGAGATCATTGTGATGAAGGACAATTACGAAGTAGCACTCTTTCCGAGATCTTCATTCCTCTCGTGGGGAATTATATCACCTCTACGACAGCCGTTGACCATCATCTTGTTACTGATGCAATTACAGTTACTGGACGTATGGCAAAGCAATTAAGCTGGTCGGCATATTACGCCCTCGTTCAAAAGCTGATCAAACTATCCAAGGTCAAAGATGGGTCGGAAAGGGTTTATGTCAGGGCACTTATTGCTGTCTTGGACAATTTCCATTTTCCAATGGACGAGATGGCTGTTGAAGAAGGCGAAGACGAAGACGAAACAGAGGACTCATTGACGGCGCCGGTAACGAAGGACAACATCAAGCTTATTGGTCTTTCTCGGATTGCAGATGCTGTCAATTTGCGTCTTCTTCCAACTTTGCTTAGTTATCTAGAGAAACATGATGCAACAACAGATGATAACACACGAATTCCGGTCTCCATTGGCATTATTACTGTCGCTCGACACCTCCCGAATAGCAATCGGGAAGCTCAGATCACACGCCTTCTGACAATTCTCAGCCAGATTCTTCGCAGTCGCTCTCAGGAAACTCGAGACCTCGTGCGTGATGCCCTGGTCCGTATCTCCACAAGCCTTGGCCCGCAGTACCTCCCTTTGGTTTTCAAAGAACTTCGGGGTGCATTGACTCGGGGTCCTCAATTACATGTCCTCGCGTTTGTGGCCCACTCAATCCTGGTAAATGTCACATCAACAGAACATGTCGAGACCTTTCACAGCCTTGATGATTGCGTCAATGATGTTGCCCACGTTTCTGCTGAAGTCATATTCGGAGAGTCAGGGAAAAATGTACTTTCAGAGGATTTCAGAACCAAAATGCGCGAAGTTCGAGGTTCATCATCCAGAAGTCTCGATTCTTTTGCTATCATTGCTAAGGTCATAAGTCCGAATAGGATTAGCAGCTTGCTCGCCCCTTTACGTGCCATCATGCAAGAAACGGAATCTCAGAAAGTCATGCACCTCGTCGAGGAAGTACTTAGGCGCATAACTTCTGGCTTGAACAGCAATCAACACTTACTTCCCGTGGATCTCATCGTGTTGTGTCATACGCTGATAAGTCAAAATGCGAAATTTCTCAAGCAAACAGAACAGAAGAAACCAAATCCTAAGGGTGATGCAATCGTTCAAGTGAAGAGAGAGGTTGCTGCGAATACGGACCACTACGCAAACAACTCCTTCAGGTAAATAATTTTGTATAATGTCTCATCGTCTACTTATTTTATAACTAGATTTGTGGCATTTGGCCTAGATTTGTTCCATACCGCCATCCGGAGAGGCCGCTTTGACTTCCATGATGCTGAGACTATTAAACGCCTGGAAGGCATGATTGTTGTGATCGGCAATACCCTCTATTCAACCAACGCTTCTGTCATTGCTCTGGGTCTCAAGTGCGCCGCTGGTTTGATTAAGTGTCCTTTGAAGAATCTCTCCAAATCGGTGCCTGTCTTCATATCTCAGATAATCAATATCATCCGCCAAGCTGGAAGTACAGAGTCAGAGATCGTTCAAGTCGCCTTCAAATCCCTTGCCAACATCCTTCGTGATTTCCCTACTGCTCAAGCAAAGGAAAAAGATCTTATCTTTCTCCTCGAGTTGTTATCGCCTGATCTAGAGGACCACGAGCGTCAGACAGCTGTGTTCACGATGCTTCGAGCCATCGTGGCTCGCAGATTTGTTATTCCGGAGATTTACGATATTATGGAGAAAGTCGGAGAAATTATGGTTACCAGCCAGTCACCTCATGTACAAGAAATGTGCCGTGGCGTCCTCCTGCAGTTCCTCCTGGATTACCCTCAAGGCAAGGGTCGTCTGCGTAACCAAATGGCTTTCTTTGCGAAGAATCTCTCGTATGTATACGAGACCGGTCGAAGGTCTGTCATGGAACTCCTGAGTGCTGTCATTGCCAAGTTCCAAGATGCGCTTATCTACGAATACGCCGACTTACTATTCGTAGCGCTGGTCATGGCCATTGCCAACGATGAATCCGCGAAATGTCGTGAGATGTCAGCCCAGTTAATCAAGAGCCTGTACATCCGCCTGGATGATGAGAGGAAGAAACTCATATTCTCGCACCTGCATGCATGGGCCACCCAGGATGCACAGATCCAGCTCGTTTGGGTTTCTTCACAAGTATCTGGTTTTATTGTGGATGTAGCACAGGTCGAAGTTCAGCCATACGTTGGACTGATGATGGAGGATTTGCACAACGCCCTTGTCTCGAGTGTCAGTTCCCTAACTAACAATGAAGAAAATGATGGAGATATGGACATGGATGTTGACCTGGAATGGAAAGTCTCCTACCATTCCCTCACGGCCCTCCTCAAAGTGCTCCGCGTTTTCCCGGATTTCTGTAGCCAGAACACCAAAGAATCTTGGAGCTTGGTCACCTCTCACCTACTCTACCCGCATGCATGGGTCCGTACTGCCGCTTGCCGAGTTCTCGGGTTACTTTTTGCCGCGTTACCTGTTATTGCTCCACGAGCTGATCTCACTGACGACCACCCGGCATCCCTGGTAGGGATGCAAGACGTTACTAAAAAGTTGTCAGCGCAGCTGAAGAGCGAGAATTTCGACGAGGTCCTCGGCATGCAGGTAGTGAAAAACCTCTTCTTTGTCGGAAAATGTTTTTGTGCCATGCCGAAAGCAACCTGCAGCGCTGAGGCCTTAATGGACGACGAGACATGGGATCAGAATGTAGATGAGATACCAAAGCAAAAGGACCCCTTATCTTGGTTGTTCTCGAGACTTTCGTATCAAATCAAATCAGCCCATATTGCCAGGAGAAGCAGGACAAAGAGCAATGTAAGGCTTTCGTCAGTTTTGTAGACACTAGTTTTTGCTGAAGATACCTTCCTAGGCTAATTGGCATCAACACCCACTGGCGGTGTTGCGCTGGTTCGCTGCTATGACTTCTTATATGGATGCGGATAGGGTTGAACAATTTCTCGTGCATATTCTTACCCCTGTATATAGGTTGATAGAGGATGACACTATCAGAGATTCGCAAATGGGTACGTACTCATTTCTGTTCTTAGCCCCATTGATCATCAACTACGATCTAGAGGAAGTAAAAACTACCGCTGTTGAATTACAGGACCTAGTACAGGCGAAAGTTGGGACTACAAAATTTTCCATTATCTACAACCAGATTCGCCAAAAAACTCTAGAGATACGGCGTAATCGCAAGGTGATGAAGACGCTACAGGCCACTACTAATCCCGAAGCAGCAGCCAGGCGGAAAATACAGCGCAATGTGATTAAGAAAGAGAGTAGAAAACGAAAAGAGAGGAGCTTTGCGTGGGTGTTTACCATTGCAAGTCTTAAGTACAAAGCTGACATGACTTCCACAGTGAGAATAGAGGCAAATTCAAGAGGAAGAAAAATGAATAGTTGACGTTGCGTGGATCTCATCTAGAAGACGGTTTTCGTAAAGTATTAGTCAGATTTATATATGCAGCAATTGAATCTTTATCTAACGATGAGGGAAATAAATTCATGTATGATTGACTGTCAGTCCATCAAAGTATCTGGACCTCGGGTGCGAAAACATAAATCTGATTCTTCTACTGCTGCTTCGTCATCGTCCTCATTCCAATCACTCACTGTGTCCCAATCATTTTCGAATTCGATGTCAAACGGAAAATCATCAGCAACGTTGACCGATTCAGAGAGTGGAAGAAAACAGGCAAGAGAAAGAGCTCGATAGTCGCCTGTATTATGCGACATGGTTTGTACCCAGCGGCGTTCTCGTAACCTTTTGTGACGTTCACGGTCTTCCTCAAAACGTTTGAAGATATCGTTGCGGGACAGACGATCCTGAGCTTCTGGCTCAAGATTTGGTTGGGGAGGACCGGCGGTTTTTGGGTTGGTACGTGAATTTAAGGATGAGAATATCTCATCAAGTTTCTGAGGATCAATCAAGCGTTTTGTACGCCAGCTTTCAAGTATCTGAAGTGGTTATGGATGACAAGTAGTTGTTCCGGATGAACAGACTGAACATACCTGCTTGGTACTCGAGAGATTTGGGAGACCTTGTCGTCCATCTGGGACGACGAGCTCGATTATCCTCGGTAGATCACGGGCTAAATATTCGACATAGAGAAATTTTGATGAAGAGTCGTCTTTCTGATTCACTGGGCGAGATTTGAGTTGTTGGCACGCCTCGCAAAGCGAATCCAAGAAATGGAGGATGTTGATCCGCGAGTTTATAGAACCCTGGTTGGATCGATCAATTAGAAGCTGGTGACTGAAAAGAGGACAGCTATAGTGGACTTTTTGACATTCTTCAAGTATACATTCCCATAGATCTTCACCGCATTGAGCGAATTTCACCGAGAAACCGACGACTTTTTGAATAGATTGTTGTGAGCTGCCCTGCTATAGCTTCAACCTGTATGACATTCAAACAGAGACATTTGACCTTACGCAGTAAGTCGCCTCAAAAGGGTTATGAACAGCATTCTAACTTCAAAAGGATCCATAGCTAACAATCAACGCGGTAACAGGACAGGGTAAGACAGATCAGCAATGTAACGTGATCACACTTTTTTTTGGATATCCGCAGCAAGTAATCAACAAGTAATCTAGTACTAAGACGCGGAGGGCTAAACAGGGCCCAATGTCTGGGACATGTCTACAGGAGGAAGGTGTAAGGTGTGGACGAAATTTACAGGTAGATGGGAGGGGTAGGAGTGTTAATTAGAGGTGTTAACGTGATCACACTTTTCCATAATGGGTTCAGCAGTCTCCTAACTAGAGAGAAGGCGTCCAAGAACATAGAAGTGTTTGGAGTGAGCGAAGCAAATAAGTTTAGTAGAGGCAAGCTCTACCAAGAACATTTCTCTAGGCAATTCATCCCGTGATCATCCTCGCAAGTGTTCTCCAGGAGCACCAATTATATTTTTGAGAGAAATCCAACCACGTCTATATTCCCTTGACGTTGAAGGATGTAATTCATACCTTCAGTTGCCAACAAGCTTTGTATTAGAATAGCACCTAGTAATGAATACGCCACTCGCACACAAACTAGTTATGTTTCTGTAGCAGCCCGTCATTCATCTTCCCCATTCTCAGCAACTGGCCTGCAGCATCCCCAACAGCCCTCCGAACCAGATGGTGCATACCCTGGATCGCATTGAGGCTTGATTTCTTGGCATAAAGCAATGCAGACAGTTTGTGGTTCAGGCAAGGCGCTGACTGCGACTGCGAGGAGGACTGGTAAAATTGAAAACTTCATATCCTTCACTGCTAATGAAAGGATCAGCTAGTATGTCTGTATTGTAGGAAGAGGAAAACGTACTTAACAAACGGATGGGGGGCGAATTGTGATTAGGGGTAAGAGTTGGGTGCTTTTATCTGCCCTCAAGCACCGTTTAGTGAAAGGTTTGCCGAAACGCCAAGCAAATGTTGACTTCCCCTTTCATTTGTCACTACCTCGATCAGACTGCGCCAATGATAGACATCCTACATGCAGCCTCGTCAACGGTTTACTGACATCAAATGGGCCAGTCGAGGTCTCAAACTGCAACAGCAGGATGACAACATCCATCGGCCCTTCCGTTGCTTCTCCATTGAATTATCCTATATTGGAATGGAAACTCGGGACATGTCTCAGTTTCACTCTTTCCCTGGCTATCTTGATTCTTAGAGCCCAGTAGTACCATGTAGACTTTAGTTCTCGCGCCGCTTCGAGGAGCTAAGGCCATTTCTTACATCCTTTGAAACCATCTGCCTGCCTTGAAATTGTCAGATCGCTTGGCATGATGTAAGATGTAACCTATTACCGTTCTGTTGACTCCTTCTTTGGTCCGTAACACCCACTTCAACCCCGATTTTCGGGTCTGGCTTGCAGGTCCTTAGACTTCAGATTATAGGGACATATGTTGGCGAAAGATTTAAAACCGCTATTATGGCTCAAGAAAGGCTTTCGTGGCAATCATGATGAAGAAACCGTTTGTGCTGGTCATCATTTGGCTGGATGATGAAGCCGACTAAATCCACTGAGGCATTATCTTTTATAACGAGTGGCAGGGACTCAGAATGATAATAGACACTGTAGGTATACTGAGTGACAAACTCTAGTATAAGAATATTCTCACCTTAGAAT
>Ga0157365_10001131_pt1 | contig 11167 bp, 10 predicted proteins | sample AttsexASBM3_FD_111478 | JGI IMG/M metagenome (GOLD analysis project Ga0157365, IMG submission 111478) | Fungus gardens microbial communities from leaf cutter ant in Ribeirão Preto, State of São Paulo, Brazil - Atta sexdens ASBM3 | ecosystem: Host-associated > Fungi > Mycelium > Unclassified ... | reverse complement strand
GTGCGTTCTGGCCCATACAGACAGGCACATATCCATGAGCAAACTTTCCGGAAAAGTTGCAATCGTAACAGGCGCCTCCAAAGGAATTGGGGCTGGTATCGCCAAGGCACTTGCCGAAGCGGGCGCCGCTGTCGTCGTCAATTATGCCTCCAGCAAGTCCGGAGCGGACGCCGTCGTCTCAGCCATTACAAGCAATGGCGGTCAGGCCGTCGCTGTTCAGGGAGATGTTTCTCGTAAATCTGATGCGCAGGCCATCGTGGATACGGCAATCAGTCAATTCGGGCGCTTGGATATTCTCGTCAATAATTCTGGAGTTTACGAATTTGCTTCGATTGACGAGATCACCGAAGACCATTTCCATCGTCTCTTTAATATCAATGTGCTTGGCGCCCTGCTGACGACGCAAGCTGCAGCCAAACATCTTAATGATGGCGGTAGTGTTATCAATATCAGTTCCGTTGTATCTCGTATTACGCCACCAAATTCTGCCGTCTATACGGGAACAAAAGGAGCAGTTGACGCCATTACAGGTTCTCTTGCGCGTGAACTAGGGCCGAGAAATATTCGAGTAAACGCTATCAATCCTGGCCTGATTGAAACAGAAGGCACTAAAACTGCCAATGTTGTTGGTTCCGAAATGGAACAGCTCATTATTTCACAGACACCACTGGGACGTAGCGGCCAAGTTCAGGACATTGCGCCACTTGCCGTTTTCCTCGCCTCTGATGACGCTCGGTGGCTGACAGGCGAAACCCTCATTGCCTCCGGTGGGCTGCGCTGACGTTTGACGTTGACCCGGCAGACCTCTGCCGGGTCAATATTTTATTATTGGTTTGTATTTACAAACAATATTGTCCGCGAAATATACTCTACCAGGAAAACTTAAGCCCTATTATCTAGAAAATATTTTTGCGAACAGATGTTACAACCGGCCGGGTGAGCGAAAGAAGGCCCTCGGATCCTCGGGTAGTGCCATAACCGCTGCTTCGGGCACCTCCAAAGGGGAGCCGAGGATCCGCAGTTGGTACGATAAGGTCATTGATGCAAATGGACCCAGCCGAGACTTTTGGGGCAATGCGTTTTGCCGAAATTTCTGAACCGAAAATACTGGCTCCCAAAGCGTACGATACCTGCCTGTCAAGGCTGAGTGCTTCCTCCACATCTGCCACGCCAATGATCGCGAGCCAAGGCGCAAAAATGTCGGTGTCAAGAAGGAGATGCAGCCCTTCCATTTGGGTCAGAAGAGTGACGCCACCTATTGTTTCAATGTGCCCCCCCGCCTCTTTGATGGTTACTGAGAACGCTTCAAGCCGTTTTTTCTGGTCCTTATCAACCAACAAAAGCTTCTTTTTTTTGAGTAACTTGCGCAAATGATCGACAAGTTCAGTCTTGTCTTGATGGCTGATAAATACGCGGTGTGGAGCAATACATGTCGCACCATTATTCAGGCGGGCCCCATAAACAAGTTTACGGGCCACATGTGCGAGGTTGGCATCCGAAAGCACAAAAACGGGGTCAACGCCCGAAAGCTCCATGATGGTCGGGGTCAGCGTTTCAGAGGCTTGTTCTAGAACAGCTCGTCCTGTCTGAGCTGATCCCGTAAGAACGATCAGATCAAAACCTGCGGCCACCGCGTCAGAGCCGGAATCTGTCGGAAGGATCTCGCACAATCCAAGTGGAAACCCCGCTGAGGATAACAAATCGGATAGCATCTTTGCCGCTGGTTCTCCCCCCGGAGCAGGTTTCAGCGCGACTGCATTTCCGGCTACTATTGATTGCAGGATCTGTATTCCGGGTAGCATCAGCGGATAATTCCCGGGTGCTAAAATAAGCACCGTTCCATAAGGTCGCCGCTCGATGATCGAGGTAACACCTGGAAGCCATGTGGGGCGCCCCCAAAACCCAGCCTTACGGGCGCGAAGGGTTTTCGCAGCATTTCTTTCCAGAAATTTGCAAGCTGCCAGAAGAGGCAAGAGTTCAGCTGTGATCGTTTCAATGGCGGGGCGATTTGGAAATAATTTAGGCAAAACTCGCCAGTTTTGGCGCAGACAGTTGCGAAAACGACGGATAAGACGCAGTCGTGTGACCATCGGCACCGTTTGCCACAGTTCAGAAGTTCGTCTCAGTCGCTGAATATCGCTATGGGATATAGTCATCTGCCTTGACGCTATTTCGTTCTCAAAGCGAGGGAAATAGCGCTGTTTTGGGCTCCAAGAGAGAAAGCAGCATCTGTGAAACTCGGTGGTCCAAAATGCATTGAGGGACTACGCGAAAAGCCTAGAGGCTCTTTTGGTATTCCTAAAAAATTCTGATCGAGCTTCTGATTTCCATTCCTGTCTTGAAATACCTGAATCGCATAGACACCCGGCTGAACATCCAGGAACGTTGTTTTCACCTGTCCTGCACTGGCTTGAACAACAGCATGATACTTGCAGTCTGGTTTGAGAAAATCACTTTCGGTACAGACCGCAATGCGAATTGTCCCAACTGCATCGGGAATATTGGTCACAGTCACGTCGAGTGTGGTGGCACAGGCTATGGAAGGCAGAGCCAGAAGGCCTAGAAAAAAGAGGACTTTCATGCGTCAGTTCTCCTTGGATAAGAGCGGCCTCGCCAGCGCCGAGCATACCCCAGACGCTCTCCAATCAGGGCCTGCCACTGAAGAAGCAAGAGCGCAGCCGTACCAAGAGGTGCCAGGAGAACCGTTCTCCACCCCTGTTGGAAGCGATAGGCTATCAGGGACCGTGTCAGAAGCGTCATACCGCCCGCAAGTCTCGTCACTTTGGTCCACGGAAGAAAGAACGGCAGAACCTGCGCTGCGCCGAGGAGGACTGTCCAGACAGGAAGCCCTTTTGGTGTTGCCATTCCTTCGGTCGCATTCTTCAGGAGTCCATTCCACACTTCCCCGGCACTGCGATACATACGGCACGAAGCGATGTCAGTTGCATCAAACAAACCCGTTCTGAAACCTTGTTTCCTGAACTGCCTTGCGAGCGCCAAGCCATCGTGCAGCCTGTGACGAATGGCTGCATGGCCGCCGCTAGCGCGATAGGCGCTATTCCGGACCACCACCAGTTGGCCGCACGCAGCTGCAAAGGCCGGATCTCTCCCTTTATCGAAGGCCATCGGGAGATAGCCGACCAGCAGAACGTGAATAAAAGGAAGAAGGAGCCACTCCAGAGATGTTCCGGTGATCTGACGCGGAACTCCACTCAGGAATGCAACATCCGGCTGGCGTGACATCAGGCCCGACAACCGGTTTAGTGCATCTGGCGACAAGCGCACATCGGCATCCAGAAACACCATGAGATCATACTGTGCAGCCTCTGCAAGCATTGCACAGGCATGGTTTTTACCGCACCAGCCATCAGGAAGCGCAGGTGCTGAAAAGACCCTTAACCGCGGATCATTGTACGACCGGAGTATATTCAATGTCCCGTCAGAGGAATTGTCGTCGACTACGATCAATTCGAGTACCACGTCCCGGCTTGCCAGAACGGTCTGTATGGCCTCTGCGATAGTGCCTTCCTCATCCCGGGCAGGGATCAGCACAGAAATGGAGGCTGTCCCCGATTGCGTAGGCAGCCTTCGTAACCTGGGGAGATTAAGAAGCGTCATGACAAGCGGCAGAAGTGCCGCACCAAACGCCAGTTTTTCCAGCTTTCTGGTCATTGGTCATGCCTTGGCTGAAATACCTCGCCACGAGCCCACTGCCGAAGACGACGCCCGGCATCATAAAGGCCACCAATCCCCCCTGCTCCCTGAGACAATGTGCGAAATTTTGAGGGATCCCGCATGATGGCGTCACGAGCCAGCTTCTCCATGGTTATGGTGAAAGCTTCTTCCATGAGGACAGTCGTGTTTTGGGTTCCGGTGCTTCCCTTGGCAGACACAGGGTCACCAAACCGGAGTAAAAGCTCAGGTCGGCTTTCAGTCCAGAACGTATACTCGATTGCGAGAGGTACGAGCATTGCCGAGGGTACACGCCGAGCCAGATGGGCAAAACCCGTTTGAAGACGGACGGGACGGCTCCGAACGTCGGAAAAATGACCTTGAGGCGTGATCCAGAGTACATGTCCCTGCTCTATGATTATGCAGGCTGTTCGCAGAAAATGACGCAGAGAGTCCGGATTTTCAGCAGATACCGGGATCAGTCCAGCTCTTTCCAGGAGAGGATATTTTCGAAGCGCCTGAGCCTCCATGGGGCCATAACCGTGACAATGACTGAAAAAACGATGTTGCAGCCAAGCAAAAACGGCTGGATCCCACCATCCCGGGTGATTTGCACAGACAATGAGCGGTCCACGATGGCGTAGGACGTCAAAGTTTCCCGACAATCGGACGGCATTGAAATGCCGTTTAATGCCTCGCCGCATTCCTCGGGATACAAGTGCCGCAATGACTGGGTTGCGGCGAGGATATGTTTTCATGATGTCTTGGATGTCGCGATGTCTTGGTCGGCACAGTCTGCTGCAATCCATCCTGACATCAAGGCCATTGGCATTCCGGCCCCTGGATGGGCCGCTCCTCCGGCCAGATACAGCCCGGGGACTTCAGAAGATCGATTTGCAGGCTTGAACGCCCCATTGAAACGCCCATGGCTGGCCAGTCCATAGATGGCTCCCCGCAGCGTCGAATACCGTTCATGGATGTCGAGTGGCGTCAGGTGGTGCTCAACCCGGATGCGGTCTTCGAGATCAGGCATGCCTCCACAGCGCTTGAGCTTGTCCAAAATAACCTGCCTGTATCCTGGAAACAGGTCCTCCCAGTTCTGACCCTTCCGGATGTATGGCGTATGAACCAGCACATACAGAGCCTCGCCCCCCTCAGGCGCTACAGCAGGGTCTGTTTTTGAGGGAGCCGCGAGATAACAGGTTGGGTCGGGCGCAGGAATGCCCTGTTTGTAGATGGCATCAAACTCTTCTTCAGGGTTTGCTGAAAAAACGAAATCATGATGCGCCAGATGGTCATATGACCGGTCCAGCCCCAGATACAGAACCACGCCCGAACATGCCGGTTTGCGTCGTCTCCAATGACGTTCGAATTTTTTGGTTGGAATGTGCTCCAGAAGTTCACGCATGGTCCAGACGCTATCCATGTTCGAAATAACAATGTCCGCTTCCAGGACCTCGCCCCGGTCAGTCATAACGCCACAGGCTCGACGGTCTCGCGTTAGAATACGCTCAACCCTAGTGCTGGTTCTGAAGTCGACCCCGAGTTCTCGTCCAAGTTGAGCCAGCGCCTCAGGAACAGCCCTCGTCCCCCCCATTGGATACCAGACCCCGTCATGACTTTGCATATGCGCAATTCCCAGCAGAACGGCGGGCGCCCAGAACGGGTTGGACCCAACATACTGCGTCAGATGATCCAGCATTTGGGCAGCCTGAGGATTGTGAATGCGCTTTCTGATCTCACGGGCAAAGGTGGAATCCATCCTGAGCCGCAGGAGGTCTCGCAGGGTGGCCGGCGTAAACGTGTTACTCAGGTCCAACGTATCTGCGACGCCACCAACAGATTTCCAGAAAAAAAATCGCTCGGAAATATCGTGGAGTTGCTCACTGGCAGCCATCAGATCCCGATATCCGTCACCGTCCCCCGAACACAGGCTTTCGAGAACCTCAGCCATATTCTCAGCATTTTCCTGGAGGTCGAGGACGTTGCCGTCCTCAAAGAAACAGCGCCACTGCGGGTCTAGCCGGCGCAGATCCAATCGCTCAGTCATTGTGATGCCAGCCTCGGAGAAAATACGTTCCAGCACCCGAGGCATGGTCAGGATGGTGGGGCCCATATCAAATCTGTACCCCCCTTCCTGCCAGTCAGCTGCTTTGCCGCCTAACCAGTCATTGGCTTCTAGAACAGTAACCCGATAACCCCGTGCGGCCATCGTACAAGCCGCGGCAAGGCCACCAAGCCCTGCTCCAATCACAATGACGGAGGCTTTTTTTCAGGATGTGACATGGGAGGCTCCTTGAAGGGAACGCTTGTGTTTCCGGGCAGACCGTTTGCGAGGCGAGAAGTCTTTAATGACAAGGTCGCTTGTAATCCGCGCTCCCTCGAAAATAACGGGAAGCCCACTCCCTGGGTGCGTCCCCCCTCCAACAAGGTAGACGCCCTTGATATCATCAAAACGATTGTGAGGTCGCCGGTGAAGCATCTGGCCCAGATTATGGGCAAGATTGAAGACAGCACCCTTGTGAACATCATAACGTTCCTCCCAATCAGCGGGCGTTATGAATTTTTCGAAGCGGATACGTTTTTCGATGTCCTTAAAGCCGGCTTTTTCCAGACGTGCCATGACGAGGCTGCGGGCCTTCGCACGGCGCTCATTGTTCCAATCCAGACCATTCTCTCGGAGATGCCCGACAGGCATTAAAACGTAGAGCGTGGAGTGCCCTTCCGGAGCCTGGTCAGGGTCAGTCACGCACGCATTCTGGATGTAAAGTGAGGCTTCTTCAGAGAGTGATTGTCCGGCTTCGATTTCCGCAAAATTCCGATCATAAGTCTCGGAAAGGAAAATTGTATGATGGCCCTTGTCAGGAAGAGTGCCTTCAATGCCGAGATACATCATGAAGGTCGAACAGGAGTACTTCTTGCTGTTGATCGATTTGTCGGTCCACCGACGCCGCTTTGCATTCGGGATCAGCTTCGTCATAGCCCTGCCGAAATCTGCATTGATCACGATGGCATCTGCAGTTTCGGGACCCTGATCTGTTAAAACGCCCGTTGCGCGCCCATTCATACTTAGAATTTCACGCACAGGTGTATTCAGGCGTATTTTTACGCCTAGCTCTTCAGCCGCCCGTCCCATAGCCTCCATGACAGCCATCGTGCCTCCGACAGGGTGATAAATGCCGTATTCATGCTCCATGAAACTCAGGATCGTAAAAAGGCTTGGGCATCTGTACGGAGACATACCCAGATATTTGCTCTGGAAAGAAAAAGCGAGGCGTGTTCTTGGATTTCGGAAATAACGGGATAAATCTCTATCAACCGAAGAAAAAGGCCTAAGCCTTGGGAGAGCCCGCAGCATATCGGGCCTGAGCAGATCTAGCAGCGTATGAAATGGGCGCCTGAGAACAGGAATGAAATTCTGAAACTTGAGGCGATTATCGGCGATGAACTCTCGCACGTTGCCAGCATCATGCTCATCAATCTTGGCGATTTCGCGCTCCAGCGCATCAATATTGGCGGTAACCCTTAATGACGGGCCATTTTCACAATTCAGGTCATAATTTTCAGCCAGTTTTTTGAGCGTAACGGTGTCTTCCATGCGGAGCCCACACCGTTGAAAGATGTCTTTTAAAATCTGAGGGTAAAGAAAAAACGTTGGACCGGTATCAAAGCGAAAACGCCCGACATCTGTTTCGCCGTCAATTGCCGACGACCGACCTCCCAGTTGTGCATGCTTTTCATACAGGGTGACATTGGCCCCCTCATAAGCCAGTAACATTGCCGATGCCAACCCGCCTGGCCCACCACCGACAATAGCTATCCGCCTATTGTGGAGAGAGCCAGACTTTGTGAGCGCTTTGACTGTCGCATCATTTTCCAAGGTTTGGTCTTTTCCATTTGAGACAGAATTTATGTTAAAAACAGAGGCGCGATGAAAGTCTGTATTTTGAGTACACAAGAACTCGTCAGACGACCGATTGTTGCATCTCGGATTTATTTTGCATCGGCCGTTATTGCGGACCAAGTGTTACAACAAGTTTTCGGGCTGAAACGCCCTTGCGCTGGCGTTCGAGCGCATCCGAAATCAACCGCAGGCCGTGTCCGACAACTTCAGGTTCAGGTGCAGGCCTGAACTGCCCGCTTGCAAGCGCCGACGGTAGAAATTCCCTGTAAATCATAGGCCCGACGTCGTTATGAAGAGGGGCGCCACCCCAGATGAATTTTGTCTTCACGCCTCTGCGTCGGGCTCTCAGAGCGAGCGAAATATTTCCGACCACCATTTGGATCAAGGCAGGCAGCAGCTTTTGCCAGCGCCCACGTCCGGCTGGAACCTCGTCAAAAGCCACAGGAGGCGTCGCCTTCGCGATAAAGCGTTGCCCTTTGGTGGACCCAAGAATGTCTACACACGCTTTGGCCGATCCAGTACCGATCGCGAGGGCCCCGCAAACCTCCCGTCCCTGCAACGCCTCAATGATTGCCGACGGTGTTGACGGACTGTGTCGATCATACACGGCACTGACTCCCAGACTCTTCAGATAGGGGGCATTTCGCAGAGATGACGTCGCGATGACATCATAGCCAGCCGCGACCGCAAGCTGGATCGCGTTGCATCCAACGCTTGTGGAACCTCCCCATACAACCAGTGTCTCAGCCACTGGTGAAGGCTGGACAGAAGGGGAGCGCATTGCAAGAAAATCAGGCTGGAACAGGCCTGCTGCGGCTGTTGTAAGGCAAAGAGGTAAAACACTTGCCGCCTCGAAAGACAGGTTGTCTGGGAGCGGCGTAGTCATTTTTTCCATGAGAATGACCTGCTCCTGAAATGTGCCCTCGGCAGACCTTCGCCCCTTCTCTCCTCCCGCGGCAAATCCGGCGACCCTGTCTCCCACCTTGAAACGTGTAATATTCGAACCGATTGCGATGACGTCCCCGGCAACGTCTGAACCAAGAATAGCCGGGTAAGTCATCCAGGGTGTGATGATATCTCCCATGGACTGGATCAGCCGTTCAAACGGATTAACAGCAACAGCGCGGACGGAAACAAGAATTTCATCCATACCAGGCGTCGTGTCCGGAACAGCGTGCACCGCAAAAAGACCACGCTTCTTGCCGAGAATAAGGGCTTCATGACTTGGCATGGAATACTCGCATCGCGTTTCAGAACGGCCTTTTTTCTAACGAGCCCTTCCTGTACGATCCATGCTTTAAGAGCTGTTATTTCGTCGCGATCGTACAGAGGCGTTATGGACCCACTTTCTGAGATTCTTCGGCTTCTTGAACCTGACAGCTATGGCTTTCGTGGCCTGAGCGCGAAGGGGGACTGGTGTCTCGAGTTTCCTGGCGGACCCGGTCTGAAATTTCAGGTCATACAGACAGGAAAATGCTGGATTGAGGTGGATGGTCTGAACGTTCCTGTCCAACTTGAGGCAGGCGACCTTGTCCTTCTATCAGGCCAACATGGTTTTCGGACTTATACGGACAGAACCGTTTCGCCTCGGAATGCCTACGATGTTCTGCTGTCCGTGCCAGCCGGCCATACTGCCGTAGTGAATGGCGGAGGGCATGTCCTCGGCGTAGGCGGATTTTTCAAGTTTGGAGCGCCCTATGCAGAACGAATGCTCAGTGAGCTTCCACCTCTGATACACATTAGACCTGATGCGTCGGGAAACATGATGAGATGGGCCATCGAGCAACTAATGTCTGAATTACGTCACCCGGCAATGGGAGGTGAACTTCTTGCGGCCCATCTCGCTCAAACCCTCCTCATCCAAGCGCTACGGCTACATATCGCCAGTAGTACCCAAGGTATTGGCTGGTTATATGCCTTGCGAGATCCACGGCTTCATGCCGTCCTGTCCGCTATTCATAAAACCCCGGAAACCCGTTGGACGATCCAAATGCTTGCAGGCATTGCGGGAATGTCACGCACAAGTTTTGCTCATCATTTCAAGTCTACAATCGGCGAAACCTGTATGGATTATTTAACAAGGTGGCGAATGACTGTTGCATCATACCATCTTGCTGAAGAAAAAATGAGTGTAGGTCGAGTTGCCGAGCTGGCTGGCTACAATTCTGAAAGCGCCTTCAGTGCAGCATTCAAACGCATCATGGGGAGATCGCCATCAAGTTTTCACTGAGTTGCAAAGACGATTTCTAGACCATTTTCGAGAATTTATCAGTCCGAAACCTGCATAGGATACTGGCGGGCTTAGGCGTTTTTCTTGAGTGGACTGCTTATTCAGATCGGCCTGAAAAATCTGGAAACACAATGATGCGTTAGTGAAGCGCCGGCCAGTTTTATCACTGTCCCGGAGAGATCGCAGGACCGAGGGCGGACGATGAGCAAACGTATCTTGAACATGACCCTGGGAGGTGCAGCAATGTCTTCTGGCGCTGTACTGGTCCTGAGCCGGATTAGAACAGGTTCTTATGGACCGGGGGTCAACTGCACAGCGCACTGGTTGCATGGCGAGCAGGCAGCGAAGATTGAACACTTGGATGTTCGCCATTCTCTGGTGGGAGTAGCGACCAACGCAGCAGCAGTTTTTTTCTGGAGCTGGCTTTACGATAAAGCGTTAGGTCAAAAACCAACTGCCATGCGTGCGGTGATCACCACCGCCCTCCTCGGCCCGGTATCCTGTCTGATAGATTACAAGGCCACACCAAAGCGCTTCACCCCAGGATGGGAACTTGTTTTTTCACGAGCTGATATGGCGACAATCTACTGCTCAATGGTCGTCGGCATGGCTTGGGGTGCAATCCGGCAATCGCCCTCGTCCAAAATTCTGAAAAGCCGCCACGCATGACGCCAAGGATTTACACCGGCAAAGAGGCTGAAGCTGCCCGCACGCCGCTGGAAGGCGCTCTCTTGGGGTGGTCAGCAATCCTGATGCTTGGGATTTTTCTGATAGCGATACGTATCGCCCCAAAATCCGTTCAGGCACCCCTTCTAAGAATAGCGCAGATCTGGGTGGCGGGTCTGTTCTGCTTTTTCGCTGGCGTCCATCGCGGTGCAAGCTTCTATGCGCCAGAAGGCCCTCGTCTTTCTGACCCGCTGATTTTCCTCAGTATGCATTTTGGAGGGCTCAGTGTCGCGCTTCTCCCTGCCCGTAAAGCGTGGCGGATTGCTCCTGCGGGAATGCTGTTGACCCTTGCCGGAGATACATTTTTAGCTCGGGAGGATCGGCTCCCACAGTTTTTCCTGCGCCTTAGACCCCTTCAGCTTCTGGTTGCCACGGCCCTGATCACACTTATCGGCTCCAAGGCACAAACCGTATCCAGGACCGAAGCATGATGATGCTGATCCCCGTTCTGGGAGACCAGCTCTCGCCCTCTCTTGCCAGTCTGCAACATGTAGATCGCAGCAAAGCGGTTGTCTTGCTCATGGAGGTCTGGGACGAAGCGACTTACGTCCGGCACCATAAGAAAAAGATCGCTTTCATCTTCTCCGCCATGCGTCACTTCGCAGAGGAGTTACGTTCGGGCGGCTGGTCCGTTG
>Ga0157365_10001130_pt1 | contig 11176 bp, 18 predicted proteins | sample AttsexASBM3_FD_111478 | JGI IMG/M metagenome (GOLD analysis project Ga0157365, IMG submission 111478) | Fungus gardens microbial communities from leaf cutter ant in Ribeirão Preto, State of São Paulo, Brazil - Atta sexdens ASBM3 | ecosystem: Host-associated > Fungi > Mycelium > Unclassified ... | reverse complement strand
GTGTTGGAAGTACGGTAAAGACTGCTGAGAGACTCTGGGCTTAGTGGACGAGAGGTGATAGAGTCTTGAGTTCCCATTGTTAGGTATAGTATAGAAAAATTGTGTGTACGGAAGAATACAAGTCAAGGGAAACGTAGAGCGAGCATGAACTGCCCCTCAATTCAAGTGTTCAGATTATAGCCATCATGTGACGTTCATTAGGCTGACCCCTAACATTTGGTACTCCATCAGTTATATTTTGATTACAGGAAATCGTATCATATCGGCATTCGCAAAAAGAGATGTTACATAGATCCAGAGAGGAAAGAAGAGAGCGAACAAAGGAAACAACAAAAATGCTCGATCTATGAGTGGGATTAAGGTATTAAATCATCAAATCTACAAGACCAGGAATCCAATTAATCATCTTCGTAGCGTAACCGTTATTGAGTGGAAGAAATTGGAAGCTTTGAGAAAGACCCTGCATTTGGTACGGTTCAAGGGCATTCAAAAGTGCAGAAGTGAGTGAGCTGTCTTCATTAATGTTGAGTGTAGAGGATGACGAATTACGATCGTTTGATTCTGAGACATCAGGGTGAGAGAACCTGTAGATGCTGGATACATATCGAAGGATTGCCGGATTTGAGGAAGAATGGAAGGCGTTGATAGCCTTATCTTGTATATGACCGGACCTTGAAGCCATCATCATCGAACAGAGTTCCCGCAGCAGGAAAGAAACTAGGACTCACACAAAGGAGACAGCTTCAGGGTAGGAATAACCAAGGTCTGCAAGCAACGAATATAACATTTCTGTCTCAGCGTCATCACCTTGCGCAGTCGACAACATGGTTCCTGCAAATGTTGCGACGAGAAGTGCCGTCTCATAGTCTTCGATTTTGAGGAACATAGGCGTCACACGGGGGACAAAAGACTGCTGTTCATTCTCAGGGCAACTAGCATCCGTGCGCCAAAGATCTTCTATTTCACATTCTCGTAGTAAAGCGCGATAACTTTCGAGCGTCGTCGATACCGATAAGAGAGCGAGGAAATAGCCAAGGACGGAGGTTGAAAGTGAACTCCTCAAAGCATCCGTATCGCTTTCCGATCGTACTGTGACTTGAAGAAGCGTCCTCAATGCTGCCTCTGCATATTCTTTGAAGTGTCGTAGACGCATCCCCTTGAAGATGATGGCAGCGAGTGTAAGCGAAAAGCTTGTCTCGAAGGAAAGTTTGAGCAGTCCGTCAAGCTGCTCCGTAATCTCCTCTAGGGGAAGTCGACCCTCCAAAAGCACCACCTTTACGGACTTGTCACGGAACATACCTTGTCCTTCCATCGCTTCTAGTGATACTCTTAGTAGAATCGTGGCTTCTACGTAGTATGCCGAATAGCTGGATTGTAATAAACTGACTGCCAACCAGAAGAGTGATAAGATATATCGTGAGCTTTTCTGGAGGATCGGAACGATGCGACATATGCATCGAAGCATGCTGACAACCGTACTCGAGTGGTTTTCGTCTGCTTGCATTAGAGCAGCACGGAATGCCACTAGAATCTGATAGAGGAAATCATCATCAACGTCTTGGTTCGCCAATGTAGCAAGAGCAACGAATGATCGGGTTTGTATAGCCGGAATGTTCTGGAAGGCAGTCGAGGTCACCAAACTCATCCATCGAGCTCGCCAAATGTTGAGAAGGCCTAGCAAGATCAATATAAGTAAAAGACAGGTGAGACAATATGATTGAAGTCACCTTTCGATCCTGATGCAATTTCCATGATCCGCGACAAGAACATCGCGAGTTGTTCCAAATTGTCAAGATACTGTTTGTCGTTGTATGGCATCCAGACGGTATGTTGGGATGTAGGCGGATCACGCTGAAGACCAAAGAGTTGGAAGGTCAAGCTTGAAGTGAAATCCTTGAGAATTTGGAGCAACTCTGTTGCCGGTACATCATCCGATCTTGACACATACAGTGACTGCAGGAGATTCAAAACAATGCCGTATACGGTTTTGCGGACTTTGGCGGGGCCATCTGCAGCAACAAGCATGACAATATGTATGACCTCAGGGACGTAGAGTTGATTCAATGTCAGATGCCGCGATTGCGATCCGACAACTTGGCACATTTTGATCAGAGCCGAGACCTCGCCATAGTTTGCATGCTGAGATACATGGTTTGCGAAATGTGTCGAAGGACGGTTGAGAGCCTGGAAAGGCTGGATCAGGGAACGGCATTTCTCCCATGCAGATGGATAGACACATACCTTGCGTAGTTTATGGTATACCCTTCCTCTGACACAGATCGACGTGATTGTCGACACAATGTGAGAGATGATCTCGCTTCGAGGATTATTCAGGCCTCCATCAGACGCTGTACGAATTAATTCATCAAGGACCACATCAACAATTGCATTGTCGGATCTGCTAATTTCGGACCAAATGCACCTTTGAAAGGTTGGCGTAAGCTGAAGACATTATCAACACATAGGATAAGCAGGCAAGATGAAGGACACTTGCAGCAGAAAAGGTAACCGCCAACTCAGCTAAGGTTCTGATACAATCTCGCAAACGAGCGCCTGACCTCTCGTAGAGACTGTGTGCAGGATTAACGAAGTGGGCAAGATTTTTGATCCAAGGACTCATGTAATATATACATGTTGAACATTGCCCACTAGCCAACGCTTCCTTACCCACGATTTTGAGAGACGCAGACACTTCGTGGATGAAATCTAGCGTTAATTGGGGAGCAAAGTCTGCCAGCTTTTCACTGAGCTGATTCACAAAAGCCAGGGGATCAACCGGAATAACGCCAGCTACTTGTTGGTCAATGGTAAGTCCTTAGAAAAACTATCAACAACAACGAACCTTGAGTAGCAATGATAGGGCTTTTGTCGTACTTCAAATAGGTACATACTGCACCCAATAGATGATATGCAGCGCCGCACATTGTCTCATCCTCTCGGTCGACAATGAAGAACCCTACATGCAGAAGGGTAGCAGGTATATTTGAGAAGCGAGAAAATCGCTCTGACATATGCATCTGTGTGTCCTTCAGCTTTCCTTTTGCATGCCGTACTGCCTGCAAGAGAAGCATGGTATAAAATTCAAAAATGGTCAAACAAATAAACGAACCTTGACAATAGGATCACGTAGGCGAGAAAAGAAATAGCTAGTGTGCCCTTGTCTTCGTCGGACTATGAATTCGTCCATATCTTGTCCAGTAAAAATATTGTAGATGTCGCCAATGTCTGCCAAAATAATGATCTCGACGTTCCGGCAAGCAAGACCGGGGGCAACAGGTTGACGTTGACGCTGATGAGTAGAGCATATAAGTAACGGGCATTAGAAGGTGAAAGCCAACTTGCTGAAGTGATACGAATGTGAGAGGTAGCAACACGAAGGCTGACTGGAACCCGCATAGAGTTAGGCTGTTTCCAGGTGACATCCTGGAACTCGTCAAACGGTTCCTGTTCGAGTGCATCTACCCAAGAATTAGCATAAGCCAACGATAAGACAAGAAGCTTGACTTGTTTCCGAGAGAGCTTCGACAATAGTATCTGGAAGTTCCTCCAGCAATTGCTTGACAGAAACGTAAGTTTTGACAGATGAACAGAAGGCAGCTCCTGAACCACCAATCAAAAATCACGATGACTTGTTGTACGATACTGGACTGACCAGCCATGAAATTGTACAATCGCCGGAAATACTTCTGGGCGAGCGAGTTTGGATTCAACATACGAGCAGTCATAAACTTCTCTCTGATATCTTTGGGCACAATCTCGGCGCAGAATCTGAGCCACTGTAGTGGTAACTCCGATATTGAAGAGAAACCAGTACAATCCACGATGACATCAAACACTTGCCCAAAGAACTTTGGATTGCTTAGAATCTGGGTGAATTTCCGCGAGTCAGAGAAAATATCCCCGATGGATCACAAACTTGCCTTGAGAATGTAGTACATGAGCAACTCTATGTCGAGGGCCCCAGCATCAAACTTGTTCAGCCGTAACACAAAAATGACCAGGCTCTAGATATTCACTGTTAGCGAACGAATCAGACGATTGAATCAACAACATACCTGGTCGTTCGGCGGTGTCTCAACGAAGAGATTCTGGACAGAAGTAGTGCTTTGGTCTGCGTAGCGGCTCATAAGTTCATGGTAGGGTATTGAGTCCCGCAACGTCCTCTTGCAGAGCTCAGGAACACCGATAGGGGAGCCCAGGTCAACCAAGAGTGCACACAAATCGTCCCAAACTCGTTTGCCATGCTGTGGTGGTAAATCGGCATTAAACGGATGTCGTGGTTTACTCAGCAACTCCTTGCCAATCTTATCAGCATGTTGATCTAAAAATCGATGCAATACAATTGCATCTGTATCGTCAGTGATCGTGCCTTGCCAAGGATCATCCAACTCAAAGGTAGATGAAGGAGATTTCTACATCGAAATGAACAAAGAAACGGAAAAGGAATTCCTATTGACGAAACTCACATAGATTTCATTCAAAAACCGACTAACATTGGCAATTTGACCTTCCAAAAATTTGTTGAGCGGTGTCATGTGTGCCTCTTTGCCAAAAAGGATATTGTTGGCAAGATTTTGAAGAATCTTTCCTATAAGCATGAGACCTCGGCGCATGACCATCCCGTTCTCGACTGGTATTTCGATATCGATCGTTTCAGGTGAGACAACTGCAGGGTTGATGAATCTATAAAAGTATAAAACAAGATCGATGGATTGCACTGGCGTACACACCTCAAGAAAATAAACGCTCCCATGACAGAAAACTTTGCTGCAGGCCAAAGCTCCGCGCTAGAAGACCTCAATATCTCACTAACACTAGACCACCGCCAAACTCACACTTGGTGTGAAATGTAGGTCGAGATTTCCCGAATCATCCTACCATAACAATGAGCAGATTCATGGATGTCAACAGAGAAGAACAACAAACAGGGGCATCTGAGGCAATGAAGACGTCACCAAACTCAAGAACTTGGACGCTGCATACTCTACCGTCCTCTGATTCTCCGATAAATCTTGTTCTTTCGCCTTGGACGGATCCATCTCATAGCTATGCCCAGGTGGCAACTCTTTCATAAACGTAATCAGAGGCCTCACCAGACCCTGCAAATAATTGTACCCGTGAATCTTTGCAAATGCAGTAATAAGCTTGTTCCCAACAGAGTTTTTACGGAACAAAGAGACTTCAGAAGTCACTGATGCAATCTCCAAATCGATCAGGGCCTTGAGGAAGTTTGTCAATAGCGGTCGCGAGTCAAAGGTGTTGAGCATGACGGAAATCATAATATCATCTTCTGAGAATGGACAGACGTGGACGATTGTCAAGGCCAAAGCAAGCTATAAAAGATCCAGTCAGCAAAACTCCCAAAGTCATTACAGTTGCATCAAAGACCTTCGTGCTTCGAACTAACTGTTGTTATTCAGGAGAACTATCAGCTTACATACCAACAATAAAAATCAGTTACGAACATCGGCAAGACGAGCATTCCTGTTTTGTACAGCAGAACGCTCCTCAGTACTGAATGTCGCACCTTGCCCGATCACCCGAGCAAACACATGCGCAAATATAATCTTCTTCCATTTATCTTGATCATATGCGAGAGGAAGACACTGCTTGAATCCAATCTCACTATTAGCACTGACAAGATTGACGAGACCTGTGACCACGAGCTCTCGAATCAAATTGTCGCGTTGATGAGAGCCCTGTAACCTCTGCAAACATTTTTTGAGTTCAGCTTATCAATGAAAAGGGCAACGAGAACATACCGCAATACCCATATACTCCGATTCATCGTCCGACTCTGCAAGCTATCAAAAAAAAATCAGATACCCATCGACTCAAGGCGTCAATGCGTACACTATAATCCGGTTGATACATCTCCAAAAATTGCAACAACATATGTGAATACTTGTTGAACTCCCTCGAGATCACATGAATTGTATCGTCACCAGTATTCAGCGTATCCGTACACCGAAGTTGAAACTTGTCGAGCATTTTTACTAGCGTCTTCAAACAAGCCACATTAAACTCGTCCACTTGTGGATCCCCGGTCGCTCCCTTGTCATTCCTATCAGTAAAGCTTCCAAAATGAGAAAAAACCCTACAGAAACTGTAATCTCCATCCACTCCATCAACAACTCTATGATGTTCCGCCGTACGGGGCTTTCCTTCCTCAAGATAAAGGTGTCCATCCCCGTCGAAATACGATCACAAAAACTACAGAATTTCATCCTCAACCTAAATGTCGATGGTCCTTCACACCGGGAAATCATATTTGTCAGCGACATCAATGTCGAACTGATATCAAATGTCATTTTCTCTTCTAAATTCCTTTCATTTTCTAGAATCAGCTTCAGAATAGCGATAAACTTGTAAACCACGACATTCAGCAGAAGAAAAGAAAAGAAAAAGACAACGATACTGCACCTGTTCCAGAAACAACAAATACTCCTCATTCAGTTCCTCCCGCTCATATGCTCTAGTTGTTTCATCCAAATACTTCAACGCTCTCGGGTACAACCTGGGATGCAATTCCACTCCAAGTGCTTCTCTCGCAATATCTCTGGTTGCTACATCCTGAACCGTCAAAATCTTATTCAAGTCCAAAAGGAACGGATGCAAAAGCGGATGGAGACTGTCCAAAGTCAATATTTCATCCGGAAGGATTTTGGGTGGAATTATGGAGATGAGCTGTTTTCGCGCTTCTTTCGTGTTTTCCAGACAGATGTCGCCAAATGCAGCCATGAAGAGTGTGAGATTCTGCCATTGAAATTTCTGGTCCTGAAAATGAGATGATGATATAGTACACTAACAGAGACATTTAAGGACGTACTTGGTCTTTCCAAGGTTCCTTTCCCAGGCGGGAAGTTGAACTGGGATCACGAAGCATAGCCAATATAGGTTCAGTCAATGACCTCCATCGTTTATGGCACTCATTCCACACAACAGCGTCAGTCACTTGACACTGTGCCAATGACCTCAGATGCTTGCGAATCCGTTTTTGATGCCCAACACGACCTACACATCATCAGCACAACCAAACTGAAGACTTGTAAAAAAAACTCACCAACAACAGTCACCTTGGGGTCACCCAGTTGACTAAATACTCTCGCTCGTTTAGCATAGTCCTCGGGCGATATAAATCCAATCTTAGGAGCATCGGGTTGTCGCTGTATCATAGCCAAATGTCTTAAACCTTTTGCAGCCATTTGTGAGATCGTATTATTGGATGAAGTCAAAGTCACAGTGAACGCAATTTCGGCCAGGACGAATGCAGGAACTCGGTCAGCATCTAGTTGAAGATTCTGTACATGCTGACCCTGATAAATGTAAATGAGGCCCCAAGGACGAGAAAAAGAGTAGAGACAAACCTCGATCTTGACAAGATATAGATCCAACACTCGAATTGCCATAGACACCCATAACCTCTGCATCTGGATATTATTCCTTGCCCTCAACAAATTCGTCGATACAGTCAACAGCGTCGCAGGCCTAGCCGAAATCTTTATCATAAATTAGACCACCCAAGATATCAATCACCACTCACATCGAAGCCTTGATCAACTTTGACAATGTCTCCTTGAACCTCCCAACTTCCTCCTCGCTCCCACCCGCCGGCAATACCCCTCTAAATAAATTCATTGTCAATGTACACAAGCACATCGCCTTCGAAACCTTGACACAATCATCCAGATTCATATCCCAAATCTTCACACCAAGTCCCACTGTCTCTTCCAGATCAATATCACTTGCTCCAGTAATATGAAAATTCACGTCTTGTCGCCATAATGATGCTATACCCAACATCAACAATTCTTTATCAGATAATGGTTCAAGGATAGAGCGCTTGGCTTTCGGTTTTGCGTCTGGGTGTTTCATGGCTCCATATGCGTCCAGTTCAGGACGACGATGACTGAGCGTTTTGAGAATATCGCGAAATCGTTTTGAAATTGCTTGATAAAGATCTGTGAGAGAATGTTGCCATGGAAAACGAGAGGCCTGGTATAGAATTAATTGTTAAATCAGATAGGAAGAAGACAGAAAGTGTACCTCTTGAGCTAAAGTCAAACAAGCTCTCACTGCACAAAGCTTCACCGCATCCGAACGAGTAGGTTCCAACCACTCCTTGATCAGCGGAACTGATTCTTCAGGTGACAAAAACCGGTACACTACGACCAATACATCAGCATACAACGCCACGTCGATCTCGTCTGCTTCCCAGATACTCGTCCGACCTGGGATTTTCTGCAACATCTGGATTAAAGTACTCTTTTAGAAAAGGAGTCAGTAAATCCATACTTTACACAAGAAATAACGTACTTTGAACTCATGGGCGATATCAATCGCAAGCAATTTTAATGGAATGTCCTCACGCTCCTCTGCTATTGCAAGGGTAGCTGCTCGACATAGATCAACAGCAGCTGCCAATCCTACTTCTGAATGCCTCGAAGCCCCAGGAGAACTCGCTTGTTTCATTATCTCGTCCAAAAATTTCAAGTCCTACGATGATCATGAATATTCATAGTCATAGCTCTGGAAGATAGGAAAACGCATGCCTTTCTTGACGATTTATACCTTTTCCCAGTGTATGAAACATAACCCATCGCAAGTTTTTCTGAAGTCATACAACATAATGCAGCCAATGCAGGCCATACAATTCTTTCATCACTTCCAGAACCTCCTACACTAAGGCCCACACCAATGCTCATACCCAATCCTCCTGCCGCTGCATTGCTCGCATTCGAGCTGGATTTCATCTTCGAGTATAAGAGATCAAACACTCTCTCTGGTGCTCCTTCGGTCAACTTAGTACCCCCGCTCCTCGATGTACTTGTGACAGTTACAAAAGTGGTAGAGGAGGAAGCGGACACGCTGGTGGTAGCAGGATTGGAAATGATGGTCGCGGCGGAAGTAGAGGTAACAAGTTCGTTGAATTCAGAGGGATAATACGTGATCCAATTCCATATCGCCGAACGAAGTGGAATAGCAATTGCCACCTGTGCTTCACGTGCCATATTCACAAGAAGCGACGACACCTCTACAAAAAAATCAATAAAAAGATACAGAAAGCCAAAAGGGATGCACCATTCAAAACCTGCACCAATTTAGCTCTATCAAGCACGATCCAACCAAGCAGCATCAAATCTGTCAAATCCTCTCTCATTGTCTCTTCTGGTTTATTCGCCAACACTCTAATTTTGGCTCTCCACCTCTCATAGACAGTATACCAGTTTGTCAGCGAGATGAAAAAAATGATCCTACCAGAAAATTCGGCGATGAAGGAGATACATGCGGTACGAGATTTGATCAGTGAGGAATGGGTTCTTTCGTACTTTGTCTGAGAAGGAGGGACGAGGTTGGCGTTTTGAGTGCATGGGAAATCAGCTGGTCGATGTCCGTGCGCACGCGAAGGATTGGTGTAGGGCGAGAAGGTGCTAGATGACCTGGTTTTAGTCGATGTCGAGGAGGAGAGAACTGATCCTGCGGAAGGTTGATTGCGTAGGGGCAGTAATCGGTTTTGTTGTCTACCCGACGGATAGCCTGCGATAAGAGCAGACGCTGACCCTGCCACAGAAGCTACCGAGGAAGGCAAGAACGCCATATCAGTATTTGGAACCTGACCAATACCACCAGTCGCCGGCTCTCCAACGTCTTCGACTTCAAATTCTCTAAAGGTGATATCAGAAGTCTTACTGGGCAGCACCAACGGAGGTTCCGAAGGTGCGGAGTTACGTAAAAATCCAAGAACGATGCTTAAAACATATCGTACGCAACGTTCTTCGAGACGCGGTGACGTGGCTTCTGGTGGGGGGTCAGTTTGAGAGTGCTCGGACACAGAGGGAGCATTGGTCGGTGAACCGAGGCTGATGTGAGCAGAGAGTCGAGATGCAAGATTAACCGAGAGGACCTTGAGTATGAAGAGCTGGGATTGCAGAATTTCAAGTGAAAAGTGGCCGTGTTCGTCTGTCTGCTGCAAACAAGTAAGGGACTTATTCCGTGACAAAGGACTAAACATGCCTTTGAGAGGCTGTCCAGCAGGTTTCCCAGCGTCCAAATGATGACAGCCAGTGCATCGCTGGGCAGATCCGTCAAAGCATCAATGGCCTGTCGGACGATCTCATCGGCCTCGACAGTGTCCAGCGTATGTCCAGAGTTGCACGGGAGCTAAAAGGCAGTGTCAATACTGCAGTTGCACACGTACGGCAGGACCGACCCTATTTTTCAGCCGTCCTGCCAACGCACCGACGACTTTCTGGTACCGATTGACACCGATCTCGATGGTTAGCTGAGAGCTGGCATGCTGAGAGACAGCAGCAAAAAGGTGTGGCTCGCCAGGCTGCACGATGACAGCGCGGGCGGCAGCGACGGCAGGAGCAGAGGGCCGACGGGGCATGACGAGCAACACAGCACAGGCGATGCAGAGCAGATATGATGGCTGACTAATCAATCAAATAAAGTATCCAGAAGCCGACTGACGACACAGCCACTTGGACTTCCAGATCTTTCATTGTTCGCCTGAACAGGACAGACAGAGGAACGCGCGGGAATCCAGGCTCCGATAACAATTTCATTTTGATCATTCCAAACCTGATCCAAACTTGACCATGGACCACCACCGTACCGACCGCTCGGAATCTCTTTCCTCCTCCTCCACTCTTCTCTGGACGCGGCTGGAGCCCTGGATGGACGAAGAATACCTCCGGAGGGCCTGTGAGCCCATGAACTGGCAACCCGTCGCCATCCGTATTCCAAAGTTGTCCCACACCTCAGCAACTGGCCAGCAACCCAATAACCAGGGTTACTGCTATCTTGTTTTTCGCTCTCCTGTGCAGGCAGCCGCTGCCCTCGCTCAGGTCGGCAACGGTAGAGAGACAGCTCTCGTGATGATGCCTTACTCTTCGACCCCATATGTTCTCTGCTGGGCTCCTACGCTCCCCTACGCGATGAATCCTACCAATCCCAGACCAGACTATAGCATTTTCATTGCTGATCTTCCCCCGTCAGCAACTGAGAATGACATTCTTCGAGTGTTCAGATACCCCGAAACTGGTCAGAGCCCATATAGAGAACCCAAAGTTGTCCGACCTTTCGATAGCTGCACCAGGGCCAAGATTATACTTGATTCTGATGGCAATTCCACCACAAGCGCTTTTGTGAGGTATGTGCACTCGTAACTACC
>Ga0157365_10001129_pt1 | contig 11188 bp, 9 predicted proteins | sample AttsexASBM3_FD_111478 | JGI IMG/M metagenome (GOLD analysis project Ga0157365, IMG submission 111478) | Fungus gardens microbial communities from leaf cutter ant in Ribeirão Preto, State of São Paulo, Brazil - Atta sexdens ASBM3 | ecosystem: Host-associated > Fungi > Mycelium > Unclassified ... | reverse complement strand
TCGAAAGAGGACTTTTCGCGCATGATGTCCTTCGTGATGCTGATCACCACCATTGCGCCGCTGCTGGCGCCGATTATCGGCGGCTGGCTGCTGGTGCTCTGGAGCTGGCACGCCATCTTCTGGGCGCTGTCGGGCGCGGCATTAGTCACCACACTGCTGGTGACCACGCAGATCCGCGAAACCCTGAAGCCGGAGCAGCGCCAGCGGTTCCATCTGCGCACCACGCTGGGTAATTTCGTCACGCTGTTTCGTCACAAGCGGGCCTTCAGTTATATGCTGGCGAGCGGCTTCTCCTTTGCCGGACTCTTCACCTTTCTTAACGCCGGTCCCTTTGTTTATATCGAACTGAATCACGTTTCGCCGCAAAACTTCGGCTACTACTTTGGCCTTAACGTGGTGTTTCTCTTCGTGCTGACCCTGATTAACAGCAGGGCCGTGCGCCGCTTTGGCCCGGTCGCGATGTTCCGGCTGGGGTTGCTGATCCAGTTCTCTATGGGGATCTGGCTGCTGCTGGTCAGCGCCTTTGACCTGGGCTTTTTGCCGCTGGTGCTGGGTGTCGCACTGTTTATCGGCTGTGTGTCGATCGTCTCATCCAATGCGATGGCGGTGATCCTCGATGCGTTTCCGCATATGGCGGGCACGGCCTCCTCACTGGCGGGTACCCTGCGTTTTGGCGTCGGGGCTTTTGTGGGGGCGCTGCTGTCACTGATGAGTTTCAACAGCGCCTGGCCGATGGTGGGCACCATCGCGCTGTGCGCGACGATTTCCCTGCTGCTCTTTTTCTACGCGTCACGTCCCCATCCTGCGTCCCGCTAGCCGGGCGCAGGAGTTTTCCCCCGTTACCGCTGGCTCTGTTAGCGGCCTTTCTGGTTATGTTTCTTTATTGTGAAAATCTTTAGCTAAAAAAGTAATCATATTGCGTCTAAAATGATTGTTAACGGCGTGTGAACGCGGTACATATAGCCAGAAGTGCGATGCGAGTCGCAAAAAATGCGCGCGGGCAGACGATTAACACTCGTCCGGACTCAGCGGTTGTCGGTCAGCTTTCAGCGTCGGTTGCTGTGTGTTGCGACATAAACTCATTCGGGGAGAGTAAACGATGCTGCAACTTTCAATTGTGCATCGCCTGCCGCAGCGTTTCCGCTGGGCCAGCGATCGCCACAGTGCTATTGAGCCTGATGAAGCCCTGGATGACCAGGAGTTCGTGGCGCTGCGTCTGATCAGCCACGATGGCATTCCGGCGTGGGAAATCCTGCAGCAGTTAAAAGAGGTGCTGGCAGAGATCCAGGTCGACTGTAAAGTGGCCGAATGTGAAGGGCAGCCCTGCCTGTTCATTCAGCGCCGTGACGAGAGTGCCACTAACTGCTGCCTGAAAAATCAGGGCGTGGCGATTGCCGAAACCTTTAACGCAGGCTGAGCCGGGACGACTGCAGCAGCTCGCGGGTGTAGTCGTTCTCAGGCGAAGCAAACAACTTTTCACACTCTCCCTGTTCTGCCACTTTCCCCTGACGCAGCACGATAAGCTGATGACACAGGGATCGAACCACATCGAGATCGTGACTGATAAACAGATAGCTGAGCTGGCGCTGCTGCTGCAGACGACGTAGCAGCGTCAGGATCTGTTTCTGCACCGTGCGGTCCAGCGAGGAGGTCGGTTCGTCCAGCACCAGCAGCTCCGGTTCCAGAATCAGCGCCCGCGCGATGGCGATACGCTGTCGCTGCCCCCCCGAAAATTCGGCCGGATAGCGGTGGCGGCTTTCCGGGTCAAGTCCCACTTCTTCCATCACCGCGATCACGCGCTGCTCCTGTTCTGCCCGGCCGATAGCGGGCAGATGTACCGCCATGCCTTCGGCAATAATCTGCTGCACCGTCATCCGCGGATTCAGGGAGGAGTTGGGGTCCTGAAACACCACCTGAATGCGCTGGCGCAGCGGCAGCAGTTGCCAGCGCGTCAGCTGATGCAGCGGCTGACCATCAAACCAGACTTCCCCGCGCGAGCGGATCAGCCGCAGCAGCGCCAGCCCGGTGGTGCTTTTGCCCGAACCGGACTCGCCAACCAGGCCCAGGCTTTCGCCGCGCCGCAGGGTAAAACTCAGCCCGGCGAGTATGATCTTTTCGGCCGCCTGCCGCCGGAACAGGCCGCGCCGTAGCGGAAAACTGACCTGAAGCTGTTCGACCCGAAGTATCACCGGGGCGTCCGCAGGCAGCCGCAGCGCAGTTCCTTCCGGTTCGGCGGCCAGTAACTGCTGGCTGTAGGGATGCTGCGGCTGGTCCAGCAGGGCCTGGCTTCGGTTCTGTTCCACGATGCGACCCTGGCGCATCACGCTGACGCTATCCGCCAGCTGGCGCACAATATTCAGGTTATGGGTGATAAACAGCATGCCCATGTTCATCTCCCGCTGCAGTTCGCGGAGCAGCTTCAGGATCTGCGCCTGCACCGTCACATCCAGCGCGGTGGTCGGCTCATCGGCGATCAGCAGCTGGGGTTCGGTCAGCAGGGCCATGGCGATCATCACGCGCTGGCGTTCGCCGCCGGAGAGCTGGTGCGGGAAATCGTTGAGCCGGTCGGCAGCCTGCCGGATGCCGACCCGATCGAGCACGCTGAGTATCTCTCCGCGTGCCGCCGGACGACGCAGTCCGCGATGCAGCGAGAGCACTTCATACAGCTGCTTTTCCACGGTGTGCAGCGGGTTGAGCGACACCATCGGCTCCTGAAAAATCATCGCCATCTGATTGCCGCGAAGGGCACGCAGCCGCGCCTCCGGGACGCGCAGCAGATCTTCACCCTGAAACAGGATCTCGCCCCGGGGATAAACCACCGACGCCTCATGCAGCAGTCGCATCACCGACAGCGCCGTTACGCTCTTGCCGGAGCCTGACTCGCCCACCAGCGCCAGGGTTTCGCCTGCATTGATGCGCAGGGAGAGATCCTCCACCACCGGGCGAAGCGCATCGCCCTGACGAAAGGCAATCGAAAGATCGTTGATGGCCAGTAAGGGTGTCGTCATTCAGGCTCCTTTGCCCGGATCGAAGGCATCGCGCACCGCTTCGCCAATAAAAATCAGCAGCGAAAGCAGGATCGCGAGTGTGAAAAAGCCTGCCAGGCCTAACCATGGCGCCTGCAGGTTATTTTTGCCCTGCAGCAGCAGCTCCCCCAGCGAGGGCGAGCCCAGCGGCAGACCAAAGCCGAGAAAGTCGAGTGAGGTGAGGGTGGTGATCGACCCACACAAAATAAACGGCAGAAAGGTCAGGGTCGCCACCATGGCGTTAGGCAGCATATGGCGCAGCATAATCCGGCCGTCGCTGACGCCAAGGGCCTGCGCCGCGCGAATGTAATCGAAGTTACGGGTGCGCAGAAACTCGGCCCGCACCACGCTGACCAGACTCATCCAGCCGAAGGCGACGGTGACCAGCAGCAGCCACCAGAAGCCGGGCTGGATCACGCTGGAGAGTAAAATCAGCAGAAACAGCGCGGGCATGCCGGACCAGACTTCAACCAGCCGCTGCCCGATCAGATCGATCCTGCCGCCGAAATAGCCCTGCACCGCGCCGACCACAATGCCAATTACGCTGGAGAAGAGCGTCAGCAGCAGACCGAACAGCAGCGAGATGCGCGTGCCATAAAGCAGCCGTGCCAGCACGTCGCCCCCGTTGGCGTCGGTGCCAAGCCAGTTCTGTGCCGACGGCGGAGAGGGGAAGGGCTCCTGGGTCGCAAAATTGAGGGTGCTGTCGCTGAAGCGAATCGGCGCCCACAGGGCCCAGCCCTGCCGGGCAATGCGCTGCTGCAGCCACGGGTCCTGATAATCGGCGGCGGTCGGCAGCACGCCGCCATAGTCCGTTTCGCTGTAGTTAAACAGCAGTGGCAGCATCCAGCGCTGCTGGTAATGCACCAGCAGCGGCTTTTCATTGGCAATCAGCTCGGCACCCAGCGACAGCAGAAAAAGGACCAGAAAGATCCACAGCGACCAGTAGCCGCGCCGGTTATGGCGAAAGCGCTGCCAGCGCTGCTGAGTGAGGGGAGAAAGCGGCATCAATGGCTCCTGAAATCGATGCGCGGATCGACCAGCGTATAGGTCAGATCGCTGAGAATGTTCATCAGTAACCCGATCAGGGTAAAAATATAGAGCGTGCCAAACATGACCGGATAGTCGCGTTGCAGGGTGGCGTCATAGCCGAGCAGCCCCAGGCCATTCAGGGAGAACATCACCTCGATCAGCACGGAACTGGTAAAGAACATGCTGATAAAGGTGGCAGGAAAGCTGGCGATGACCAGCAGCATCGCATTGCGAAACACATGATGATAGAGAATACGCCGCTCCGGCACCCCTTTGGCGCGCGCGGTCACCACATAGAGTTTGCGGATCTCATCCAGAAACGAGTTTTTCGTCAGCATCGTCAGCGTGGCGAAGCCGCCGATCACCGTCGCCAGCACCGGCAGTGCGATGTGCCAGAAGTAATCCAGCACCTGAGCATACCAGGGCAGCGTGTCGTGCTGCGCAGAGGTGAGCCCGCGCAGCGGAAACCAGTCCAGATAGCTGCCCCCGGCAAACAGCACGATCAGCATGATACCGAACAGGAAAGCCGGAACGGAGTAGCCCACAATAATCAGGGCGCTGCTCCAGATATCAAACGCAGAGCCATTGCGCACCGCTTTGCGGATACCCAGCGGGATCGACACCAGATAGATAATCAGGGTGCTCCATAACCCCAGACTGATGGAAACCGGCAGGCTCTCTTTGATCAGCCCCACCACTGAGGCGCTGCGAAACAGGCTGTCGCCAAAATCGAAGCGCAGATAGTTCCACAGCATCTCGCCGTAGCGTTGCCACAGGGGTTTATCGAATCCGTAGCGCTGTTTGATCTCTGCAATTACCTCCGGGTCCAGCCCGCGTGCGCCCCGGTACTGATTGTCGGCAGGATTGAGATGACTGCGCGTGGCATGTGAACCGGCGCTGTCGGCGCCGCTGCCGGGCAGGCCGGTTGTCTGACCAAACTCAATATTAGCCAGCGCCTGATCGACCGGTCCGCCGGGGGCGATTTGCACAATAAAGAAGTTCAGCGTGATGATCGCCCACAGCGTCGGAACGATCAGCAGGAGTCTGCGCAGAAAGTAAGCGGCCAACGGTGTCTCCTTAGCGTTTACTGGCCGGCAGGCGTCCGGCTTTGTGTGCGTCGTACCACCAGCTATCCAGACCGGTACTGTAGGCAGGCTTGCGGGCGGGATGGGAAAACTTATCCCAGTAAGCCAGCCGCTGCTCTGCGTTGTACCACATCGGGATCATATACGCATTCCACAGCAGTACCCGATCCAGTGACTGCGCCAGTGGCCGCAGCGCAGCGGGATCGCCCTGGTGCGCCACGATCTGCTGCACGAAGTGGTCAACGACAGGATCTTTCACCCGCGCGGTATTCCAGGAGGAGCTGATGTAGTCCGACTGCCATAGGATCTGCAGGCTGGAGGTGGGGATCGGCATCGCCTGATAGAGGGTGGCGATCATGTCATAGTCGCCTTCACGCCAGCGCCGCAGATATTGCGAGCTGTCGATCTGCCGCAGGTTCAGGGTGATGCCGAGCCGCGAGAGCGCGTGCTGGAACGGCAGTGCCCACTCCGTGCTGGTGCCGCCGCGCAGCAGCAGCTCAACGGTGAATGGCTGACCGGTTTTGTCATTGACCAGACGCTGATCCTTAATCTGCCAGCCCGCCTCTTTCAGCAGCGCATATGCTTTTAACAGGCTGGCGCGGTCGTAGCCACTGCCATCGCTCACCGGAGGCTGGTAAGGCTGAGTGAACAGTCCGGCGGGCAACTGCGCGCGCCACGGTGCCAGCAGGGCCCGCTGTTCCGCATCCGGCGCACCCTGAGCAGCATACTCTGTGTTCTGGAAGTAGCTGCTGGCGCGCTGCCAGGCGCCGTAATAGAGCGCCTTATTCATCCAGTTAAAATCGAACATCAGTGAAAAAGCCTGGCGCACGCGACGGTCATGGAACAGCGGTTTCTCATTGTTAAACGCCAGCCAGCGGGTATCAGTAGCGGCCTCGTTGGGCGTGGTCTGCTTCACTATATCGCCCTCGTCGAAGGCGCGGCCGCGATACTGGGTGGCCCATTTCTTCGCTGAGACCTCCTCACGCCAGTCGTAAGCCCCCGCTTTAAAGGCTTCGAACGCCACGTTGTCATCCAGATAGTAGTCGTAGCGCATCCGATCAAAATTGAAGCGCCCGCGATTCACCGGCAGATCGGCGGCCCAGTAATCTTTGACCCGGCTGAACTCAATAAACTGACCCAGCTTCCAGCGGCTGATGCGATAGGGCCCGCTGGAGAGCGGCGGGGCGCTCAGCGGCTCATTAAACTGCTTATCTTTCCAGAATGACGCCGGGATGACCGGCAGCGTCAGCAAGTCCATCAGCAGATCTCTGTCCGGTTTAGTCGCGTCGATGCGCACCGTAAGATCGTTCAGCGCGGTCACCGTCACGCCGCGATAGGCCACACGGAACTGAGGCACGCCTTCGGTCATAAACTTCTGAAAGCTGAAAGCCACATCGCGGGCCGTTATCGGTGAGCCATCGTGAAAGCGGGCGCGGGGATTCAGGTGAATCTCAGTCCACGAAAAATCGCTGGCGTAGCGCGCCGACAGGGCGATCAGCGGGTAGTAGCTACCCGGCTCGTCGTCTGAACTGGTGTAAAGCCCATCATAAAGCGCACCGGTATTGATACCCGGATTGCCGCGCGAGGCGTAGCGGTTGAAGTTGTCGTAGGTACCAATAACCGCCAGGGTGATGCTGCCGCCTTTGGGCGCATCGGGATCGGCATACTCATAGTGGCTGAAGCCAGGCGGATATTTCGCTTCCCCAGCATGAGTAAAAGCGTAACTTTGCAGAACGGAGGCGGCCAGCAGCGGGGCGCTGAGTAGGGCACCTGTCAGCAGAAGTCCAGCGCGAAGCAGCATAGCGAATGCCCTCTCCAGTAAGTGTTCGGCTCCGCCCGGGCCAGACCGGTCAGGCGCGATGACGCTGAAAATAGTCTATCAGCGTTTCCGGCCGCAGCGGGCGACTAAAGATATAACCCTGCAGGTGAGTCACGCCGCGATTGATCAGCCACGCCGCCTGTTCGCCCGTTTCCACGCCCTCGGCCACGCTTTTCAGGTTCAGCTTTTTCGCCAGCTGCAGCACGGTATCCAGCACCGGCGAGGTCAGCGTCTCGGTGCCGATACTCTGCACAAAGCCGCGATCGATTTTCAGGTAATCAAAGGCGTAGCGCTCCAGATAGATCAGTGCGCTGTGCCCGGTGCCAAAGTCATCAATGGCGATGCGGATCTGCTGCTGATGCAGCCAGTCAAACAGCTCGCCGACATTTTCGTCGCGCACCATGACGCGTTCGGTAATCTCGAACACATAATTAAAGTGGCCGGCCGGCATGCTCTCAAGCCAGTTCAGGACATCCTGACGGAAGCTGCGGTCGGCCAGGTGCAGGGGCGAAATGTTGAGGCTGAGGCTGGCATAACGGGGAACGGTGTGACAGAGCAGGTGCGCATCGCGGGAAACCAGCTGAAACAGATGGCGGGTCAGTGGAACAATCAGGTTTTGCGACTCGGCATACTGAATAAAGACATCGGGCGGGATCGGGCCTTCCGTCGGGTGCGTCCAGCGCAGCAGTGCCTCCATGCCATAAGGCTGACTATCGTGAGAGGTAACCAGCGGCTGATACTCCACGTGAAACTCGCCGCGCTTCATGCCCCGAATCAGCTCTCTGCCCGGACGCTGATAGTGGGCGAGCAGCAGCCAGCAGCCACCAGCAACCAGCAGTGACAGCAGCAGACCACTCAGCAGGATGTTCTGATAATCGCTGAAGGCGAGAGTGGAACCGTAGAGAACAAACTGCAGCGGATAGCCTTCCAGCGACCGCTGAACCAGCGGTGTCGGCAGGTTCTCATTCTCCGTTACGCCATGCTGCCAGCTGGTCAGGGCACTGTGCTGTGCCACCAGCGCCATACCGGTAATCTCCGGATGCCAGGAGGCCATCAGCTGATAGGGGGCCAGGCTGATATTGAGTGTCGCGAAAACCCCGGTCTGCAGATTGCCGGGATTCTTCACCCACAGGGCCAGGGCCGGTTTATCCGGCTGCAGCGGCGTGCCCGGCATCAGCTGCAGATCGGTATCGCGCGAGATATCACTCTGGGGCGAAATCACGTTGATTGGCAAACTGAAACTGCCGGTGGCCGAGGAGCAAAAGGCATTGCCATTGTTTACCAGCAGGATGGCACGAAGATTCCCGGCAAAGGCGGCGCGTGAAGTCAGTTCACGATTGATGGTGTGGCAGGCATTATGGGTAAACGGGAGCAGGGGACTGAGGGTGCTGTTATACAGGCTGGCGAGCGTTTGCTGTAGTGCCGACCGGCTGTGCTCCAGCAGGTGCTGATGTTGCCGCTCGCGCTTATGCCAGGTGTGATGAATCGCCAGCAGCGTGAACAGGAGAAAGAATAGGCCGCCGACCATCGCGCTACGCCATGCGATTCGGTGAGGATAGGTGGCATGGCGCTGTAGCGCCCCCGACAGTGGCATGAGGAGCTTCCCCTGATCAATTTATTATTATGTTAATGCACACGACTGCTTCGGTTTAAGCGACCGAGAATATAACGAGAATGCCGGGGATGTCTCGTTATTAATCTGAAATACAATGCTTTTATCTGCTATGGCGAAAGCGGATAAAATAAAAGACGAAAAAAAACGCTGCGTAAGCAGCGTTTCATGTTCTCTGGCTGAGAGAAAATCGAATCTGAGGATCAGGACGGGTTACGACTCAGTACCCGGCGCCCTTCACGGTAACGCTTTTTCCAGTAGTCATCATTCAGACTGGAGATCATGACGCCACTGCTGGTTGAGGCATGAACGAAGTTATCGTTGCCCAGATAGATCCCGACGTGACGACCGGTTGAACCTGCGCGGAACATCACCAGATCGCCCGGACGCAGTTTACTGCGGGTAATCTCTCTGCCGGTGTCCTGCTGCTCAGAGGTGGAGCGGGGTAATTCTAAGCCAAACTGATCGCGGAAGGTGCGTTGTACAAAGGCGGAACAGTCGATTCCGCGTTTGGTATCGCCACCGAGACGATAGCGCACACCTTTCCAGACGGCGTATTGTTCCATGATGCGCGACTTAACGTCGACATTACGCACCATTTCTTCAAACTCATCCTGAGACGCCTGAAGTAAAAAACCATTCTGGTTGTTAACTTCATGATTCTCGTTATTCGCGTTCTGACTGCTATGGGTACTGCTACAAGCTGAGAGGAGGGTTGCCAGCGCCAGTGCGGGCACAATCCGCAAAATATATCTCAGTATTGGTTGAGACTTGACCATTATTCGGGTTTTCCTTCGATGTCCTTACGACAGAATTGTCGCCAGCCAGATAACAAAACAGGGAGATTAATAAGCGAAACAGACTAAGACAAATCCTTAATGACTAAAATGTGTTAATGGACACATTTTTTCACGGTAAAAATCCGAATTTTCTGCCGCTAATGCCTCACAGGGACTGAGGTTAACTGATTACACACGTCGTGGCGAGTGCTTTTAATCAATTTTATATAGGTTTTTTTGATGTGAAATCAAACCGTAACACGCTGACTAATTTAGCAACAATTATGGGGAAATGATGGCGATAACAAGCGGTAAAAGGGGCGCCAATTCGGCGCATAGAAACGGATTCTGGAATTTTCTTTATTGACAGCGGCGGGTGACGACTATTTAACCATCTGGCGGGGTCATAACCTTTTCCTCTCGCTATTTTAATTAGCAGACTAATAATGATGTGCTGTTTTTTATTAGCGCGGACAGTTAACATCCTGTCAAATAAACCGACCGCGCTTAACATTTACATCACGGGCTTATATTTTCCCGGTAATTTGCGATAAAACCAGTTAACCAGCGCGTCACTGGCAGGGGTTAAAAGCCACCAGCTCAGACCCACCAGAACCACGGACAGCGATCCCACGGCAATATCGGTAAACCAGTGCGCCCCGGCCATGACGCGCGGCAGAGAAAATAGCACCACAATTGCCAGCGCGATTAAAAAACGGCTGAAACCAAAATAACGCCAGATAAAGCAGGCGAAAATAATCAGCATCATGCCGTGGTCGCCAGGGAAGCTGTCTTTCGACGCATCTTTGGCGGGAATGCCGGTCAGCTCACTGACGCGATGCACGTTTTCGAAGAAGAGGGTCGGGCTGGAGTGTTTCACCGGCAGCAGATGCCCCAGCTGATTCAGCACCACGGCAGTCAGCAGCATGGTGATACCGATAGCCAGCATCCGGCGGCGTGCCTGAGGCGCTTCATGTCGCCAGATCGACAGATACAGCAGGCCCATCGCCAGCAGTGACACCACATCAAAGCCACGGAAGTTGGTGATGGCGACGATCAGCGCAAACAGCGGATGGGTCACCATCTGATTATTGAAGCCATAAAAAATGGATTTATCGATGCCGAACCAGAAGCCATGCTGAGGCGGCAGATACCACGAAAGAAAGAGCACGACGCCCAGGGCATTCAGCAGCAGGATAGTAATAAGACGAATTGCGCGCATAAGTAAGCTCAATTAAAAAAATAACCGCCGACAATACCTCTGTTAGCGTAAACGGCACTTCAACAACGCCGATTGTAGCCGATTCCAGTCAGCCTGCTCAGAATGAATAATCTCGATGCGGCTGTCAGGTGGCGTGGCGGCGAGTGTCTCACTCTGCAACTCTTTTGCCTGACGGTTAATACGCATTGTGCCTTCGCGGATGCGCATCACGCCTTTGATCCGATCCACCGGCGCCTGCCGGACCCACTCCAGCAGCGCAGCGGCGTCAAACAGTGTGTCACCATCAAACAGCCAGCCGCAGGCGCTATAGCCCTGTCCGTGGTTCAGCGCCCGCCGCCAGCGCGCCGCCCCTTCCAGCTGTAAGGCGGCCAGACCGCTCGCCGGTTTCGTCGTGTGAGGGTGATGGTGGTGTGGCAGGGGGAGTTCACGTGGCTGGCGCGGCGTATCAAGCAGGCCGGAGGGAATCCGGCCAAACTCGGTCGCTATCACCGGTCGTGGCGGCTGCATCTGCTGCTGCCAGTCAGTCAGACGCTGACGATCTTCGTCCTCCCAGCAGTCGCGCTTGTTGGCGATAATGATGTCGGCGGCGGCCAGCTGGTCGCGGAAGTTCTCATCG
>Ga0157365_10001128_pt1 | contig 11189 bp, 10 predicted proteins | sample AttsexASBM3_FD_111478 | JGI IMG/M metagenome (GOLD analysis project Ga0157365, IMG submission 111478) | Fungus gardens microbial communities from leaf cutter ant in Ribeirão Preto, State of São Paulo, Brazil - Atta sexdens ASBM3 | ecosystem: Host-associated > Fungi > Mycelium > Unclassified ... | reverse complement strand
GAAGGTCGAATACTGGCGCGCGACATATTTCAGGTTGAACGACCCGAAACGATGACCGTCGTCGTAATCGAGACCGAAGCCGACCTGATACGCCGGAGCCTGCGGTGCGATCTTGCCCTTTGTACGGAGATAATCCGTTCCTGCCGCAAGGTTGCTGTCGGTCACAGCATGAAGATATTCGAATGATGCGTAAGGACGCAGATTATAAATCGGACGCGTGCCGATTTCCGCATCGACACCGTCGGAGTGCTCCCCACCACCGTTGACGTTGCTGGAATACATCGCGTTGGTCAACGGATCGAAAAGTGTCTGTGTGAACAAACGATTCGTGAAATTATAATGGAAATAGGTGATCGAGCTGGAGATCAGCTTGCCCTGATAGCGCCAGCCAGCTTCCTCGGAAATCGAAATTTCAGGTTGCTGGTTAGGATTCGCACGGGTCGAGTAACCTTTGCTCGTATTGCTGTAGGTGCCCGAGTCATAAAGCGAGTAATTGGTCGGAATACGGTAATTTGTCGCGACCGAAACAAAGAACTGGTTTTCGTTGTTCAGCTTGTATCGGATCGCGCCAGTCGGCAGAGCGACGCCAAAACGCTGGTTCACGTATTTCTGCGACACACTCGGCAGATAGTTCGCACCATCACGCAGCACGATCGAGTATTTCAGACCCGCATCGATCGTCAGCTTGTCATGCAGCAGCGACATGCTGTCGCCGATGAAGGGCTGATAAACATGCGTCTGCGTCAGGGTGTTTCGATACTGCGCCGTAACACCGTTCGACAGCACGAGGTTCGGGCCACCACCGAAATCGTCCAACGGCGTACCATCAGCACTGACCTGGCTATAGGGGGAGGTCTGGCGCTGCTTGGAATATTCGGTCCAGAACCCGACCAGCAGTCGGTTAAAGCCCATGTTCCAGGTCAACTTCGTCACTGAACCGGGGCGATAGGTTTCCGTCACTGACGGGTTATACAGCAGCGGTGAGCCGGAGTTTACGTTGCCGATCGAACCACTAACACTCGTGCCACCATAATTGTAATTGCTGATGTTCGTCGCATAAGCGCCACCACCGTTACCGTAGCCATACCAGAAATATGGCGTCTCCGTCAGCGTCAGATGGTCCGTCAAGGTAAAGGTCGACGGCATGCTGGCATAGATGTTGGTGAACGGATTCGGGTGGAGCTTGTAATAGTTGCTGTCGCCCTTGGTGTAATACCGGTCATAGACGTTGTTCACGCCCAGCGTCTTCCAGTTCGCCAGCGTCGTGCTGGGATAGGCATCGTTCTGCAGGCTGTTGCCGACAACCGCGAGCGAGATACGGTTGCCCTGCCCCCAGTCGTTCACGATCTTCATTTCGCCGTGCTTCTTGTCTTCGAAGCCCGGGCCACGCCAGTGATCCTGACGTGTCTGCGAATACGAGAAATAGGCGCGCAGGTTGGTATGACCGATATAACCTGTGTCGAAACGCAGGAAGCCGCGCGTCAGGTTATAGGAACCGTAAGTCATGTCGACCTGACCGCCCATGCGCTTCTTCGGATCGATCATGTACATGTCGAACGCACCGCCAGCTGCACTGATATGCGGACTGTCGAGATCGGCCGACCCCTGCTCCAGCTTGATCGACTGCAGGTTTTCCGCATCGACGATTTCCTGCGGATAAACGGCGAAGTTACCGATATCGTTGATCGGGAAACCCTCAAGCGTGAATCCCATCTGGGCTTCGGTCAGACCGCGCACCGAGATATGACCGCCGGTCAGACCGCCCGGATCGGTGTCCGACACGTTCGCACCGGGCAGCAGAGCAACAAGCTGCATCGGGTTGAGGCTGGGGTTCTGCTTGGCGATGTAATCACGCGTCACTTCGGAGACCGACTTTGCCGCGTCCTGATTGGTCATCAGACCACCACCGAAGGCGCGGCGCGTCACGCCATCGCCATAACCATGGCCCGTCACTTCGATCCGCTCGTCGGTCGGCGACGTCTCGCCCAGCATGGACGGACGACCAGCGACATTGTCGTCCGCGTCACGGGTCGAGCCGTCGGCACCGGTGGCCTGCGCGGCGGCGGGCGTAGCGTGCGAGGAGGACGTTGCGGTTTGAGCGAACACGGTCGGTGTCATGAATGTCGAACAGACAAGCAAACTGACCGCTGAATAGTGACGGACCTTCACTGTATTAGTCTCCAATCGTTTTCGGGATGCTGTGCCCCGCGTATAGACAATCATCACGCGCGCGCCACCCGACGCTGCCATGATTTGACCATGTTTCATCAAAGCTTCATTTTCTGTTACTTGATACACACAAGACGCAAAAAACTGTCTGGCAGGTCAGATTTGGAGTGGACTGTTGCGAAATAGTTACGATTAAGTTTCAGTATGACATTATGCGTCACATAAAAGCCGCGTGATTTTTTCAGAAATTCTTACATTATTTGTTTATTTTTCGATAAATTTCCTAATTTACACTCAAATTTATCCACCCATAAATCAAGTCGTCATTCTCGCAATGACATTACATTCAGTTACATTAAAACTATATTGTAGTAGATCGTTATTTATAGTTCGTATCGGGATTTTTATTGTTTTTATTTTGTTTTTATTTATTTTAATTGAAATAACTCATTATCCTCCAACAACCCACCTTCATGGACATCATCAGACACTACATCTCGAAAAATTCGTTCCATCATCTGCAAAAATGCGAGCGCTTGCTTCAGGTACCTTTGCTGTAAGGCGAAGTTTGGGGCCAGCCTGCACCAGCGCTACGCATCACGTACGAACCGCGCGACAAAAGCGACGACGCGTCCTTGGTCCAGGCAAAGCCCTCATCGCTGTGGCGCAGAACCTTGTCGGGCTCAACGCGTTGAACACACAGAAGACTATCGCGAACTGGAGCCCCTATGACCCGCCTTACGACCCGCCCCGTATTCACACGTCCCCGCGCAGCGCTGTTTGCCGCACCGATTGCGCTGATGGGGCTGCTATCTGCCTGCGGGCAAGCCGGTGCGCCGACCAACGACGACATCAAACAGGTTGTGCAGACCTACATGCAGGCCGCCAACCGTCAGGCATCCGACAGTTCGCTGGGCCTGTTCGATGGTCCTTACGATCCGGCCGATCTGTCGATCACCAATTCGGACTGCGCGGCGAAAGCGAACGGCGTATATGATTGCGCCGTCACAGCGGTCACGAAAAAGGGCACACATACGGCCCAAATCAATTTCAAGAAGGTCAACGGCGACTGGACCATCGTCGAAAACTGATCCTATCGTGACGGGGGTGCCAAGCGTGGCGCCCCTGCTTTGCAAGGTTGGTTGTTAGCCGCCGATATAGTGCATTTCCACGCGCTCGCTCGTCTCGCCCGGGGCAACGTTGCCCTCCGTCGAGCGTGCCTCGCTGTAACGATCTGCACGCATGCCCCATACGCGGCTCAACTGTGCGTGCAGAGCGTCATCAGACATGCCACTTCGCAGATTTTCCCGAAAATCGGTACCCTCTGTCGCGAACAGGCAGGTGTAGAGTTTTCCGTCAGACGACAACCGCGCCCGCGCACAGTCGCCGCAAAATGGCGCGCTGACCGACGAAATAAACCCGACCTCACCGCAGCCATCGGCAAAGCGATAACGCTGCGCGACCTCACCGCGATAGTTGGGCGACAGCGGCTCCAGCGGCCAGACAGCATCGATGCGGTCAACCAGTTCGCGCGAACTGACGACGTCCTGCGGCAGCCAGCCGTTGCGATTGCCTACATCCATATATTCGATGAATCGCACGACAACATCCGTGCCGCGGAACCGCTCGACCAGCGGAATCACTTCCTGATCGTTGACCCCGCGCTGCACGACGACGTTGACTTTGACACCACCTGGAAAACCTGCCGTCTGTGCCAGATCGATCGCATCCAGAACCACACTGGCATCCCCACGCCCCCCGGACATACGGGCGAACACTGCAGGATCGAGACTGTCGAGACTGATGGTCAGACGATGCAGTCCGGCGGCACGCAGTGCCGGCAGCGCGCGGCGCAACAACACACCATTGGTCGTCAACGCCACGTCCTCGACGCCCGGCAGGCGTACCAGCCGCCCCACCAGATCCGACAGGTCGGGACGCAACAGGGGTTCGCCCCCCGTCAGACGAAGTTTCGTGACGCCACAACGGGTCGCGATCCGTGCAAACCGTTCAATCTCGTCAAAGCTCAGCCGCTCATGGGCGGGCAGAAACCGGAAACCCTCATGATAGGTCGCATCCGGCATGCAGTATGGGCAGCGGAAATTGCACCGATCCATGACCGATATCCGCAGATCGCGCAGTACCCGCCCCCGTCGATCGGTCACACTCTCTCTACCGGTCATACCTCAGTCCCGTATCCTTTCCGCCTGCCCGGCGCACATGCCGGCAGCAGGACCGGCGGCAATCCCACCGACGCGGCGTACGCTGCATATCGCTCCTGCGCCACCACGTTTCAACGCGCGCAGCAAGGATTTACGCCGGGACGTCTGTCGCCAACAGACCGAATTCGCGCATCGCAGGCACGAAATTTTCGTTTTCATGCTGAGATCGGGCCAGCTTGATCAGGGCGAAGCGCTGAAGCGGCGTCAACTGCGCCCAGGTCGAAGGCGTCGGCGGCTGAACGCCATCGCGGGCGGCCTGAACGGCGACAGCCTCCGGCATCCGATCGCTGCACTCCCACTCGGGAAACGACGTTGTGGGCAGAAACACCGCCGGCTCGTCCGTTCGGGCGGCAATCAGGTCCAGCACGTGGGTGCGATAGTGCGCGCGTGCCTCCGGCACATCACATGCCGCATCACCCAGTGTCGCACGCTCATCCCGCGAAAACCGGCTCCACTGACGCAGGGATAGCTTGATCCCAACAATGTCCAACTTCTGACGCACACACATCGGGATACAGCGTAACGACCCGGCAAAGTCGCTCTCGAACCCAAATATCATAACCTCTCGCCCTTCGTCGGATGTTCGCAGGATGCCCCTTTTCACGTGGCCTTAACAGGTGCCACGGACTGAACAACCCCAATAAATACAGCAGTCCGCGCATGGCAGCATTGAAAATGCGACCCGCGACACCGCCTGAAGGGTCCTACACCACAAGTATAGCGAGGCTGCTTGCAAAATTTGCAACGCAAGGGCGAACGGTAACCGAGCAAGAAGCGCACACCATATGCGACAAGTGTGACAGTGATCGCCGCCGATCCGTCCCCGCTCAGTTCGCACCCGGGGCGGGCTTGCGAGAACCAGTTGCTGCCACAACCGTCGCGCCGTCAGTCCACCAACGGGCTTTCAGACGCCCCGCCGTTGCCCGCTTCGATCTCGACAATCGCGGCTTCGATCTCCCGCCACTGTTCCACCAGCTCGATCTTCCCTTCCTCCTGGAAGCCACGAATGCTGTGGGTGGCTATGTTGCGAGCACTCGCGCCGAACAGTCTGATCATCTCCTGGGCGGCTGCACGGACGACAATCACTGGGCGATCAGCAGAGGGGTCAAGCATCGTGTGAACTTTCATAAGTCGCGAAGATGCGCGGCATCCTCGCCAAGAGTGTCGGGGCACCCGGACAGCGTGCGGCCAAACGCGCAGCCTCCAGATTGCCGAAGGTGCAGGACACATTCCCTGCATTTCGCACACACAGGCCACAAGACTATGCCTTTGTCAGCGCGTGTCATTGGGAAACAACCATCGTCCGGACTTCCTTCACGAAGATCGACCTGACGTCAGGTGCCTCACGCAGGAACAGTCCCGGAAAATCGTTAAAAAATCCTTTCTGGGTGACGCTCGAACCGCACGCGTCAATACAACCCATGCAGACGCTGCGTCGGAAGCCCTCCATCTGCCACGCTGCCTGAAACGGCACCTGGCACCTTCCCGTCACGCGACCCCGGTCGCCCCCTCGCACGGCATCACGCCATACTCCTGGGCGAACGCATCTCACAAATGGCTGCCGTATGTTTGCCACCAAATCCATAAAATCGGACCGGATCGAACATGATGCCGGAAACCCGCCATAACTGATCGATACCGGTCCGGTCCGTGCATCCAGACGCATAAGTCCTCCGTAATACCGATCGAGTGACGCTGCTGAGCGCATTGGTCGGTACGCCTACGGGCGTCGCGACGATTTGGATGAGGGCACGAGAAGATTTTCGACAGATCGCAAACCCAAAAGCTCCAGGCGGCATGCCAGAGCCCGCGCTGCCGCGATGGGGGCTGCGGGCACGCGCCAGTCATTGCCCGCTACCGACGGGACGGCCGACCCGCACATGCGGGATCGTTCAAAACCCCCGGTAGTGCAAATGCTTGCCGAAAGAGACGGGGTGTGATCCGATGCCTTTCGGCCCCGCAAGCTCTCAGGTGCCCTCCCATCAACATGCGGCGCCCCCTCGCAGGACGTCTTCGGAGAGAGAGACCCGATGTGAAGGAAGCGGCACAGACAACGGGAGACGCCGGGCTCGACCGGTTGATGGTCCGAATTGCAGCTGGCGACAGCGCCGCCTTTCGCATCTTGTATGACAGCCAGTCCCCGCGCCTGTACGGGCTGGCCCTGCGCCTGCTGCGTCAGCCGGCATCGGCGGCCGACGCCGTGCACGACACGTTTGTCGAGGTCTGGGAAAAAGCACGCCACTATGACCCGAGCCGCGGTAGCGCGGCCGCGTGGATCGCCACCATGCTGCGATACCGTGCGATCGACGCCCTCCGCCGCACGGCGCGAGAGGACATCGGCACCGAAAGGCCCGAAGAAATCGACACGGACCCCGACCCGCTGCAGCGTCTGGCCGTTTCCGATGAAGGCCGGGCGTTGCAACGCTGTCTGGAGACGCTGGACACAAACCATCGCACCGTTGTGACGATGGCGTTCCTCGACGGCACGACACATGTCGAACTGGCGCGCAAACTCTCGGCTCCGCTGGGCACCGTCAAATCCTGGGTCCGGCGCGCCCTGACCTCTCTCCGTAGTTGCCTCGAATCATGAGTGGCTCAGGTGACAGCACCGGTATCGGCCCGGATGACGGCACACCAGCGATTCTGGCGGGTGAATATGTCCTGGGCCTCCTGCCGCCGGAAGAAGCCCGGAGCGTGCGGATCGATCCCGACATGCAGCCGCTGATCCTCGATTGGGAACACAAGCTGGCCCCCCTGCTGTTCGTGACGCCTCCTGTGGCGCCGCCCGCAACGCTGTGGCACAGGATCAGCTTCTCGCTGGGGCTGGACGAGCGAGCGCCACAACCGACATCGGGTGGTGCCACGTGGTGGCACAGCACGACGCTCTGGCGGACGACAAGTATCGGTCTGGGTGCTGTCGCGGCGGTGCTCGCGGTCGTGCTGGTCACACGCACCAGTCCTGAACCCACGCCCCCCAGATTCATTGGCGCACTCAGCACATCGGATGCACAGGTCGCCTTTGTTGCCAGCGTGGGGGACGATGGGCGCCTGACGCTGCAAAGCGTGCACCCTCTGCCGCCCGAAGCGGGACATGACTACGAATTGTGGATTTTACCGACTGGCGGAAAAGTGCCGCAATCGCTCGGTGTCATCAAACCGCGACAGACGATTGTGGTGGATCGGCATATCGGCCTGACCACCGCCCAGGTCATGGTCAGCCGCGAACCTGTCGGCGGATCTCCCACCGGACTGCCGACAGGTCCGGTCATCATCAGTGGCAGCCTCAGCCCCGCCTCAGGCTGAAAGTGTACAGGGCACCCCGACAGTGGGGTGCCCTGCTCATCATCAAAAAATCATGGACCATGACGCCATATCCGGCCACGGCAGGCCGGACTGGTGTGCGTGCCCGAGCCGCGCAACTGCCGCTTTGCCAGTGCGGCGGCTGCGAAAGCCCGGACAACCACGCCGTTCCCAGGCGCGATCGCCGCCTTCCGATCTGCAGCCCGTTCAGTGCGGTATGAGCATATGCAGTGCCGAGGCCGCCGCGATAAACGCGGCAGTGCTCGCACCCCAGATCAGCACAAACCAGAACAGGCGCCGCACGATGCCGAAGCGAGTGTGCGGCGGCGCGCCATGATGGGCATCAATGATAGACATCAGCCTCGGTCACCTTTCCGCGAAACACGCGATAGGAATAGATCGTATAGGCCAGAATGATCGGCAGCAGGATCGCCGTGCCCACCAGCTGGAACAACTGGCTGGACGGGGGAGACGACACCGCCCAAAGGCTGAGCGTCGGCGGCACTGCATAGGGCCAGATCGTGATCCCCAGGCCCGACAGGCACAGGAAGAACCACCCGAGCGCGCACAGGAACGGCGTGATCGTGTGCTCCTGCCGCAAGCCGCGGACGAACACCACTCCCAGCACACCGACCAGCACCGGCACCGGGCTGACCAGCAGCACGTTCGGCCAGGCAATCCAGCGCCCCAGATACGGCGCATGCAGCATCGGCGTCCATGCACTGACCACCACGATGGCCACGAACAGTCCGATCGCCAGCCCTTGCGCCCAGACGCGGCAACGACGCTCCAACTCACCCGAAGTGCGCCAGATCAGCCACGTCGCACCCAGCAGGGCATAGCCGATCATCACCGCCAGCCCGCACACCACACTGAACGGCGTCAGCCAGTCCAGCGGGCCACCGGAAAACGCGCCATCCGTCACGGATACGCCCTGAATCACGCCTGCCAGAATGACGCCCTGACAGAAGGCCGCAACGCCGGATCCGCCCATGAACGCAAAGTCCCACAGCGCCGCGCGACGCCCGCGACCGCCGCGCGTCAGGACGCGGAATTCGAAAGCAACGCCGCGGAAAATCAGCGCCAGCACCATCAGGATGATCGGCAGATACAACGCAGGCAACAAGGTGGAATAGGCACCGGGGAACACGCCATATAGGGTGGCGCCGCCCAGGATCATCCACGTCTCGTTCCCGTCCCACACCGGGGCGATGGTGTTGACCATCACGTCACGATGCGACTGCGCCCGTTCCACCCCGAACAGCATGCCAATCCCGAGATCGAACCCGTCCAGCACCACATACACCATGATGACGAACGCCACGATCACGGCCCAGATGACCGGCAGCCAATATGCAAGTCCCGTCATGGCGTCAGACTCCCCCGTTCGTGATCGGATCGACGGTACCCGGATGCGCCCGGCCGCCCAGTATGTCGGTGGGGTGATCGGCCTCACCACCGTGTTCGTGCGGTGTCGGGGCACGTCCCATCATACGCAGGATGATGCCCATGCCGGACCCGAAGACCAGCACATAGACAATGACGAACACCGTCATCGTGACCTCCATGCTGGGCAGCAGGATGGGCGACGCACTTTCAGACGTCCGCAGCAGTCCATAAACCGTCCACGGCTGACGCCCAACCTCGGTCGTGACCCAGCCGCACAGGAGCGCCAGAAATCCCGCAGGTCCCATCGCAACCGCCGCCCAGTGCAGGGCCGAACTGGTGTAAAGCCGCCCGCGCCAGCGCTGGAACAGCGACCAGAACCCAAGGCCCACCATCAGCATCGCGAGCGCGATCATGATGCGGAAGGAAAAGAAGATGACGGTCGATGGCGGCCGCTGATCGCGCGGGAAGTCCTTCATCCCCGGCACCTTGCCATTGAGGCTGTGCGTCAGGATGAGCGAGCCCGCCAGCGGCAGGCGGATCGCATAATCCGTATGCTCGGTCTTCATGTTCGGAATACCGAACAGCAGCTCCGGCGCACGGGATTCGCTGTCCCAGTCGCCTTCCATCGCGGCGATTTTCACTGGCTGGTATTTCAGGGTGTTCAGCCCGTGTGCGTCACCAGCCAGCACCTGCAGGGGCGCGACAATAGTGGCCATCCACATCGCCATGGAGAACATGACCGCAACCGGCTCGCTGAATGGCTCGTTGCGACGCTTGGCCTGCAGCATGTGCCACGCAGCGGTCGCACCGACCACGAAGGCCACCGACAGGAACGCCGCCATCCCCATATGCACCAGACGGAACGGAAAGGACGGGTTGAAGATGATCGCGAGCCAGTCCGCAGGCAGAAAGCGGCCCGTGCCGGGTTCAATCGTATAACCCTGAGGCGTCTGCATCCACGAATTGGACGCCAGGATCCACGTCATGGAAATCAGCGTGCCGATCGAGACAAGGCATGTTGCGGCAAAATGCAGCCCGCGCCCGACCTTGCTCATGCCGAACAGCATGACGCCGAGGAAGCCCGCCTCCAGAAAGAACGCCGTCATTACTTCGTAAGACAGCAGAACCCCGGTTATCGGCCCCGCCTTGCGGGAGAAGACCGCCCAGTTGGTCCCGAATTCGTAGGACATCACCAGCCCGGACACGACGCCCATCGCGAAGACGACAGAAAAAACCTTGAGCCAGTATTTGTAGAGATCGAGGTAAACGGACCGTTCTGTCTTCAGCCATAGCCCCTCAAGCACCGCCAGAAACGCGGCAAGGCCGATGGAAAAGGCTGGAAAGACAATATGGACGCCTACGGTAAAGGCGAACTGGAACCGTGCCAGCAGCACGGCAAGGTCGTGGGACGACTGCATCAGAGCTTCTCCCGCACACGGGGTGCCAAGGGTCTCAGGGTCATAACTTCGTGTGAAAGCAGTGTTTCACAGTCACGCTGCATACACATCAAAATTTCGTGTTCATGTCACTAGTCCGTTTCTCCGGCACTGAGGCGCTCGGCGGCAAAAAGGCTGCCATGCAAAAATAGCGATGCAGCAGGATCGGGATTTGATCGCACACCACAAATTCAGTGGAGCAGCGCCGTGGTCCCGACGCCGTCCGCTCAGCACTTGCTTGTCCACTGATCCAGTATCCCCCCTCTGCCACGCGGACACCAGCGTGGCCCCTCCCATGAAACATGGATGGCACGCCGTGCCCCCCTCTCGTGGAAGGTGGCCGAGCGTGGTATCGTCCATGCAGGGGGTAGAACTCACGATCTAGTGAACATCTGATCCATGCGTATCCTGTGAACACACCGTGCGGTAGAGGCGAAAAACCGTCCCCGCGCGGAAAACGCACGCGTTGCGGCCCGATCCTTTGAAACCGACCCTCCGGAGAAGACACCATGAGCCAGCCCAATCCCCTCAAATCCCTCGAGAAATTTGGCCAGTCCCCTTGGCTGGACTTCATTCAGCGATCGTTTACCGAGAACGGCAGCCTTGCGAAGCTTGTGTCTGAGGACGGGCTGAAGGGCGTGACGTCGAACCCTGCCATCTTTGAGAAGGCGAT
>Ga0157365_10001127_pt1 | contig 11191 bp, 9 predicted proteins | sample AttsexASBM3_FD_111478 | JGI IMG/M metagenome (GOLD analysis project Ga0157365, IMG submission 111478) | Fungus gardens microbial communities from leaf cutter ant in Ribeirão Preto, State of São Paulo, Brazil - Atta sexdens ASBM3 | ecosystem: Host-associated > Fungi > Mycelium > Unclassified ... | reverse complement strand
CCGACCGACAAAAATGGCGCCCGCGTGCCGCACGCGGCGGAAGACCGGGGCCGGATCGTCGATCATGAGTTCCAGATGTTCAGGCGCGATGGTGTTTACAAGGTCTGCGGCCTCATTCAGGTCACGCACCGTGATGATCGCGCCATGCGCGTCCCAGCTGGTACGGGCGATTTCGGCACGCGGCAGGGTTTCCAGTTCGGTTGCGACCGCCTGTTCCACCTCTGCCGCCATGCCGGTGTCGGGCGTGATCAGGATGGATTGGGCCATGGGATCATGTTCCGCCTGAGCCAGCAGGTCGAGTGCGATGGCGCGGGGATCGTTATTGCCATCCGCCACCACGACCACTTCGGACGGACCGGCGATGCTGTCGATTCCCACCGTGCCGAAGACCTGCCGCTTCGCTTCGGCCACATAGGCGTTGCCCGGTCCCACCACGCGGTCCACCGGCGCAATGGTGGCCGTGCCATAGGCCATGGCGCCCACGGCCTGTGCCCCGCCTACGCGATAGATTTCGGTCACGCCCGCGCGCCGCGCCGCCGCCAGCACCAGCGGGTTGAGCGTGCCATCGGGCGTGGGCACGCACATGGCGATCCGCCCGACGCCCGCCACATGGGCGGGAATGGCGTTCATCAGCACCGACGATGGATAGGCCGCCTTGCCACCCGGCACATACAGCCCCACCGAGTCCAGCGCCGTCCAGCGCATGCCCAGCGTCACGCCGGCATCATCGACATACCGCATGTCGGTGGGCATCTGCGCCCTGTGGAACGACTCGATCCGGGTCGCTGCGGTTTCCAGCGCGTCCAGCAGGCCGGCGGAGACCTGACGGCAGGCGGCCTCGACCTCCTCTGGCGTGATCTTCAGGGTGGCGGGGGTCACGTTGGCCCGGTCGAAGCGGTTGGTGAATTCACACAGCGCGTCATCACCACGTGTCCGGACAGCGGCCAGGATTTCGGTTACGGGGCCGTCCACGCGGGCGGTGTCGCTGTCGCGGTCGGCCAGCAGGCCGGCGAATTCGGACCTGAAATCGGGCTGGGTGGTATCAAGGCGCTTCATGCCTGCGAATCCTTGGCTTGTGCGGAATTGGGCGCCAGCGCCGCGCGGAAGCGGTTGATGACCGCCGTGATGCGTTCAGGCTGGGTTTTCAGCGCCGTGCGGTTCACGATCAGGCGGCTGGTGATGTGGGCGATGGTGTGCGTTTCCTCCAGCCCGTTGGCGCGCAGCGTTGACCCGGTATCAACCAGGTCCACGATCAGGTGCGACAGGTCCAGGACCGGGGCCAGTTCCATCGCGCCATGCAGGTGGACGATGCTGGCGTTTATGCCGCGCGCGGCAAAGTGGCGGCGCGTCAGCGAGGGATATTTGGTCGCCACCCGCACCTGTGACAGGCGGTTGGGATTGTCTTCGAGTCCGCTGCGGTCCCTGGGCTGGGCGATGGAAATGCGGCACCCCCCGATCCCCAGGTCAAGCGGGGCATAGATTTCGGGGTAATCGAATTCCATCAGCACATCAGCGCCGCAGATGCCGATCTGCGCGCCGCCAAAGGCGACGAAGGTTGCGACGTCGAACGAACGCACGCGCACCACGTCAATGCCGGGGTCATTGGTTTCAAAGCGCAGCAGGCGACTTTTCTCGTCATTGAAATCCGGTCCGGGCACAATGCCCGCCCTATGCAGAAGCGGCGCCGCGGCCTTGAGGATACGGCCCTTGGGCAGGGCGAGTATCAGCGGGCTATCCGTTTCCGGAACGGCGGTCTGGGCCGGTGACAGGACGGTCAATGTATTCTCCGACATGAAGGCTGGGGTAATCCCGCGTGCGGGGCGCCTTTTGGTGACATGCGCGCATACCACATTCAGCCATCATGCAGGAAGGGCGCTTTTCTGTCGGCAGCTAGTCGGAAACGCGCTCGATATGCGCGCCGCACTGCGCCAGCTTGCGCTCCACCGCCTCGTAGCCGCGGTCAAGGTGGTAGACGCGGCTCAGGATCGTCTCCCCATGGGCGGCAAGTCCTGCAAGGATGAGCGAAAATGACGCCCGCAGGTCCGTCGCCATGACCGGCGCGCCGGACAGCGAATGTACGCCCCGGATGATGGCGGATGATCCGTGTACGTTGATGCGCGCACCCATGCGGTTGAGTTCGGGCACATGCATGAAGCGGTTTTCGAAAATGGTTTCCGTCACCATCGACGCCCCTTCGGCCACCGACAGCAGCGCCATGAACTGCGCCTGCATGTCGGTGGGGAAGCCGGGATAGGGTTCGGTCATGATATCGACCCCGCGCAGCGCGCCGGTGCGCTGCACGCGTACCGCCCCGTCTTCCTGCACCATCTCCACGCCCGCTTCCTCCAGCGCGCGCACGACGGCGCCAAGGTGTTCGACCTGCCCGCCCACCAGCCGTAGTTCGCCACCCGTAATGGCGGCGGCACAGGCATAGGTGCCGCATTCGATCCGGTCGGGCATGACGCGGTACTGCGCGCCATGCAGTCCCTCCACCCCGTCAATCACCAGCTTGCCCGTGCCGATGCCGGTAATGCGCGCGCCCATGGCGTTGAGGCAGCCGACAAGATCCCCGATTTCGGGTTCACGCGCGGCGTTGACGATTTCGGTGCGCCCTCTGGCCAGGGTTGCGGCCATCAGCAGGTTTTCGGTCGCCCCTACCGAGGCGAACGGCAGGATCACCCGTTCCCCCTTCAGGCCATGGGGGGCTTCGGCATGGATGTAGCCGTTTTCCAGCGTGATCTTCGCCCCCAGCGTTTCCAGCGCCTTGAGGTGCAGGTCAACCGGGCGGGTGCCAATGGCGCAGCCACCGGGCAGCGACACGCGGGCTTCGCCACAGCGCGCCAGCAGCGGGCCGAGCACAAGGATCGACGCCCGCATCTTGGAGACGATGTTGTAGGGCGCTTCGGTATTGGTGATCTCGCCGCCAACCGCCAGCGTGCCGCCATCGCCGCTGACATCGTCCACCGTCAGGCCATGCTGTTCCAGCAGCCTGCGCATCGTGCGGATGTCGGCAATGCGCGGGACGTTGTCCAGCACCAGCCGTTCGGAGGTCAGCAGCCCCGCCACCAGCAGCTTGAGGGCGGAATTCTTCGCCCCCCCGATCACGATGTCCCCACGCAGCGGGTGGCCGCCGTGAATGATGAAACGGTCCATGACTTGCGGTTCCTGCCCTTACATACGCGGCGGGGCGACGCCAACCTGCCCCATGTATTTGCCCTTGCGGTCGGCGTAGCTGGTTTCACATGGGGATGCGCCCTGGAAGAACAGGAACTGGCAGATCCCCTCATTGGCGTAGATCCGCGCGGGCAGCGGGGTCGTGTTGCTGATCTCGATCGTGACCTGTCCTTCCCATTCCGGTTCCAGCGGGGTCACGTTCACGATAATGCCGCAGCGCGCATAGGTGGACTTGCCCAGGCAGACCACCAGCGTGTCGCGCGGGATACGGAAGTATTCGACCGTATGCGCCAGCACGAAGCTGTGCGGCGGAATGGTGCAGCAGTCGCCCCGGCGGGTGACAAAGCTGTTTTCGGCAAAGTTCTTGGGATCGACCACCGCGTTGTCCACGTCGGTGAAAATCTTGAATTCGTCGGCCACGCGCGCGTCGTACCCGTACGATGACAGCCCGAAGGAAATCACGCCCTCGCGGTTCTGTTTCTCCACGAAGGGTTCGATCATGCCGTGGTCCGTGGCCATGCGACGAATCCACGTGTCAGGCATTATTGGCATGTTGTCCCTTCCTTCGGCATCGGTGGCGCGTGGACGGGAAACCCGTCGGCTGCTGCGCGACCACTAACGAAGTGGCCGCCCGACCGCAACCGGCAATCACGCTTCGTTGCTGGATATGTCGCTGCTGTCAGGCATGGGGTTGGCGGGCGGTGCCGTGCGTGCGCGGCTCTGCTGCTTGCGCCGGCGCAGGTTGGCGCGCAGGGCCTCGGCTTCACGGGCCAGGCGCTGCTGGCGGGCAGCCTCGGCCCTGTCGGTCAGGCGGGGGGTATCTGGCCGTTCGGTCATGGTGGTGATTTCGCGCGGAGGGGGGCGGGAATAATGCCCACCACCCGTGGGGATGGCGGGCAGGCGGAAGACGTCAGGCAGGTGTCGCCGGGGTGGCGGGCTGCTGCGCGGTGTTCGCGGGCGGCATGTCCTGCGGAATGCCGCTGCGGATCAGCAGTTCACGCAGTGCCTTGACCACGGGGAAGATTTCCACGTTGCGGTCATAGCCCACCTCGTTCCACGCGGCCTGTTCCAGTTCCACGATATCCTTGTCTTCAAGGAAGATGCGGTTGGTGAACCAGCCCAGCGCGGGCCAGATCATGTCGATCAGGAACGGCGTCTGCGGGCGCAGGATGGACAGCAGGCCAAAGGACTGGGTGATGCGTTCGTCCTTGTCCACCGGCACGTAGGCGGTCCACAGGTCCATGATCAGGTCACCGTCCTTGTCGGTGATGCGCAGGGTCTGGTACGGGTATTCCGTACGGATGGTCACCACTTCCTCGACCGGCTGTTCCTTGCCCTGCAGGTCCTTGTGCTTGCCAAAGATCAGGCGTTCGGCCAGCGGCTGCTGACCCGCGCAGCGCATGAAGCTGTAGCGTGCCTCGATGAAGTCCTCACCCTTGTCCTGCCCCAGGAAGCGGGCCTTGATCTGGCCCATCTGGCGGCGGTGCAGGAACTGGTGGTTCATGTCCATCAGGTTTTCGTGCATGAAGGTGTAGTGGCAGTTCACCCGTGGGCTGAAGTGCTTGGTCTTGTATTTGGGGTTGTCCGTCTGGGCCAGCTTGGGGAAGGGCGTGCTGTCAGCCTTTTCCGGATTGCCGGGGAAGACGAAGATCAGCCCGCCCGCCTCACGCACGGGGAAGGTGCGCACGCCGTTGGGCAGCTTGCCCTTGCCAAGGTAGGGCACGTCGATGCAGCGGCCCGAACGGCCAAAGGCCCAGCCATGATAGCAGCAGCGCACGGTCTGGCCGTTCACGGTTCCCTTGCTCAGCGGCACCTGCCGGTGGGGGCAGCGGTCATACAGCGCGAAGACGCTGCCATCTTCGGGGCGGACCAGCACGATGGGCGTGCCGGCATAGCTGACCGCCAGCGTCTTGCCCTTGCGCAGGTCCGACGACCACGCGACCGGATACCAGAAATCCGGGTTGGCGTTCACCCGGCGCAGGTCGGGGTGATGGGGCTGGGGTTCGGGTGTCGTGTCTGTCTGGACGGGGGAAATCTGGTTCATGTGGTGCAGTCCCGAAGTGTTCGCGTTGAAACGGCGGGCCGCGGGTCATCCCCGTCCGCCAGAAAGAAGAATGCGCAATGGGTGAAGAATTTCGCGCGCCTTGTCGACTGCAAAACCACCCCCTGCATAAGGCCCATGCCGAATACTGGACGCTCGATCAGGGTTTTGGGACCGCCATGAGACAGATCAAGGCTATCCTGCACCTGATATGGCACAATTACCGCCCGCGCGGTTTCATCCCGCCTGCGGCAGGTGTTCTTCGTCCCAGATAACGTCCGTCATGGCGTTATGGTAGAAAGTATTCGCCAGCTGCGTATGCAGAAGTTCATCATATACAGCCAGCGTCGCGTACTGCATCGCCTGTGTTGAATAATGCTCGCGCACATTCTCGCGCGCGTGCCATGCCAGGGTCAGCCGTTCTTCCGCCGTCATGGTGGCGACATGGTGCATGCATGCCGCCAGTGCCCGGGCGTCGTTGGGGGGGAAGGCAAAACCGGTTACGCCATTGTCCACCGTTTCCAGTGCGGCGCCATGGCCCGCCACGATTACCGGGCGGCCCATGGCCTGGGCTTCCACCACCACGCGGCCAAAGGGTTCAGGCCGTAGCGAGGGGACAACCACCATGTCCGCCAGCATCATGGCGGCGGGCATGTCCGCGCAATGCCCGGCAAAGCGCAGGCGCGCGGCGATTCCCCTGCGCGTTGCCAGCGCCACGAGGTCGCGCCCCTGCTTTTCATTCGCCTCGCCCACGAAAATGCACACCCACTCCCCATCCGGGCCTGCCATGTCGTTCATCTGCGCCAGGGCCTCGATCAGCAGCGCGTGCCCTTTCCATGGCGTCACCCGTGCCGGCAGCATGATGACGGTGGCGCCGTCGGGTATGTCCCACAGGTTGATCAGGTTCTGTACCCGGTTGCCGCGCACGCCCTGCGGGTCAAACCGGGTCATGTCCGCCCCGCGCGGGATCAGGCGCAGGCGGTCGTCGCCCACTTTGTATTCCTCGCGCAGGCGGTTTTCGATGTAGCGGCTTATGGCGATGACCCGGTTGCCCGATGCCAGCACGCTGTTGTACCGCCGCTTGCCCGGCAGGTTGGCGGTGTGCACGCCATGCCATGTGGTGACCAGCGGCACCTTCTGCCGCCTGCATGCAAGGTGGGCGGCCCAGGCGGGCGCGCGTGAGCGCGCATGCACAAGGTTGACGCCGTAATCGCGGATGACATGGCGCAGGCGGGTTGCGTTGCGCATGATGGACAGGGGGTTCTTGGCCTTCAGGTCCATCTCGACCGGAATGGCCCCGATGTATTTCAGGCGCGGGACCAGCCGCCCGCCGGCACTGGCCACAATGGCGGTGCCACCGGCCTGCACGATGGCCTGCGCCATTTCCAGCGTGCCATGTTCAATCCCGCCGGATTCGAGTGCTGGCAGGGCCTGCAGGATAACAGGTCGGTCGGTAACGGTTTGCATCGCATTTCCCCATACCACGATCATTCCGGAACTGCACGGGTGGCGAATGAATGGGCCCCCGGCCCTTGACCTTCTTGGCGGGCGGGACGACGAATGCGGTAATGAGAGTTTCTGCGTGCCTGCCTGTTTCCCCCTTTCCCCTGCCGGACGGATGCCCCGGACGCTTCAGCATTGCCCCGGCCCGGCCCATTGGGCGGATGCGGGCGGGGTGCCGGGTCCTGACCGTCGCGTGGGCAATGATGGCGGGGGTCTGCGCGCTGCCGCCGGGCAATGCCGCATGTAGTCGCGCACGGGCGGCGGAGACGGCGCAGCAGGTAGCCCCATCGCCAGCTGCCCCCCCCGAACCGGGACACGCGGACGCACCACGCGAGGCGTGGAGTTTCGCCCGGTGCACCACCACCCTGTCTGATGATCCCGATGGCGCGCGGGATTATGCCGAGGACTGGCTGGCCCATGGTGGCGGGCTGGAGGCGCAGCAGTGTGAAGCCCTCGCGCGTATGGAACTGGGGGATGTGGCGACAGCGGCGGCCTCGCTGGATCGCCTGTCGCATGTGTCCGGCTGGCCCATGGGGGATTCGGTCATGCCCAATGCGGTCGCGCAGGCGGATACTCCGCAGTCCCTGCGCCGCCGCGCCGCCGTGGCCGAACAGGCGGCGCGGGCATGGCAGGCGGATGACAGCCCGAAACAGGCATTCGACAGCGCGACCTATGGCCTGACGCTGGAGCCGGGGGACGTGCCGCTGCGGCTGGTCTATGCGCGGGTCGCGGTTGAACTGGACCAGCCACAGCGCGCGATAGACACCCTGACGCCGCTGCCACCCGTTCCGGTGGAACGTGATGAGGCGCTGATCGCGCGCGCTGCCGCATGGCGCAGGATGGGACGGATCGAGCAGGCCATGACCGACATCAACGCCGCCCTGAAGGACATGCCCCGCAATGGGGCTGCCCTGCTGGAACGCGGCATCCTGTACCAGCGTGAAGGACAGATGGCGCAGGCGCGCGCCGACTGGCAGGACGTGGTGACGCTGTCCCCGGATTCGGACGAGGCCGATCTTGCGCGGCAGGACCTGTCGCTTCTTGAAACCGACCCCGAGGCACCCTGATCCCATGGCCCGTATCCTGGTGATCCGGCTGGGCGCGCTGGGCGATTTCATCCAGTCCTTCGCGCCGTTCGCGGCCATTCGCGCCCGCCATGCGCATGACCGGGTGGACCTGCTGACGCAGGCGCCCTTCGCCGACCTTGCGCGGCATGCGCCGTGGTTCGACCATGTACATGTTGACCGCAGGCCGCCATGGCATGACCTGCGCGCGGTCATGGCGCTGCGTCGGCTGCTGCGGTCCTATGACTTTATCTATGATCTGCAGACATCGGGGCGCAGTACGCGGTATTTCCACCTGTCGGGCATGAAGACATGGTCAGGAATCGGGCGTGGCGCGCAGGCGGTGCATGACAGCCCGCAACGGCGCGTCATGCATACCCGCGCACGCCAGCGCGATCAGTTGCGGCATGCGGGACTCGACAGCCTGCCGGTGCCCGACCTGTGGTGGCTGGCGCAGGGCGGCCCTGTCCTGCCCGCGCCCTATGGCGTGCTGGTGCCGGGGGCGGCGGCGCACCGTCCGGCCAAACGCTGGCCGGTGGAACGGTATGCGGCCCTCGCGCAGCGCATGCACGCATGCGGCATGCTGCCCGTGATCGTGGGCAGCCGGGGGGAGGGGCCGCTTGCCGCCACCATCCGCGCAGCCTGTCCTGCTGCGTTGGACCTGACGGGGCGGACATCGCTGCTGGAACTGGGGGGCGTGATGGCGCGCGCGGCCTGCGCCGTGGGCAATGACACCGGCCCCATGCATCTGGCAGCCGCCCTGGGCGTGCCCTGCACCGTGCTGTTTTCGGCCGACAGCAACCCCGCGCTGACCGCGCCCGTGGGCCAGCATGCGGGGCAGGTGCGGGTCATTTATGTGCGTGATCTGGCAACTCTGCGCGTTGACAGGGTTGCGGCGACGCTCGCCTGACGCCATTACAGCGGAATATCTTCTTACCGGAGCAATGAAGCCATGCCTGCCATAACCCTGCCTGACGGATCCGTTCGCCGCTTTGACGGGGCAGTGACGGGCACGACCGTGGCGCAGTCCATCGGGGCCGGCCTGGCCCGCGCTGCCCTTGCCATGGAAGTGGACGGCAAGCTTATGGATATCGGTCGCGAGATCGACCATGACGCAAAGGTCCGCTTTGTGACGCGCAAGGACCCCGAGGCGCTGGAAATGATCCGCCATGACGCGGCCCATGTGCTGGCGGAAGCCGTGCAGTCACTGTTTCCCGGAACCCAGGTCACGATCGGCCCGTCGATCGAAAACGGGTTCTATTACGATTTCTACCGCAACGAGCCGTTCACGCCTGAAGATTTCGCCGCGATTGAAAAGCGCATGGGCGAAATCGTGGCCGCGAACGAACCATTCGTGCGCGAGACATGGCCGCGTGAGAAAGCCATCCAGTTCTTTGAGGACAGGGGCGAGCGCTTCAAGGCCGAACTGATCCGTGACCTGCCCGAAGATGAGGAAATCTCCATCTACCGTCAGGGTGAGTGGCTGGACCTGTGCCGTGGGCCGCACTTGCGTGGCACGGCGGATGTGGGCAATGCCTTCAAGCTGATGAAGGTGGCGGGTGCCTACTGGCGCGGCGACCACCGCAACCCCATGCTGACCCGGATCTATGGCACGGCATGGCGTGACCGCAAGGAACTCGAGGCGCACCTGCACCAGCTGGAGGAAGCCGAGCGCCGCGACCACCGCCGCATCGGGCGCGAGATGGACCTGTTCCACATTCAGGAAGAAGCCGTGGGCCAGATCTTCTGGCACCCCAAGGGCTGGCGGCTGTATTCGGTGCTGCAGGACTACATGCGCCGCGCGCAGAATACGAATGGCTATCAGGAAGTGCGCACCCCGCAGCTTGTTGACCGCGCCCTGTGGGAAGCGTCCGGGCACTGGGACAAGTACCGCGAACACATGTTCATCGCCACTGTCGAGGATGAGGACAAGACCCTTGCCCTGAAGCCGATGAACTGCCCGTGCCATGTGCAGATTTTCCGCCACGGCCTGCGGTCCTATCGTGAACTGCCGCTGCGTATGGCGGAATTCGGGGCGTGTCATCGGTACGAGCCGTCGGGCGCGCTGCACGGCATCATGCGCGTGCGTGGTTTCACGCAGGATGATGCGCATATCTTCTGTACCGAAGACCAGATCGCCGATGAAACCGCGCGTTTCGTGCGCATGCTGGCCGATGTATACCAGGACCTTGGATTCGAACACTTCCGTGTGAAATTCGCTGACCGTCCCGAACAGCGCGCCGGTGACGACGCGACATGGGACCGTGCGGAAAATGCGCTGAAGGTCGCCTGCGACATGGCGGGCGTGACCTATGAACACAACCCGGGCGAGGGCGCGTTCTATGGCCCGAAGCTGGAATTCGTGCTGCGCGACGCCATTGGCCGTGACTGGCAGTGCGGCACGCTGCAGGTTGATTACGTGCTGCCCGAACGGCTGGATGCGTCCTATGTGGGGGAAGACAGCGCGCGCCATCGTCCGGTCATGCTGCACCGGGCGATTCTGGGGTCGTTCGAGCGATTCCTTGGTATCCTGATCGAACAGCATGCGGGCCGTTTCCCGCTGTGGCTGGCGCCGGTGCAGGTGGTGGTGGCATCTATCGTGACCGATGCGGCGGATTATGCCCAACATGTGACCGACAGCCTGCGCAAGGCGGGGCTGGTGGTGGAAGCCGACCTGCGGAACGAAAAGATCAACGCCAAGATTCGCGAACACAGCCTGGCGCGTGTTCCGGTGATTCTGGTGGTCGGTCGCAAGGAAGCGGAGGAAAATACCGTCGCCCTGCGCCGCCTTGGCGGCAAGGCGCAGGAGGTGCTGCCGCTGGAAGAAGCGGTGTCCGCCCTTGCATATGAAGCCCTGCCACCCGATATCCGCAGGGAACGCGGCTGACCGCCTGGTTCCGTGCCGCGATTGCATGGCTGTTTTCGCAGGTACGGGACAAGACAGTACTTGATCTGTGGCGTGTCTTTGCGTCACATATCTTTCCATAATGTAAGGTCATGCCTTGCCTGCGCATCTGCCGTGGTTCCGGCCATGGATGCGTCGGTATCGGGGATGGCCTTATCTGCCGTTTGAATGAAACAGTTACAGGAGCTGACCATAGCCAGACCCCCGATGCCCACTCCGCCAAATCGAGAGGGCCCCCGTGTCAATGAAGAGATCCGCGTACCGCAGGTGCGTCTGATCGACGAAGAAGGCGAGATGCTGGGCATCATGTCCACGCGTGATGCGCTGGCCCGTGCCTATTCCGTTGGCCTTGATCTTCTGGAAATCAGTCCGAATGCCGAGCCGCCCGTGGCGAAGGTCCTTGACTACGGGAAGTTCAAGTACGAACAGCAGAAGAAGCGTAACGAAGCGCGCAAGAAGCAGAAAGTCATCGAAATCAAGGAAGTCAAGGTTCGCCCGAACATT
>Ga0157365_10001126_pt1 | contig 11201 bp, 6 predicted proteins | sample AttsexASBM3_FD_111478 | JGI IMG/M metagenome (GOLD analysis project Ga0157365, IMG submission 111478) | Fungus gardens microbial communities from leaf cutter ant in Ribeirão Preto, State of São Paulo, Brazil - Atta sexdens ASBM3 | ecosystem: Host-associated > Fungi > Mycelium > Unclassified ... | reverse complement strand
TGCCGGTGTTCTTGTGGCTCTGCTCGCCGGCCTTGACGTGCTGTTCATGGCTGCCGCCCTGATTTGCCATTTTTCCATTCCTTTGTCTGATAGGGGACGATCGTTCATCCGACCGTCACATGACAAACCGCCCGACCCGAATGCAGTTTCAAAAATTCGGAGAAAGATATAATATTTATATAAATAAAAAATAGAATATGTCTTTTTGGTATTATATTTATCAATTTGAATTAAATGGTTTTTTCTGTAATTATTGTGATGCATCAAGAAGGTTCGGGTCGGCGGCATGACAATGCAGACGGACATGTCTGTCGTCCGCACGGGCATGTGGCTGGAATACTGTCCGGGCATGTCACCAGTATGTACCTGCATGCCGTGGGCCTCTACCCCATGGTTCCCATGGGCGCGCCAGTAGCCTGCCTGCAATATCAGGCCCGAAAACGGTTTTATACAGCAATGCCAGTATTTACCTGTTGGACCATCATCAGGTGCCGCCTTACATGCGGGAACCCTGTGAAATGACGGGTTCAGGATTTTTTAAGTGTCCGTCTTCGTGCACGAAAACGCAACAGGCGGTGTCCTGAAACCTTAAGTTGTTTTAGAACTGACCGAGCCAGATGCTATTTCAGGCATGGTCATGCAGGCGGTCACGAAGGGGGTCAGTCCTTTCTGTTTCCACAAAACCCGGGGCAATTCACTGATCTCTGTCGCCTGCGGTACGGATGTGGAAAATGGCTTCCGAAATGGTTCGGAAGCCGTTTTCTGTCTAGAATCCCTCAGGGTAAAGGATTGGTGGAGACTTTACCGCCCTGCGGCAGGGCACGCGCCCCCAGGTCACGCAGGGGCCAGCCTGCAAGCAGGTGGGATTCAATGTCTTCCAGCGAAACCCCTTTTGTTTCCGGCACATAAAATAGCGTGATGGCGATAAACAGGGCGTTCATGCCAGCAAACAGCCAGAATGTATGGGCTTCCCCCAATGTATCGAGCACGCTGAGGAATGTATTGCTGACCGCCCAGTTGGTTGCCCAGTTGGTAAAGGTGGAACAGACAATGCCAAAGTCACGCCCCCGCAGAGGCTGGATTTCAGCACATAATGTCCAGACCAGTGGCCCGGCGCCAATGGCGAACCCCAGCACGAATACCAGCAGCGACCCCACCATGGCGATCTGGGCCACGGTGTCATGGCCGCCATATTCAACCAGGCCACCCGCCAGCAGCATGCTGCCCGTCATGATGGCGCAACTGAGCAGCAGGAGCGGCCGACGGCCCCAGCGGTCAACCGTCACGATCGCGACACAGGTGGCAACAAGGTTGATAAGGCCGATCAGCGCCGTGGCCCAGCCAGCGGCGGACGCGCCAAAACTGGCGGCCTGAAAGACCTTGGGCGCATAATACATCAGTACATTGATGCCGGTCAGCTGCTGCATGACCTGCAATACGATACCCAGCCCGACCGAACGCCGGAAATTGGCGTTGTGGCGGAAAAACGTAAATCCCTCAGACCGGCCCCGGGTCAGTTCCGTCGCAATATCGGATATTTCCCGGTCGGCCTGCTGCGGGGTTGGGCGCAGGTAGCGCATCACCTTGCGTGCGCGCAGTCGTTCACCGCGCATCATAAGCCAGCGCGGGCTGTCAGGCAGGAACAGGCAGCCAATCAGGAAGACCGTGGCTGGTACTGTCATGAGTCCCAGCATCCATCGCCAGTGCGCGCCATTCGCCAGCACGCCATCGGTGACATAAGACAGGAAAATGCCACCCGTCATCATCAACTGGTAACACGCGATCATGGAGCCGCGCTGCGCCACGGCGGAGACTTCGGATATATAAAGGGGGGCCGTAAAGGCCGCGATCCCGACTGCAAAACCAAGGAAAATCCGGCCGATAATGAGCATGGCAACGGAGGGGGCAAGCGCACTGATCAAGGACCCGGCAAGAAACAGGATGGATGACCCCAGCAGCGCGCGCCGTCGGCCAAAACGGAACGAGATCGTCCCCGCAATCAGCGATCCCACCGCCGCCGCCGCCATCATGGAGGAAACAATCCATTCCTGCGTGCGCGGTGATGCATCGAAATCCGTTCCGATAAAACGCAGCGCGCCCGCGATCACCCCGGTATCCAGCCCGAACATGAGACCGGCAAGTGCCGCCAGCACCCCCACGACCATGGCATGCCCCGGTGTGGCGACCCCGGGGGGTGTTGCCTGGTCCTGTGGGGGCGCATGCGCCATGTCACGGGTCAGCAGATCGTCTTCAGGCATTACGGGGTACCTTCTCGTTATTATTTATTGAAATACGCCTGTCTGGCTACATGATTGCCGTTGTCGCTTCGGGATGATCCGGCCCGGTCATGATGAAGCCGGTCGCCAACATTTTTCTGTGACCCGGATATCTAATATTTTTATATAAATAGAAGAAAATCCTGATAATGGCGGCAGGGCGCCGCCAGTCGCCATCCCGACATTCATCATGGTCGGTATGCCGGGCAAAAAATCCGGACCATAATGGTAGACGTGGCGTGTCATGTGCATTGCGCATTGCAGGAATAAGTAACAAAATCGGTATTGAAATAAGAATCGGTCACGGACCGGAATCGATTCTCCAGACGTATTTCATGTTTACATATAATATATTCGGAAATCATAAAAATATATTCGATTCATGCCTTGTGTTATTTTATGAATGTATGATTTTGCACATATTTTTGTGTACGGAAGATGTATCCATGTCTGTTTCAGGGCATCCGGCCTGGCTGTGTGGCCGTGCATTCGTGGCTCCTGTTGCCTGTTGTAAAATGGCAGGAAACCGTGTGTTTTTGAGGCGTGACATATCTTGTTACATTCCCATGACGGCATATGAAAAATGTATGTCCATGCGCGGAAAGAATAAATGCGTATCGAGAACTCGTGAATGAACGAGGGTGGCATTGGGTCGGAATTGGGACTTCAATGCAGGAACTGCCGCGCCAGACATGACGCACTGTTCCATATCAATAAACCGCAGGACTGAATGAATTACATCCGGCCTGCGGGTTATACTGGATAGATGTCGGCGCATCGGTCCCTGTACTGTCATGGATGGCAGCAGGGTAATGGATCTCGGCACAGGTATGTGACGTACGTGGCATGCAGGCATGACCGGATGGATGCCATCCTTTCATGCAGTTCCATGTAACGCCCGTAGCGAACAGGGCTGGCCGTGACAACGGAGGACGGTTTTCATGCGTTCATTATTTCCCTGTCCCGTATGGGCACCCGACGGTGCCGGAAATGCACGGGCGGATATGGATACCCTCTGCATCAATACAATCCGCACATTGGCTATGGATGCGGTGCAGAAAGCCAATTCCGGCCACCCGGGCACACCCATGGCGCTTGCCCCGCCGGCCTATGCCCTGTGGCGCGAAGTCCTGAATTACGATCCCGCCAATCCGCTATGGCCCGACCGTGACCGTTTCGTACTGTCGATCGGCCATGCCTCCATGCTGCTATATGCGCTGATCTACCTGTCCGGCATCCGTGATGTGAAGGACGGACGCGTGCTGGCGGACAGGCCGGCACTCACGCTTGCGGATATCGAGCAGTTCCGCCAGCTGAATTCCCGCACACCCGGCCACCCGGAATACGGGCACACCGCAGGCGTCGAGACCACGACCGGCCCGCTGGGTCAGGGCTGCGGCAATTCCGTTGGCATGGCCATTGCCCAGAAATGGCTGGCCGCGCATTTCAATAAACCCGGCTTCGACCTGTTTACCTATCATACCTATACGTTCTGCGGTGATGGCGACAACATGGAAGGCGTGTCGAGTGAAGCGGCCTCGATCGCGGGGCATCTGAAGCTGGGCAACCTGACATGGATCTATGACAGCAATCATATTTCCATCGAGGGGAATACCCGCATCGCCTTTACCGAAAGCGTGCACAGGCGCTTCGAGGCTTATGGCTGGCATGTGCTGGAACTGAAGGATGCCAACGACACGGGCGATTTCCGCCGCCTGCTGGCCGAAGCGAAGGCCGAAACATCACGGCCCACGCTGATCATTGTCCATTCCATCATCGGCTGGGGGTCGCCGCACAAGGCGGGCACGGCGGCGGCGCATGGGTCCCCGCTGGGTGTTGAGGAAATCCGTGAGACCAAGAAATTCTACGGCTGGCCGGAAGACAGAAGCTTCTACGTGCCCGATGGCGTGCCCGAACATATGCAGCAGGGCATCGCCACGCGTGGGGCCGCCGCCAGTTCGGCGTGGTATGACATGCTGGCCCGCTATCGCACGGCGCATCCCGATCTCGCGGCGGAACTTGATCTGATCCTTGCGGGAAAGCTGCCCGCAGGCTGGGATCGCCAGATCAGCGATTTCCCTGCCGATGCGAAAGGACTGGCCTCCCGCGCCAGTTCCGCGACCGTGCTCAATCAGGTCGCGGCCAGCTATCCGTGGATGATCGGCGGATCGGCCGACCTGTCTCCGTCCACCAAGACACACCTGACATTTGACGGCGCGGGTGATTTCCAGCCCCCGCAATGGGGCGGCACCTATGGCGGGCGCAACCTGCATTTCGGCGTGCGCGAACATGCGATGGGATCGATCTGCAACGGGCTGGCGCTGTCTTATATACGGCCTTACTGCTCCGGCTTCTTCATTTTTTCCGATTACATGAAGCCCCCCATCCGCCTTGCAGCACTCATGAAGCTGCCGGTGCTATATATATTCACCCATGATTCCATCGGGGTGGGGGAGGACGGCCCGACCCACCAGCCCATCGAACAGCTCGCCCAGCTTCGCGCGACACCGGGGGTGACGCTGATCCGTCCGGCAGACGCCAATGAGGTCGCACAGGCCTGGCGCACCCTTGTCCCGCTGGCTGACCGCCCTACGGTTCTGGTGCTGACACGCCAGAACCTGCCCACCATCTGCCGCAAGACCTATGCCTCGGCCACCGGTCTGGCAAAGGGCGCTTACGTGCTGGCCGACAGCGGTACCGGCACACCCGATATCATCCTTATGGCGACCGGCAGCGAGGTCGGGCTGATCGTGAAAGCGTTCGAGCAGCTCAAGGCCGAAGGGGTCAGGGCCCGCATCGTCTCCATGCCGTCATGGGACCTGTTCGAGGCACAGCCACAGTCCTACCGCGACAGTGTGCTGCCGCCCGACGTTACCGCGCGCGTGGCGGTGGAACAGGCAGCACGCCTTGGGTGGGAACGGTATGTCGGCCTGCGGGGGGAGACGATCGTGATGCACACATTTGGCGCATCCGCCCCGGCGGGCGAACTGGAGGTCAAATTCGGCTTCACGGTGGACGCCGTCCTGGCCGCCGCCCGCAGGCAGCTTGCCGCGCGCTGATCGCGCCACATCACCATAACTGCGATGCGACAGCCGCCACGTGCCCCTGCCGGGCGGCGGTCCTGCCCGCAATATAATGAAGGAAACACACCATGACTGCGTATGACGCCGGTACCAGTGAAGCCGCCAACCCGTTAAAGCAACTGGCCCGCTTCGGTCAGTCCCCATGGCTGGATTTCATCCAGCGGTCCTATACCGAAAGTGGCCAGCTGAAAAAGCTGGTCGATGAGGATGGGCTGAAGGGTGTCACCTCCAACCCGTCCATCTTCCAGAAAGCCATGGGCCACGGTACCGATTACGATCCACAGATCCGCCAGATACTTGAACACCAGATCGTTGATGCCGGAACGCTGTATGAAACACTGGCGATCCATGACATCCGTGCGGCGGCGAAGGTGCTGCACCCGGTCTATGAACAGACCGCGAAAGTGGATGGCTACGTCAGCCTTGAGGTCTCGCCCTATCTGGCGCGTGATACCGCCGCCACCATTGCGGAAGCGCGGCGGCTGTGGCTTGCGGTGGGCGCGCCCAATCTCATGATCAAGATTCCCGGAACGGATGAGGGCGCACCCGCCGTGCAGGCCGCCATCGCCGGAGGGATCAATGTCAATGTCACGCTGCTGTTCTCGCTGAATGCGTACAGGAAGGTGGTGGAAGCCTATATCGCCGGACTGGAAGACCGCCTTGCACGTGGGGAGAGTGTAAAGGGGATTGCAAGCGTCGCATCCTTTTTCGTCAGCCGCATTGACGTGAAGATCGATAAAGAAATCGATGATCGTGTCGCGGCGGGGGACAAAGACGCAGCCGCGCTGAAGGCGCTGCGCGGCAAGGTGGCCATCGCCAATGCCAAGCAGGCCTATGAATACTGGCAGGGCGTGGTGAAAAGCCCGCGCTGGCAGAAACTGGCGCAGGCCGGTGCGATGCCCCAGCGCCTGCTGTGGGCCAGCACCAGCACGAAGGACAAGACGTTTAGCGACGTGCTGTATGTCGACGGTCTGATCGGCCCCGAGACGGTCAATACCATTCCCCCCGCCACCTTCGATGATTTCCGCAATCACGGCAGGGTCGCACCGACACTGACGCAGGACGTGGCGGACGCGAATAATATCATAAGCGAGGCCCGGCGCCTTGGCCTTGATCTGGATGGCGTGACCCGGACCCTGGTGGACGAGGGGGTACGCGGTTTCGAGGATGCGTTTGATGCCCTGCTCGGCTCGATCGCGGCCAAGCAGGCGGCGTTCCTGGGCCACAAGGTCACCACGACCACGCTCAACCTGCCTGCCGACCTTGATAAGGCCGTTACGGATGAACTCGAAACATGGCGCAAGGCTGGCGATGTCCGCCGCCTGTGGGCAAAGGACGCCACGCTGTGGACCGGCCATGACGAGGCAGGCTGGCTGAAATGGCTGAGCATTGTCGATGACCAGCTGCTTGACCTGTCGAAGTTCGAGGAATTCCAGGCTGAGGTGAAGGCGCGCGGCTTCCGTGATGCGTTGCTGCTGGGCATGGGTGGTTCCAGCCTCGGCCCCGAAGTCCTGTCGGTGACATTCGGCAGGCATGACGGCTTCCCGCACCTGTATGTGCTCGACAGCACCGACCCGCAGCAGATCCGGGATTTTCAGGACAGGATCGATATCAGCAAGACCCTGTCCATCGTCTCGTCCAAGTCCGGCGGTACGCTGGAGCCGAACATCCTCAGGGCCTATTTCTTCGATCAGGCAAAAAAGGTGCTGGGTGACAGGGCAGGTTCGCACTTCATCACCGTGACCGATCCCGGTTCGCACATGGAAGATGTTGCGAAGAAGGACGGGTTCTGGAAAATCTTCTACGGCAATAAGCAGATTGGTGGCCGGTATTCCGTGCTGTCCGATTTCGGCATGGTGCCCGCGGCCGTTGCCGGCCTGCCACTGAAGCGGCTGCTGGACGCTGCCCTGCGCGGCGAGAAATCCTGTGCCGCCTCCGTCCCGCCCGCGCAGAACCCCGGCGTGGTGCTGGGTGCCGTACTGGGTGTCGCCGCGCGGTCGTTTGGCCGGGACAAGGTGACGCTGCTGGCATCGCCTGCGATATATGACATGGGGGCATGGCTGGAACAGCTTCTGGCGGAATCAACGGGTAAGGACGGCCGGGGCTTGATCCCCATTGATGGGGAAACGGCGGGACCTGCATCCGTCTATGGCAGGGACCGTGTTTTCATCTACCTGCGCCTGAGCGAAAAGCCGTGCGAGAAACAGGACGCCGCTTTCAAAAAGCTGATTGATGCGGGCGAGCCGGTCGTAACGATCGAACTGCATGACCGGTACCAGATTGCCGAGGAATTCTTCCGCTGGGAATTCGCCACCGCCGTCGCCGGGTCGATCATCGGCATCAACGCCTTCAACCAGCCTGATGTCGAGGCATCAAAGATCGAGACAAAAAAGATCACGACCGCCTATAACGAAACCGGCAGGCTGCCGCCGTATGAACCCTTTGCAAAAGACGGCACGTTTGCATTTTATGCCGACCCGAAAAATGCTGCGGCACTGAAGTCGGGCGGTACGGCGGAAGGTATCCTGAAGGCCCATTTCGCCCGTGGGAAGGCTGGCGATTACGTCGCCCTGCTGGCCTATATCGATCGTGACACGGCCACGCGTGAATGGCTACAGACAGTAAGGCTGTCCGTGCGAGACGGGCTGAAACTGGCCACGGCGGCGGAATTCGGGCCGCGTTTCCAGCACTCCACAGGCCAGGCGTACAAAGGCGGCCCCAACACCGGCGTGTTCGTGCAGATTACCTGCGATGACGCCGTGAACCTGCCGGTGCCGGGGGAAAAATATACCTTCAGCATCGTCAAGGAAGCACAGGCCCGCGGTGATCTGGAAGTACTGGGCGAACGCGGTCGCCGTGTGCTGCGTGTGCATATCCATGGCGACCTGAAATCCGGCCTTGAAAAACTGGCGCAGGCCATCAGCCGCGCCGTCTGATCGCACAGCACATCAACCCCGCCATGGTCATCACAATGGCGGGGCCATTTTTTACCAGCCCGAACGCGGGCTGAAATGCGGGGGCATGCCCTCGCCACGGGAGAAGCAGGAATCATGCAGATTGGTATAGTGGGTCTGGGCAAGATGGGGGGCAACATTGCCATCCGCCTGACACGTCACGGGCACGATGTGGTGCTGTATGACCGCACGGCCGCCGTTATGACCAAGGTCGCGGAACGGGCCGAGGCTGGAAAGACCATCGCGTCATCCGGGCTGAAGGACATGGTGTCAAAACTGACGGCGCAGCGTCGGATCATCTGGCTCATGCTGCCCGCAGGCCACGTGACGGAAGATGCGGTAAAGGAACTCGGCGGCCTGCTGGGCAAGGGGGATATCCTGATCGACGGCGGCAATTCCTTCTACAAGGACGATATCCGCCGCGCTGCGGAACTGGCGAAAAAGGGCATTCACTACGTCGATGTCGACACATCGGGCGGTGTCTGGGGACTGGAACGCGGGTACTGTATGATGTACGGCGGCACGAAGGACGCGACCGACCATATCGATCCGATCCTGTCGGCCCTGGCGCCGGGAATTGGCGATATTCCGCGCACGCCAAACCGCGATAAACCCGGTTTCGACCCGCGCGCCGAACAGGGCTACCTGCATTGCGGACCGTCGGGTTCAGGCCATTTCGTGAAAATGGTCCATAACGGCATCGAATACGGTATCATGCAGGCCTTTGCCGAGGGCTTCCATGTCATGAAGTCCAAGAACTCGACCGATCTGCCCGAAAACCAGCGTTTTGAGCTGAACATGGCCGATATTGCCGAAGTCTGGCGGCGTGGCAGCGTGGTCTCGTCGTGGCTGCTGGACCTGTCGGCAAGCGCGCTTGCGGGCAATCCCGACCTGTCGAACTACAAGGGTGACGTGGCGGATTCCGGCGAGGGCCGCTGGACCATCGAGGCCGCGATTGAAGAGGCAGTGCCCGTTCCGGTCATGACCGAAGCCCTGTTCACGCGTTTCCGTTCACGCACGGGCAACAACTTTGCCGAAAAGATGCTGTCCGCCATGCGTTTCGGCTTCGGTGGCCATATCGAAGGCACGAACAACTGATAATGCCCCGGCCGCCACGGACCATGTTGGCACGCAACGACCACGGGCGGGCGGGCCGGATTTTACACGCTGGAAAAGTTCAGGGAGAAGCAAGATGGAGAGCATTGTCGCATCCGCGTCCTCGCAGATTGACGATACGCGACATGAAAACGTGCCGCGTCGCGGGCCGCCGGGGGTATTTGTCATATTCGGTGGGGGCGGCGATCTGACGCACCGCCTTCTTGTGCCGGCACTCTACAATCTTGCCAATGCGGGGCTGCTGGACAGCCATTTCTCCATCATTGTGGTTGACCGGGCCGATGTCTCGGCGGCCGACCTGCGCCAGAGCTTCCATGATTCACTGGAAAACTTCGTAACCAGCCGCGGGACCGAAGCCGTCAGTCTGCATGATGATGTGTGGACGCGCCTGTCCTCCAGCATTGATTACGTGCGCGGCTCGTTCGAGGAGGCGGCGACATACGATGCCCTTGCCAGAAAGATCGGCAACCAGAACTGTATCTTCTACCTTGCGGTCGCCGCCCGTTTCTTTGGCACGATCGTGGACCAGCTTGGCGTGTCCGGCCTTGCGAAGGAAAGCGGGAAGGTCTTTCGCCGTGTGATCATCGAAAAACCCTTTGGCAGTGACCTCGCCTCCGCCATTGCGCTGAACGAACGGCTGCTGCGCACGCTTGATGAAAGCCAGATCTACCGGATCGACCACTATCTGGGCAAGGAAACGGTGCAGAATATCCTCGCCCTGCGTTTCTCCAACGGTTTTTTTGAACCTTTGTGGAACCGCGACAATATCGACCATGTCCAGATCACCGCAGCCGAAACGGTGGGCGTGGAACAGCGTGCGCGGTTTTATGAAAGCACGGGCGCCGTGCGCGACATGGTGCCCAACCATGTCATGCAGCTTCTGGCCATGACGGCGATGGAAGCGCCCATTTCGTTTGACGCCGATGCCGTGCGTGATGAAAAGACCAAGGTGCTCAAGGCCATCCATGCCGTGCAGCACCATGACGTGGTGCGCGGCCAGTACGCGGCGGGCAGCATAAAGGAACAGCCCGTGGTCGGGTATCGTGACGAACCCGGCGTGGATCCCCATTCGCATACCGAAACCTATGTCGCGATGAAGCTCATGATCGACAACTGGCGCTGGGCCGGGGTGCCGTTCTATGTGCGCACGGGCAAGCGACTGGCCGCGCGCAAGACGGAAATCGCGGTGCATTTCAAGTCAGCGCCCTATGCCCTGTTCCGCGATACGCCGGTGGATAAGCTGACACCCAACATCATGCTTTTGCATATCCAGCCAACCGAAGGGGTGACACTGCAGTTTTCTGCCAAGATCCCTGGTCCTACGGTGCATCTGGGCGGCGTGCGCATGAAATTCGATTATTCCGAATGGTTCCACGAAGGGCCGAGCACCGGCTACGAAACGCTGCTGTACGACTGCATGATCGGGGATGCGACGCTGTTCCAGCGCGCGGATAATATCGAGGCCGGATGGCGCGTGGTCCAGCCCGTTCTGGAGTGGATGCATGCCCCCGCCGGGCTGGATTTTTACGCCGCCGGCAGCGAGGGGCCAAAGGCCGCCGATGACCTTCTGGCCCGCGACCACCGGCACTGGCTGAAAATCGGTTCCTGACGCGTTCCCCCCAGGAAACTGACTGAATGACACCGACAGGAGGACCCCCGCGTGTCTGAACCCGAAATACGTCTTGTACTTGCCGATGTGGACGGCACGCTGGTCACGAAGGACAAGATCCTGACGCCACGCGCCATCCGGGCTGTCGAACGCCTGCGTGAAC
>Ga0157365_10001125_pt1 | contig 11202 bp, 8 predicted proteins | sample AttsexASBM3_FD_111478 | JGI IMG/M metagenome (GOLD analysis project Ga0157365, IMG submission 111478) | Fungus gardens microbial communities from leaf cutter ant in Ribeirão Preto, State of São Paulo, Brazil - Atta sexdens ASBM3 | ecosystem: Host-associated > Fungi > Mycelium > Unclassified ... | reverse complement strand
TCACAAAACGGAGACGGTGTGCAAGAGCCATGGTATCCAATGAGTCGGGGAGGTTATTGATGAGATTCCCCAGTGATTCCGCAAGCAACCGTCTCCTTACTTGATCAACGTTTCGGAGACTCTCTGACAAAGTCATTGGACTTGTGAACAAGCTGATATGAAACCAAGATAGCTGGGTCATATGGTGTATCGAGCCCCTTCTCGTACGGCCTTTCTCTTTGATCTGGTCGGACTTAAGGGAGAGAGGTTCCTCGAAAGACGGGAAAAGTGCAAAGAATTCCTGCTCCTCAAGTTCGGCATCTGTAACTACATTATGCTCGGTGATTGATCCACGATAAAGACTCTGCGAGGTGACCTCAAGCTCAGCATCTCTTGCTTTATCAATGAGCCAAAGCTCTACAGCCTGGTCATACAAACGCTCCAGACGAGGTAATAAGTACCGGAGCTTCACTTTTGATGATGCTTGGAGTCCCAAATCAACAAGGTCTCGATAGATCAGATCGAAAACGGCGATAATAGAGGATGTAGAATTGATGGAGTCTTCCGGATGCTCAAAGATAGATGGGTACCGTACAAGGGTTGCGATAGTCTTTGTAGCATTTCTTTTGATTGAATGTGCTTTCATGATAAGGTGAAAACCGAGCCTTAACGGGAAGACTGCTTGCTTGATGAGAGCATTGAGGTCACCAAAATTAGGGTACATGCTATCCAGTCGCTGGACAAAGCCGGCAATCGACTCTTGCAAAACTTGTACTCTTTGTGCTGCACTTTCGTCCACACCAGCCAATGAATTGAGCAAATCAAAAATTCTGCTCTCGTTTGCGACTTGATCACGGAATTGCCATACTTCGGACCAGTAGGTGTCAAGCGTATTGATATCGTCTCGTCCAGTTACAGAGATAATGTCGACTTTATTTTCTGCAGTGGCATGCAAACGATGATGAAGTACAGAGAGAATGGTATTGCTGCTCTTGCCAGTTACAATCTCTCCAAGGAGCTGATGGAGCCGTATCTCTGAAGAAATGTGTTCACATTCCCTCTGTTGTAGAAGGGCAGTCGCATTGTGAATGGCGATAGGATCGATCGGAATGTTTGGTACAAGGATACACAAAAGAGCCTCACTGATGGCGATCCAAGCATGCCCGAGACGAATCAGTCTTTGCTCAATATCTTGACAGGGAAGGGACCGCAGAGGTTCCAGATACTTGTGAAGAACTTGTGAACAAACATTTCTCTCGAGCAAATTTGGTAAGAGGACATCAAGAAAGGGCTCGAGATTCATATTGAGAAATCCTAATGCTGCGGGACGCTCATACGGTCGAAGAGCTTGTTCCACCTTGTATCCCATAAAAGTCAGTGCCTGCATGAAGTATCCATTGTAATTTTATATGTACCATTGCAACTGCGGAGCAGAATAAAGACTCTAGAAGAACATGTCTAGCCGTGCATGGTTCCGCAAGCGCGATATCCAAATATAACTTCAGTCCATCTTCACGCGCAGTCATGAACTGAAGGGTGAATTGATCTAGGTCACTGAACATTCATCAGTCAATCCAGATAACTCTATGTGGTAGATTCTGATTACCAGAGCTTGAGAGCAGTCTCCAGCTGCGAAGGATCCAGAAGATGATTGACGTTGTTGTTGACCTGAACAGATTTAAAAAAGGAACTCAACTAGCATGAGAATGAACCTACAAACAAAGATTCCAGCCAAGCAGATATTGACTGTATATAACTGGCGGAAAAATCTATAACTCTAATGTGTTAGTTGACGTCTGATTTTTGAATAAACATTTTCACCTTCGCCCGCTTCGAGCGCCCACGATAGCTGCTGAATTGGTATCCAATGCTTGATGGATTCATTGGAAGTGCGAGAGATAATGTTCAACAGGTCTTCATACTTCAGGAGAATAAGAGGTACCCTTGAATGCATATAGAATCTCCTTACTGTATCAGATTCCACAGACCTCGATAGGTTCGCAAGTATCAAGTTATTGGCATTCAGACCCACATCTTTGGAGAGGTTTGCCTTTCCCGATGATTGCTGTGAACCTGGTCAAAGGAGAGGGAGATGTTGTCGGATTATTCCTTACCTCTTGTAATGTAGAAATCATATTTCTGAATTCCTTCTCATGTACGGGATATTGGTTTATGAATGATGCCACCGACAAAAGCCGTAAAGCTTGTCGCCTGAGATCTAATTGTGGTCTATTAATGAAATTGCCCGGTCAGAGTGAGGGTGATCTACCTGGCTTGATTGCTGAGTTATTCAGAGTCTCACGGAAATCACCGTGACTGTACACATCAAAATCTGAACATGAGATTGCATTACTGCTTTTCCACTTTGTCCACAGTTCTACAAGTCCCATCCCTGTTGTCAGACAGATAAAATCCTGCAGTCGGGCCACATGGGGCTTCAATGAATCAAGTGGATCAGCGGCATTGCTGAGCATGTTATCTATCATACCAACAACAACTTGAATTGCTGAGTGGTCGGGCGGAATAGTAGTAGATATTGTGCGTAGATAATGTCCGTATTTGTTCAACTTTAATAATGCTGGTAGCACGACCTAGAATTCTTTTATTCCCAAGTGAAGATAGGGTGAAAGCAGAACCTACGGTCACTTCAGCGCTTGACATAAGCGAGTTGAGAACAATCTCGTCAACACGATATAGTTGACGAAGAAAAACTCTGATCGCTGACTGTAGTTTCTCTATCGACAAAACTTTTGACCAAGTGACCTCTATTGTTTGATCTCTGGTCTGAAGAATGATAGCTGCAAGGAGATCTAGGATGTTCATGATTGTACTAGCATCAGCTTCACTCAGACCCCTCGACAGCCCATTAATGAGGTCATCCATCGCCTAGTAGAAGTGGTAAGGCATATTCATATCAATTAGAACATAGGATACTCAACCAGTGCGGACAGGTTCCCAGGTGTATTTTGTAACAACCCTTTTCTGATGCGGTTGACGATAGCTAACGATCGTGGGCTTGACAAGAAATTTACGGCAAAATGAAGATATTCTTTTAAGTCTCGACTGATAGTGTGGCATGTTTCCAATATTCGATGGAAATATGGGAGGTATGCATGGGGAATAGTGCGGGAAAGAAAGAAGGTCACTGCATCGCGTTCTACACCTGTCTTAGATACTAGATACAAGGGAAAGCGGTCTGCAATGCTTGACAACGCCGAGAACTGGTCAAAGAGTCGCCCAGAGAGAGCAACAGCGTCTCGTAGTCTTGGTCTGAATCGCGACAAGCCTCTTCTGTGTGATTGGAACTTCAGGAACAGGATATTGGCATGTTCCAGGGAAACTGAAAGAGGAGGGAGGCGGAGGTTGTCCAGCATAACCAAGTAGTCATCTGAAAGATATTCCGGGAAAAGACATATTTCGACGCCTCTATTTCGCATTGCTCTTGACAATTCTCCGAACTGTGGGTCAACTGTCATGAAAAGCCGGAAATTCGAGTGCGGTTTGATAATCTCCACTGCACCATGGATAAGTCCCCGTTCGTTCAGTATAAGTTGACCATTTGATTCGCAGAGTGAGTTAAGACGATCTAGCACCGATGGATTGCAAAGATTTGCACCATCAAGGAGCAGCCATTCTCCGCGACGCATGGCTTGAACTAAAGGTCCATCTGCCCACTCGAAGCGACTAGCTGAAGATGCCGACTGAGTCAGTGATCCATAACGTCCGAGGACATCTTGGGGAAAATGGATATAAGCTGACGACTTTGAGATAAGTTGAGACATTCGGCTGAGCAGCAATGGGATAGTATCCTGAGTCATCGGGGACGAAATAGAGATACGTAGTTGGTCGCGTGCATGAAGTAGATCACGCCACTCTTGAACAGGATCTGAGGATTTCAAGACATGATCAAACGAACATAGAATATCATCCATGATGCTCATTAGCTGTGATTGTGTATCAACCTGTTCGAAGCTGCCAATTAAATCCATGGTATCCGTGGCGCTGTTGATTGAAATCTCTCGGAGCGGATTGCCTATGGCATTGGCCAAAGCTCGAACCAGAGAGGACTTACCACTTCCGTGGGATCCAGTAAGAATGGCAAGCCAATTTTGCGAAAGACAATCCCCAAGAGTTTCTAAAGATACAAGATGAGACTTGAGGAAATATTTTGGTCGAGAAATAGAGGATTGATTGTTGCGTGAGGTAGAGAAATGCCCAATTCGTACTTGAGAGGAGGAAATGAATGGAAGAGGAGCTAATTGGCAAGGCACAGATGACGTTACAAAGATTTTATGAAATATTTCTTGAGCCCTCTGACGATCTCTTTCGGTGCGGAATCTCTGCAGGTAAATGCTTTGAAGATATACCATAGGTGGCTCCTGGAATTGGTGAGAAGACAATAAACAGCCCCATCGAATGACATCACGTAAATTAAACTCCCAAGGAGCTCCATCACGACCGAATAGTTTCTTGACGGTGACTTCTTCATTCAGGCAAGTGTTAAATGAGATCATCGCCTGCAATAGGTCTACTCCCAACTGTGGGAACAGATGCTGACAGGCAAGAAGCAGATCGGCCGGTGTTAATTCCTCAACATACACTTTGGTAAACCGGTTGATAAAGGACTTGGGCAACCCTTTACGACCACCACCTTGGTTGAGGGGATTCTGGGCCGCAAATATGCGAAAGGACGGATGACGGACAAAAGATCTGCCAAGTTCGGGGATATAGACAGTTCCACGATGATCAAGCACGGCATTGAGACCTTCGAGAACTGCTTGAGGCGCAAGATTCATCTCGTCCAAAAGCACCCAGTGCCCTTCTTGAAGAGCTTTCAGGAATTCTGCATCTCGCCAAGCGAACTCTCCTAGGGCGCCGCCTTCGACAGGAAGATCAGAACCAAAAAGATCGATGAGATCTGTCTGGTCGGATAGATTGATACGACAAAGATGATGACCCGATATATTTGCAAGCGCCATGATAAGACTGGTCTTTCCAACCCCTGGACTTCCCTCGAGCAAGATAGGTTTCATTAATTGACAGGCACGCAGAATGCGGATTGCGTTATCGCAAGAGGTAGGAACAGTGAGATTAAAAGATTGACGCTGCGGTTCAAGAGGTCCTTTCCTTATGGCGAATGGGCCTAACTGAATGTAGTGAGTCAGGTTGAAGGCAGGGATATGCATGTCAATTCCATTGTACGAGACTATCTCATACAGCTTTGCCGTTGCTTCAGCCTTCAGATGAAGTAGAGCAGCTTGAGAATAACCTGATAGCTGAGGTAGAGAACTCAGACCATCGAGATATGTCATCCGGGCGGCATGAACCTGAAATTCATGGGCGACATGTCACGTGAAAGACTGACCAACTCACGAATACTTCCACAGCTGGTATGGTTTCGGCATTTTGGGGCGTATAGATTGTGTTAGAAAACATTACCCAGGCCTGTGATAGAAAAGGTAAACAGTGTGCCCATGTGTGCCAATCAATGTACCTACAATAATGTCGCGCAGACTTGTCGTGGACTTGTCTTCAATTCGTGCAGACAACCAATCAATGTAATCAAGTAGTTTGAGAGTATATCTTTTGAGCTCTTCATGCTTCCATAAGTTGTCAATAATCGTTGCTAAATCGACGCGATCATGTACGCGCGGAACCCATATTTCAGTGAAGCGATTACGCAAAGCTGGGGACAGTTCTTTCTTGCCATAGTCCCCACCAGGGTTCATGGTCGCTATCAATTTGAAGGAATTGACAGCCTTGACGGTAGGATGAGTGAAATCACCCCCTCCTTTCTCTGCGAGAACAATTGTACGACCAGGTTCAAGGACACTGTTCAGACGCTCGAGCACTGAATCATCTGCAAGGGAGATTTCATCAAGGAGAAAAAGATCACCACCAAGCATGGCTTGAATCAGGGGACCATCATGCCAGTCGAAGATTGACTGAAGTTTTAGGAGCCGATGCTGAGCGTCAATCAATGGGTCGTTGCGGTCCGATGAGGGGAAAAGTTTCAAGGCATCGTTTAAACAAACAGAGAGACCCTTCAAAGAAGTATCAACGGGTGTGATGTCTTTAGCAGCCAGGGCTGACAAGGTCTTTTGCACAGCTTCTGCTTCAAGGGTAGTACGATTACGGACGGGCCGCAAAGCACCAATCATGTCCGCCGTTTCCGTGTTCTGATGGCAACTGAGTCCATACAATCTACGGCCAGTGACATCTGCAAACACTTGACAGACAGACGTTTTGCCAGAGCCAGTTTCGCCAACTAATAACACAGGCTCATTGAACTTGAGAGCCCGGCAGACTAGGATATACAAGCGCTGCATAGCTTTTGTCCAGACTATGCTTGAACTTGCTGGAAGGGGAGAATCCAGGAAATCGGCCATGTCTATCCTGGTCCGATACAAGTCATAAAGCGCATTTTCATCAATCTGCACACCCATGATTGACTGGATAACCTCCCTCACTACAGCCCTGTCGTCATCTCGGCGTGCGCGCTCAGCCAATAACATGTAACCATTGTCAGCCAGTTCCTGATAACCCACAGCATCTCTGTTTGCCCACCGAAACAAATCTCGGAGAGTAGCAAAACTCTGCTTGCTCTCAAATACACGACTAGTTTGCCGTCGCTTCCGTAACTCCTGGAAGACCGAGACAATCCGTTTACCGTACGAGGGAGCAATTCGACACCGTTGACACAAGATTGACTCTAGTTCAGCTTGGGGAACATCCTGAAAATGCACCTCGAGGAACCGATTGCGGAAGGCACGCGATAAAACCTTGCGACCAGCATACAGACCAGGAGGGTTCTGTGTCGCAAACAGCATGAAATGAGGATGAGGTCGCACTATCTCTTGAGTCTCTGGAATGACGAGCTCGCGATTATCATCGAGGAGGCGATTGAGCGCTTCCAAAACGTCTGTTGGAGCTAGATTCAGCTCGTCCAATACGATCCAGTCTCCTTTTCGGAGGGCATGTACCAGAAGGCCATCCTTGAAAATGAGTTTGCCTGTCAAGGGATCTGAGACATATGAACCGAGGTACTCTTGGATGTCAGTATGCTCGTGATTATTGATACGAATGAATCGGTGCCCCGTCCTGCAGGCCAAGTACTCCACCGAGCTCGTCTTTCCACTTGACGTAGGGCCTTCGATGAGGACAGGGAACCTCCTTGTCGTGATGATACGCGCTAGATCGACGAGCTTTGTCTCCACGGAAGGCGTCGTGATGTAATCCTTCATTGGATCTTCAGGATATGCCCCTCTCTCTAGGAAGAATGGCCCAAACTTGAGGAACTCCGCCAAACGTCCGTTAGGTACAGAAGGTTCGAAACATAACATCGATTTCGGATTTCGTACCCCTACAAGGAGATGTCTGTGCATCATATTTTTCACTATCTCCGCACTTGGCACGTCGAGCACCATTGTAAAAGCCATCAAACAACCTTCCCAGACAGACCGCCGTAGACCATACATGCTCGCCATATCAGCAGCAAATGTGAGCGCACGGGCCAACGTCCGCATACTGAAGTGTGGCCGATGATTGGCACCATCTGCTAATTGCCCCTTCTCTGATAATTCCTTGACCGCAATGTAGAATTCTGCCATGTTCATAATGATCCCCTTATCGCCAGCGGCATACACTCCGATGTATTGATTTATAATGCTCAGAAGTGTGTCCTTGTCAGCATCAGGCGGGGAGACATCAATCTCGGTAAACTTGGATCGGATATTTGGAGGAAGGTCTTTCTTGCCTACATCAGTTGCTGGATTCATGCAGGCAAACAATCGGAAGTCAGGATGCCGGAATACTGGTTCGAGGGAACCTTGTTCAGTCAGTGTGATCGAAGCTGTTGGACTGTGGAGCAACCCGGAGATGCATTCTAGCGTTTCAGGACTTGCGAGGTTAATTTCATCTAGCAAGATCCTTCGCATAAAATTTCGGTTGACGCATGCACCCATGAGTATATCCTTGAACTCACCAACTTCCTGAACGCAATGCCTTGACTAGGGGTCCTTCAACGAATCCAAACGCGAATTTGCCTTTGCCTTGTACATGTTGCATTTCAAAGTCGTCGACATCTCGCAAAAAAGTCGCCCACGAAGAACTAGGATCCGCGCGATTGACCTTGCGTTTTTTGCGGGGTACAACAAATTCATCGGAATGTTGACTGTCAAGCCGATAAGCTGTTGTCGTACATAGAAAATCAGAGCAAACCTTGCTTCCTCGACCTTCCTTGCAACCAGACGTTCTTGAAATAACCTTCCACACTCCCTCCAAAGACCCACAACTCTTTTCCATTTGGCTCCATTTATTGCCTTCCTGACTTCAGTCTCGAATCTCTCATTCTTTTTCCGACTGAATGTCATTCCAAACAAGTCTAGAAATCTTTCTTGTAATATTGCAGCAGGAACTCTGGTATCAATAGGCTTTAGACCACCGATAAGATCTGAAGATTCGGTCTGATGCGATAAATTGAGCGAAATCAATGAGCGACCAAGTAAGGACGCTAGATACGTAATGACACTCGTCTTGCCAGTGCCAGTCTCACCAGTAAGCAAAATTGGTTCCGAAAAAGTAACGCTTGTAGCGATACTTGACAATAAGCGTATAGCGGGCTTGTGCATTGCGAATGGCCTCAAGGGAGGTGAGTCTGTTGTATTTGTCTTCTGAATCGCAGTCAACCTTGTCCTGCCTACGTAAACGCCGACTACATTCCCATTTGCATCTTTCTCCACCTCCCAAGTTGGTGTCCTTTCATTGACTAGCCACATCCTCCTCTCCTCATCTACCCTAAGTTCTTCACCGACGATGGAAGCAATTCGATCAAGATGTGCTTTTGCATTCGTAGTCGTAGCACCTGCACCAAAAAAAACATCTCTTGCTTCCAGATAGATTTCCTCTCTCAATGTCGGGTTTGTGAACACTTGCCAAAGCTGGACCTGATTCACTGATACCTCAACGTCCGTGGGATGTGACACGGATAGCAACCTCTCTACCCTTGCACACAATTTCTCCAATTCTCTGAATCCAACGCTTCTGACATTCGTAGCTTCCTCTGAATTTCTCACAGCCTCCCAGAGATTGATAGAAGCTCTAGCAGCACTTCCCGCCAACTTCTCAAATCTTTTATCCACGATCTCTCTTACTTCGACTCCTTCTGGCGTTCTCACGATGATTTCACAAAACTTATGGGCACCAAAAAAGGTCGGAAGTGCAAATTTCCCACTTCTGGATGGCTGCGTCGATCGAGTAGCGAATACCAAGAAATTTTGATGCGCAATAACGATTCCACGGGATGGAACATCTAGTTTTGCACGTGCACCTACCCAATTGCCAAGGCACAAGGACTCGACGAGCGGTTTGAGTACCCCGAGCACTTCAGTACTTCCTCGGTCAATATCTTCAAACACGACCCAACGACCTTCACGCATCGCACGCACCAAAGTCCCTTCTTTCCATTCGAAACTACCCGGATTCATAGGTGAAGAAATATAGGAACCAAGGAGGGAACGAGGGTCAAGAGATGTGTCTGCCAAGTGAATACTGACCACCTGGTTTTTGATCGAGGGGTAGAGCAGTGCAGCAAGATGATCAAGAAGTAGAGTTTTTCCAGCAGACGGCGCCGATGTCAGAAGAGTGGGAACACGCATAGACACATGAAGGGCAAGTGCACGGAGAGACATGACCGAAGTCAGTATTGGTATGAGTAAAGAAGGTGGTGGGCGAGCCGTCGTATCTCGTAGAAGTAGTACACCATGTATATTGACCACTCGACGACTATCGAAGGCAATTAGAACAGATAAAACAATTGAAAGGAACCAGCTATACCTTAAATCTTCCTCTTTGATCTCTAAAACTTCTTCTTCTTCCATGATATAAAACTCATCAAACCCGCTCTCCTCCTGACACATAATCTTTCTCATGTTCCGCACTCTCTGTACCTCCAAAAGTGGTAGCACCCACCCATCCAACATCTTACCAGATCTTTCGATCTCTCCAGTAATTTTGTCGGTGGACCCGAATCCTCCATCTGAGATCCAGCAATCGACAGAACAAATATCTTCCTCCTTCATAGATAACACATCTTTCTCCAACTTTTCCCTCTCGGCCTCTCCCATCCCAGTTTGATACGCGTAGCAGCGTATCGCCAGTAATTTTGACCCATTGTCATAGAAATCGCGGTTCGTTGACCAGATAAGCTCATATAAAAGTGACAAAGGCCATGAGAATTGAACCGGAAGCTCTCTGTTGGTGTTTTGGATGCGGAAGTAGATGAGCAGAAGACGATGAAGCCTTTCAATTTCAGGCGGAGACGACGAAGCCGCTGCGCCAATGTAATGCAGAGGCCCGCGGGGAAAGAATCTGGTCAGATATTCGTGTAATATCCTACAAAAAATGATAACAGTGTATTAAACCTCAGGCCAGTGAAGAAAAGCAGCAACCTACGGATAAATCTCCTCCAAACCTTGGACAAGATATGCTAACACAGCCAACTTCAGCTCCTTGGCCTCTTCCTCCTCTTCTTCGTATTCTAGCCATCGAGCACATAAGTCGACTAGCAAAGGCCTGAAAAACTTGACGATGCTTCTCACTAGATGCGGGGTGCCCAGGCATCGCGATAGTGCCTCCAACACTTCCCCGACAGATGAAGTGAGAACTGCACTATTATTAAAACAGCTCAGCACGTTGACTGCGCCAACTAATTGTTCGTCAACAAAATCCAAGCGAGAGGACACAAGTTCGATTAGACCCCGAACTTGCTTTCTGAGATTTAATTTCAGCGGGTCGCAGAAATTTCTGATATCAAGAGCAACAGTAGTATTGGGGGAAGTAAAGAGCGCAGCTGTGGCTGCTGTTGATTCAGATGAGAGTGGGTCCGATTGAGGTGGGTTCGAAAAGTACACTGATCTATCAGATTTAGTTGAAAGCATTTGGCTCATAGTATTTTGGGATTTTGAACTCTCCCCTTGAAGATAAACCATCAGCACAAACTTTAAATCTGGAATGACTGATCTTATTGACCTAAGAGTTTTGCATGCACGATAGCAGTGATGCAAAAATTGAATCACAATTTTTGTGACGCGACCTTGTCACGATGCGATCTATGAAATTTGTGTGCTCACTCTAAAATAGATGGTCATTTTCATTCATCAGGGACTGACCCAGCTCCTGGGCTTTGGCAAAGAACTAAGGAGTGGGGATAGACATCTCGCCTTA
>Ga0157365_10001124_pt1 | contig 11210 bp, 10 predicted proteins | sample AttsexASBM3_FD_111478 | JGI IMG/M metagenome (GOLD analysis project Ga0157365, IMG submission 111478) | Fungus gardens microbial communities from leaf cutter ant in Ribeirão Preto, State of São Paulo, Brazil - Atta sexdens ASBM3 | ecosystem: Host-associated > Fungi > Mycelium > Unclassified ... | reverse complement strand
GTCGCAGCCAACCAGGCTGCTTCTGACCTGATCGCGGCGATTGTCAAGGAACTGAAGCGTGAGGGTGGCTTTACCCTGCCGTCTTTCGGCACGTTTACGGTCAAGAAAACCAAGGCCCGCAAGGCGCTCAATCCCCGCACCGGCGAGCCGGTGAAGGTCAAGGCGGGCAAGACGGTCCGCTTCAAGGCCAGCCCCAACCTCAAGAAAGCTGTCTGACATCTGGCAGCTTCGCGCCATTTCAGAAAAATGGCGCGAAGGGCTGCCGGTCACATTCAGGCAAACCAGACCGAAAGGGACCGCACGCCCTGTGCGCCCCGGATCAGCACGCCCTGAATATCCGCCGTGGCGGACGGGCCGCTCATTAGCACGCCATAATTGGCGGATCTGAATTCCGGCCGTTCCTGATAGGCGGTGTGCATGTTCGCCGTAATCGAGTCGGGGGACAGCACCACCACGATGTGCTGCCCCAGATGGGCGAAGGAGTTGATCGGCAGCTGCGATTCGCTCAGGAAAATTGACCCCATTTCCGCAATGCCGAACGGCGCGCGCACCACGGTCACGTCAATGGTTGCCGCGTCCTGAGGGGTCTTGACCTTTTCCACCGGCAGTGTGCCTTTCGCTTCTGGCACGTTGGAACAGATCACCTTCGCATCCGGGTGACGGCGCATGATGGCCTGATCCAGTGTTTCGCCTTCCACGGGTTCCAGCACGTCGCCGCCCAGTATTTTCAGGCTGGCGATAAACCGCTCACGGCTTGCGTCAAGATCACCAAGTGTCTTGACCGGCGGCAGCGGATGGTTTTCCGGCGTGGGGCGGTTGTTGCGCAGGGCCTGCAGGATCTCGTCGCGTGCGGCGCTCATTTCTTGGTCTCCGGTGCGGCGGCAGGCTTGGCCTTCTCGCGGTTCTTGCGATACCAGTCATTGAATGTCTGCTTGACCGGATGCGGGTTTTCGCGGTGCTTGCCCCATGGGTTCAGCCAGTTATACAGCACGAAGCGCGGCATGGAGCCCAGCGAGACCTCGGTCATCTTGATGGCGGCGCGGTACATCCTGGGCTGACCCATAAGCTTGCCCGCCATGTGCATGATCTCGCGCTTGACGAAGGGCATTTCATGGTGCTGCACCAGCACGCGGCGCCATTTGTACAGCTGTTCGTGGATGTTGATCTTGACCGGACAGACATTGGTGCAGCTTCCGTTCAGCGTCGAGGCATAGGGAAGCGTGCTGTATTTGCGTTCGTTGAATGTCGGGTCAATGATCGCGCCGATCGGGCCGGAATACACCGCGCCATAGGACAGCCCGCCCGAACGGCGGTACACCGGGCAGGTGTTCATGCACGCGCCACAGCGGATGCATTTGAGCGACGTCCAGAAATCTTCCATGCCCAGACGTGCGGACCGGCCGTTATCGACCAGCACCACATGCATCTCGCCCCCCTTCTGCGGGCCACGGAAATGGGTGGTGTACTGCGTGATCGGCGATCCCAGCGCGCTGCGTGACAGCAGGCGGATGAACACGCCAAGGTCGGCCATGCGCGGGACAAGGCGTTCGATCCCGATGGTTGCGATGTGCAGGTTGGGCACGGTCGCGCTCAGGTCCGCGTTGCCTTCGTTGGTGCAGACCACGAACGTGCCGGTTTCCGCCACCACGAAATTGCCGCCCGTCATGCCCGCATCCGCATGCAGGATCACGGGACGGGCCGCCTGGCGCTGTGCTTCGGCCAGCAGGTGCGGGTCACGGATGTTGGGGTCGGTGTGGTAATCCTTCGCGAAGATCCTGGCCACGTCCGATGTCAGCTTGTGCACCGCCGGCACCACGATGTGGCTGGGCAACTGGTCATCAAGCTGCTGGATGCGTTCGCCCAGGTCCGTCTCGGTTACGGTGACACCCTGTTTTGCAAGATAGGGCCGCATGTCACACTCTTCGGTGACCATGGACTTGCTCTTGATCAGGTTGCGCGCGTTATGGGCCTTCAGGATATCGCCCACGATGCGGTTATGTTCCGCCCCGTCGCGTGCCCAGTGGACGTGAATGCCGTTCTTTTTCGCGTTTTCCTCGAACTGCTCCAGATATTCGGGCAGGCGGGACAGCGTGTGTTCCTTGATGCGGGAGGCCTCTTCACGCAGTTCCTGCCATTCGGGCAGCATATGCATCTGGCCGTCACGCTTCTGGCGCATGTCCCACAGGCGTTCGTCATGGAACTGCAGGTGGGGCGCATCCTCAAGGAAATGCTCGGCTGCGCGGGCATGGTTGACGGGCTTGTTGCTCATTCTGCTGCTCCGTTAAGGATCTGCGCGATATGAATGAAGCGGATGGGGACGCCGGCGCGCTCGGCACAGCCCTGCTGGTGCATGACGCACGAAGAGTCGGCCGAGACGATGTACTCCGCGCCTGCCTGATAATGGTCACGCACCTTGTCCACGCCCATCCTGGCTGACACGGCTTCTTCCGTGACCGAGAAGGTGCCCCCGAACCCGCAGCATTCATCGGGCCGCTTGGGGGTGACAAAGCGGATGCCCTTCACCTTGGACAGCAGGTCCATCGGCTTGGAAAACGGCTTTTCCCCCAGTTCGGACATGCTGGCCGTACGCAGGGCGCGCAGTGTGCCGCAGCTGTTGTGCAGGCCCACGGTGTGGTTGAATTCCGCCCACGGGAAGGCATCGACCTTCAGGACATCATGCAGGAATTCCACCAGTTCATAGGTGTTTTCACGTACATGGCGGACTTCGTCGGTCTGTGGAATCGCATCGAAATTGTCGCGGACATGATGCGTGCAGCTGCCCGATGGCATGACGATCTTGTCGTATCTGGCGAAATTGCGAACAAACAGGGCTTCCGCGGCGGCGGCGTCCGAATTGCAGCCGGAATTGCCCATAGGCTGGCCACAGCAGGTCTGGTCCAGCGGATATTCGACATCCTGTCCCAGTTTTTCCAGCAGTTCCAGCGTGGCAATCCCTGCCTCAGGGTAGAACGCGTCGATATAACACGGAATGAACAGGCCAATTTTCATTATGGGATACTCATCCTCAGCACGATTGGCGCGAAACGTGGCGCAAGCCATGTTATTTCGTCAAATATATATTGAAAGACATTCCCATATATAATTTATATGGAACATGGATTTAAGGCATTTGCGATATTTTGTAGCCGTTGCCGAGAACGGGAGCTTTACCCGTGCTGCAGAGCAGCTAGGCATAGAACAGCCACCTTTGAGCCAGCAGATCAAGCAGCTTGAAAATGAACTGGGCGTCCTGCTGTTCCAACGCCTGACACGTGGGGTCAGGCTGACGGATATCGGCCTGGTCCTGCTGGATCAGGCGCGTGCCCTGCTGGGCATGCAGCAGCAGTTCCTTGCCACGGCACAGGGGCTGGCGCGGGGTGAGAAGGGACATATCCGCGTGGGGCTGGCGGGTGCGGTTTCGCTGCTGCCCATGATTCCGCTGACGGTACGGCGTTTTCGGGAAGTGTGGCCCGATGTCACGATCTATCTGGAGGAAAGCAATACCCCCGCCCTGCGTAAAAGCCTGCATGACCGGGCCATAGACATCGCCATTGTCCGCCCGCCTGTGCCCGACGGGGCGGGCCTGCTGGTGTCCCCCCTGCTGGAGGAGGAAACGGTCGTGGCCCTGCCCAAGGGGCACCCGCTTGCCATCCACCGTCACCTGGAACTGGAAATGCTGGTGGATGAACCCTTCATCATCTTCCCGCGTGAACTGGGGCCGGGGTTTCATGATGCGATCCTGTCCGCGTGCCACAATGCCGGTTTCACGCCGCGCATGGGCCAGCAGGCCCCGCAGATCGCGTCCACCGTACCGCTGGTGGCCGCGGGGCTTGGCGTATCGGTCGTGCCCCGGTCGCTGCACCAGATCCATTCGGGGGGCGTGACCTATCATTCGCTGGGTGCGAAGGCGCCGCGCGCGGAACTGGCCATTGCCATGCGGGCGGGGCAGCATGTGCCGCTGCTGGCCAATTTCATTTCCACCCTGCGGGCATGCTGCCGGGACATGAACGACAGCGCCATTTCCATTGCCCCCGTCACGGGGGAGGAAGAAACCGCCTGACATATCGGCCCGCAGCGCGTTCGGGAAAATTTCTTTTATATCATGTCGTTATGTTGTCCACGCGGCTATCGCGGATCAGTGCGTGGATGAAGGACAGTTTGCGCAGGATTCCCGGCGCCAGCACGAAAGGGTAGAAATCCGGCAGCCCCATGGAGCGGTTGAGGCTGTTGGCCGCATAGGTCAGGGGCAGCCAGCCATCCGTGATTTCGGCAAATGACATTGCGGTATAGGGATCGCGGCGTATGCTGGCGCGCAGCGGGGGGGCGTGGGCGCCTGCCGCGTCAATGGACATGCCATAGGCCCATGCGGTCTCGAGCGTCGAGATGATGTGCAGGTAATGCGCCCATGTTTCGGCAAAGTCCTCCCACGGGTGGGAGGTCGCGTAATGGCTGACATACTGCCCGCGCCACGCGTCGCTGGCGGGTGCTGTGTAATGCGCCTTCAGGCTGTCGGCATAATCGCGCCGGTCATCGCCAAACACGTCCCGGCAGGCGGCCAGCCGGTCGGGGCCTGCGTCGCGGATCAGGACATTCCAGTAATAATGCCCGATTTCATGGCGGAAATGGCCCAGCAGGGTGCGGTAGTATTCCCCCATTTCCAGCCGCATCTGTTCGCGTCGTGCATCATCCGTCTCGTTCAGGGCAATGGTGATGACGCCGTTCGTGTGCCCGGTCATGGCGGGGGTGCCGTCGGGCAGGCTGTCGAGGAAATCGAACGCCAGGCCGCCTTCAGGGTCCTGCCGCCGGTTGCGCAGCGGCAGCCCGAGCCGCAGAAGGCTGTAGAACAGCCGGTGCTTGGCGACCTCCAGCTTCTGCCACCGCGCGATATTGCCCGGCACCGACAGGTTGGGAATGGTGCGGTTGAAACTGCATGCAAGGCAGTAAGGCTGTCCCGGCTCGACCAGCCAGTTGCACGCGCTGTAGGCATTGTTGGCACATAGCGCGCGTGGTGGCGCATCCGGCGTCGCCAGCGGCTGCCATAGCCCGTCCCCCATGGCGTCCAGCGCGGACAGCATGGTGCGTTCAGGAACATAACCCAGCGTATGGCCACAGCGTTCGCATGCCGTATTTTCGAAAAACAGGACCTGCTGGCATGACTGGCAGAAAAACAGTTTCATAAGGGGTGTATCGCCCGGTGCGGCTGGGACGCCATGTCCGCGATCGGGGGCATGGGCACGGTTTCCATTATGGCTTCAAAGGTGGCGACGCACTGGTCCAGCAGGCCACTGACGGGGGCCGCCTGCGGTGGCGTGGGGGCGACGGCAAGCGGGATATGTCCCTGTGCCGCCAGTAGCCCCGATGTCGTATCCAGCCCGATCCACCCCGCGCCGGGTAAATGCACCTGCGTCCAGGCATGCAGGTCGCACCCCAACCGGTCCGGTGCGTTCAGGTCCGGCTGGAACAGGTAGCCCGATACAAACCGGGCGGCAAAGCCCAGGCGGCGCAGCACGGCAATCAGCAGCCATGCGCTGTCCCGGCATGACCCGGCGGCATTGCGCAGGGTGTCCTCCGGTGACCAAACGCCTGCTTCGGTCCGGATGCGGTAGGTGATGCGCGCGGCGATGGTCCGTGTCAGGTTCACCAGCAGGTCCAGTGTCGGGCTGGGCAGCAGGGCGCGCCATTCCTGCACGAATGCATCAAGCAGCGGGGTCGGCGCGCCGTCCCCGGCTTCGTCTGCCGCCTGCATGTAGGGGCCAAGGGCAGGGGTGTCACATGCCCCGTCCGCTGGCCAGCGGCACGCCGACGGGGCCATGGTGAAGTGGAACGGGTTGACGGGCGTCTGGTCGGTGGCAAGGCGGATGGTAATGTCGAAATGCGTGACACGTTCGGGAAACGTAATGCGGGCGGCATGGTTGCCAAATGCATCCAGCCCCCATGTGCGCGTGCAGGGCTGCGGGGCGATGTCCATGCTGTGGAACAGGATATTCCTGCACGCCGCCACGGGTCGCAGCCGGATGGTCTGCGGGCCGAGGTGAACGGGCCGGTCGTATCGGTACCGTGTGTGGTGGACCAGCATGGCATGCGCGTTCATGTAATCTAAAGCCCCGGAAAACTGTCCCGCATGCCTGCCATCGTGATCCGGCGATGGTGCGGTTCGGACGTGGTGTCTGTATGCCGGTTTACGGTATCAGGATTGGTGGTGGCGGCAATATCGTATTTTTCAGTCATTTGGGTACGAATGGAAGGGGAATGCAGATTCGTTCTTGGCAAGAGACGATTTTCTTGCTCCGCTAGAAACGGATCGAAATGAAATTGCAGGTGGGCGGACATGATTCCTTCGCGCCTGATCCACCTCCACGCCAGCGGGGGCAGGGCATGAATGATATGAAAACGGCAGTACAGGCCGCCGGGCTGTTCGCGACGTACGACATTCCGGATTATTTCTGTGAACTGCTCAATCGCGGGGACAGCCCGCCCCCGGACCTGAAGCAGGTGCGCGACCGTCTGGCCCGCTTCGACCTGGCGGAACTGCGCCGCAGGGCCGCCGCGGTGGAGGCGCAGTTCTACCGTCTTGGCATTACCTTCACCGTCTATTCCGACCGCGAGGCGATTGACCGTGTCCTGCCGTTCGATGTCATTCCCCGCGTGCTGACCGCGACGGAATGGGATCATATTGAACGGGGCGTGCAGCAGCGCGTGCGTGCCATCAACCTGTTCCTGCATGACATCTACCACGACCGGCATATCCTCAATGACGGCGTGGTGCCGCAGGATCTGGTGCTGGGCAACGCCAATTACTGTCAGGCCATGGTCGGGCTGGACGTGCCCGGCGGGGTGTACGTGCATATCAATGGCACGGACCTGGTGCGTGACCGTGATGGCCGTTTCCTGGTGCTGGAAGATAACGCTCGCACGCCGTCAGGCGTGTCGTACGTGCTGGAGGACCGGCAGATGATGCTGCGCCTCATGCCCGATCTGGCGCGGGGGCTGAACATCCGTCCGGTCGATGAATACGGCCACCGCCTGCACCGCGCTCTGGCGGAGGTCGCACCCGCGGGCGTGGATAACCCGCAGGTGGTCCTGCTTTCGCCGGGCATCTACAACGCCGCGTATTTCGAACACGTGTTCCTGGCGCGTGAAATGGGTATTCCGCTGGTCGAGGGACGCGACCTGATGGTGGAGGACGGGCGCGTTTACATGCGCACCGTGGCCGGTCCCCGGCCGGTCCATTCCATCTATCGCCGGCTGAATGACGATTTCCTTGACCCGCTGGTATTCAATCCTGACAGCATGCTGGGTGTGCCGGGACTGGTGGATGCCTATCGCCGGGGGAACGTGACGCTGGCCAATGCCATTGGCACCGGCGTCGCGGATGACAAGGCCGTTTATGCCTACATGCCGCGCATCATCCGCTATTATCTGGATGAGGAGCCGATCCTGACCAATGTGGAAACCCATATCTGCGCCGAGCGCGAGGGGCTGGAATACACGCTGGCCAATATCGAACGGCTGGTGGTCAAGCCGGTGGGCGAATCCGGTGGGTACGGGCTGCTGATCGGGCCCCACGCCACGCAGGCCGAACTGGATGAATTCCGCGCCCTGCTGCGTGCTAACCCGGCCAATTACATAAGCCAGCCGGTCATAAGCCTGTCGGTTTCGCCCACGTTATGCCCTGCGGGGGTGGAGGCGCGGCATGTGGACCTGCGCCCCTTTGCCGTGACAGGGCGCGATACGTGGGTGCTGCCGGGCGGCCTGTCGCGCGTGGCGCTGCGTAAGGGGTCTCTGGTGGTCAATTCGTCGCAGGGTGGCGGGTCAAAGGATACATGGGTGCTGGCATCATGACACAGGCTTCGGTCTTTCCCGCCCCGGTCGTGCCGGGGCTGCGCAACCTGCTTTCGCGCTATGCCGAAAGCACGATGTGGCTGGCGCGCTATATGGAGCGCATCGAAAATCTTGCCCGCCTGATCGAGGTGACCAGCGCATCGGTTTCCGCCACCAACATGGACGCGGGATGGGACAGCGTCATCCGGATCAACGCGGATGAAGACCTGTTCTTCCAGCATCATGAAACCGCGACCGAACGCAGCGTGGTGGCTTTTTACATTATCGACGCCAACAATCCGGATTCCATCGTGTCCATGGCCCGTTATGCGCGAGAAAACGCGCGGGTGCTGCGTCCCCTGATCTCGACCGAAATGTGGATGCACCTGAATGTCTTTACGCGATGGGTCATGGAACTGGGGCCCAATGACGTGGGCGCGGGTTACCTGTCCAGCCTGTGCACGCGACTGAAGCAGGATTGCCAGACGCATTTTGGCATAACGGAGGGCACGCTGTACCGCGATCAGGCATGGCTGTTCTATATCCTTGGCAAGAACCTTGAACGCGCGGACCAGATCACGCGGCTGATCGACATCAAATATCATACCCTGCTGCCCAGCGAGGTCGGGATCGGGTCGGATATCGACATGAGCCAGTGGACATCCGTGCTGCGCTCGGCTGCGGCATATCATGCGTTCCGCCGCGTCCTGCCCGAAGGGATGACGCCTGCCAATATCGTGGGGTTCCTGCTGAAGAACGACGGTTTCCCACGGTCGCTGTCCACCAGCCTGCGCAGTGTCTACAGCGTGCTGGGATCACTGGCGGGAGAATATCGCCTGCGCCACTGCGCCCCGATCATTGAACGGGTGGAGGAACTGCGCGTCACGCTGGCGGAACAGACGGTGGAAGACATCATCATGCGGGGCCTGCATGAATACATGGACTGGATCCAGCGCGAACTGCGGCAGATCCAGAGTGAAATCGCCCATGCCTTCTGGCCGCCCGTCCTGTCGGTCCACTCTACGGGTACGGGGCGGATGGAACAGGTCCAGAACTGACGTTTTGAAATAATGTAGTGATCAAAAACGGATAAACGTTTCTGGATATGCTCTGACCGGCCGATCCGGCAGACTGCGATGTGACCCGATTTCAGGAATGACTGGCTGGGGCGGGAGGGTTCGAACCTCCGCATGGCGGAATCAAAATCCGCTGCCTTACCACTTGGCTACGCCCCAATAAGCCGACAACCGCACGAATCGTGCGTCAGGATGATCTTCTAATGTCTAAAGGGCTGTCCCGTAAAGGGGGGGGACAGCCCGAACCCGTTCATTCAGAATGACGGCTCCAGCGGCAGGTCCACCAGCGGGTCGGTCCCCGCGTCATGGCCACCGCCGGGTAATGGCGCCTGCGGGGCCGCCGGGGCCAGGCCGATCACACGCGCGGCACGGTCCAGCGCCTGATCAAGTGCTGCCATGGTGGTGCCCATGTCCTGACTGTCATCTTTGTCCCATGCGCGCAGGGTCATGGTCCATACACCCAGCAGGGCCTGCAGGCGCAGGCCACCGACCAGACCGTTCGTTTCCAGTCCCGCCGCGTTGGCGATCCATTTCATGCTTTCCAGCGTTGCCCCCCCCAGCAGGATGGCCAGTGGCGGGTCCATCGGCACCGCGCGCAGCACGCTGCGCACCCCGTCGCGGTACTGCTGGAACACATCCAGCCGACGCATGAGCATGTCGAACAGCTTTTCGCGCACGCTGCCTTCGGATTCGTCCTCCACCAGCGCCGCTTCATCCGCCAGGCGGCCCAGCGTCAGCAGGATCATCGCCTTGCACGGCGCGCGCCTGCGGGCGGTTTCCAGGCTCAGCCCGGCGTCCCGCGCGGCATCAACGACCGTCATGCGTCGCCATCCGTGCGAGGCGGCACGTTCCAACGCTGAGCGGAGAAGGGTGGCGTCAAACAGGTCGTTATCCATGGAGGGCATAATCTTCCGGGTTAAGGGTATCAGTGGAGGCCACGCAGCACCACGTGGTCATGAAACGGGTTGCGGGCTCGACAGTTCGCGTGCCCGTTTTGCCCCCGCCTTCAGGGCCGCGGCAAGGGTCGCGGGCCATGCGCCGTCCGCCATCAGCACCTCCAGCGCCTTCTGCGTGGTGCCGTTGGGGCTGGTCACGTTGCGGCGCAGGGTGGCGGCGTCGATGCCGCTCTGCTGCATCAGCGCGCCCGATCCCGCAACCGTCTGGCGCGCGATCTGGCGGGCCAGTTCAGGCGGCAGGCCATCAGCCACGCCCAGCTGTTCCAACAGTTCCGCCAGCAGGAAGACATAGGCCGGCCCGCTGCCGGAAATGGCGGTGACGATGTCGATTTGGTCTTCATGTTCGACCCAGGCCACTTCCCCCACCGCGCGCAGCAGGCGCGTGCATAGCCGGCGCTGCACGGGGGTTGCGGCAGGCGGGGCGTAGCATACCGTCATGCCCTGCCCGATGGCGCAGGGCGTATTGGGCATGGTGCGGATGACGATGGGTGCCGGGCTGCCGGGCGGCTGGTGGGCCGCCAGCGCGTCCGTCAGGCTTCTGACCGTCCGGCCCGCCAGTACGGATATGACGGGCGCATGGACGGCGAAGGGCGCCACCGCAGGCAGGACGCTGTCCACTTTCTGCGGTTTGGTGGCCAGTATGATCATGCCCGGCCGGAAATCGGCCGGGACATCATCAGGGCTGCGCACGAGGCGGTGCGGGGCCGGCACGGATTCCCGGTGGCGGTCGACGATGAAGGAAGGGGCAAGCCCTTCCTTCAGCCAGCCATCGAGCATGGCCCCCCCCATCTTGCCACAACCGACCAGCAGCAGGGGCGGAAGGCTGTCGGGCATCAGGCCATCCCCGCGCAGTCAAGCATCGCGGCCTCCAGCGCGTCCGCCGGTTTCCTGCCGCCCCACAGTACGAACTGGAAGGCGGGGTAGAAACGTTCGCATTCCGTCAGCGCGATGTCGATCATGTCTTCCAGGCTTTCCACCGATGCGCCACGGGACCCGCGCAGCAGGACCGCATGGCGGAAAACCGGCGTGCCATGGTCAAGGTCCATGCCGAAATGGCCAATCCACAGCCGTTCGTTGGCCAGCGCCACGAGTTCGAACAGGTTGCGGCGCTGGTCCGCGGGAACCTTCAGGTCGAACGTGCAGGTGAAGTGCATGGCGTTCACCTCTTCCGACCAGCAGAAGAACAGGCCGTAATCGCACCATTTGCCCGGTGCCTCGGCGGCCATTTCCAAATCGCGGCCGCGTTCGAAATTCCAGTCATATCCGCCCACGGTCCGTTCCATCAGATCGAGTGGATTCGTATTGCGTGCGGTTGCTGTTTCAGTCAGAGCTGGCATGTGGCACTCCCCGAAGCCGT
>Ga0157365_10001123_pt1 | contig 11214 bp, 10 predicted proteins | sample AttsexASBM3_FD_111478 | JGI IMG/M metagenome (GOLD analysis project Ga0157365, IMG submission 111478) | Fungus gardens microbial communities from leaf cutter ant in Ribeirão Preto, State of São Paulo, Brazil - Atta sexdens ASBM3 | ecosystem: Host-associated > Fungi > Mycelium > Unclassified ... | reverse complement strand
CCCTGATCCGTCTTCTTGCCAAGGCATAGCGGTTCCATTTTCGCCCATTGGGCATCCGTCAGTATGAAGCGATCCATATGGTCTTTGAAACACATCATGGCCCTTTAGAAAACTCAATTCCCAACAGCCCCTATAAAAACAGGTCAGGGCAGGACCATGACATCATTCCATAATGGCCCCGGGCAACTGGTTTACAGTCGGAATGGAAACTCTTCGCTGGCTGGCCCCGGGATGCGCCGGATCCAGAATTTCCGTGCTTCTTTACTGTCGTACACATCATTGAGGAATCTGCGCAGAGACCGCGGCAGATTCTTTTCATCAAACGTCCTTTTCTGTTCGAACCCGGGTGCGGGGCCTCGCTTCAGGAACATATGATAGACTGCATCGATAAAACACGTCTTTCCTTTTTCTTTGTAAAATTCGACTGCATACGGAACAAGGTCGTCAATACTGGAAAGATGCCCCGGATCAAGTTCAAGCACGAGATCACTGACGGACATATGCCGCACCGGCGGCTTTGCGCCCATGGTTTCGTCATGTGGAACTGGCAGGGTAAAAAGCGTCCTTCCGGATCGCGCGCATTGCAGCACGGGCGCGTCATTCAGGCCATATGCCGTACGTATCCCTGAAATGACCGCCTGCCCGTAAGGCTTGCCGTCCGCAACGGTGGAACTGACGACCGGATCACAGACCACCCTGACATAGCTGATCGGTATGCCCCCCGCGAAAAGGGCAAGCGCAACCGGTTTATCAGGGGTCTCGAAACATACGGTCAACGTCATGACATCACCATCTATGGACATGTCTCTGACTGCGGCGACCGCGGCATATTTGAATGGATTGACGGTCATCATGCGGTCTCCAGCACCCATCTGGCGATTTCCCCGTAACACTGGTCCCAGCTGGCCTCCCGCCCCCGACGCAGCGTATCAGCCAGGGACGTCCGCGATAACCGTCCGATCAGCGCGCACCGATGCGCGATATACATTGCTTCGGAAAACTCATCGAGGCTGTTCGGATCGAAAAAGATACTTCTGTCCGGCGCCACTTCGGGCATGCTCGATGCATTCGAACACACCGTAAATTTGTTCAGCGTTGCGGCCTCGAGGATCGGCAGACCAAAACCTTCGAAAAACGAGGGATAGATACAGAAGGCGCAATTGGCGAGAAGGATCGCCCGCTGCTCGGGGGGAACGAAGCCGGTGAACACGACCTGCTCGGTCGGAATGCCATTCTCCACAAGAAGGCGTAACAGGCGTCCCTTTTCATCCAGCCAGCCGTCGCGGCCAATGAAAATGAACTTGTAATCCCGCCCGAACTGCGGATTTTCCAACAGGAATTCCAGGACAATCGCAGCATTTTTACGGGGTTCGAGCGTACCCAGCACAACGACATAGGGTTCCACCGTAATGCCCCGCCGCGCACCGTCCAGCGCAAGGGAGAGATCACACGGATCGAAAGACGTGCCAAGACGGATCACCGATGTCTTGTCGCGGGGACATTGGAAATACAGTTCCACGTCGCCGCGCGTCGCTTCCGAAACGCAGAAATAATGATCGGACGATTCAATATCGTGTCTGATCCGGTTGGCGAAATGATCAATATTATCCTGATTGTGGTATGACGGGGTCAGCAGCGGACTCAGGTCATGTACAACCAGTGCTTCCTTTCGGAAATACCGCCGTACGGGCTTTACATGCGGGAACACCGCCACGTATTCCCGCGCCTGCAGGAAGTCCAGGCTTCGGCCATTTATTGCCGCATCATGAAACAGGCCGCCGCTGTGCGCTCCGCTCTGGTCCCCGAGAAGCTTTTCGATCAGGGACCGCGGAAGCGGCAGTATTTCATAACAGAATGTCCAGTCGATCCTGTCGTCCGCGATCGCCTTTTCTGCAATCGCCCCTATGACATTCGAAATTCCGGTCCAGTTGTTTTCCAGCAAGGGAGCAACATCAAAAACCGCTTTTACTTTACTCATGATTCGGCCCCGTCAGGATAACAGCTGGTCAAGACGTTCGGACAGCCTGCGGGTGCCAAAGGCAGTCTGTACGGTTTCGAAAGCGGCGGTAGCCATCTTTTCATACCCGTCCCCGGAAAGGGCGACAGAGCGGACAAGCGCGTCATACACGTCTTCAGTCCCCGCCGTGTACAGCGTGACGCCAAACATCTGGTACCGCTCCGCAAAGCCGATGGGCGCCGGTATCGTCCGGTGCGCCATGATGACCGCATTGTCTTCCTGAATATAGTCGTTCATGGCCGTATGGCGCACGCTGACCGGCACGGACCGGCGCGCCATCGCTTCGATAAGGGGAAGGTTCTGCCCTTCCGCAATCGCCGGACAGACATAGAAATGCGAGACATCGAATAATGTATTGAGCTGTTCCCGCGTCAATGTCTCCCGGGTCAGCCAGATATTCCGGCTGCTGATCGATGGGACCAGACTGTCAGGTGACGACATCTGCCCCTCCAGGACACTGCCGTTCGGGCCGTTGTGGAGCTTCTGGTTATCCGCCACCTTCAGGAAAAGATAGGCGTTCGGGTATTCCCGCGAGAAGGCATCAAAGCCGCGGATCAGGCTGTCGATATTCTTGCGGTAATCATACGCGTTGAAAAGGGCGACATAAATGATCGGGTTGGTACTGCTATCGGCATGACTGAACAGGATCTTCTGCAGCGATGCGGCGTGCCGCTGCGCATCATGGCTCATGATATCCTGAATTCTTGGCATGATCCCGAGCGGAACCCAGGACACATTCCGAAGCGACGCCGCAGCCGTGCTGATCGCACGCCTCGTCTGTGGTTTGGGCCGCCAGCCCACATTGCGATCAATCACCGCCGGCGACGGCATGTAGGTCACGATATTCCGCACGGACCGCTTCACGCTTTCCACGCCATATTGCGACGGCACCCATAATTCGTCAGCCAGAGCCAGCATGGATGCCTGATCACTGAACGCATTATAGGACAGGTTCTCCTCCGGCAGGCGAAGCCGCTCGAACTCCCAGGCAAAACAGATGATATTATATGCGCCTTTCAGAAGGTTTATCTTTTCAGGCGGATAGAAACCGATATGAATGATTTTTTTCGCTGTCGAAATATTTCGGATATCGGCGATGCCTGCCACTTCATTCAGGATCTGGTAATCGATGCCCAGATCATCCAGGGCCCTGGCAAAGCCCTTCAGTGCAAAAGCGTATGAATAATCAGACCGGCCGATACGATGGCTCATATCTGTCCGGTCGCTTTCTTCGAATATCTTGCAGACAGAAGAGATATAGACCGCGCAATCCAGTTCATCGCGATCCGGGAAGACCCCACGCGAAGCAAGCGCCGTCGCAAGCGCCCTGAGATGATCAACCTCGACCTGAACAGGGGCTGCATCCCCCTGCCACCCTTCCAGCGCAGCGGAATATAACGCGAAAGCGGCCCCGATATTCCCGCAAAGCTTCTGCAGGTGACCGCGCTGGAGGCTGATTTCGCCAGACCCCGGTTCCAGCTCCTGCGCCTTGAGATAGGCTTCATCCGCCAGGTCATAAAAGCCGCATTCCTTCAGGGCATGTCCATATTGCAGCCACGCCGATGCGGATCGGGGAAAGTATTCGGCCTGCCTGCGTCGGAAACGCAGAACAAGGGGCCAGTCACCGGCGTCAATCGCTTTGCAAATTCTGGTTCTGGTATTCTTTGCGTTCAATCTGGAAATAACTTTTTGAACGAGCTGCATTGCGTAACGCCTGCCTGAAATGACGCGGTTATCGGAAATATACTCAGGTGTTTCTACCCTACGACATTAATCGCGCCAACCCATGTACCACCCTCTCATTCAGACAGGGAGATGTGTTTTATCACTCACGTCCGGAAGATCAGGAAAAAAAATCGTCCGGATTGATTTTTGTAGCAGTCCGTCAGGTAGGCAAGGAATAATATCTCATGTAAATGAGATGGACCTTTTGGTAACGTGGTCCGGACACGGGTGTTTATGCCTTACGTGATGTAAGGGTGCATCAGCAAGTGAGGCGTAATTGAATCAGCTCTCTTCCCTGCGTATTGGCATAGATGGCTTCAATCTTTCCCTGCCACGTGGTACAGGCGTTGCAACCTATGCGCGCAACCTGACCTATGCGCTCAAATTCCTGAACCACGACGTAGATGCTCTCTACGGCATGGACATAACGGAGAAAATGGCGCCTACGTTACGGGAAGTCATGTTCTTTGACCGGCTGGGCGGAAATATCCAGCCACGTTCCTCATCCCCGTTACGCCCCAAATGGTGGAAGAATACCATTCAGGACGCGGCCGGGCGCACAGCCATCGAGGTTCCCATGACCGGGCATGTCGATCGCCGTCTCTTTGTCGAAAACCTGCCTCAGGCCGATCGAATTCTGAATGTCTGGAATCTGTTCCATCGGGCACAGGCATATTAGCGTCTGACCGGGCAGTTTCTTCGGGTAAATATACCTGATCCCCCCGCGATCATGCACTGGACATATCCCTTTCCCATTTCGGTTAACAAATCAATAAATATATATACCATCCATGATCTGGTTCCACTGCGGCTTCCGACAACAACAGCGGACAACAAAAAATATTACTATAACCTGATACGCGATATTTGCCGGAAACAGGGGCCAATCTGCACCGTATCGGAAGCATCACGACAGGAAATCAATAAATTCTTTCCTGATTCAAAAGAAAATACATACGTTGCATACCCTTCCGTTTCCGACCCTAAAAAAAATTACACGGGATCGGAATACGAAAAAAATGAACTGCACAACATGTTTGGCATTTCCGCCGGTGAATATTTCATATTCATTGGCGCGCTGGAACCTAAAAAGAACATTTACCGGCTTGTTGAAAGCTTCCTGTCATACAATACGTCACGGAAACTTCTGATCGTTGGGGCGGCTGGCTGGAAGAACAGGCCGATTGTCCGGATCATAAAGAAAGGCGTGGATGCCGGCAGGGTCGTGTATTCCGACTATCTGCCGCGACCTGTCCTGCGTTTCCTGCTGAAAAATGCCCGTGCCCTTCTGTTTCCATCCATTGCGGAAGGGTTCGGCCTGCCGGTTCTTGAAGCCTTTCAGGCCGGAATACCGGTCATGTGCTCAGCAGAAGGCGGCCTTAAGGAAGTCTGCGGCAATGCAGCACTGATTGTCGATGCCTTTGATACAGAATCAATCATACGCGGCATATCCAGAATGGATAATGATGATGCCCTGCGTAATTCACTCACAAAAAATGGTACGGAACAGGCAGATCAGTTTTCCATCAATAAATTTTCAGATGGAATATCCGAAATGTACAGAGAATCATTACGAAAGCACGCCAAAAAATAGTAATATACTGGATATTTTATTGTATTATGGATAATAGTTACAAAATAAAAACATACATCATATAGAACAGGTATCGGAATTCTCAAGAAATACACACTGGCTGATGACAGGTGCACGTATCGTACGTAGTTACGATGTCATGCAACCAGGCGTGAACAGGCAATACGGGACCGATCCGGCACTTCTGCACAGTCCGTTTCTACCATGCTTCATGACACCAATATGCCAGCCTGTGCCGGACCTGTCCGATCTGCCCCGGCTGCCCGCATGGGCCTGCAGGCATCGGCATGATCGCCCATCCCCCGATGCCATGAAATATGACATACTGCGCCACGACCCATAGGAGGGAATAGAGTTATGGAACCGTGGACGTCATTCACACTGTTTGGAAAATCCGGCACGATCTACCAGTTTCGGCGCGTACCGTCGCCCCTTCCGCCACAGGCATGCGTCTTCCTGCTCACAACCGTGCTGGGATCAACGGTCAAGGGTGGGTCATGGCAGTTCGTGGAACCGGAAATCGGCACGGTCTCCTCGCTGTCCGGCGACTGGGACAGCGTGATCACCCCCGCCCGCGCAGCCAAGACCGAAAGTGATGATGTCCTGGTCTGCTTTCCAGAAAGCGGCGATGCAAAGGATGCGTTTGCCGATCTGGTCGAAGGCGGTGCGACCCCGCTGCCGCGCTAGATTCGACACGCCACGCCCAGATGTGAATGGACGGGACTTTTCATACGATCAACACTGCTCCACCCCGCCGGATGGAGATCCCGCCATGTCCCGTTACCGCCGCCCTGCCCTGCTGACCCTGATGACCGGCCTGATACTGGCCCATGGCGTGGCCCATGCCCGGCCGGACAGGCCGGTGCTGCTGCGCCATGCCACCGTCATTGACGGTACCGGCAGCGCACCGCAGGCAGATACGGATATCCTGATCCGCGACGGGCATATTGCCGCAACCGGGCACCACCTGCCGTCTCCCGCCCATGCACGCGCCATTGACCTGTCGGGGCAGACGGTCCTGCCAGGACTGATTTCCGACCACAGCCATGTGGGCCAGGTCAGCGGTACGCAGAACGGGGAAGTCAATTACACCCGCGCCAACATTCTGGCAGCCCTGTCGCAATACGAACATTACGGCGTGCTGACCGTGACGGCGCTGGGGCTGAACCGTTCCCCCCTGTTTGATGACATGCGGCGCGAACAGCATGCCGGCCAGAACCCCGGCGCCGACCTGTTTGGCGTGGATCAGGGAATTGGCGCGCCCGATGGTGTTCCGCCACAGAACATGTTCCACCTTGGCGCGGACCAGGTTTTCCGCCCCACCACGCCGGATGAAGCGCGTGCCGCGGTCAACAAAATGGCGGATGAAAGCACGGACCTGATCAAGCTGTGGGTCGATGACTTCCGCAATGGCGTGCCCGGCGCGCATGGCCTGCCCAAAATGCGGCCGGACATCTACCGCGCCGCCATTACGCAGGCCCACCTGCGCGGCAAGCGCGTGGCCGCCCATATCCATGACCTGTCCGATGCCCGCGCACTGGTGGCGGCGGGGGTGGATATCCTTGCCCATGGCGTGCGTGACAAACCGGTTGACGCCATCCTGATCCACGCCATGACACAGCAGGGCACGGGTTACATCGCAACGCTGGATCTGGACGAAGCCAACTACATCTTTGCCGAACACCCTGAATGGCTGGATGATCCATTCCTGTCATTTGGACTGTCACCCGCATTACGCCAGCAGTTTGCAGATCCGGCATGGCGGGAAAAAGTGCTGGCAGCCCCCCTGACCGCCGCATCACGCAAGGCGCTGGCAATGAACATGCGCAACCTGCTGACCCTGTACCGCGCGGGCATCGCCATCGGCTTTGGCACGGATTCGGGGGCAACGCCGACCCGCATACCCGGCTTTGCGGAACATCAGGAATTCCGGCTGTCGGTCATGGCCGGACTGACCCCGCTGCAGGCCATCACGCTGGCGACGGGGGACGCAGCCCATCTCATGCAGCTGACGGACCGGGGCACGATCGCGCCGGGACAGCTGGCGGACCTGCTGGTGGTATCGGGCAACCCGGCACAGGACCCGGCGGCGCTGGATCATATCCAGCAGGTCTGGCATCGTGGCAGGCAGGTGCCTGGCCCCCTGGCGGGCCAGACCGTGACCACACCCCGGTCCAGGTGATACAAGGGCGATATGATCAGGAAAAATACACGTACCCGCCTGTACAGGCTGCTTCCCCTGATCGGGATGGCAGCAGGCCTTGCCGCCTGTGCCGGGCCAACAGGTCCGCAACTGTCGGGACCAGATGGCCCCATGATCGCCAACAACGACTGGAACGAACATAATTACGGCATGGGATTCTATTCCGGCCCCTATGATGATGGCTTCGAGGCCGAAGGACTGGATGGTGGCCCACCCGATTATCTGGGGGACGAGTTCATGGGCGTGCCCTGAACCCTTGTTATGGGGCGTGTTCCGAAATGCTTCGGATAACGCCGCCTTTTTGAAAAACGACGGCGCCCAGGATATTTTCTTATTTTATTATCAATGGGTTAATTTATTACCCCGGCTCGCACATTATATATCATGCATGCCCATACGCCAGAACCGGCTGACAGAAACCCGACCAGCTAGCACCGGGTGGAGAAACGGTCCCACGGCGTAATGCGGGTGACGGGCAGTTCAACAGGCCGCGCAAAGACCTCGGCGGACAGGAAGGCCAGTTCCGCTTCCACCTGCTCTTCAGGCAGCGAGATGGACCACGCACGCGGGTTGCCATCGGTTCCATCATTCCAGCGATAGCCACGCTGGCGCAGCATATCCTTGTATTCATAAGGCGCGTTCTCGGCCCAGATCCGGCAGCGGATCTGCCGGGCGTTTTCCAGCAGCACCCCAAGCGCCCGCCGACCCGATACCGGCAGGTCCCGATCCAGAATGGCAATACCCGCCTGACAGTCATCCACCGCGCGATGACCGTCGAACCAGAACCCTGCCTGCATGCCCAGATAGGACAGCTTGCGTCCTTCGTACCCCTCCGCCGCCCAATCCACGTCACGCATGGAACACGCCCATGGCTTGGTGGTGAAGGCGGGGGTGAAGCGTTCTGCAAACTTACGGTCAAAATTTGCATTATGAGCGATAATCAAAGATGCCGGGGCGACAAAATGTTCCACTTCCTCCGGGGTGACGGACTGCCCCGCCACCATGGCCGGGGTAATGCCGGTCAGTTCGGTAATCTGGGGCGGAATGGGGCAGGACGGTTCGCGCAGGCGGCTGAAGGGTTCCAGCGACCCCAGTATCCGGCCATCCAGCGTATAGACGAAGGGCACGATCCCGAATTCGATAATCTCGTCCCTGGCGGCACTCAGCCCGGTTGTTTCCAGATCAAGAAACATGCCCAGCCGCGTGCCCGCCTCCTGCGGGTAGTCGCTCAGCGTCCTGGGCGTCAGCGGACGCAGGACGCGGTAACGGCCCGTCCCCTCCAGTGTCCGGGCCATGTGTTCCATCTGGTCGGGCGTGGAATCGTCTGTCATCGGGGTCTCCTGCCTGGCATGTCTGCACGGATATGCAGACAGCATACCTGTTGCGTCCAGCGGAACGGGCGTTGTCCTGCGGCGACACATGGAATATTACAAACTTTGTCAGGTCTGCCTGATCCTGATGCAACACGACATGCGCACGCAGGATACGCCATGGCACAGCACGCAGCACCGGACCGCCCCGCACAGTCCGATACACCCGCGCCACCCGGGGTCACGAACACCCATCGGCTGGAAGATAACGGGCACGACACCATCGTCCGGGTGGGCCAGGTGGACCGGATCTGGTCCGATTTCTACCACCATGCCCTGACCGCACCGTGGAGCACATTCTTCTACGGCTCCCTGCTGGTCTATGTCGGCATCAACCTGCTGTTCGCCCTGCTGTATATGATGGACAGCCAGGGGATCAGCGGCACGCAGCCCCACAGTTTCGCCGATTTCTTCTTTTTCAGCGTGCAGACCCTGTCTACCGTAGGCTACGGCGGCATGATCCCCGTCAGCCACACCGCCAACCTGATCGCCACGGTGGAGGTACTGGGCGGCATGATGATCAATGCCTTGGCGACCGGGCTGATCTTCGCACGCTTTTCACGCCCGCGCGCCCGGGTCATGTTCAGCCACAAGGCGCTTATATTATGGGAAAACAGCCAGCTTCACCTTGATATCCGCATAGCCAACTGCAGGCGCAGCCCGATTCTGTCGGTGGATGTGGAATGCGCCCTGGCACGCCTGATCCGCACGCCAGCCGGCCGGGTGGTGCGGCAGTTCGATCCCCTGCCATTGCAGCAGGCCCATGTGCCGGTCCTGCGCTTTGCCTGCACGCCCACGCATGTCATTGACGACAGCAGCCCCCTGTATGGCATGACCGAAGCCGACCTGTCAGCGCAGGAGGCGGAAATCATTGTCAGCCTGACCGGCACGGACGAGGCATCCGGCCAGACGGTATTTGCTCGCTCCGCTTACGGATTTGATCGTATGCTATACAATCACCGCTTCGTGGATATCATAAACGCCGGACCGGATGGGCGGATTACCGTTGATTACACCCGTTTCGACCAGACCGAATCCCCGCAGGATGCAACAGCCGATGTGGCGGAATACCTGGCTGATCAGCCTGACTGACCTGTCCCCCCTGCGCACCGGCCTGTCCGCCATGGGCATCATGGCCTGCATGGCCGTGAACGGGCAGGCCCGTCCCGTCCTGCACACGCCCCCCGCCCCCACGGGCACGCAACCGGCAACCGAACTGCAATATGGCCTGCCCGCCGCGTGCATCGCCCACGTCATTGCCGTGCCCCTGCTGACCAATAGTGGCAGTCCCATCATTCCCGTCACGTTCAACGCGGCACAGGGACTGGCCTATGTCAGCGCGACACAGGACCGGGTCGGGGTCTACGCCGCCGAGGCGCAGGATTACCCGGTGGAATCCAGCATAGACATCCTGACCATCGCCGGGGAGGGCATTACCTACACCACGACCCTGGACCACATGCGCATAAACAATGGCACGGCGGACAAGGTGCCCGCCGTGCTGGAGGGAATAGGCCAGCCCCATATCAACGCGCAGCCCGTTCTGGGGGTGATCGGGTATGATGTGCTCAGCAACTACGACGTGCTGTTTGATTTTCCGGCCCGCCGCATGGTCCTGTTCAGGCTGCGCGAGGATGCGAATTCGGCCTGCCCGCCGCTGCGTGAATGGCTGGGGCCAGACAGCACGGCGCTGCCCCTGCTGCCCGATGCCATGGGGCGCATGACCGGGGTGGCCATGCAGGTGGGTGATCATGCCGTCGAGATGGAGATCGAACCGGGGGCGGACGTCTCCTCCCTGTCGCGCAAGGACGCGCGGATGCTGGGCCTGACCAACGCCATCCTGCATGACGACATGCATGTGCGCACGAATGCGGGCAGGATCCTGAACGGACGCCGGCATCATTTTGATGCCGTGACGCTGGGGACATGGCGGAACCTGCCCCTGGACGTAAATGTGGAAAAGACCAGCTACAGCATCCTTGGCATGAATTTCCTGCGCCGCAGGCGGGTCCTCATGGCGTTTCCACAGGACATGATCTTCATGACGCCACAGCAGGACATGCCCGATGACCGGGGGGCCGCCACCCATGGCATGCTGAGCACGCGCACCGCCATCGCCCGCATGGTCGAGGTCCCACCGCCACCTGCCGGCGGCGCGCAGGCCCCGCCGCGCAATCCACCCGCCCCCTGAAGACTGTCCAATGAAGAAGTTTCTGGTGACACCTTTCCCAAAAAGCTTCAGGAAACGACACCCTTTTGAAAAAACGTCCCCCGAAAACGTTCAGGGTTCCCCCCAATATTGATT
>Ga0157365_10001122_pt1 | contig 11215 bp, 19 predicted proteins | sample AttsexASBM3_FD_111478 | JGI IMG/M metagenome (GOLD analysis project Ga0157365, IMG submission 111478) | Fungus gardens microbial communities from leaf cutter ant in Ribeirão Preto, State of São Paulo, Brazil - Atta sexdens ASBM3 | ecosystem: Host-associated > Fungi > Mycelium > Unclassified ... | reverse complement strand
ATTCTCTGTGGAGGCGACGATTGGCATGTGGAAAAGCACCAATCATCGCTTTCGAGGTATTACGATTTTTCGACGTTTATAGGCCCAGTTTAGATTTTAAGGGGCCAGAGAATGCGCGGTGCAGTCTGGCCTGCAATCCGCCCCCTTCTGATGGGGCCTTACTACCATCATACTGACACATATAACGTAACAGCTTACCTAGCCCCTTATCATCAAGGGCAATTTTGTTGGGAGTAGCTTGTAACTGTCGATAAAGCTGCATTTCAAGCTGCTGTCGACCGCCCTGCCCCTTCGGCATTTTAATCTCTGCCGCTTCAGCAGGCGTTAAGGTAAACTCAAACTTCTTAGCTTGCTTCGGCATATCGGACTCCAGTTACTATCCTGCAGCCTATCCAATAAGGCGATTCGGTCGATATGCTTTGGCCGCAATACACCCTCCCCGCAAACAGAACAGCCGGTGAAGCCAGCGCCAGATCATGGCGGCGGCGGCCCGAGGTTATCGAGTATGTAACGACGATGATCGGCGCGCTCTACGAAGTAGATCACCCACGCGAGAACGGACTGGGCCGCGATAATGCCAAGCGCCACCCAGATCATTCCACCCGTCCCCGCTGCCAGCAATCGCGCGCGAACGCGATGAGCAGATAACCCACCGCGCAGGCCGCCCCCAGCACGAAGCCGAGGGCTATGCCCGTGTAGAAGTTCACGATGCCTGAATGGCCGCGTTATCGGCCTTGCACCTGGCGTAGATCGATTCGATGTCGGCTGCGCTCGGGCCGCCGGATGATACCGTATCCTCCACCGCTGTCTTGATCGTGGTCCACGCGTCAGGCCCGTATTTCTCGATCAGGCTGATGACGGTGCTGGCACCATTTACGATGGCGCTCAGTTCGGATGCGTCGATTGCCATGGTCAGTTACTCCCCGTGGTCGTGGTGGTCTGGGCGGTGGACAGGGCAGACTGCAGCCCGGCCAGCGCGCTTTCGGCTGTGGCCAGTTCGGATGCCGTGACGGTATTGCCATTGGCAACAGCGGTATCCAGCGTGGTCAGCGGAACCAGTGCCGCTGCTGATGCAGTCTTGATGTCCGCCTTGACTGTGGCGTTCACGCTGCCGGATGCCAGATAGGCCTCGGCACCCGTTGCGGCCACGTGATAGGCGCTCATGGTGTCAAACGCAGCCTTGCGCAGGTTGGTCTGGTTCGAGCAGGCCCCGAGAGATGCCAGCGAGAGCACAGCAGCACAGGCCGCCAGCCGGGTTCGTTTCGTCATATCGATTTCCTCATGAGGTCGGCCACGCGCCGGGCGCAAAGAACACCCAGACATTCGTGGCTGTGCAGAGATAGATGCCGGATGCAGCGAAGATGATCTGACCCGGCGCGCCCGTTGCCGTAGCGGAAGCCGGGGCCGCGCCGATCTGCACGTTTCCCCTGAACTGTCCTGTCACTGCGCCAGCGTATGTGCTGCCATCATCAGACAACTGCACCGTCTTGGTCTGTAGCGCGGTGACATCGTCCGCGATGGGGTCAGTAGCACCGCTGATGTCCGACCCGGTTTCAAACCGGGTGGCATATTTGTTCAGGGAATTAGCCTGGCGGATGGGATTACGTGTTCCCATGCGCCTGCTCCGGCTGGCCCTTTTTGTTCAGGACAGGGATGCCTGCGGCAGCTACCACCGCCTTGGCGGCAGGCTTGTCCGCCACCGGCACGCGTACGCCGCTCTGCCCCGGCTTGAAGTGGTTTTCCGCCCAGCCGATGTTCAGGCCGATGGTGGTCATGAACTGATAGGCCACGGCCCATTTGCTGCCCGCATGCGGCGGGGGCACCATCGCGGTGACTGCGCCACAGGCGATGATGAACAGGGCGACATAGAAGGCATACTGCTCTGGCACCTCGGCCAGCAGCAGCGCGATGACGGCCCCGAGACCGCCCAGTTTTGCAGTGGTGTTCATGCGCCATCTCCATGCAGGCCGATCCGGTAGAAATCGTGATGGCCGATTGTCTTGATGAAACACCGGGGGATCGCCCATACCGGGACCGGGCTGCCGTGCCGGTAGTAGCTGTCCGCGCCGTCCGTCAGATCCACCAGCGTACCGGTCGCCAGTTGCAGGGCCAGTTCGTGTGCCGTTCGGTATTGCGGGTCGGACTGGTTCAGGCTGGCTATCTTCCCGGCGTTGGGATCATCCGCATTCCAGCAGGAGAACTGCCATGGTGCGCGGCAGACGGATATGATGTCGCGGCCCCACCAGCCGGGCTGCGCCGCCCGGTTGCCGATTACGTTCAGGACCGCCTGCATGCCGCACAGTCCTTCCCCCCTTGCCTCACCCCATGCGGTGCGGGCAGCGGTGTCTATGGCGGTGGCGTCCAGCATCAGCCGAACACCCCGTGCCAGATGTGGCAGACGGCGCGCCATGCAGCGTCCCCGATCTGCCCCCAGCCCAGCAGGCCGGTAATCAGGACAGCCCAGAACATCATCCGCTTGTCGCGGGCCGCTTCCCGTTCCTCGATGCGTCCAAGTCGGGAAGACAGGTCGTTGTCGCGATTGTCCTGCTTTTCCTGCAGGGCGCTGAAACGGTCGTTCATTTCACGACGGGTCTCGGCGGCGTTGTCGTTGACCGCCTGCATCAGAAGCGCGTTCTGGTGCTTCATGTCATCGCGCAGGTTGTCCTGCACGCCTTCGACGCGGGCGACACGCTCACGCACCACGGCGACTTCCTCGACCGTGGCATAACGGGGGTCGGTCATCAGTGCGATACCGCCTCACCGGACACGCCCGTCCACGCGCTGCCGTTCCACAGCACCAGCACGCCAGCGCTCCCGCTTCCGATCTTGCAGTCAGAACAGAAGGAAGGAACGCCAGTCTGGCCCGATGCGGGCAGTGCTGCGTATGTGGTGGAAAGCGGGACGCCTATGCCCTGAGACCCCGGCGTCTGTGCGCCAAAGTCAAACAGGCCGTGGTCCATGGGGGACGTGGGCGCGGCATGCGCCTGCACCGTGACAAGAAGGCTGGCGGCTGCCAGAAGGTGAAAGAAGCGCATGCCGTCCCCGAAACTGAATGGTCAGGATTCCGGGGTATGGGTGGTTTGTTAGTACGGTGTGGGATGGGAGGCATGTTTATACCCCACATGCCGCAATCCATCAGCGCCAGTGTAAAGCATCGCTTGACGCCCTCTACGTAAAGTCATACTTTACTCTCAATGGAAATCGAAAGCATCAGACACAAAGGGCTGCGCCGGTTTTTCGAGACAGGTAACCCCAAGGGAATCGTAGGAGATACCACCCGCCTGCGCAAAATGCTGGCCTTTATCGACGCCGCAGCATCGCTGGATGAACTTTCGGTTCCACCCAATTACGGCCTGCATGCCCTTTCAGGAGATCGGGCCGGTACATGGTCCATGACCATAACGCGCAACTGGCGGCTGACCTTCCGGGTCAATGACCAGGGCGCACTGGAAGATATGGATATGGAGGACTATCATGGCGCTTAAGATGCACCCGTCCCTCGCCGTAAACGTTGGGGACTGGATCAGAACTGAACTGGTTGAGCCCCACGGCCTGAAGATCAAGGAGCTGGCCGAACACTTCGGGGTATCACGGCAGGCGCTGAGCGCCCTGCTGAACGGTCGTGCCCACCTGTCCGCCGATATGGCGATCCGGTTTGAAAAGGCATTCGGCGTGAAGGCCGATACCCTGATGCGTATGCAGGTAGCGTGGGACATGGCGCAGGCCCGCACGCATGAGGCGGACCTGCATGTGCGGTCTCTTGTCGCGGCGTAACAGTCCGGTCGCGTCCCCTCCCCGCACAGGCAAGGGAGGGAACATTCAACCTACCGGCCTAACTGCCGAGTGCGCTCCCGCTTTATCCGCTGCACGTCATTCCACATCTGCATGATGCCGTGCGCCACAGACCGCAGGCTGCGTTCGCAGTTGTCGGTATTGGCCCGCTCCGGCTCGTGATAGATGCGGTTGCAGACAGCAAACGCCTTGCCCAGTTCACCGGCGACTTCGGTGGCGGACAGTGGCTTCGCATCTTCAAAGAAGTCGGGCTTTTGCGGCGCGAGATCGACCGCCTGCCCCACGTCTTCTGTCCGTATATACCGCCCCAGCACCTTAACCGCGAACAGCATCCGCTCGCCCAACGGATTGATGATCCAGACCAGCCCGGTACGTGTCCGCGCCAGACGCTCCCATTCCGCCGTGGGTTCCAGCCGAGCCACCACGATATTGCCCTTTTCATTGACGATCACCGCTTCGGCGCCCGGTTCAAGGTGGCAGTCATTCGCATCGAACAGGACCAACTTGCCATCAAGCTGTATGGCCCCGCTCACGTTGGAGTTGCTCCCGAACGATGCGCGAAAGGGCGCGGGGTTGCCTTCTGGGCCAGTTCGGCAAGCAGAGCGGTGTCTTCTACCGGCGCATCACCGATAATCGTCCTGATCTTCGCCAGCCCCTTCTGTGTAATCATCGGCTGGCCAACGCCTTCGACATAGCCGGTGCGCCTGACCTCGACGTTCTTGGACTCCATCAGCCCGGCTTTGATCTTGTCGGCATAGGCGCACTTGCGACCCGTGACGCTGTGGGTATAGAGCCAGCCGAGTTCGATCAGCCGGTTGATGAACTTCCGCTCCGGCCACCCGCACTGCTGGGCCGCGGACCGCAGGTTATGGACGCCTTCGAGTAATGCCAGTTTCTGCAGTGCCCCAGCCTGCGGCGTCAGTTCCGCGATTTCTTGGTCCTTGGCCTCAAGCGCCCTCTGCTGTTCAAGGGCCAACGTAAGGGCTTCGACCATGTTTGCTGGGGCTTTGATGGCGGAAGTCTCGCCACGTTCGTAAGCGTCGAACCGCTCGATGATTTCAATCGTGATATCGGTGGCTTCAGCCGTCTCAGACTTGGCCGTGATGAAGATGGCCTGTTTACGGTTGAGGTAATAGGCATCTGTTGGCCGTCCGCCCTTGCTTCCAGAGGTTTGCGCCATGGTGGCGCGAACCCCCATGCGATCCAATTCTGGCAGATAGCGCACGATAATCTTGCGAATGTCACGAGGCCGATTGAAGCCAAGGCGTATGCCAAGGTCTTCATCTTTGATGCGTAATTCACCCTCATGCATCACGGGAATGATGATGCTGGATTTCTGGGTATCGAGTGTGTTAATGGCTTGCATTGCTGTATTCCTATTCAGCGTGAAAGGCATCGGATTTGCTTTCCAGGGCGGAGTCCGATGTCTTTTCTTTTTCCATTTCCTGACGAAGCAAGAAAATGATGTGGGCGCTGATGTCGCGGCGCCGTGTGTGAAAGCCAATCTTTCACATCCTGCGGCATGGCGATTTTAAAATGCTGGGTTGGTTGAGTCATAACTCCTGTCCGTTGTGTGGGCATATCATGACCACGTATTGCCCATATACGTCAAGGCAAAAAATGGGCACGATCTGCCCATGATCGAAGTTCCGCCCGATTCTCTGTTTAAATTGCGCCTGCCTGGTCCATTACGAGATAAGCTCGAAAAGGAAGCGTCGGCGCACGGAAGGACATTAACGGGTGAGATATTAAGCCGTCTTGAATCCACATTCGACGGGGACCATAGACGCCTTGATGAAATCGAAGAATTGGTCAACAGCACAGAATACGGCAATGTAGAACTTCATCGCATGATCCAAGAAATACGCTTTGCTTGGCGCGATAGATATGGAGATTATCCGTAAGCTTATTTTTACTATTTTTTCTATAATAATAAAAAATTATTCTGAATCCAGTCGTTTTACCCTCACAAAAATAGACAATTTTTGAATCGGAAAACTTGCTTCGATGGGGGAAATACTTATTGGGAGAATTTCATTAACACAAATTGACTGCCCAAAATGCGGTGCCAAAATAAACCTGCACCCAAATAGAATGACGTTTGGCATCTCGAGTGATGAGCAATTGAAATGCCTGGATCAAAAACGGGAACGGATATTCGCCTGCCCGGATGCTGGCGAGGCGGCAACACGCGCCCTCATGAGCATCAGGCACAGAAAACCCGAGTGGTAATACTTAAGAAAGAGATTGAGCCGGAGAAGGGTTGACAGCAAAAAGCCGCCTGACCGAACATTCCCAAGGATATGAAATGAAAAAGATCACCATACTTGCCGCAGTCGTAATCCTCACGGCTTGTGCCCACAAGCCGCATCAGCCTGCTACGCCTGACAGCATCACTGCGCGACAGGGCATTGAGCCCCAGTCTGTCCATACAGCCCGATTTGGCGCAATGTCCCGAACTGCATCCTATGCGACTCATCGTGCCAATCAAAATTCTGATTCGGCAGATGGAAAGAAGTGAAGCGGATATAAAGAGCTTCCGGGGCAAGATACTGTTCCAGACGTGAAAAGGGGTCATCATGCAAGAACAGATCCTGACTGGCCAAAGCGGCAAAGAATATCGCTTTGTTGCGATAGAACCCAAAGACGCTCCGAATAGAGCATGCCTGTTTTTGGTTCAGGACACGCGATCCAATTCTTCATCTGACCAGACATATATCGCCCATGCCCGGCATGGCAGAGGATGGGTGAAGTTTTACGGGGAAGATAAAAATGGGATAACCCCGTTTAATCGCATTTTCTTGTATGCTGGTGTGAGTGGCGACCTGACTATTCCGTTCAGAGATATTATGGACGGCGGCACCGAGCAGGTTCTAGGGTATAAGATGCCACATGGGAGAGAATGCCCTTGAGGGGCAGCTTGCTAGATGTTCAGTCCATACGCGATCAGCTTCGTGCTCCGGTCAACCAAACGTCTTCTGCGCCATAATGCCTGCCAGCATCTTCGCTATCATCGCCTGCCATGAATCGGCAGGAAATCAATAAAATTGACGTACTCTCTTGAAATCGGCGACACTCGCACCACGAGAGAATTCAACGCCAAGAGAGGGAGGCGTAACCATGACTGTTGACGCTGACCGCGAGGCGACTTTCAAGCTTCAGCTTGAAGGGTTCCGCTTGGAAGATGTGCCCTTAAAGCAATTGGCGGAATATATCCGCCTTCTTTCCAACCTGCTTGGCTCTCCCAAAACAACCCACCTTACATCTGTCACCACTGGTTCTGTGAGAATGCCTATTGCTGTTTCTCCAGAAGGTCGTCCTGCTGTGCTGGAACGTATGGCTATGGCCATGCATGCAGATGGCGGAGCAGCGCGTGCTGCCTACGAAGCGTTAGATGATTGTCTAGCGGCAAATGGTGGTCATGGATGGATAGAGGACTGTTTCACTGGTAAGAAGATTCTGTCCTTGCCTGGGGTGACAAATCTAGCCTCCCCTCTACCTGCTTTTTGGCAAGATGATACATTGCAAGGTCGACTGGTTGCTATTGCATATCGTATCAGCGAAGACGATTTCAGTGGACGCATTCAGAATGCCACGGGGATTGAGTACTTCCAGTGTTCTGAAGCCGTTGCGAAAGATTTGGCCCCTCGTTATCTCCAGTATCTACGCCTATACGGAAAAGCCCGTTGGCAAAGACTTGCGAATGGTGAGTGGAAACTTCGTGAATTCAAAGCAGATCGTGCGGTCATCCTGAAAAATGACAGCCTTGTTTCTATCCGTGAAGAGATAAAACAAGCTGGCGGCTTTGGGATGGAAAATCCGGATGATTCTTTTAATGAACTAATGGATGTTCGCGGATAATGTCAGTTAGAGTATTACTGGATACGAACTTCCTTTCAGCATATACGTATGACTCTACTTCCGCCAATTTCAAGCCGGAAGATGCCACTGATTTTCTGGAAGATCGTTTAAATTTTCTTGTTGAGCAACTTTCTCAAAAAGATGCCGAAATTATAATTCCCGCACCTGTTCTGGCAGAAACTCTTAGTGCTAGAGGTGCTGATATCACAAAAATAATCCCTATTCTGGAAAGTCAAGCCGCCTTTCGTATCGTTGATTTTGGCCAGAGAGCTGCTGTTGAGTTTGCTATGCTGTATAAAGAGCAAAAAGCCTATAAAAACGCTGGGCAAACTAAGGCTCCTTTCAAGTTTGATCTTTCTATTATTGCCATCGCGAAGATATCAAATGTTTCTACGATATATTCGGCCGATAAAGATTTAATCAAGCGGGCTCAAGATCTGGACTTTAAGGTATGTGACTTTCAAGGATTGGCTCGCCGTCCCTCAGAAGATCAAGGTGTCCTGATATTCCCTGCCCATAAGTCTCTTCAGTAAAGATGCCCTACACCCGCGAGGACGTAGAACGTCTGGTAGAAAAGCCCTTCAAGCTGCACCACCCGCACAAGCAGTCGAATGGGCAGATCGCTTTTGCGGAGCGTCGGTCTGGATCGGACACGCCGGTATCCGAAGATTACGCAACGCCCGCCGAGCAGGCACATTTCCGGGCACTGGCGCGGGAGCAGTTGGGAAAGCCGCTGTAACCTGCCAGATCTGAAGGAGTAACAAGGGTGAAGAACGATCCCATCATTCTTCCTGCCGATCCCGCGGCCCCGGAAGACTTTCCCATCACGCAGGAAGGCATGGACAGGGGCCAGCGCGCCCGGATGACCCGCCGGACACGGACTGCGCCAGGCCTGTCGCAGGCAGAATTCGCCAGTCGTTTTTGCGTGCCCGTTGGTACGCTGCCCGACTGGGAGCAGGCGCGGGTCAGCGCGCCGGACTTCGCTATCGCCTACGTGCGCGTGATCGGCAAGCAGCACGCAGGATGACGCGCGGGAAATGGCACAAGGAAGCGTTGCTCGGCCATATCGCCTGCATTCTGGAAGATGGGGAAGCCCTTCCCGCCCCATATCTTCATTGAACGACATCATGTCTGATCCTGAAAATCAGGATGGCAGTCCGGTTATGGTAGAGGTCTGTCAGAAGACGTTGAAACCGGGGAAATGATGGATATCAAGCAGATCAGGAACGATGAAGATCTGGATGCCGCCATTGCTGAGGTTGAGCGGTTGATGCTCCTCAACCCCAAACGCGGCAGTCCGGATGGTGATCGACTGGAAGCCATGGCAGATCTTGTGGCCGCGTATGAGGCCAAACATTATCCCATTGATCCGGACGATCCTGTGGACATGACCCTCACGCCTTATAAAGGCCAGCATGCCAACGTTAGGTTTGAGCTGAACGACGGCATATTTGCGGGCCGACTTGCTGGTATCAATGATATCGTCACCTTCGAGGCAGAGACGATCGAGGAACTGCAGGAAGCCTTTCATGACGCCGTTGATGACTATCTTGAGACCTGTAGCAAGATAGATAGGAAGCCGCACTCCACAGTCTCTGGCTGAGACGGAGATGAACGATGGCAAGGATGACATTAAGTCGGCGGGAGTTGGATGGGGCAGCGGAGTAGCCACATCCCCCTTCTCCTGCACAACCAATGATGCCATCCTCATCATGACGCGCCGTGACACGGTGTAATTCAGCCTGCCGTAGGGCATCCCTTCCGGGGTGTACCGCTTGTGGGGTTCATGGCTGGCCTCACCGGTGCGTCACCCTCCCCTTAAAAATTTTCTTATTTCCCTGATACAAAATGATATTGCCATGACACGCACTCGATACGTGTGCCAGTTAAGACTCCCTCTCATCTGAAGGGAGGTAAGCATGGTCAAGAAAACCGTCTTTCTGGCGCTAGCAATACTGGCTGCAGCAACGGTCAGTTACCCGACGATCAGCAACGCCCATCGGGCCATTGGCCCGGTTTCCCTTTTTGATCAACGGTGAGGTGCGTTGACCCGACTCCTGCCTGCCTGTGAAGGTGGGGAATGAGCAATCTGTTGGAATGGATGCAGGAATCGATAAAGGCTATCGTCGCGCTTGCATCAATTTCTGGAGCATCAGTAACTTTTTTGAAGCTATGGAAAGATTATGCGGACCGTAGTGTAAAATTCTCCGCATCCACAGAATGGGCTTATCCGGACTACAATGATAGTTACGATTTAATCGTAACCATAGAATACAGAAATAAATCCGACAAAAACTTCATCATTAATGAACTAATTATCAGACACCCACCATACGTTTATTTTAGAAATCCGATCGACGGATGCCTCACTCGCAGCAACACGATAACTGTCAATCAGGATTTGTCGACTGGAACCAAAAAATTTCGTGTTGCACTATCGGGGGCGCCTTTGGTCTTGTCCGAAATGCTCTCCATGACAGCGATCATTTCGCGCAAAGAGTTTGCCAAATCGACCAAAGTGCAGGTGATCCAGGCGCACATCAAACAGGTTACCAACGCACAGAAAATCGAAAATGCGAGAAGGGTTTCAGTCGGAATGTTGAGCATCTGAGTTACTCCTGATGCCATGTTATCCAGATGGCGGCGAACTGTACAGGGCATTATCCTCCCATAGCCCGATACGGGTTCCAGCCAGGCGATAGCCAGAACTTCTGGCCTTGGTTCTGCTGAATGCCCAGTTCGTAGCGCCTGAGATATCCGGGGTTCATCATTTCCTGCAGGCGGTAGAACACCAGATAATCGAGGGCGGCGCGGGTGTAGAACAGGTTGCCGAACGGTAGTTCCCGCCGAGCTTCCTGCAACAGGTTCATCTCGAAGGTCTTACCCTTTGGGGCATCAGCCGTCCCCAAGGTCAGGTCGCGCGTGTTGTTGTACAGCTTCATGAAATTGCTGAAGTCACTGAAGAACGGCCCAGATAAGGTTTCAAGGGTCGAGTTGCCCATGCGGCTCTGTTCGCCAAACAGGAAATCACCGTAGATCCCTGCCCCGCCCCCCTGAACCATTGCAGCTAGCACCGTGCGCCAGTCGGTCGGGTCGCGCGGCTCCTTGCCCACAGCCATCGCTTTCAGGCTCATGGCTACGTAGCCCATAACGGTCGTAGCCACGATCAGGTGCGCGATGCCCGCCACGTCCGCGCCGTCGCGCGTGACCTCCCTGCCCCATACGCGGCGGATGTGGGTGAGCGGGAAGGACTTGAACTGCATGAACATGCGCATGGCCTGTCCCAGCACCGGGTTCACGCGGTCGGCGGCAGCGTAACTGCCCTGCATCAGCGCCTGCGTGCGCGGGTCAATTTCGGTCATGCCCTCGCGCACCTGATCGATGATGTAGGAGGACAGCTTTGATTGCAGTTCGTTGCGGGCTTCATCGTGGGTGATGTTGTCGCGCAGCAGGGGTTTCAGGTTGTCCTCGGTCAGGTGATCCAGTTCGGCTGGCAGGATGTGCATGTTGCCGTCAACCGCTTCCTTCGCCGTGCCGCGCAGCACATTCCACTCGGCTGCAT
>Ga0157365_10001121_pt1 | contig 11221 bp, 6 predicted proteins | sample AttsexASBM3_FD_111478 | JGI IMG/M metagenome (GOLD analysis project Ga0157365, IMG submission 111478) | Fungus gardens microbial communities from leaf cutter ant in Ribeirão Preto, State of São Paulo, Brazil - Atta sexdens ASBM3 | ecosystem: Host-associated > Fungi > Mycelium > Unclassified ... | reverse complement strand
TGAAGGGAAGCGCCTATGCGGTGATCGACGGCGTGGACGGGCGCACGCATCATGTCCGTCTGCCATCACTGGAGGCGGCCGGAGATGTGTCGCACGGTGGGCTGGTTGAACTGCGGACCTATCAGGATGCGAAGGGCCAGAGACGGGCGACACTTGCGGTGCGCTCCGATCTGTCAATCGGCGAGCAGGTGCGGGCGCGAGGCGCGACATGGCTGGATCGCCAGCTTGTCGCCCGCGAACCAGTGGCGCTGGGAGAGGGGGGCTTCGGGGCGGAGGTCCGTGACGCGCTACGCCAGCGCAGCGCTCATCTGGTCGAGCAGGGGATCGCACAGCAGGACGGAGCGCGTGTGCGCTATCCGCGTGGCATGGTCGCCTCCATGCGGGCGCGGGAGATGGGGGACGTGGCCGAACGTTTGGCCCGCGAAACTGGTCAGCCCATCCAGAGTGCCGAGGTAGGCGAGTATGTCACAGGAACCTACCGGCAGCGCCTGACCCTCGCCTCGGGGCGCTTCGCCATGATTGACGGCGGCCTCGGGTTCCAGCTTGTCCCCTGGACGCCATCGCTGGAGAAACAGATCGGGCGTCATGTCTCGGGCGTCGCACGGGAGGATGGAGGTGTGGACTGGTCGTTCGGCCGGAAACGGGACATGGGGATCGGGCTTTGATGGTGTTCGCGGCTTTGGAAATAACCAGACTGATTGGCTTTAATGAAAATTCCGGGATCGTATGGCAATCGGTTCGGAGTTCAGGTCATTGCCGCAAGACGGTGTGGTATTTGACCGGTTCCCGACATCGGCCAGCAATCCGGACAGATCGGTGATCTCCTTCGCCACCAGATGCACGACCTCACCTTCCTTCTGGAGCATGCCTTTCACGGCCAGCATCTGTCCGCCCAGCATGACGCGCCGGTTCGCATCAAACATGTCCGGCCAGATGATGACGTTCATGTTGGCGGTTTCATCCTCCAACGTCACGAACACCACGCCTTCGGCAGAGCCTGGTCGCTGCCGGACCAGCACCAGTCCCGCTACGGTGAGACGCTTCCCGTCCTTGGCATTCAGGGCATCCCGACAGGTTACGATGTCCCGTGCCCGAAGGTCCTCGCGTAGAAAGGTCAGCGGATGATCCCGCAGGGTCAGGCCAAGCCGGTTGTAATCCCGCACCACCTCTGCTCCGTCACGCATGGGCTGGAGCAGCACATCCGGCTCATCCGCTTCTCGTGTTATCTCCGCGGCCGCAAACAGGGGCAATGGTTCGTCCCGTAAGGCCTTAATCGCCCAGAGCGCCTCGCGCCTTGCCAACCCGAGCGAAGGGCGGAACGCGTCCGCTTCGGCCAGATGGGTGAGGGCTGCCGCTTTCACGCCAGCCCGACGCCACAGATCATCGACCGACGTAAAGGGACGGGAAGCCCGTGCGGCAACAATGCGGGCGGCATCCTCATTGGCTAGCCCCTTGACCAGACTCATACCCAGTCGCACGGCGAACATTCCGTTAGGTCTTTCTGGCCCCTCCAATGTGCTGTCCCAGCGCGAGGCGTTGACACAAACGGGCCGGATTTCCACGCCATGTTCCCGCGCATCGCGGGCCAGTTGTGCCGGGGCATAGAACCCCATCGGCTGGGAATTCAGGAGTGACGCCAGAAACACATCCGGATGCGTGCATTTCATCCAGGACGACGAATAGGCCAGGATGGCGAAACTGGCCGCATGGCTTTCTGGAAATCCGTAGGAGCCAAAACCTTCGAGCTGCTGATAGATCCGTTGTGCAAAATCCTCATCATAACCGTTGTCGCGCATGCCTTCGATGAGACGTGTCTGGAATTGGGAGACAGTGCCCGTATTCTTGAACGTCGCCATGGCCCGGCGCAACTGATCGGCCTCGGCGGCGGTAAACCCGGCGCAGATCATGGCCACCTGCATCGCCTGTTCCTGAAACAGCGGGATGCCAAGTGTTTTACTCAGAACCGCTTCCAGTTCAGGTGTCGGATAGTCTTCGGGCTCAAGGCCCTCACGGCGACGCAGATAGGGATGCACCATATCGCCCTGAATTGGTCCGGGCCTTACGATCGCCACTTCAATGACGAGGTCATAAAAGACGCGCGGTTTGAGCCGTGGCAGCATGGACATCTGTGCCCGGCTCTCGATCTGGAACACACCGATCGTATCAGCCTTGCGGATCATGGCGTAGGTGCGTGGATCTTCGGCCGGGAGGGTCTGGAGCGTGAAATGCTGGCCCTTGTGGTCCGCCAGCAGGTCCAGTCCCTTTTTCATGCAGGTCAGCATGCCGAGCGCCAGAATATCGACCTTCATGAATTTCAGGACGTCGATATCGTCCTTGTCCCATTCAATGATCTGGCGGGCCTCCATGGAGGCCGGTTCGATCGGCACCAGTTCATCCAGCCGGTCATGCGTCAGCACAAATCCTCCGGGGTGCTGTGACAGATGACGGGGTACGCCGATCAGGCATCGGGCCAGATCAAGGGTCAGGCGCATGCGCCGATCGGACAGATCAATACCGCTGTCAGTCAGGTCGTCATCGTCCAGCTTGCGCCCCCAACCATGAATCTGGCCCGAGAGCGTGCGGATCAGGTCTTCCGGCAACCCCATCACCTTGCCGACATCGCGTAAGGCCCCCTTGGCGCGATAGCGGATTACCACGGCTGTCAACGCCGCCCGGTCACGGCCGTAATGCTCATAGACCCACTGGATAACCTGTTCGCGCCGTGCGTGTTCAAAATCCACATCGATATCCGGTGGTTCGCCGCGCTCTTCAGAGACGAAGCGTTCGAACAGCAGGGAGTTGCGGGCCGGATCAATGGCGGTGATACCGAGCACATAACAGACCGCAGAATTGGCGGCCGATCCACGACCCTGACAGAGAATGTCCTGGCTACGGGCATAACGGACGATGCTGTTCACGGTCAGGAAATACGGTGCGTATTCCATGCGCCCGATTAGGGCGAGTTCATGGTGCAGGCTTTTGCGGACTTCGTCCGGCACCCCTTCGGGATAAGTGCTCGCTGCGGCCTCCCATGTCAGAGTTTCCAGCGCCTGCTGGGGCGTCTGGCCGGGCACGGAGACTTCATCGGGGTACTGATAGGCCAGATCATCGAGCGAGAAACGGCAGCGCTCCACAATGTCCATGGTGCGGGCGACCGCTTCGGGATAGCGCACGAACAGTCGACCCATCTCCTGAGGTGGCTTGAGATAACGGTCGGCATGACGTTCGCGGACGAACCCGGCCTCGTCGATCGTGGTGTTGTGCCGAATGCAGGTCACGACATCCTGCAGGATACGTCGGTCATGGGTGTGGAACAGCACATCATTGGTCACGACTGTTGGCACACGCGCCTGATGCGCCAGGTTGGCAAGCTCATACAATCGCATCTGGTCATTGGGGCGACGCAGCAGCGTCAGCGCCATATAGGCCCGGTCGGCAAAGGCGTCTTTCAGCTTGTGCAAATGCAGACCGCAGGCATCATCCGCCGTGTCGGGGATCATGACAACGATCTGGCCTTCACCCCACGCGACCAGATCCTCCCAGAGAAGACGGCATTTCCCTTTGCCGGCACGAGCCTTGCCGAGGCTCAGCAGGCGGCAAAGGCGGCCATAGGCTGCCCGGTCCATCGGGTAGACCAGCACGGGCGGGAAATCGGCCAGATCAAGCCGACATCCCACAACAAGGCGGAGCCCGACCTGCTTTGCTGCTCCATGCGCCTGCACCATGCCTGCTAGTGAATTCCGGTCGCAGATGCCCAGTGCCTCAATGCCAAGAGATTTTGCCTGTTCGAACAGTTCGATCGGAGAAGACGCCCCGCGCAGGAACGAGAAATAGGTCGTCACCTGCAATTCGGCGTAACGCAGTGTCGGGCCGTTCATCCGAAAATCCCGTGCAGAAACCAGCCCTGCGAGCCGGTCTCGCCATGCTCACCGTCACCAGCACGGTAAAGCCAGAAGCGTTCTCCGCTCGTGTCCTCCACCCGGAAATAATCGCGGGCGATGGTCAGTTCGGCGTCATTCTTCCACCATTCGCCGAACACGCGTTCCGGCCCGTCGGCGCATTTCACCTTCCGCCGCACGCCCCGCCAGATGAAGAACAAGGGCGGCTGGTCCGGCAGTTCCGCCATGGCCTGCACCGGCTCAGGTCGTGCCAGCAGGCGGGTGGGACGTGGCCAGTGCTCGGGCCAGTCCTTTGTCTCCTCGGGGGCCAGCGCGGGCACGCGGCAGAAGGAGCGTTCGGGCAGATCGCTTTCCACCGGGGCAAAACGATACAGCGCCTGCGTGCCGACACGGTTGGCCAGCGTGTCGATCAGCTCGGACACATCGGCCTCTTCCTCGGCGATTAGGGACGAGACGGTCTGCCGCCGATCCATGGGCTCCGCCAGTGACGCGATCAGTACCATGCGCTCGATGCCGAAGCCCGGATTGATCGTTTCGATTTTCTCGCACAGCAGTCGGGTCAGGCGCTTCATGTCGCGTACAGGCATGGCGGTGGCTACGCGGATCGCCTCGGTGCGGCTGTCCACCCGATGCAACAGCAGGTCGAGGCGACGCACGCCCTGTCCACGTTCGTCCAGTCCCTGGCAGAGCAGCGGCACCAGTTTGCCGATATAACGGGCAATCGTCTCGGCAGCCCCGATCGGCTCGGCAAAATTACGGCGGACCTCGACCGGATTAACCGGGCGGACTGGCGCGATAGCTTCACCAATACGCCCGAACGCCTGATCGAGCCTGCGGGCGACATCCGGTGCGAAACGCAGCGCCAGCGGTGCCCGTGGCATGGCGGCCAGTGGTCCGATACGGGATACGCCCAGCGTGGCCAGACCCTCAATGATAGAGGAGGGCAGGCGGAGTGCTTCAACGGGCAGGTCGGCCAGTGCAGAGGTCGTTTTATCTGAAGGGACAACCGCAATCGCTAACCGGCCATAGCGGGCGATGGCGTGCGCGGCACCCCATGTCTCCGCCACAACGGCCTTCGCCCGAAACCCGGCTTCTGCCATGCGGTGGACCATATCCGTGAGCATGGGAAGTTCGCCACCATGCAGGTGATCCGCCCCGGTCGTGTCCAGAACCAGTCCGTCCGGGGCGTCGACCGCTACAATGGGCGCGATCCGGTGCTGAAACCACAAGGCAAGTTTTTCCAGTCCAAGACGGTCGCCCTCGGGATCGGCATCCATCAGCACCAGATCGGGATACAGTGCCTGAGCCTTGGCGACCGGCGTGCCGGGGCGCAGCCCCAGCTTGCGGGCGGGGAGATCGACTGACAGCACGACCCGTCGCCGTCCTTCCCGTCCGACAAGGGCCAGCGGCGTTTCAGGCGCGGGCGCGTCTGGTCCAAGGCGTTTCCTGATCCGGTCGGTCGGCCAGAGCGGCAGGTAAAGAGAGACGATCCGCGACCGGGATATAGGGGGCGAGCCTTCCTTTGGCATCACAGGCCTCCACTTCAAAATCGGCACATTCGCCTGCCCGGGCACGGATCAGTTCCAGCAGCCAGCGGGGGCGGCCCACTCCGGGCACCGGCAGCGGCACGGAAGGCAGGACGGACACCCGCCATCGGGTCACACTGGCAGTCGGCTGGCCAAAATCAGCAGCATCCGTCTGCCGTCGCCAGCGGCGGATCGCGATGCCAAGCGAACCAGACGTTTCGGCCGCCAGTTGCAGGCGACGTGAGGCCGTCATGGACAGACGGGCTACTTCCGCGACCACGGCCCCAAGGCCGCCATGCCGCAGCCCTTCCTCGAAACAGGCCAGCACATCGACATCCGAACTGGCCTCGACAAAAATGGTTCGTCGTGCCGACAGTCCGACTTGTTTCAGGGAGGGAGCGAATACGTCCTGACGGGTGACGATCCACAGCACCTTGCCGCGCGTGCGGGCTGCAATCCCGGCGCAGAACTGACCGGCGGCCGCGCTGTGAAGGGCGTCATTGCCACCACCGGCCACCTCATGCAGTGAGCCCAGCGCCAGACCGCCACCCGGCAGACGGGTGTCGATCTCACGCACGCCAAAAGGCAGCATCCTGCGGCGGCGGTCGCTGTGTCCTTCGAGACGGCTGATCGCCGCCCGCAGCGTCTCCAGACCGGGTTTTTTATGGATTTCAGCAGTCATGTCACGGCTCGACGGTCCTTGTGCAGGCGTATTTCATGATTATATGTTCCTGATTTGTTCTAATCATGCTACGCAAGTCAATGTAAATTCGCTCCGTATCCGGCATGCTGGTGTCCGATGTTGGATCAGTATCGTTGATGAAAGTGCGCTAAGGAATTGAATCCAGAACCTTCTCCCGCTTCAGGCAGCGACGATTATCTGTCCCGTCTGAATGACGCGCAGCGGCAGGCCGTCACGCACGGGACCGGAGTCTCGGCAGGCGGGGCGGATTCATCCCCGCTGCTGGTCATTGCTGGCGCCGGATCGGGCAAGACCAACACACTGGCCCATCGGGTCGCGCATCTGATCGCCTCAGGGGCTGATCCGCGCCGCATCCTGCTGCTGACCTTCTCGCGTCGGGCCAGTGTCGAGATGACGCGGCGGGTGGAGCGCATTTGCAAGACGGTGTTGGGGGACAAAGCCGGGCCACTGGCCGATGCGCTGGCCTGGGCCGGGACGTTTCATTCCATCGGTGCGCGACTGCTGCGGGAATATGCCCAGCAGATTGGCATGGACCCGGCCTTCTCGATCCATGATCGTGAGGATTCCGCTGACCTGATGAATCTGATCCGGCATGATCTGGGGTTTTCGAAAACCGAGAAGCGGTTTCCCGGCAAGGGCACATGCCTTGCTATCTATTCCCGCGTGGTGAATTCCGGCGCACCACTTACCGATGTGCTGCTGAAGCATTATCCGTGGTGCGCGGGCTGGGAAGTCCAGCTCAAGTTGCTCTTTGCAGGCTATGTCACGGCGAAGCAGGAACAGGGCGTGCTGGATTACGACGACTTGCTGCTGTGCTGGGCGCAGATGGTCAGCGATCCGGTGCTGGCGGCTGACATCGGCGGCAAATGGGATCATGTGCTGGTCGATGAGTATCAGGACACGAACCGGCTGCAGGCGGAGATCCTGCTGGGCATGAAGCCGGACGGGCGAGGCCTGACGGTGGTGGGTGATGACGCGCAGAGCATCTATGCCTTCCGGGCCGCGACAGTGCGCAACATTTTGGATTTTCCAGTGTCTTTCGATCCCCCGGCGCGCATCGTGACGTTGGATAGGAACTATCGTTCCACGAAACCCATTCTGGATGCCGCCAATGCGGTGATCGGCGAGGCGGCAGAGCGGTTCACCAAGGATCTGTGGACCGAACGGGCTTCGGAGGAAAAGCCGCGATTGGTCACCATCTGGGACGATACCGCCCAGGCGAACTACATTGCCGATCGGGTGCTGGAGGAGCGGGAGGCGGGAACACCGATGAAGCAGCAGGCGGTGCTGTTTCGGGCCTCGCACCATAGTGGCACGCTGGAGGTGGAACTGACCCGGCGCAATATTCCGTTTGTGAAATTCGGCGGTCTGAAGTTTCTCGACAGCGCGCACGTGAAAGATGTGTTGGCGCTATTACGTTTTGCCCAGAACCCGCGCGACCGCATTGCGGGCTTTCGGGTGTTGCAGCTTCTCCCCGGCGTGGGGCCGGGTTCGGCCCGACGCGTGCTGGATACGATGGGTGAGAGTGCCCATCCGTTCGAGGCGCTGAAGGATGTGAAAACCCCGCAACGCAGTGGCGAGGCCTGGGCTGGTTTCGTGAATATGCTGACCGCTCTTGGCAGTCATCAGGTCGGCTGGCCGGGCGAGATCGCGGCTGTACGCTACTGGTATGAACCGCATCTGGAACGGCTGCATGAGGACGCCTCCACCCGTCTGGCCGATCTGGTGCAGCTTGAGCAGATCGCCGGGGGGTATCCGTCACGAGAGAAGTTCCTGACCGAACTGACACTGGACCCGCCAGATGCCACGTCTGATCAGGCCGGCGTGCCGCTGCTCGATGAGGATTATCTGATCCTCTCCACCATTCATTCCGCCAAGGGGCAGGAGTGGAAGAATGTGTTCGTCATGAACGTGGTCGATGGGTGCATTCCATCAGATCTGGCGACGGGCGAGCAGGACGACATCGAGGAGGAACGTCGCCTGCTTTATGTGGCCATGACACGGGCGAAGGACAGTCTCGAAATCATGGTGCCGCAGCGTTTCTATGTGCATGGACAGCACAGCCGGGGCGACCGGCATGTCTATGCCTCGCGCACACGTTTCATTGATCGGGACATGCTGTCCCTGTTCCAGTCCATATCCTGGCCGGTCGTAAAACCGGAAGAACAGGCCCGGCAGGAGGCCGTGAAATCCGTAAGGATCGATATGGCAGCCAGATTACGCGGCATGTGGTCATAAGGGAGCAGGCGAATGTGCAATCTCTATTCCATGACCTCGAACCCGCAGGCGATCCGCGAGATCGCGAAAGTTCTTGAGGATCGTACGGGCAATCTCCAGTCGCTGCCCGAGATCTACCCGAACACGATGGCGCCGGTCGTGCGGAATGGCGAGAACGGCCGTGAACTGGTCATGGCGCGCTGGGGCATGCCGACGCCGCCCGGTTACCTGAAAGGCCATAAGGTGGATCGCGGTATGACCAATATCCGCAATCCGGGATCTGCATGGTGGAAGCGCTGGGAAGGTGTGGTGTACCGCTGTCTGGTGCCTCTGACAGCGTTCTCGGAACTAGAGCGCCTGCCTGATGGGAAATCACGGCCTGTGTGGTTTGCCCGCAGGGACGGAGAGCCCCTGGCTTTCTTTGCCGGGATCTGGTGCCGGTGGACGTCCGTGCGCAAACTGGCAGACGGCGAGACGACGGATGACCTGTTCGGATTTCTGACCACTGAGGCCAACAGGGAAGTGGGCGCGATCCACCCGAAGGCCATGCCGGTGATCCTGACGCAGCCAGACGAGCTTGATGTTTGGATGAATGCGTCTGTCAGCGAGGCTTTGCGGCTTCAGAGGCCTCTGCCGGATGGTGTGCTGATTCGCAGTAAAGTGCCAATACATTGCAATATGTAAAGCAATACCCTCTCAAAATCAATTATATATTACTAATGGAGTATTGAATAGGTTATGGGAATAAAAATAAAGAAAGTTACTTTTGATCAGAATGTATTGGATTTGGTTTGTGGAGTAAATGGTAATGAATATGAACAAACGGGAGCGTGTCTCCGCGAATATATTTTAAAAGGGAAAATTCATGGTTTTGTACCAGATAGTTTTTTCCCAATCGAAAATTTACAGAGAGAAGAAAAGTACAATGTTCTTTCTGAGTTTATGAGAGGAAAAAATGGTGCGAATTATGAAATGAGTATATTTGCCTCGCAACGATTAGAGAAAATAAAAGAACTTAATATCCGGGCCCTTGTTGGGACGCGAATTTTTGACTGGTCGCCGGGGGCTCACTGCTTTTTTCATGATTTTCTCGATGCCGCTCCATTTTCTCTAAATATCATAAATAGGACGAATGAGGTTGCAGAGAAGCTTTGGAGTGTAGGTCTAGGACGCGCTCAGATTGTTGAATTGGGAAATAACCTTAATAAGATGGCTTTCCCGGAGAACGACAGGCCACGACATTGGACAGAGGGATTTAATTGTAACACTGTAGATTGGAAACATGTTGTCTTTGCTCTTGGAGAGTGGATTGATGCAGACTTAGTCTCGTCGCATGTTGGATATGAAAATGATTATCTCTGCACACGTGATTTCGGATCTAACTCCGGCAGTAAATCAACGCTTCATCCTGTCAACAGGGACTGGCTAAGCAAAGAATACAATATTAAGTTTGTTACGCCAGTAGAGCTTGTTAAAATACTTGAATAATATGATTTTAATCTATCATCTTTAAATGACTTTGAAATATTCAATATTTTTCCGACATTTTTTCGCCCTGCTACGCAAGCGTGATAATCGGTATTGAAAATACTCTTTATTCTAATTCTCTTCTTTCTCCGTCTCTAGTGGGGGAAAGATACCATGTCCGGATCAAGGATTTTATGGGGACAGGTAAGTCTCGCCTTTCTGATTATTCTCGCTTCTTGGTGGGTGGCGACACAGTGGGTGGCGTGGAAACTGGACTTTCAGGCCCAACTCGGCCTCCCCTGGTTTACTCTTGCCCGTCGATGGCCCGTTTACTGGCCACCGATGATCTTCTGGTGGTGGTATGCCTATGATGCATATGCTCCGGATCTCTTCGAACAGGGCGGGTGGATTGCGGGCAGTGGTGGTGTGCTGGCATTGGCGTCTGCCATCACGTCGTCGGTTCGCCGTGCCCGTGAGGTGAGACGGGCGGCGACCTACGGAAGCGCGCGTTGGGCTAGTCGTGAGGAATTGCAGCAATCCGGGCTGCTCGATCCTGACGGTGTCATTCTTGGGCAGTATGGGCGTGACTATCTCCGCCATAATGGTCCCGAGCACGTCCTCTGTTTTGCGCCGACCCGATCCGGTAAAGGGGTAGGGCTCGTTATTCCTACCCTTCTGACATGGCCCGGATCAACTATCGTCCATGATATCAAGGGTGAAAACTGGCAGATTACGGCGGGTTTTCGTGCGCGTTTCAGTCAGGTCATTCTGTTCGACCCGACCAATCCAGCTTCTGATCCCTACAATCCGTTGCTTGAAATCCGGCAGGGGGAGTGGGAAGTGCGCGACGCCCAGAATGTCGCGGACGTGCTTGTCGATCCCGAGGGATCGCTTGAACGCCGGAACCACTGGGAGAAAACATCACACTCTCTGCTGGTGGGCGCCATCCTGCATGTTCTGTATGCCGAGAAGGACAAGACCCTCTACGGTGTTGCCAACCTACTTTCCGATCCGAAACGCTCAATTGAAGCCACGCTTGCTGCGATGATGCCGACGAAGCATCTGGGCAAGGATGGTCCGCATCCGGTGGCTGCATCCGCCGCCCGTGAACTGCTGAACAAATCTCCCAACGATCGGTCTGGTGTGCTCTCCACCGCGATGTCATTTCTTGGCCTGTATCGCGATCCGGTCGTCGCGAAAGTTACCTCGCGTTGTGCCTGGCGAATTGCGGATATTGTCAAAGGGCGGCGTCCCACCACGCTTTATCTCAGCGTGCCACCTTCGGATATCAGTCGCACAAAACCGTTGATCCGTCTGATGCTGAACCAGATCGGGCGCAGGCTGACCGAGGATCTGAACGCGCATAAACATAATCATCGCCTGCTGATGATGCTCGATGAATTTCCCGC
>Ga0157365_10001120_pt1 | contig 11224 bp, 12 predicted proteins | sample AttsexASBM3_FD_111478 | JGI IMG/M metagenome (GOLD analysis project Ga0157365, IMG submission 111478) | Fungus gardens microbial communities from leaf cutter ant in Ribeirão Preto, State of São Paulo, Brazil - Atta sexdens ASBM3 | ecosystem: Host-associated > Fungi > Mycelium > Unclassified ... | reverse complement strand
GGTTTCCCGCACGCCGAACTCTGGTTCCAGTGCTTTAATTTTGGTTCACTGGTGGCGTTGAAATGATCGACTTTGGCCGTTTTTATCAGCAAATTGCGGTAGGCCCGCTGGCGAAGTGGCTGGAAGTATTACCGGCTCAAATCAGTGAATGGCAGCGGGAAAACCTGCACGGTCACTTCCGCGACTGGTACAAGTCGCTGGAGTATCTGCCGCTGCTCGCGCCCCAGAAGCTGGATCTGCTGCACAGCGTCACCGCCGACCGTGATGACATCAGCGATCGCCATCGTCAGGGCATTGAAAAATTACTGCGTAACCTGATGCCGTGGCGCAAAGGGCCTTACTCCCTCTATGGCACGCACATCAACACCGAGTGGCGATCTGACTGGAAGTGGGAGCGCGTATTGCCGCACATCTCCCCCCTGGCGGGCCGCACCGTGCTGGATGTGGGCTGTGGCAGCGGCTATCACATGTGGCGCATGATCGGTGCAGGTGCGCATCTGGTGGTCGGCATCGATCCGATGCAGCTCTTCCTGGTGCAGTTTGAAGCCGTCCGCAAGCTGCTCAATGACGATCGCCGGGCGCACATGCTGCCGCTGGGGATCGAGCAGTTACCGGCACTGCAGGCGTTTGATACCGTCTTCTCTATGGGCGTGCTCTATCATCGTCGCTCCCCGCTGGATCACCTGTTACAGCTCAAAAACCAGCTGGTCAGCGGCGGCGAGCTGGTGCTGGAAACGCTGGTGATTGAGGGCGATGTGAATCAGGTTCTGGTGCCCGGCGAGCGCTATGCCCAGATGCGCAACGTCTTCTTTATTCCGTCAGCCGAGGCCCTGAAGAGCTGGCTGGAAAAAAGCGGGTTTGTGGATGTGCGGATCGTTGATTTTGCCCGCACCACCACGGAAGAGCAGCGCCGGACCGACTGGATGACCAGCGAATCCCTGGCAGAGTTTCTCGACCCCGATGACGCCAGCAAAACGATTGAGGGTTACCCCGCGCCCCTGCGTGCCGTGCTGGTCGCCACCAAACCCTGAGGTCTCAGCGGCGGGACAAGGCCAGTTTCGCCGCAAATCCAATAAACACGCAGCCGGTCAGGCGATCCATCACCTTCAGCACCGCAGGTTTTTGCAGATGACCGGCGAAAAAGTGGCTGCCGCCAATCAGCACCGCATTCCAGACCAGCCCCAGCAGCATGTGAGCCAGCGCCATCAGGCTGCACCAGAGCGGCACTGACGCTCCGGCCGGAATGAACTGAGGCAGAAAGGTGACGTAAAAGACCCCCACTTTCGGATTCAGCAGGTTGCCCATCAATCCCCGACTGAAGCAGGCCAGATAGCCCTGCTGGCGAACCGCGGGTTGGCCTACGGCAGGCGACTGCTGACGCGGGGTGACCAGCAACCGAATGCCCAGATAGCAGAGCCAGGCCGCGCCGAGCCATTTCAGCAGGTTATAGGCAATCTCAGACGCCATCAGCAGCGCCCCCAGCCCCAGCCCGACTGCGATCCCCCAGAGCAGACAACCCAGCGTCACACCCAGCGCTGTCGCCAAGGCGCGCTGCCAGCCCTGCGCAATTGCCGTTCGCAGCACCAGCGCGGTGTCAAACCCAGGCGTGAGCGTCAGAATGGTTATCGCAAACAGAAATGAAAAGAGCGTGGCGCTCATAATGACTCTCCATTGTTTCTTCCGGTTAGGGGTGTTCAGGCAGCTTAACAGCCCTGACAGCGTAATGTGCGGGATCACCTGCCACCCCGGGCGGATTGTGCCAGGCTGGATCGGGTCGGGCTATTCATATTAAGGAGACGTGATTATGAGTAAATTTATTTTTTCATCACCCCGTAAATATGTGCAGGGCGCAGGTGTACTGGACGAGCTGGGAACGTTGCTGACTGAACTGGGCGATCAGGCTTTTCTGGTGGCAGATGAGGTTGTCTGGAAGCTGATTGGCGAACGGACGCAACAGACGTTGCAGTCCGCGGGAGTGAAATTCAGCTGGCAGCAATTTAACGGCGAGGCCTCCAGCAATGAGATCACCCGTCTCAGTGCGCTGGCGAAGCGCCAAGGTTGTAACGTGATTGTCGGGCTGGGTGGCGGCAAAACGCTGGACACGGTTAAGGCGGTAGCGGACGAACTTCAGCAGCCGGTAGCCATCGTGCCGACCATTGCCTCTACCGATGCCCCCTGCAGCGCCCTGTCGGTCATCTACTCTGACAGTGGTGTCTTTGAGAGCTATCGCTTCTACAGCAAAAACCCTGATTTGGTGCTGGTGGATACGGCTGTCTGCGCCAGTGCGCCTGCGCGACTCTTTGCCTCTGGCATTGCCGATGGGCTGGCCACCTGGGTTGAAGCGCAGGCCGTGGCGCGTTCCCATGCGAAATCCATGGTCAACGGCGATCCGACCCTTGCCGGACTGGCGATTGCCCGTGCCTGCGAAGAAACACTGCTCAAGTGGGGTTACAGCGCCTATATCGCCGTGAGCGAAAAACGGGTCACGCCCGCCGTAGAAGCGGTGGTTGAGGCGAATACGCTGCTCTCAGGCCTGGGCTTTGAAAACGGCGGGCTGGCAGCCGCTCACGCCATTCACAATGGTTTTACCGCCATTGATGGTGACATTCATCATCTGACCCACGGCGAAAAAGTTGCCTATGGCACACTGACGCAGATGGTGCTGGAGCAGCGTCCGGACGAGGAAATTGCGCGCTACATCCGTTTCTATCGCTCTATCAACATGCCGACCACGCTTCGGGAGATGCATCTTGAAAATGAGAGCTGGGAGAATCTGGTGAAAGTGGGCGCTCTGGCCAACAGTGAGGGGGATACGCTGAAAAACCTGAATCCTCATCTGTCACCGGAAGATATTGCCAACGCCCTGCTGGCGCTGGATGCCTTTAGTCAGACAGTGAAATAAGCCGTCAACGGGCGATGATCCGATCGCCCGTTACTCCTCCGCCGCAGGCTGATCCCAGTACTCATATTTATAGGCAGAACTGAGGTGGCGTTCGATGGTGCCGCGCGTGAAGATTTCGGTCTCATGCAGGTAGCTCAGCGTGCAGTTACCGACCTCATCCCATGACTGGCACTCGTCCACCGAGCGGATCGTGCTCAGCGGCGTGCTGGCCGTGCCGTTCAGACGCACTTCACGCCACTGCGGATCGTAGGTGTAGTTGTCCGTGCTGCGGGCGGAAGTGGTGCGTGTTACCAGTCCCTTTGGATTCCAGTGATAGTGAAACTCGCCGTTGGTCGTCGGGTCGCTGCCGCGCGCCACGCTCTTCTCCAGGCGCAGCTGGCGATCATAGCGATAGGTCGTGTCGGTAAAACCGCTTTTTCCCATGCTGATAAATTTGTCAGAGGCGCTGGTGATATTGCCATGCTCCCCTTTCTGCCAGTTGATCGTCCCCTGTCGGTTGTCGACCACGACTTCCTTGCCCTCTTTCAGCACTTTCACCATCCAGGCATATTCCGCCACCCAGCCGCCCTGCACTCTCGCAATGTGCTGCTCCATACTGAGGATAACGTTGCGCTCATTTTTGTCATAGCTGACGTCAGCCACGGTCAGATCGCCGCAGGCGTCAAACTGGCCCAGCACCCGCTTTTGAGAATTCACATCCTTACCAAATTCCCCCGCAATCACCTGCTTCACTGCGCCTTTGGCATTGCCGCCGAGCAGAATCAGGTTATTGCTGTTGGTGATGGTTGTGCTCTGCGGCCGGCATGCGCTGGCCGCCACGCTGCCACTGCACAGCGCAGTCAGCAACAGGATGAGAGCGGCACTCTGATTGCGATTCATAGGGTCAGTTCCGGGCAACGTTGCTGTAAGTGTAAACCCTGCCGTGAAAAACAGTGGCAACCGGTGACGAATTGAAGCTGCCGCCCGGAGTTATGCCTCAAGCGGTGCGGTGATCTAAGCGTAACGGATAGCGCGGCGGTTTGCGTGGCTCTCTGCGGTAAAAGTCCCGGATGGCAGTGAATAATTTATCTGAACGACGGCTGCGCATTGTGCGGGTGGTCTACCCGGCCGATCGGCTTTAAGGGATATGAAAACACGCTGATGCGGCGGCACGTATTTTCCTCGTCCGGATTCAGCAGGGAAAGCGAGGGAGCCATTCCGTATCAAGCTGGATAGCAAGTATTGGGCTGAAATCCGTCAGACAGTTATTTTCAGGCTGTCGCTAGAATGGCCTCTGGCAGGGCTCAACACTTTTGCGTTGCTTAATGGAATTATTTATATTTACTCCAGCTTTTTATCCATACCGGTACTGCCGTCTGTCTGTATTACTCATCATGTCGGGTTTATAACGAACGGAGAAAGGAATCATGGCGCGTAATATTGCCCCCGGATATTGTGTTGTGAATACTTCTCGTGCCGGGGGGGTTGCCTGTGCTGCAGTGGGTTCGCTAGTCGGCGGGACCGCTGCAAGTGCAGTAAACGATTATTTTATGGATATGTGGTTACAATAATATGGAAAATAGGCTTTTTTATCTCGCTATGGGCTGTGCCCTTGTGCCTTTCTTTATTACCATTATACAGTTCGTGATCTTTTCCATTAACAAAGAGAAATATGAATCTTTGTTATCTTTTTACCATGATGCCAGGTTTGAATTACCACCCCTTTACAGGTTTTATGGGTCTATGGGTTTTTTGGGGTCGTTTGGCATGTCCTATTTCTTCTCAAGACTCAGAAAAGGAAAAAAGGTCATTTTTCAGCCCAGACAACACGTCGCTATTACCGAGCATCTGAAAGGCATGAACTACAACCTCACTGGATGGATTGATAATTACTATTACCTTTCACTCTTATCGCTGTTTTTGTATGCCGTTTTTTTAATAATTTCTTTAGTGAAAGCTATCATCACACAATTTTGAAACCCGCCTTTATCAGACGCAAAGAGAGCCAGAAATTCGTACGCGTAATACATAGTCCTGGCCTTACTTGTACAGCTATTCAGTCAGAGACAGGTAGTGCGTTTTAAAGAAACCTCAGGCTTTTACAAAACCTGAGCCGACGCTGATTTGATCCTAAACCTTAATTTCAGACAAAAAGAACCCCAGCAAGCATACTGGGGTTTGGTACTTGCAAACACCACGTCAATGATCGGCGTGCTGCGCGGCAAAATCTGTTGTAGCTCAGGCGACCCGGACGCTGCTCATCTGCATCACGCTTTTCATCGCCTCAACCACATCGCCGTCGACGCAGTAGCGGCTGAACTCGTCGGTTTCGGCTTCTGAACACATAGAAACACCCGCTTTGCGGTAGCGCATCGGCGAGGCCATCAGGCGACTGGCCGAGCTGTGAACTTCGCGAATGCCCATATCGAGAAACTTTTGCAGGTTGCTGAGACGAACCCCGGCACCCGCCATAATAGTAGGACCCGTGCTGGTCTCATTAAGTTCCCGGAGTAATGCAATTCCGTTTTCGGCGTTTTGCTGCTGCCCCGAGGTCAGAATCCGTGCCACCCCCAGATCGGTTAATGTTTCCAGGGCGCGCTTAGGGCTGTGACAGAGATCGAAGGCCCGATGAAAGGTGACGCTCAGGCCATCACACAGCGCCATAATCTGACGCATCTGCCCCTGATGGATGTGGGCATCTTCATCCAGCATACCAATCACCAGCCCCGGGAAACCGAGTTCACGGATTAGCGCCACGTCCGATTTCATCGCTTCAAATTCCCGTGCGGTGTAACAAAAATCGCCCCCGCGTGGCCGGACAATAGGATGAACCGGAATCGAAACCGCCTGACGGGCCGCCTTCAGCATCCCCGCAGACGGGGTCAGACCGCCTTCGCGCGGGGCGGCACAGAGTTCAACCCGATCGGCACCCGCCTGTTGTGCGGTCACGGCGCAGTCCACGCCATAGCAGCAAATTTCCAGTGTGGTCATTCTCTTCTCCTTTACATGACTCTGGTTCAAGGCAGATTCATCAGTTAGTCTGGCTGCTGGAATGAGTTTACCGGGAAAGTTAACTATGGCATTCAATTTCGACCAACGGATAGACCGCCGTCACAGCGATAGTCTCAAATGGAACAAATATGCGGACCAGGACATTCTGCCGTTGTGGGTCGCGGATACCGATTTCCGATCGCCGGATTGCATCATCAACGCGATAAAAGCCCGTGCCGAACATGGGATTTTTGGTTACGGCGACACGCCCGTTGAGTTTATCGACAGCGCGATCGCCTGGCTTGCCTCACGCTATCAGTGGCACGTAAATCCGGAGTGGATTGTGGTATTGCCCGGCGTGGTGAGCGGGCTGAACCTGGCTGTCCGTGCCTTTACGGCCTCAGACGAACGCACGATAGCGCCGACCCCGATTTATCCCCCGTTTCGCGGGGCGTCAAAGCTGGCGGAGCGCACTCAGCTGAATCTGCCGCTGACCCTGAACGCGGGACGCTGGCTGCTGGATCTGACGGCAGCCGAGGGTGAGATGACGGGCAGCGAGCGGCTGTTAATGCTCTGCAATCCGCAGAATCCGGGCGGCACCGTCTATCGCCGGGATGAACTGCTGGCGCAGCTCGGCTTTGCGCAGAAGCACGATTTGGTTGTCTGCTCTGACGAGATCCACAGCGATCTGCTGCTGGAGCCGGGTGTTCAGCACATCCCGTTTGCCAGCCTGAGTGAAGACGCCGCACAACGCAGCGTAACCCTGATGTCGCCGTCCAAAACCTTTAATATTGCCGGGCTTGGCGCATCCATCGCCATTATTCCGAACCCCGAACTGCGCGCGCGCTTTACGCGGATGCGGCGCGGCATTGTGCCTGACGTCGATATTCTGGCGATTACGGCAGCGGCGGCGGCGTGGCGCGAGGGTGAATCCTGGCTGGACGCGCAGAACCTCTACCTGCGCAGCAACCGCGACTGGCTGGTGTCGCAGGTCAATAAAATGACCGGTCTGTCACTCGCCGCGCCGGAAGCAACCTACCTGGCCTGGATCGACGCCAGCGAACTGGGCGTCGCCAGCCCGGCGCTCTACTTCGAAAAACACGGTCTGGGCTTAACCGCAGGCCGGGAGTTTGGCAATGACCAGTTTGTCCGGCTCAATTTCGGCTGCACGCGCGCGCTGCTTGACGAGGCGGTCGCCCGCCTGAAACGCGCGGTCGCCGCCCGGATTTAGTTCTGCTCGCTGGCGACAATCTCTTCCAGTCGCCACGGATGAAACTTGATTGTCGTCTGTCCATCCGTTACCGCCAGCGTCGGATTGGGCAGACGCTCATTCTCTCCCTTCGGCGCGCTGGTTTTAAACGAAATGCCCGGCTGCGTCAGTGCCGCGTCAGAGAGCAAGGCCATTGCGCGCATGCCCAGCGACTCCGGATCGCCGCGTAACACGATCTCAACGTGTTCCCAGCCTTCATGGCGATAGCGCTTTTCACCCGGCCACGGCAGTTCCACCACATCAATCTGACACCCTACCACGATTAAGGGTTGATCGAGCTTAAACAGACAAATCGGTCGCCCGTTGATGACGGCGGAGGAAAATTCTGTGCCCAACTGCTGCAGACCCTTCTGCCAGCGTGCCGCCGTGGTGTCCTGATGACAGCGCACCGCAATATGGTCGATTTCGTGATCGCAAAGAGACAAACCCAGGCGCTGCGCAAAGTTTTGCAACGATTCTTCAAAACGCTCTAAATCTGACTTTAAATCATCCAATTCTGACGGAAAAGTATGCTTCACAACCCTTATTCCTCTCTCTTTATTTAACTTTTGTAACCAGTCTGCTTTATTGTGCGCCGGGAGTTAAGCGTAATAAATGATAAGATTCATCTTATTTGACCGGAAATTTAACGCAAAACCGCATAATAACATCTTTCATTTCGGATTTATCTCCTGTTTAGGACCATGAGTTCCTTGATGAAGTTATATTAAATATATGATTAAATTAGACTTCTTTATTACAATAAGATAACTCTCATTTAAACCTCAATCAATTGCAGCTCTCCCTGCCTTCCTATAAATTTGACCTAACACAACCAAAAGGAATGGCTCTATGTCTATGCTCATCGTTGTCGCTGTCCTGATCGCACTGATGGGATTTGCAATTTCCCGCCACTGGAAGGTGCGTGAAGATAAAAGCGTTAAGAACCCCCGCCGTCATCTGAGACGTCGTTAATGCCTCCGGGAAACATCTTCTCTGGCTCTGTTTCCCCGCTTCATCCAGCTACTGACGCCCACTGACATTTCACGTATACTTTCACCCTCATTTTTTTCCGTTTTGTCTGCCTCATCCGTTTCTGCCCGTCCGTGACGCGATGCTGTCAGGCAAGATGATGACAGTCCGGCTTAGCAGGCTCGGGCGTTGTTCAGCTTATGAAGGTAACTCGGTGAATATTCAGGCACTTCTTTCCGCAAAAGTCAGTCAGGCAATGGTTTTAGCCGGCGCACCCGCCGATTGCGAACCGCAGGTTCGTCAGTCCGCCAGGGTCCAGTTTGGAGACTATCAGGCCAACGGTATTATGGCCGTGGCGAAAAAGCTGGGACAGGCTCCGCGACAATTAGCGGAAGCGGTGATCCAGCATCTCGACCTGACCGGCATCGCCAGCAAAGTCGAAATCGCCGGACCGGGCTTCATCAATATTTTCCTTGATCACGCCTGGCTGGCGAAGCATGCCCGTGAAGCCCTGAGTCTGCCGCGTCTGGGCGTGCAGCTGGCTGAGCCTCAGACGATCGTGGTCGACTACTCTGCGCCTAACGTCGCCAAAGAGATGCACGTGGGCCACGTCCGTTCCACCATCATTGGTGATGCCGCCGTTCGTACGCTGGAGTTTCTCGGCCATCGGGTGATCCGTGCGAACCACGTCGGCGACTGGGGCACTCAGTTCGGCATGCTGATCGCGTTCCTGGAAAAGCAGCAGAACGAGAATCACGCAGAGATGGCGCTGGCCGATCTCGAAGCCTTCTACCGTGAAGCCAAGCGCACCTATGACGAAGATCCTGAGTTTGCCGAGCGCGCACGCAGCTACGTGGTGAAATTACAGGGTGGCGATCCTTACTGCCGTGAGATGTGGAAGAAGCTGGTCGACATCACGATGAGTCAGAACCAGAAGATTTATGACCGCATGAACGTCACCCTGACCCGCGACGATGTGATGGGTGAGAGTCTTTACAACGATATGCTGCCTGGCATCGTGGCTGACCTGAAGCAGAAAGGGTTAGCCGTGGAGAGTGAAGGCGCTACGGTAGTGTTTCTGGATGAGTTCCAGAACAAAGAAGGTGAGCCGATGGGCGTCATCATCCAGAAGAAGGATGGTGGCTACCTCTACACCACGACCGATATCGCCTGTGCGAAATATCGTTATGAGACCCTGAAAGCTGACCGTGTTCTTTACTACATTGACTCCCGTCAGCATCAGCACCTGGTGCAGGCCTGGACTATCGTGCGTAAAGCCGGTTATGTTCCGGAGTCGGTGCCGCTCGAACACCATGCCTTTGGCATGATGCTGGGCAAAGATGGCCGTCCGTTCAAAACCCGCAGCGGTGGCACCATCAAGCTTTCCGACCTTCTGGATGAAGCTTATCAGCGTGCTTACACGCTGGTGCGCGAGAAGAACCCGGAGATGAGCGAAGCGGAAGTCAAAACGCTGGCGGAAGTGGTCGGGATCAGCGCGGTGAAATATGCTGACCTTTCCAAGAGCCGCACCACCGACTACATCTTCGACTGGGACAACATGCTGGCCTTCGAAGGTAACACGGCGCCCTACATGCAGTATGCCTACACCCGCGTACTCTCGGTGTTCCGCAAGGCGGGTATTGATGCCGGTTCGCTGGATGCAGAGATTGTCATCAGCGAAGAGCGCGAAGCCCAGCTGGCGACCCGCCTGCTGCAGTTCGAAGAGATCATCACTCAGGTTGCCCGTGACGGCACTCCCCATGTGATGTGTGCCTATCTCTACGATCTGGCCGGTCTTTTCTCCGGCTTCTACGAGCACTGCCCGATCCTGACGGCAGAATCAGAGTCAACCCGCCTGAGCCGGCTGCAGCTGGCTGCGCTGACCGCGAAGACGCTGAAGCAGGGTCTGGATACGCTGGGCATCGACACCGTCGAGCGCATGTAATCGTCGCGACGGAGAGGGCCTTCCCTCTCCGTCGCTGACCGCTCCTGTCTTATTCCCCCTTCTCTGAGTGGCAGAACGACCTCATGTCTGTAGCAGCGCATCTCATCAGCCGTCACCTTCCTGCGGTAAAGCAGTTGCAATGCTTTCTGGCTGTCGCGCATGAGCTTAACTTTCGCCGGGCCGCTGAACGCCTCAGAATGACGCAGCCTCCCCTGACCCGCCAGATTCAGAGTCTGGAAGATCTGCTGGGACAGCCCCTCTTCAGCCGGACGCCCCATGAGGTGACGCTCACCGAAGCCGGGCAGGCCCTGGTTGCTAAAGCGGAAGCGATCCTCATCGCCCTCGAAGCCTTAACCCAGGATGCGGGCCCTGTTGCCTCGCGCCTGCGTATCGGCGTAACCCGAACGCTGAACTTTGAAGCTATCACGCCGCTTAACCAGCAGCTCGTTGCACTTCATGCCAGTGACGAGATGGAGATGCCCAGCCTGACCTCCGCGCAGCTGCTGCAGAACCTGGCCCGTAACACGCTCGATTTAATCCTCACCGGAGAAAAAGGCGCGGAGGCTGATGAGGCCGTCCATTACGCCTGGGTTTACCGCGAGCCGCTGCTGGTCGTCCTGCCCGCCTCTCATCCTGCCGCACGGGCGGAACAGGTTTCGCCTGAGGCCGTGGCTGACCTGCCCCTGTTCTGGTTCGCGCGCAGTGCCAATCCGCTGTTCTACGACAAATGTGAGCGCTACTTTGCTACGCTCAGCGTAGCGCTGAAACGGCAGCGGGAGCCGGAAGATTCACTGCTGATGCTGTCGCATATCGCCAGAGGCAAGGGTTTCGCCCTGATGCCCCGGTCAAAATGTACCTTCAATCAGGCCGGACTCTGCTACCGGCCGCTGAGCGAACGCGCGGCCCGGCACCTGGCAATTGATGTGTATGCCGCTATCCGTGCCGATGAAAAAAACGAGGCGGTTCTCGCAGCGCTGGAAAAATTATCCCCTCAAAAGTAAGCCATCCCTTAAAAACAGCCGCACTTCATCGGCGAAAATATATTTACGCTGCTCTCAAAACGAAACGTTAATTACCCATTCCAGCCCTTTTCCATTGTGCAATTAATCGCCTTCCCCACCGCTCCGGTTAATTATTCACCTGCCTGATACCTTTCTGGTATTGCCAGAACAGCAATTCATGGCTG
>Ga0157365_10001119_pt1 | contig 11224 bp, 8 predicted proteins | sample AttsexASBM3_FD_111478 | JGI IMG/M metagenome (GOLD analysis project Ga0157365, IMG submission 111478) | Fungus gardens microbial communities from leaf cutter ant in Ribeirão Preto, State of São Paulo, Brazil - Atta sexdens ASBM3 | ecosystem: Host-associated > Fungi > Mycelium > Unclassified ... | reverse complement strand
TCAATAGCGGTTCGGGGAAATGATCCATCCGCCGCTTTACGCATATCAGTAGAGTCTGGTGGATGTCACGGATATCAATACAAGATGGAGCTTGCACAAGAGACGCAACCAGATGATTAGTGCGTTCATATTAATTTCTCTTTCTTTAATTCCTATTCGACAGGATGATTGATGACCTCCCCATAGTCACTTTTCTCATCCAGCTGTCAAACCCTCCAATCTCATTATCGACGCCGTTTCACTATCACTTCTCAACGGATCAACGATAGATTACGCGACAGAATTGATTGGAAGTAGCTTCCGGATAGTGGACAATCCACAGGCGAAGGGAACTGGGTGCGGCTGTGGAGTTAGTTGGGAGCTCAAGGAATAGGCTATGGTACTTGTAAGTGTATATTTAGCCCATCTGGATTTTAAGCTTGTATGGCATTTTTGTGAGTATTCCTTGAGCCACATCGATCAAGAAATGTAAGTATACTTCCTTGTTCTTCAAACGATACTCTCGTTCTGGACGCCATACATACAGTGAGCTATTCGTGGATCCCGATACGAATCGTCACTGCAGGGTCCTGTTGATTGATCTGTGAACCAAGTACCCACTTGACCCACTTCACAAAGAATCTTGCACGTTTCGTGTTCTTCGACATCCCATCTGACTTCAGGTTCTCCCGTTGATCGATGGTGCAAATGCAGACCGCTCCAAGGTGATATGTTTGATGTCAAATTCCTCATGCTTTTAGGGTTCGATGTGGATCAGTAACACTACTGGAAAGAGACTTCCAGAATAGAGGAGATTATTTCTCGGGCAGGTATCTCCGTCAAAGAGAACAATGCCAGAATTAGTTTTTCAGAGAGCGCTCCTCACGACTACGATCATGATATCACGAGCAATTTTTCCAAAGGCAGTGCAATTTGACAGTCTTTAAAATAGTTTGTACACTTGTCGGTGGATAGAGAACACTGGACTTTCATCCTACAGCTGTCACAGGAAGCCGAGACACTCGACACCTAGTCCTTCAATCTTCGCGAGGGTATCAGCAAACGAGCAGACACAAGTGAAGACCTGGACGCTGAGCACAGTGAAAAAAAATGGGAGACACGTAGAATAGTTGATGCCTTATAGACAGGCATGGTGGTGAGATGTGACTGGTGTGAAAAGGACAAGGATGAGATGCACTAGTGAGAGACAATAATACAGGGAAATAGACAAGCAAATTCATGGGAACGGTACCAATAGAAATGGCTCAACCTAGTAGAGTTCTTTACATCGGATAATGCATGGCGATGGCGAGGGATTGTAAAACAAGTCTTCCAGGTCCAAAGGGTGATATCAAAGCAAAGATGAAGTCCAAAAGAAGTCAACATCAGTCACGAAGACAAAATAATAAACGATAAGAGACCTGAACAAACCAGTCAGGTATCCGCCTCCACTAGATTCTGTTTGTTCAACAGACAACACAGCATTTCAATCCTTTCCCGGTCTCATCAGATGCAGCCTTGCCTGAGCTGCGTCGACGGTGATGTCTTGCTTCTGCAGCCTGAGGGTGACTCGGGGCCCCTTCTCGCACCAGCATGCTGGCTCTTGTCGCAGCCTCGAATACGTCGTCAACACCTTCTATCTTGAGTGCTGAGCATTCTTTATAGGCACGGGCCCCGATCGCCTGAGCGACACGCTCGCCCCTTTCACGCGTTACCCAGGGACAGGGATTGCCCGGTGTATCTGAATACTGGTTGCTGGGCCGCAGATCTGCTTTGCAGCCGACAAGGATGACCGGGATATGCGGACCGCAAAGCTCACGAACTTCTTCAATCCACTACATGTAGACAAGTCAGGAATGATCAAGGTCGAGATGATGGTGCATGTCAAACCTTAGTCGTAACATTTTCCAGCGAGTCAGGGGTATCAAGTGCAAAAGCAATGAGGATGACATGGGACTGGGCGTAGGACATGGGCCGCAGTCGCTAAATTACGTTTGTGAGCTTATCATAGGTAGGTTGAAATGTTGAAGCAAACGCACTTCATACTCCTCCTGACCACTAGATGTGAGCCGAACAAAGAAAAAGACTAGGTAAGCTGGTTCCACGGGAGAAAGAGACAACACACGCAGTATCCCATAGTGCGAGCTGGACGGGCTTTTCGTCAAGTTTGATCTCTGCTACATAATTGTCGAACACGGCTGATGATGGTTGGAGGACAGCTGAATGGAATGGATGGCAGTGCTTACTTGGTTCCTGGCAAAAAAAGAAATGAGAACGGGTACTGAGCTGGAAAACTGGACTGACATATTCCTTTGGAAACCTTCCCAACGCGAATGAACAGAGAAGCGAAGTCTTTCCACAGGCACCTGTGTGCGGAGATGAGAAAGAAAGGGAGGACTGAGGGTGGGTACATGCCGTCGCCAACGATGACGAGTTTGCGTCGAATCTGTGGGCTTGAGTGAGGAGGAGAATGGAGAGGATGGCGAAGAAACAAACTGGGTTCTGGAAGGACATGGAGGAGGAGGAAGAGAGAGTAAGATTGAAAGGAGAGGAATGGGAGAGGAAGGGAGTTTGGTTTGTCTGTGTTTTGACAAGTAGACTAGTCACTACTAAGACCGCTTCCTCTTCAGATTCTTCTTCTCAACAAGCCCATGTTCTCCACTGTCCCACTCCAGCCCAAGGTCTTCTCCCAGCTCCTGAGCCTCTTGAGGTGCAAGCACATCCGTTGCTAGCTGCCAAAACCTGCAACAGATTAACCTCGTGAGCTTTGACTGCGCGCTTTCTGCTACCAGACTGGCAGTCCTACTCTGTAAACACTTTTCGTCGCCGTACCCATTCTCCTCGCCACCGAGTCCACTCTTGGTCCACCTGTGTCAGCTCCTCACTCGAAATGGGTGGGGCTCCTTGACGCAGGGGCTCGAGGCGTTCTCTCGCTTGTTTGATCTGTATCAACGTGGGTGAGAGGGTCGTGTGTATCACACGTCTGCAAATACCAGGACGTTTGTCTCAGCAAGCCGATCATCAACCTCGGCATCAGTAGGGCTCGACTTCACTTTGGCCAGTTCTATACGGCACAATGTCAGTCTTGAGTGCAGCAAGATAGCAGCTATACGGCTTGCCAGCCGATGCGTTTCTGAGCTCGATCGCCAAGGCCTGACTCTCATCTTGTACACTCTTTAGCTCAGCATCCAGCACGGCTATCTCCTCTGCAGGAAGACAGCCCATCTTGAACTGATTGATCACGAAGAATGTCGTCTTCCCTACAAAATCATGTCAAGCGCGGCAAAGCATACATGCACCCTGCTGAGGGCACCATAAGTCTTCTGGGTCAGCTCGCCTTTTTCAGCGAGAGCCAGGAGGATTTTCTGAGTGGTCGCCTTTGGCACGGCACCCTTGAGGTTGGCAGCTACATCGACCGCTCCAAATGGGCGGTTCATCTAGATATGGGCATTAGCAGGCTCCAGAGCATGAGCTGTGATTTACAAGTTTCATGTATTCCAAAACCTTGTCCTCAGCCTCCTGGCCTTTGAGGATTTTTGTGTCCGACTTGGCCTTGGAAGTCATGATCCAAGACGCGTCGAGGCAATGTCGCGTAAGGATATCGCTGGTCCGGCGTTTGCCGCAGCGGATCAAACATGGTCCGAACGGACCTTGGCTCTTTGCATGCTCTCGTGCAGCCTGCCCCCTTCGAATGAGTTCAAATGTCTCCAGCTTGCAGACGGATAAACAAAGCATCACTTACATTGTTCGCTCGGGGCTTGCTGGTGGCATTGCCGGCTGTGTCGTATGTCGTCGTCTCTCTTAGCATCACTCAGATTATCATCTCGGTTTCAGGCAAAATCGGTCGTTGCACCACTTGACAGAGTGAAAATACTCTTCCAGGCATCAAATCCAGACTTTCAGAAGTATGCTGGTTCGTGAAACCTGCTCGGATCTTGTAGCCAGTTTTTTCAACTGCCTGCCCAGGAACATTCGTCGGTACATTCCGCGCAGGTCACGACATATATCGACAATCAGGCCTTCGAGGACTTTTTCAAGGCCATTCTGCCACACTCATTCGTATCTTTCCATATGCAGCGATTAAATTCATGACGTACGACCAAGTCCATCATGTACAGTGTTTTCCTTCTCCAGTCACAATATGTTCTCAACAATTTGGAGCAGATTCTGATGCCGACGAGGGCCAACGAGACGAATGTGCGCAGGTTCCTTGCTGGGTCTATCTCTGGTACGTACCTCTCTCTCTCCCTCTATAGTGGGAAACTGCTTCTAACGCTCTTGCACGCAGGGATCATGTCCGTTTTCTTCACATACCCTCTAGAAATCATCCGCGTGCGAATGGCATTCCACACAAGAGCAGCTCACTACGCCCAACACGCGCCTCGCCCATCTTTCACTCGTGCTTTTCTGCAGATATATCATGAACGACCTATTAACCCGACTCGTGCAACCGAAACAGTGGATATGGCCCACTACTTCAACAGAAATCCTCTCCTCAAGTTTTACCGCGGTTTTACTGTAACCATCGCTGGAATGATTCCGTACGCTGGCGTGTCTTTCCTTTGTTGGGGTTACCTTAGATCGCGATTCTTGCCTCCTTCGAGGACGGATCACGAGCCGTCTACACCACTGGCGGATTTGGCATTCGGCGCCTTGTCGGGAGCCGTGGCACAGACAGCTTCATATCCATTCGAAGTAGTGCGACGTCGGATGCAGGTGGGTGGTATCACGAGGCCTGATAGATGGTTACGTTGGGGTGAGACGGTCAGAGCTATCTGGCAAGCACGAGGATGGCGAGGTTTCTACGTCGGACTGAGCATTGGCTATATCAAGGTTATTCCTATGACTGCAGTTAGCTTTACGGTGTGGCAAGGAGGAAAGCGGCTCCTCGATGTATGATACTCATTCCCCGAGGCCGTTTATTGATGTACGATACATCTCATGATGGATAGGCGAGCTCGCCATCAGCCTCGGACATGATGCAGACCGAGTCGGATGTAGGCATCATACAGGGACGAGTTTATCTACAGTAGATGCTGAGAGACGATAGGTGTAAATCAAACGGTGCACACTTTCATCTAATAATATTCTACTACAAAGAGTGCTCATTTCCTCCCATTGTGGACCATGAACATGATTGCTGAATGGTCATCTGGGAAAATCATCCAGAGTAAGCAGTCTCTCTGCATCGGATTTGTCAGGTTGGCTATACTTGGGTCATCTACTGTTGGTTGTCATTGGTTCTTGTTGCCACATTTCTTCCTCCTTGACTTCTTCCTGGGTTTTCTGTTCTTCCATCTCCAGGATTTCTCCCACCTCTTGGTAGGTGTGGTGGTTGCTCTTTACCAATAGTGAAGAAAGGAGTTCCAGTAGCTTGTTATGATAAAATTCCAAAGGCATTTCCATTGGGGTTGGAGTAACTCAAGGTAAAAGGTTTATTGTTGTCGTCCAAAAAAATCAATGTTTTTTGATGATTAAATTTTCTGATTTGACTTACCTTCCTCTTCTTCCTCAGAAGTTGAAGCAGTGTGGTAAAGTGGACCAACACAGTCTCTCATCAGCAGATCAGTCCAATACATTCTGCTCCCCAAGCATTCCTTGACTCCAAGCATACCTCTGTAATTTTTCCTACACCCTGATTTTTGAGATAGCATATGTACTTGGATCAAAGTCGATGGTGAATCTAAGAAGCTGTTTCCTTATCTTATCTTCTGGCTGCCCGATTCGAATTGTCAAACATCAATGTTCAAATAAATCCGTTAGCTTCGGTACGATTGGTGCTCTTGAACAGGGAGTCACTTTGTCTCGTGTCAGGATCATGGTTTAGGGATTTTCATTGTTCCGTAATCCGTCTGAGGTACTGAATTACATTTAGAAATGAGGTGGAATTCCTGTGTTCTGTTTTTTTTTCTTGTGATCCCATGTTTACTACTTGAGAAATGTGGATTGACCTACAAGCATGCAAGCTGGGTAAATAGCCTCGACGAGGGTGCAGCAACAGCCGATCATGATACGGTCTTTCTCTTCAACCATATGCTTTCATGATCTGGTATGTGTTTTTCTTTTCCGTGGCATGGGCGAAATAAGCATCTTTTCGTCATGCTCACAAATGCACACCTTCTTCTGGCACTTTTTTTCCAAACTGCTACTTGCGCTTAGGGTCATATGGTCCGTACTATCTGCACAGTTCGATCCAGACCCAGTACGAGGAGTGCTCTCGTGATCGAAGTCACATCATGCCTTTGTCTCAATCATGTCAGCCTCGTTTGACGGGAAGTATATTTGACTCCTGTGTTTAAGGGTCCTACTCCTCGGAATGAACACGTCAGAAGTTCGATTCTCATCTTCAGAAAAAAATAACAACCAATTTACCATAAAATGACGGTCGCATCATTGTTGTTGTCCCCAGGTTCTCCTTCTTCCTCAAGCAGCGCCTTCCTTCCCTTATCTGAATAACCGTACCACCTCTATCGATGGCTCTACTCCGATCGCCGAAACTTGTAGGAAGGAGAAATGTATCAAGAGATGGTGCATAGTCATAGAAACCAATGACTCACTGTTTGGCTGTGGTATAAATTTAAATGGTCACAAGCAATTTGTGGCATCAACTTCCTAATTTGGTATGGTGTGCATCCGGCTCCCCTCAGTTGCTGCTGCTACACAACATGGATTTGGGCTGGAAGAAAATCGCTCCGAGAACTGCCTTTTGTATAATTCACCAAGAATTTCCAGTCCCAATAGTTTGTCGATCGTGACGCCTGAAATATGTCAGTATTTACAACCTTTCAGGAGGAGACAATTCTACCACTACTCCTAAAGCCAGGTCTCACTGTACTTGGACACGAAATTTCCGAAGTATCAGATTGTTTGTCATGATTATGGATAGATTTTCTACGGATTTGACTAGTTATCCATGTATCATTAATGGTCAGTGCAAAGAAATTTGACAGTCTTAGAACCTGGCCATGTTCAGGGAAATTAAGGCAAAAATACACATTAAAGGAAGGAAGAAACGTTGGTTCCTTCCTGTCCTGTCCACACTGGAACTACAGAGTGGGAATATCCTTCTCTGAAATTGGAGTGGATCAACTACAGTAGTGCCAGTCATGCCAGATCTGATCCACGGCGAGGGATTGGGTACCAGCTGATATTTATATCCTGGCTTGCATTCGAGTAGCTAGACCTACAGAGGCGATCTAATTCCAATTTTATAGCCGCAGTCCAATAGAAGCCTAATATCGAGGACTACTCTGTGGTATCAATTGGATCCCAGAATTGTCGAGGTCACTAGAGCGTCATATCTAACGAATGGACTGTATGTGATTTGGTTGTGGTCACACTTGGTTGACATCAGATTTCCGCCTCTAGCTCAATAGAGTAAAACGATACGGCAAAAATTTGATTTGTGTACCCTCATAGCTATTGTGGTTCTCATCTAGGTGTCCGGATGATGTCATGTTAAACAGAGCGGCCTATTGCTGAAGTATTCAGATGACCTCATCTTGGTTACATCATTCAGAGCTCCATTAACATTGTGAATATCAGTGACCGATTGTAACGTAGATTACGTACCAAATGACGTTTTATGATTGATCATATCTCCCCAGGTCAGAAATGAAGGAGTGGTGAAATGGGCTCAAGAGTATTTCCGCTGATCATTCTAAACTGTTTTGTCTTCTGATGGTTGGGAGGAAACACCTTCTGTTACACGTTCCAAGTCTTACTAACAACTATAAGCTTGTAGAGTCAAACCAGAAGTGCACAATCTGTTGTAGCTTAACTACTGGATTTTCGAGCTAGAATATCGAGAATAGAAAGACGAATCACATCCATATGCCTTGAACATTTGATAAGAGGCTTAAATAGTACTGAGTATCTGTGGATCAGGGTAGGTTGGTGACCAGTGGTGGGAGGGTAAGAACCGGGTGCTGTGTGGTGCAGAGTGACGAGAGAGCCCGAATATATTGGGGGATAAGAGAATAGTTTGTCAAGAAGCGCGGAGATAAATCTGCCGGATCTGGATGGACCGTCACGAGAGTGATGTGTGACGAAGGCACATAATAGTCTGTGAGGTTATCTTAATCATTACTTATTCCTTGTCTTCCTCCAACTCTCACCCAGCCTGGACCACATATTATGCCCGTCCCTCTGCGGACGAACCATCTCCGTACAGAGGCCAAATACAACGTGACTACTGAGTGTAAGTAGTCAAAGCATCTAAGCAGATCCCAGCCTGAACCATGATACAGTTCCAAGCCTTGGCCTTCATTCTGCAGCATCTACTGGAAATGTGGGTCTCGTCGACTATGCTTTGTCTCGCGGACAGCCTGTAAACTCTGTCATCGACGGCATCCTCCCTCTCCATGCTGCCTGTGCCGGTGGCAATGTCCACGTCGTCAAGCTTCTCATTGATTATGGCGCAGATGTTAATGCACCAAGGTAAGCATTTGGTTCTATTACTCTTCTTGATCGCCCCATTTTCTCATTCTGCTTCTTCACGTCATATTTGCCCCACTCAACACCGACTAGACTTCCAAAGCGTATCTCCAACCGAGACTCTTCTGTACCCATCATAGGGACAACTGGTTCAACTCCTCTTCACTTTGCCGCTGCCAACGGCAACAGGGAAGCTATCATGCTTCTCCTTCTTCACGGTGCTCATGCAGATCGGCCGGACAAATATGGTGTCACACCAGAAGCACTTGCACGGCAACATGGTTGGATAGAATGCGCCGACGATCTCAAGCAATGGATTATCAACAAAGACAGAGATTTGAGAGAAAGAGAAGAGTTTGTTGCATCTGATGACAGAAGCCATGGAAGATTGCGCAATCGTATTGGCTCATTTGGTGACCAGGAGCCTACACGTCGTCGTCTACACGTCAAGCAATCTATTGATACAGCCCTCAATATCCTCAGGTCATCATCATCCAATTCCGCAGAAGCTTGTCACAGAGGCGTTCATTCCTCGACTTCATCTGGTTTGCCTACCAGACCATTCGGCGACTATTTTCCGACCCTCGGCAACGTGAACGACGCTCAAATTGCAGATTTATCTACCCGGCGACCTTCGTTACCCCATATCATGCAGTCCGACTCATTTCCACAACCACGAAAACCATTTGCAGACAACCAAAGACCCAGGTCTGCCGGCGAAGGCCCTGAAGAGACAATGTCCGTTCCGTCCATCAAGACTTCTCGCAGACTTCCTAGCAAGGTTTCTTTGCTCAATCTTTTCCGCAAAGGACAATCTGAAGACAACAATAGTAATACAAGTCTTCCTATCTCTGATGTTCCGTCACTTTCAACTTCACCAGCCCTGACTTCGGGATTCTCTTTTACCCAGCACCATCAGCGTCCTCATCATGACAGTGATGCTTCTATCAGATCGAGAAAAACCACAGATATTTTTCTCAACTCACCTATCCCGACGGCTACCGATCCGCATAACATTGAGCAGAGTTCAACAAATCGTGACCGCTCAAGGTCGAATGATATTGCTCAATGCAACCACATTGCCGACGATCCTGTTTTGACACGCACAAATAGCTATCACAGCCCCAGTTCAAGTCCGCTTGCTCGCATCAGCTTACTTCGAAGCCATCACGGTCATCACCGTACACGGTCGGGCTCCGGCAGCAGTCTAGGTCATGAAGCAAGTTTGCCCTCGCGACTGGGCATTGCATCGACAGCAATCTTGGATGATGATCCGACCAATCGCAAACCAGGAGGTGTGGGCGTCGATACAGACAACTTATCAAGGTCGTTATCTCGCTCCAGTGTCCTGAAAATCCATAGCCGAAATGGTTCAAATGGTCAAGGCCCCTTGATACCTTCAGCCCTCAGAACCTTGAGGTATGATTCAACGACATTTAACTTCGAAAGTGAGTTTACCACTAAGTCCTAGCTCGCCAAGATATGATGCAGCTTCGCACTCTCCGTCGCCACGAGGTACTCCTGCAAGATTGAAATCCAGCAACAGTTATGGTTCACTTGCACGGACAGACTCTTATTCAAGACGGCAAAGAAGCATGCGGCGTGGGAGTGCAGGATCGATATCCGGTTTCAAGAAGGGCGATGATGATGGCGGTGCGCCTATTGAAGAAGAGCAAGAAGACGAAGATGAATACGGGCAGCCGATTGAAACAACAGAGGCCTCGCTGTTGATTGGGGCAACGAAGGCCCCCTCTTCGAGTGGTTCACTTTCCCCCATCATTTCAGATGATCAAGCCATCGGGGAAGGCGAGGGTGCTTTAACGGCAGATTTTCCTTTCAGTATAAATCGTCCACCCCGCATACCTAGAGAGGGTGATATAAATGACGTTAATCCTTCGACGATACCCATGTCTACGGGAGTGTCAGCCAAGGTCCCTGACAACAGGTTCAGGGGAGATTCTTTGAACAGTGTTAAGATTACGGATGATCAAGACTACTTGAAAGGAAATCATACGGCAAGTAAAATGACAGACGTTGCGCCACTCAAGTCACCTGAGGTGCCACCGTCAGGTGCAGAGGTTGTCGATGCGGGTAATGAGATCCGACGCTCTCAATATTCTATCATTAATCCGACTATAGATGTTCTCGGTTCATCTTCCTCGTTGTTGTCTCCTCAATCCCAGCCTCCCCAACACCAACAAACCCCACCACTTGATCTTGATTCGCGAATGGCTCATACGTCTTCCTACACGTTGGTAAACCTCACTCCTTCTTCGACTCTCGTCTCGAAGGACTTGAGCGGCTGCAGAACACTTGGAATTGATATCTCTTCAATATCGACTCATGCACAGGCTGAGGCGCTTGTTGAGCATTTAAGTCAGCAAGTCATGGAATTTGTTAGTCTGGACGAACAGGAGCTTGAATTCGAGCCTGGACAAGATGGTCGCACGCCCTTGAGTGCAAGGCTAGCAGCATACGGCGAGAGCTTGGCTCTGGCGAGAAGGTTGAAAGAACTAGAAGTCGGAGGCGGAAGCGTAGTCAGCGGTGTTCCAGCTCGCAGTGCGCTTATGAATCAGGAGAGCGTCGGGGCTGATGCCAGCACAATGAATCCACATAATCTATCTGATAACTCAGAGCATTCGGGTTCATTGTATGGCACTCGGAGCGTGGGCAGATTGAAGGGTGTACCATCTCCCCGTCCGATTGGCATGAGTTTGAATGGTGCCGTTGGACATCAAAAGAAATCACCGAGACCATCCTCGGTTGAAGGGCGTAAGTTGGAAAATCGTATTGTCTGCCAGTGTGTCCT
>Ga0157365_10001118_pt1 | contig 11229 bp, 8 predicted proteins | sample AttsexASBM3_FD_111478 | JGI IMG/M metagenome (GOLD analysis project Ga0157365, IMG submission 111478) | Fungus gardens microbial communities from leaf cutter ant in Ribeirão Preto, State of São Paulo, Brazil - Atta sexdens ASBM3 | ecosystem: Host-associated > Fungi > Mycelium > Unclassified ... | reverse complement strand
GCTCAGGAAATGTGACGATGTTCCCCATAAAATGGGGCGTCCCGGTACTTCCTTGCGCCCTCTGGGCATGATCAGTCCATCTTCGATCAGCGCATCGAGTACGGTCTGGCTCAGCGACACGCCACGTATGCCCTCGATATCGGCACGCGTGCAGGGCTGATGATAGGCGATGATCGCCAATGTTTCCATGGCGGAACGGCTGAGACGGCGCGGTTTCTCGACAACGCGCGTCAGAGCGGGTGCAATTTCCGCACGTGTGCGGAACTGCCAGCCACGCGCCACCGCCACGAGTTCCACCGCGTGGTCTTCATAACGCGCGATGACACGCGCCAGAACCGGGCCGAGACGGGCCTCATCTGCACCCTGCGAGGCCAGAAACTGCTTGAGTGCATGTTCCGGAACTGGCTCGGCACTCGCGAAAATCAGACCTTCGACCAGCCTGGACAGGGCCTCGGTGCCATCTCCATCCAGATCGTGCATCATCGTCTGCTGCCCGGAATTCTCAGGCACACTCACAACTGGCCGCAATGTCTCGGGGGACTTCGGCCCAGGCGATATCGGGTCAGGCCCGTTCTGATCGGACATCAGTTTTCCGCTTCCTCCTGCCTGTCGTCCTGCGCTGTGTCCCGAAAGGCATCCTGAGGTGCCCTGAGCATGATTTCCGCAAAACTCGTTTCCTGCCTGAGCTCCACGGCGCCGGTCTTGGCCATTTCCAGACCGGCCACCAGGGCACTGGCCATCGCTGCCGCGCGTGCGCGTGGCGAGGTGGAAGACTGCGCCGGCAACAGGGCCGTCAGCTTCTGCCAGCCGGCAACCTCGCTGGCATTGAGCAGACGCTGCAATGCCGAGACCGCCTCTGTCACCGTCCAGTAGCGCGGGCGCGGCGGCGCGTAGATACGCTTGCGGCCACGGCGGCGTGTCATGGCCAGATAGGCCCCGATCAGCCCCATCATATCCACACGCAGACCGGAACGGTCGATCCTGGTCATGTCTTCGGCGTATCCGCGGGCAAAGACATCCTCACCCAGACGCGGACGCCGATCCAGCCAGACGGAAAGCGCCCGGATGGCTTCCAGCTCCTGCAGGCGCCCCTGAAGCAGTTCGGCGGCGTCTTCCGCCTCGGTGTCCGGCTCGTTTTCAGCGGGTAGCAGCAGACGCGATTTGAGCCAGGTCAGCCACGCTGCCATGACAAGCCAGTCCGCTGCCAGTTCGAGCCGTATCTGACGCGCTCCCTCGACGAAAGCGAGATATTGCTCGACCAGCTGCAGGATTGAGATCTGCGCCAGATCGACCTTCTGGGCACGCGCCAGATCCAGCAGCAGATCGAGCGGCCCCTCGAACCCGGTCAGGGAAAGATGAGGCGCGGTCTCCAGCTCCGCATCGGACAGAAAGACAGCGCCTCCCTCACCCATATCGGTCAGAATACAGCCGGGGTGCAGGCAATGGAACGCGCATGCAGGCGCACACAGAATGCACGCGCAGACTGCGCCGTATCGAAGCCGCCCACACGCAGGCGATAGAATACGTGACCATTGATCGTCTTCTGCTCGATCATGGGCGTACGATCGCTCAGCAGGTCGCTGGCCTGCTTCGACAGTTTGCTCCAGGTCGCCTTCGCATCGGCATCGCTGCCAAGAGCAGCGAGCTGGATCATATGACCGCCCGAAGCAGGTCTGGCCGAAGATGATGCCGCGGGCTTTTCCGGTGCAGCCGGAAGCGGGGCGGACGGCACGGGGGCCGATGTTGCGGGGGCGTCGGCCACAGAGGATTTCTGCGCGGTCGGTTTACGCGGCGCCTCGTCAGCCGATCCAGCACCGCTCTCAGGCAGTTTCTGCACCGATGTGTCTGGCAGACCAGGGGGAGCACCCTGGGTGGCAGCATTCTGGCTGGCAGCATTCTGGGTGGACATATCCTGCCCCGCTGCGTTCTGACCCGGAGCGCCCGAAGCCGCAGCCCCATCCGCGGCAGGCGCGTTGGCCTGGGCCGTTGACGCAGAATCCGCGCTCTGCGCACCGGAGGATTGAGCCGCAGAAGCATTTTTGTCAGCAGGCGGTGCCTCGGGCGCAGTGCGGGCAGCCAGCGCCTCGGGGCGCGGTTGCTCCGGCTCGGGTGCCAGATGGGCCTCGCCCTGACCTGTCACGTCGAGATCGGTGCCGTCGCCCATGATCTGCATGCCACCCGGATCGGCAGGCCGGTCGCGCACGGGGCCGGGCGGCGGCCCGATAACCGGGATACCGCTTGTATGCCCGCCCATAAACGACCAACCGCCCACACCGAGCACAAGAAGCGCACCGAGCCCGGCCGCACCATAAACCAGACGACGCGTCATCACGTCCGAGCCAAGCAGGGCAGAGAGACCGCCCCCCGCACTGCGACGACGGAAAACGGGTTCCTCGTCGTAATCGGCGCTCAGGCGCTCGCGTGGCGACGACGCTCTCGATGCAGAGCCACCCGTTTCACGCGCGGCGCCATAGCTCTCATCGGGAGAGGAAGGCGGTCGCGTATCGGTAAAGCGCGGATCGCTTGCGCGTCGATCGGCGCTGCGTCCCGTTTCCTGTCGGGGGCGCTCGTAGCTCCCCTCATCCCCGGGCCGATCATCGCGCCAGTCTGGCGTGTCGTCGTTCATCGCATCTCCTCAACCGGCTCGACACCGAGAATAGCCAGACCGCAGCGCAGCACGCTGGCGACCGACGCCACAAGCGCGAGCTTGGCCAGACTCGCCGGGCGGTCCTGCTCGTGCAGGAAACGCAGCGTCGTATCCTCACGGCCCTTGTTCCACAAGGCGTGGAAATCTGCAGCGAGTTCACCGCAATAATAGGCAATGCGATGAGGCTCGCGCGTCTGGGCAGCGCCTTCGACCACACGCGGGAAGGTGGTAAGACGACGCAGCACGGCAAGCTCGACATCCGAGCCAAGGCGAGACAGATCGGCTCCGAGCAGCGAGGCATCGCTGGTGATATCCGCGCCGAACATGGTCTCGGCACTGCGCATGACGGAACGGCAGCGTGCATGCGCATACTGCACATAGAAGACCGGGTTATCGCGCGTCTGGGCCACGACCGCATCGAGATCGAAATCCATCTGCGCATCGGCCTTGCGGGTCAGCATGGTAAAGCGCACAGCATCGCGCCCGACCTCGTCCAGCAGGTCGCGCAGGGTCACGAAAGTTCCGGCGCGTTTGGACATGCGCACGGGCTCGCCGCTCTTCATGATGCGCACGATCTGGCACATCACGACCTCGAACTCGGTCTTGCCATCGGTCAGCGCGCTGACAGCAGCCCGCATACGCGAGACATAGCCGCCATGATCGGCGCCCAGCACGTCGATCAGCACGTCGGCTGCTTCGGCCTTTTTGGCGTGATAACCGATATCATTGGCGAAATAGGTGTTGCTGCCATCGGATTTGCGCAGCGCGCGATCCACATCGTCACCGAACTGTGTCGAGCGGAACAGGGTCTGTGGGCGCGGCTCCCAGTCTTCGGGCGTCTTGCCCTTGGGGGGCTCAAGAACGCCTTCGTAAAGCAGGCCCTTGGCATCGAGCGCGTTGATCGCTTCATCCACACGCCCGCTGGCAAGCGTTTCGGCTTCCGACGAAAACACTTCGTGATGAATACCCAGAGCGGCGAGATCGGTACGGATCTCCTGCATCATTGCCTTGAGCGTCGCGGCACGCACGATATCGAACCAGACCGTCGGATCGGCTGCCTGTCCCGCCTCGTTGGCCAGCGCCTTTCCATGCTCTGCGGCAAGCGCCTCACCGATGGGAATAAGGTAATCGCCCTGGTATTGCAGACCTGTGGGAGTCAGGGCCGCAAACGCCTCTGTATCGACCTCGGTGCCGATTGCCTGAAGATAGCGCCAGTACGCAGCCCAGGTGAGCGCAATGACCTGCGCACCGGCATCGTTGATGTAGTATTCCTTGGTGACGTCATAGCCGGTTTTGGCCAGCAGGTTGGCCAGTGCATCGCCTACGACCGCACCGCGACAGTGACCGACATGCATCGGCCCTGTCGGGTTGGCCGAAACATATTCCACGTTCACGCGCTTGCCCTCACCCAGACGCGATTCACCAAATCGGGGTCCGGCCTCGATCACACTGCGTGCGACGGATTGCAGCACGTCGGGGCTGAGGGTGAGATTGACGAAACCCGGCCCTGCCGATTCAGCTTTGGCCACGCCGGGCAGCGCCGCAAGCAGGGGAACGAGATCGGCGGCAATATCGGCGGGGCGACGACGGGCGAATTTGGATGCCAGAAGAGCAGCATTCGTCGCCATGTCCCCATGCGAAGGATCGCGCGCCGGCGTGACCTCGACGCGAGCCGCAATCTCGTCAGGCAGATCGGCCACGACCGAGCGCAATGCCTCACGCACCTGCGCCTGTGTGCGGGCAAAAAGGCAGTCTGTGGTGGGCATTGATGTATCGGACATGAAGGGCCTTGGTTCCTGACGTGTTTCTTGCTGCCTGTATCAACCCAGCATGGAGAGTTCCGTCAACCGTCGATGTTCATCCATCGCAAATCGGTCGGTCATTCCTGCAATGTAATCGGCCACAACGCGTCTGCGCCCGTTCTCATCGCCCTGCTTTGCCTTTTCACGCCAGCCATCGGGCAGCAGGCTCGGATCTTCGGCCAATATCTCGAAAATAGAGGTCAGCGCCAAGCGTGCCTTGCGTGTCATGCGCTTCACCTTCCAGTGACGATACATGCGCGCATACAGGAATTTGCGTATTTCCTTGTTCTCCAGTGCCACCTGCTCGCTGAATGCCACGACCGGCCCCGGGGCCTGACGGATGTCGTCGGACGATTCCGGCTTGAGCGCCTGGATATTGGCCCGTGTCTGCACAGTCAGATCGGTTACGAGCACGTTGATGACCTGACGGATCGTCTCATGCCTGATGCGTCGCTCACGATCATAGCGTTCGCTCGCCTTCGCTCCAATCATGGCGCGCTCGAGCGCCGGTCCGACGACAGGCAGAGCGGCAATATCGTCAAAGCTCAGCAATCCGGCGCGCAGGCCGTCATCCAGATCGTGACCGTGATAGGCAATATCGTCGGCCAGCGCCGCCACCTGTGCCTCAGCCGAGGCATAGGTTTCATACTCCAGATGATGCTGGGCATCGTATTCGAGCAGATACGGCGTGGGTCGCCTGACCGGACCATTATGCTTGGCCAGCCCTTCGAGCGTCTCCCACGTCAGGTTAAGGCCGTCGAAATTGTGATAGCGTCCTTCGAGCAGCGTCACGAGACGCAGGGACTGGGTGTTGTGATCGAACCCGCCATAATCCTGCATGCAGGCTTTCAGCGCATCCTCACCCGCATGGCCGAAGGGCGTATGGCCCAGATCATGCGCCAGAGCGAGCGCCTCCGTCAGATCCTCGTCCAGTCTGAGCTGACGGGCGATGGACCGCGCAATCTGTGCCACTTCCAGAGAATGCGTCAGGCGCGTGCGAAAGAAGTCGCCCTCATGATTGATGAAGACCTGCGTCTTGTACTGCAGCGTGCGAAACCCTGCCGAGTGGATGACGCGATCCCGGTCGCGCTGCCAGGGCGAGCGTGTCGGTGCGTCCTCCTCCGGGTGGAGGCGGCCACGCGCGGTTTCGCGACGCACGGCATAAGGGGCGACATCCTGACTGATCATCCACACTCTCCACAATGCACGCTTTAAGAGCGTGGCGTAGCGCATTATATGGGAAAACATGAGCCAGACCACGCCCCCTTCCGATGCGCCCCTCGCGGGTCGTTTTTCGGTCTCGCCCGGTGCCGCCGCCCGGATTGTCGAGATCATCTCGCAGCAGGACGAGCCTGACGGGCTGGCCCTGCGCGTGGCTGTGCTGGCAGGGGGCTGTAACGGCTTTCAGTATCAGTTCAAGCTCGATACAGACCGGGCTGACGACGATATCGTCATCGAACAGGACGGCGCGACGGTTCTGGTCGATCCTGTCAGTCTTGACCTGCTCGAAGGCGCGCAGCTGCAATTCGTGGACAAGCTGATGGGGGCGCATTTCACGGTCGCCAATCCCAATGCCGCCTCATCCTGCGGCTGCGGTACGAGCTTTTCCCTCGCATGAGCTTCACTTTCGCAAGCTGGAACGTCAATTCCATACGTCAGCGCGAGAAACACGTGCTCGACTGGCTCGACCGCGTCAAACCCGATCTGCTCTGCCTTCAGGAACTGAAATGCGAAACGCATCTCTTTCCGGCGAGCTTTGCCGAGACCGGATATTACCCCGTCGTGGTGGGGCAGAAAGGCTATAACGGCGTTGCCATGCTGGCACGCACGCCTGTCGAGGTGGTTCATGAGCGCCTGCCCGGTTTCGCCCATGAAGCCGCGCGCTATGTCGAGATCCGCATGGCGGGCGTGACCATTGGCAATCTCTATCTGCCCAACGGCAATTCCGGCGGGGCAGAAGGCTACGCCATCAAGCTCGATTTCTTTGCCGCTCTGGCGGAGCGTGCAAAAACCCTGCGTGACGAGGAAGCCGATTTTGTGTTCACGGGCGATTTCAATGTCTGCCCGACCGACGAGGATTTCGCTCCCGGCGCGCTGAGTCCGGGCGATGCCCTGCTCCGCCCGGAAAGTCGCGCGGGCTGGCGTCGTCTGCTCTGGCTCGGGCTGACGGATGCACTTCGGGCGCTCAGACCTTCAGGGCGCGACTACACTTTTTTCGATTATCAGAATGCAGCGTTTCAGCGTAATGCCGGTCTGCGTATCGACCACGCCCTGCTCTCGCCCAGGCTGGCCGAGCGTCTGATCTCGGTAACCCCCGACCGGGATGAACGCGCCAAAGATCAGCCCTCGGACCACATCCCGTTGATCGTCACGCTGGCCTGACCCGACACAAGGCCAACAGGTTGGGGGGCTGCCCGCCCCCTTCGCCCGTTCCTGCACCGACACTGAGAGCACGCGCTACCACGGGTCACAGCAGACGCCGGAAAACTACCGCGAGACCGATGCGCAATGCGCCGGCGCAACAGGGGTCAGGGTCTCGATCTGACCCGACAGAACATAATCGCCGAAATCGATCAGAAGCCTGTCTTCGACGCCGTTGGTCCAGAGGCGATCGCTATAGGTCGAATCAGGCAAGAGAGATGTCTCTCCCCCACCGAAGCTTGCTACGGTTACCGGCACGGCGCTTTGTCCCTGAAAGACGGCACTGGGAAGAGAAGCGCTGTCCATGTCCGGCTTTGTGGCACGCAAGGTGCCCAGTGTGGCGTAGTTCGGCGTTGCCCCGTCTGTTGAGGCTCCGTCGAAAATATCGCTCTGCACATGAAGCAGCCCTCTATGGGCCGCATCGAGCAGCACGCCGGTAAACTGCATCGGAAAAATCACCCGCGCGGGTAGTGTCAGGGTCGCGGGCTCGGGTTTGGTGAAATGAACGATCACACGCCCGTCGCGCCGCCGTCTGGCCTCGCCCGCCGTTTCGCTCGTCATTTCGCCGTCCTGTGTCTGAACGGTGCGAAACAGGAAAGAGTGCCCCTTCTTGTTTTCCAGCGTGGCGGATTGATAGCTGACAAGTGAGGTGCTGCCGTCGCCGCTCGTGATCTGCACCTCCAGCTTCTGACTGACCGACCAGACATCGCACAGGTCGCGCAGCTGATAGGTCGCGTGCCCACTGGCTGCCGCCAGGGATCCTGCCTTGAGACGCGCAAGACCCAGCGTATAGCTGACCTTGTGCGACAGCAGCGCTGGCACCGGAATGGACCGGTGCTCCGCTCGGGCAGGAGACGCCATCAGACACAGAGTCGCAAGACCCACTGCCCGAACGCTCTGCGTCATAGAACCCGCCTTGACGCCCTGCGTCACGAGACGCGTGCCGGTCATCCGCTTCACGCGCCCCGCTCCTCCGCTATCAGCTCTTGCGGGTATCGTCGTTTTCTCAGCCGTTCTTCTGGGCTTCATCCTGCTGCGCGCCATCCTTGACGACTGCTGCTTTCGGCTTGGGCGGCAGAATGGCCAGCGAGAGTTCTTTCAGACGGGCCGGCTCGACCGGAGCCGGTGCTTCCATCATCAGATCCTCGCCGCTCTGGTTGAGCGGGAAGAGAATGACCTCACGGATATTCGGCTCATCGGCCAGCAGCATGACGATGCGGTCCACACCCGGTGCCGAACCGCCATGCGGCGGGGCGCCATAGCGGAAAGCGTTCAGCATGCCACCGAAACGCGCTTCGACCACGTCTTCACCATAACCGGCGATCTCGAAAGCACGGATCATGACCTCCGGCAGATGGTTACGAATGGCACCGGAGGACAGCTCGATACCATTACAGACAATATCGTACTGATAAGCCTTGATGGTCAGCGGATCCTGCGAGTTCAGTGCTTCGAGCCCGCCCTGAGGCATCGAGAACGGGTTATGCGAGAAGTCGATCTGCCCCGTTTCCTCATTGCGCTCGAACATCGGGAAATCGACGATCCAGCAGAAGCGGAAAGCATCCTGCTCGATCAGGTCGAGTTCCTGAGCAATGCGCGTACGCACCTGACCGGAGAACTTGGCTACGGCATCGCCCTCACCTGCCGCGAAGAACACGGCATCGCCTGCCTTCAGGCCGCAAGCCTCACGGATCGCCTCGACGCGATCGGCTTCGAGGTTCTTGGCAATCGGGCCCTTGCCACCGTCTTCCTCGAAGATGATGTAACCCAGACCGCCAGCTCCGGCGTCACGTGCCCAGCTGTTGAGCTTGTCGAAGAAACCACGCGGACGCGTACCGGCACCGGGTGCCGGAATGGCGCGCACTTCGCCGCCATTGGCCGCAATGCGGGCAAACAGACCGAAACCGGAATCGGCAAAGGCTTCTGTCACCGTGCTGATCAGCAGCGGGTTGCGCAGATCGGGCTTGTCGGAGCCGTAAAGACGCATCGCCTCGTCATAGGGGATGCGACGGAAAGGCGCTGTGTCGACCTTGCGGCCCTTGCCGAACTCGGCAAACAGGCCGCTCAGCACGTCTTCGAGCACAGCGAAAACATCTTCCTGTGTCGCGAAGGCCATTTCGAAATCGAGCTGGTAGAACTCGCCGGGGCTGCGATCGGCGCGTGAAGCCTCATCGCGGAAGCAGGGGGCAATCTGGAAGTAGCGGTCGAAACCTGCCACCATGGCCAGCTGCTTGAACTGCTGCGGTGCCTGGGGCAGCGCGTAGAACTTGCCGGGATGAAGACGTGCAGGCACGAGAAAATCGCGCGCGCCTTCAGGCGAGGATGCCGTGAGGATAGGCGTCTGGAACTCGGTGAAGCCATGACCGATCATACGCGAACGCATGGAGGCGATGACCGCAGAACGCAGGCGGATATTGGCCGCCATTTTCTCGCGACGCAGATCGAGGTAGCGGTATTTGAGGCGCAGATCCTCGGGGTAGTTTTCCGTTCCTGCCACCTGGAAAGGCAGAACGGCAGCATGGGACCGCACGTCGATTTCGCGCGCACGCACCTCGATGGCACCGGTAGGCAGATGCGGGTTACGCTGGCCTTCCTCACGCGCCACAACTTCGCCCGTGACAGTAATCACGCTCTCGACGCGCAGACGCTCGACCGTCTCCAGCAGATCTGTGCCCGAGGGGATGACGATCTGGGTCATGCCGGTCTGATCGCGCAGATCGATAAACAGAAGACCACCGTGATCGCGCTTGCTGTGAACCCAGCCTGACAGACGGACAGTCTGGCCGGCGTCGCTTTCGCGCAGGGCGCTACAGCTATGCGTGCGATAAAGGTGCATGGGCGTCTTCCTGATTCGTAACCACGGGGGTGCGGGGGTGTTCCCCCCGCGAATGAAGCGCAGGAAGCCGCTCCACCCCCGCTCTGTCAAGCATCCTCAAAGGTAACGACTGCTTCGCCCATCTCTTTTGGCCGTCCTGCCGTGGCTATACCCACAATTTTATCGCCCTTGAGGTAATTGGCCGTGAAATCGAAATTCCCGGCATCGCCCTCGATCTCGACACGATCGAAAGCCTGGGGCCAGCCGAGATATTCGATCTTGCGGTCATATTGCTGTGTCCAGAACCAGGGCGTCGGGAGTTCTCCACCCGGCAGACCAAGCATGGTGCGCGCGGCAATACGGGCCTGGCACTGCGCCGTACGCCAATGCTCGATGCGATAACGATGTCCGTTATGTTCGACACTGGCAATGTCGCCCACGGCATAGATATCGGGGGCGATCTTCATGGTGGGATCGACATCGAGGCCGCCCTGCTTGTTCACCACGTAATCCGGCAGGTAATCGAGGACGGGCTCTGCACCGATCCCGACAAGTACCAGACTGGCCGTAAGCGTGCTGTCGTCGTCGAGCGTCACGCCTGTTACCGATTTCTCCCCTTCAATAGCCTTGGCCTTGCGCTGAGGAATGAAGGCGACCCCCTTTCCCACATGCAGGTCGAGCATCGCGCCGGCAATGACATCACCCAGCTGCTTCTGGAAAGGCAGTTCCGTCTGCGAGACTACCGTGACACCGGCTCCGCGCTTGCGCAGGGCCGAGGCGGCCTCCATGCCGATAAAGCCGGAGCCGATCACGACAACGCTCGTCTTGTCGTCCACCGAGGCGATGATAGCCTCGGCATCGCTGGCACTGCGCAGAACCCGCACATTGTCCAGTTCTGCGCCCGGAATATCGAGCCTGCGCGCGCGCGACCCGGAGGCAAGCAGGATATGATCGGGCGTAAAGGGGTTTCCCTTTTCCAGAGTGATCAGACGTGTCTGGAGATCGAGCTTCACCACCCGGTCGACCAGTCGCTCGACACGGTGCGTTTCGTACCAGTCAGCCGGGCGTAGCGGGGGCGGCGCATCTTTCTTGCCGCTGCCGAGCACCATCTTGCTCAGGGCCGTGCGATCGTAAGGTGCTTCATCCTCCGGGCTGATAAGCAGGATACGCCCGGCATAACCTTCCTCACGCAGTGTCACCGCTGCTGCAACAGCTGCCGCCCCTGCCCCGACAATCGCAACCGTCTCATAGTCGCGCATGGGCTGCGGTGCGATGCCGGTCATGGGGTGATTGCCCACCAGAACACGACCGTCATGCACTTCGACAGGGTAGCGTTTCAGCGGATCGAGTGCCGGTGGTTCGATCAATCTGCCGCTCTCTGCCGAGAAGGTCGCCTTGTGCCAGGGACACACCAGCTGCAAATCGCCATAACGCGAACGGCAGGCCACGCCCTGTTCCATGGGGGCACCCTTGTGAGGACATTTGCCCTCGAATGCCCGGATGTCGTCGCCCGTGCGATAGAGAACCAGCGGCTTGTCACCGAT
>Ga0157365_10001117_pt1 | contig 11233 bp, 11 predicted proteins | sample AttsexASBM3_FD_111478 | JGI IMG/M metagenome (GOLD analysis project Ga0157365, IMG submission 111478) | Fungus gardens microbial communities from leaf cutter ant in Ribeirão Preto, State of São Paulo, Brazil - Atta sexdens ASBM3 | ecosystem: Host-associated > Fungi > Mycelium > Unclassified ... | reverse complement strand
TTGATAGTCGTGGAATTTGGCCACTTCGAAGATATGATAACCTCGATGGCAAAGAAAAAAGATTGCGCAAGGGCGGGCCTGACCAAGAACTCAATACTGGTAAACTTCAGTGGGTTCAAAGCAAAGACGAAGAACGCAGAGATCATTATCAAGGAGAAATTCTAGGAAGGGTTCGAGGAAGGTTGGTAAAGGATGTACAACGGTGGGAACACCAGGACGAGGAGGAGAGCAAGGAAAAGGATAAACAGAATAATAGGACAAGGGAGAAGAAGAAGGATCAAGATGAAGATCGAAATGAGCAGAAGGAAAAAGAGAGGAGGGAGAGGGAGAGAGAAAAAGATTTCGAGAGGGAGGGGGAGCGTAATAAGGAAAAAGAGAAACGGCTGAGGCAGAAAATGCCAAGGGATATGAAAGCTGAGCAACTACTTCCGCTACGGGAACAAGCGTACAGAGAGACGAAAGAGCAACAAAAAAAGGAATCGCGAGGAGACGAGTTAGGGAATCAAGAACGAAGAGAGAGAAAGGCAAGGGAGGCAAGGGAACGGCAAACTGAGAGAGATCGTCGAGAGCAACTTGAGCTACAGCGAAAAGAGAGGGAACATCGAGCAGCAGCAGAGCAACGAGAAAGAGAACGCCAGCAGCAGGAAATATGGGAACGTGAGCAAGACGAGCGTGAACGCAAGGAACGCGAACGTCTGAACAGGGTTCGACGTAGAGAGGAACGTTGGCGCAAGGAAGCATGTCAACGAGAGTCTGGCAATAAGAAGGAAGATCTATTCAAGTCGGAATGTGAAAGACAGGACCAGAGGAACAGTAAGCAAGAACGAGGGGAAGAAGAAAGTGAGAAAAAAAGCAGGGATAGAGAACGTCATTGGCGCAGTGGAAGACATCGCAAAATTTCTGAAGCCGCCTTGACAAACACCGGGACAAACGATAAGGGGACCACTCACCCAAGCCAAAGGATTAGCGACTCTGGAAGAGATATAAACAAAACTGAGAGGCGACATCTGTCGCCTTCAGCAACTCAAACCAACACGCCATTCGAATCAGAGGAGCGTATTGATTCATGCGGCGGGGCTGGATATTCTGCCAAAGTCATTATCAAAAGCCGAAAATTAGAGTCGCGTGATCTTCCCAGACGTACTGATACCTCTATACATTGTCACGAAGATCTACAACAGTTGTCTCGAGAGGGCCGGTATGCCTCTGAGGTGGGTGCATGTCGAGTGGATCGCCCCAGTTGTATTGACAGTAGAATCTTTTAGCAGAATGTGACCGGTCAGTTGCACGGGCATGGGCACGGCACAAATCCTTCACGGCCAATATTACTCTCTATTCCAGAGATTCACTCGTCACCATCTGCACATACTCAGCTCCTTGTGGGGCCTATTGATAACCCTGCTTTCGCTACTTCTACTCGGCTGGTGGAGGATTCTGTGTCGATTGTGCCATCGACGCATAAGACTCGCGTTACTTCCAGTGATATTCGAACTTCAACTCTTGAAGACTCTAGTCATGTCAATCGCCTACTCGAGGAAGGTCTACGAAAAATTCGGACTTCTGTACCAGACGTACAATCATTAAGCCAGCAATCAAACACAGATGCAATTACTTTACTTGAAACAACCCGGCCTTCATTCCCGGCAAATCCTACATCCATAGAACACCAACTACAGGGCAATCAATCTGCAGTTTCCAACTTGAACGCTTTGATTGCTGCCATTGAACACCCACACGATAATTTATTCCCTTCAACGGTTACTCAGTCACTGCCCTCTCGTGTTCTTCCTAATAATATGCAAGATACCATCTCATCAAAAGATACCCCCATATCTGAGCCAACTGAAGTTCACCCCCAGTTACTAGCTAAATCATCTGAAGTTGTGACTCATTTTGCACAAGAACTTCTTGAAAACCCTTCTTCTGTTCTCCAACATCCCTCACCCAATCCTCCCACCAGCCAAAATTTGATGTCAGGCCAAAGTCAAAAGCATCATCTCGGTGTTCCTATCATAGATTCCACTAGATCATACGTCCAGAATTCCTCTCTCAGCCAACACAACTTATATGATACTCCATTGCCTCAAAGCTCCATCACTAATTCCACTCCACCCACAGATTCCCCAACCGAGGAGCAGATGATAGTATGTGTTCTGTAGATAATGCAATCCGAGCTTCTACTTATTCTGCGAAATATTCAGACTTCGAAACAAGAGATAGGCCCTCAGGAGAGTCGCCAGAAAGAAGTGTGCGCTCAGCAACTATCACAGAGTCAGCCCTTAAATCCTCTGAGTCCTGTAGCTGTGCCTTTGTGCTCTATCATTGCGGACAAACAATCAAGTATTGAACCTTCCAAAAACAAGGTATATCAATATACAGACCTTTCATATTTGGGCTCATACAACAGTATAGAGCCGTCAAAATCTTATAACATCTCTGATTAGCACAAAACCAACACAACCATCTCGATCTCACGTATCCAGTAAAATCGACGATGGGACTCCTGGATGCAATGACAAAATCCTTCCACATCATGGCAACAAGGACTCGACACAAATGTATGCTGATCAGACTCCGTTGCAAGAAATTGCACCATCGTTGTCTCGCCAAGATAAATTTGACCGTCAGGAGAATCAAATCCATATGCCTATATCACCTGATCAGATCCAACCTGGAAGAATACAGTCATCAGACACTCTTGGGACCAGACATCAATACCAACGAGATCACGTCTCAGCACGCGCTACACCATTAATGGAGAACCTTCCCCTACGTCATCGACGTTACCACAGTGACACAGAAACTGGATACCAAGGGAATAATCCATTTCCTCGATCACCTTTTGCCGAGAGCTCTCATTTTTTAGACTCTCACTTAGCCAGGCCAGGTAGATCAAAGCACAAGCCAAATACAAAGGAAACTGAACTGGAGAGCCCCAGGGTAGATGTGAGAGAGGATAACATTGCATACAGTACACCAGTACCTGGTATACTTGAGCCTGCGACAGCAACTTATGGGAAACATTCGGCAACGGTTCCTCTGCTAGACAAACCTATTGCATTTCAGGAGATATCGGAGCATGGGTCCCATAAGCGCAAACACGATGCACGCGGTTTGCCCGTTCTTGTCTCACATACTAAGCAACTAGAAGGAACAGCCTGCCATGGAGGACAATCAACGATGACTGGAACCACTACTCCTAAAAGTAAGATCCAATCAGATGTTCCTTCATCGCCAGTGAGGGTTGTTGTTTCCCCTCCTTTCTACCCTAAGTCCTTGGCGGTTCCTGAAGTGGATCAATTGAATACGACTGTTGGCATCAGATCGCCATCCCCTGTTTCTGGTGCATTCCTGTTACAATCAAGGGATGTCCTCGATACTTCATCAAGACAAGGTCAATCCAGTATGGCGCAGCCTCAGGCTACCTATCTTAGCAACACCCAACCCGATAATGATACGGTTGCCCGCAAGGATAATACAAGAAATTCTACTCGAGAATCCGGCGTTATCCATCCAGCACAGCCTCGCCCGCGCAAGCAGAGTTCGCCTCAGGTGCGACCGAGGGATGATCTTAAATTATCGTCCTCCAAAAGCGGGAATACAGATGATGACCAAATTTCCAGGCCCAGACAAGCTCACGGAGATAGCCGCGGCACTGCCAGTCGTGCAGATATTCGTTGCACCCAAAGGACAGAGATGACTAGAACTGAAGACGTGCACACGACAGATCATCAGCTGGGCCTTTTCCCTTCAACATACTTGCAACTTCCGTCGACCGATGACAAAAACCGAAAAAGATATGATTCAGGCAACCATCCCTCCCAACTCACTCCTCTAGCCACCGTTTCTCCTCAACGCACGAACACTCTTGAGGCAGAATTCGATGCAGGGAGTCAAAAGGATTCGACACAAATTGAGAACTCTGGGCCAGCCGAGCTTCTATACCTTTCAAAACCAAGCGATATTCCTCTTCATTCTTATCCCTCAGGTGCTCGCAGACATCCGGTTTATAACTTGCCCAGTTTGGCTCATGGACACTCTGGCAACGAGGAAAGTTCACGCCCTCGAGGTGCATCGGGCCGCGAGGAACATGCATCGAGGCATGGACAGACAGAAGACCCTAGTCCCTTTGGAGACACTCGTTCCTTGCCATCTAATCTGCAACCAGATCTATCAATCAAGGAGAGTGGCGATTCACGGTCTTCCCCTGATGGTTCACATATCACCCCGAGCTCTCGTGCAAGAGATTTTGTCGCCGATAATCACACTTTTCAGTCTGGATCAGTAACTCCTAGAGAAATGTCTCGCTCTGTATCGACCGGCTACACACACGGGCAATCTTCCGCTCGCGAGAGACAAGATATGATATCAGATACAGAAAAGCTATTGTTGCCCAAATATAACTATGATGCCGAATTACGGATTCGCGAGAGAAGTAAATCATCACATGTAGCAGTTCCAGTATCCATTCAGATTTCCAATCTGCAGACTGGAAAGAAAATATCTCAGAAAGATATTGCACGTAAAAATGCAGAGGAACCTTTTCAGCCTGTAGTTTCAACACATATCCGCACTCGATCTGACCCTCATATTATGCCAGACTTCACGGTCTTACGATCTCGCCATGCATATAATGAATCGTGCAATGCAACTTCTACACAACCTCAAACTTTGCCAGCATCAGCTATCTCGTCCTCTGAACCCACGATATCTTTTCTAAGCCAGTTATCAGACCAACCTCAGAATTCCCATCCTTATTCTTCCAATCTACAATTACCCACCGTAAGAGAGGAAGCATCGGTCCTGCCACCATCCACAGAGATATCCTCTATGAGATCTGCCCTTTCGAGGAAGAATCACATCATGCCCTTACTCCCTGATGCCAGTTTATCGAATCCTCAATCCTCGAGCTCTCAAACGTATGAGATCTGGATACCTTCCGCTTCTTCCCGGTATAACGAAGTTCCATCTCGAAGCACTCCAATCTCAGGATTTCGTAGAGATCTAGAGCGGCCAAGAGATCGTTCGGGACAGAGTGCTCAATGTCAGCCTTACCAGCCATACACGATGGATCCTCTATTGGCCAATGCTTACCATTACATCAAGACCAGAAAGATACGCACAATGTCAACAGCGTCGTTGGAAGCGCAAGACGGAGCTGCAGTAAGTGGTTGAGACATCTCAACAATATGGCTGACTAAAAGCCCCTATCCAGTCTACTGTCGTAGGCTCACCGACGACGTCGATTTTGAGCCAGACTCCGATTAACATACCCCCTGAACAAGACCCCATACTCGCTGCTCGCAAATGGACAGAGGCTGGTGCTATTTGCCCTGGTCAGAGGATACGGCGACCGGGCCTTGTTTGGGAACTTCCAGAGGACCCACCTCCTATCTACCAGCAGGAGCATCGCCGGCCAGAGCCCCGTTCACGTCGATCTCGTTTACCGAATTTTCGAACACGAGAAACTGGCGATACTGACTAAACTCTCAACTATTCCACCTTCGTTCTTCCTTGTTCCTTGCTTTAGGTTACATGATTGCTTTAATATCTAAGTCGCATTCATTTCGGCTACTTGATTGTAATTATATAGACACAGCGGGACAAACAATTGTCAATGGTGCCAGCGTACCGGGTGACATCTAGGTTTAATTCAAGAGATTAAGATGCATAGAACTTCAATCAAACAAGTAGTTTGATCTCGTGCTTGTGACAGGACGCGCTAGTGATCAAAGAATCATTAGTACCCAAATCACTCCCATACCAAGACCTTTCTCATGTACAAAGGTGGTCAACGTCAAGCTAGATCTGAAAGCAAAGATTCCTTTCAAGTCGACAATGGTGGTCTCCTCAACTATCCCACTGCTCTGAATTTGTGGGTAGAAAGCAGCTTTTCTCTCGTAGTCTGCGATTGACACTAAAATCTCGTGAAGCTACGACAAACCACCGTTATTTGACGTGACAGTGGATGAATTTGAGACTACAGCAATAGAAAGGCTTCGAGTTCTTGCAGAGATCGAGTCATCCCTCGCTCGAAATCGTTCCTGGGATGAGCTCAAGAACATAACGCACCAACAATACATGAAATATGTCCCTCTCCACACAAATAATAGTCATTCTGATGCAGAAGAGAGAAGGAGGGATCATCTCGGTCATTTCGTGCTCAGACTCGCATTTTGTCGATCGTAAGTGACTTATATTTGAACAAGTTATCCATCCATTTCATCGTCATACAGCGAAGACCTTCGTCGAAGATTCATCAAGGCCGAATCTGTATTGTTTCGAGTACGGTATGAGTTTACGAGCAGCCTTGATCGAGACCAATTCCTCTCGGGTCGCAACTTCAGCCGGATCCCTGTAGGAACATATTATCACTGTTGGCTACAACTAACCACGTCCCCAGGTCTCAAGCGAGGAGAAAGCTCATTACAATGAGGAACTTTTATCTATGTATCATATATCCAAAAATGACCGACTAGACGCATTCGAGAAGGAGAAATTCTATAAGGTATGAAATGCATCCAGCCACTTGACTCGGTCCAAGGACACCCAAAGTTCTCACCACTTTTGTAGGTCAAATGGATGAGAGTTCCGGATTTGGTGGAGAAGCGGGGAGTTTTTCTTAAGGGTGGATGGGCGTATGTGCCAAGCAGGGAGCAATCGAGTATTGTTTTCCGAGAGTTTGAAAAGGAACTGGAAAAGGAATTGGAAGTGTGTCGAGTCTGTTCTTTTACAGAGAAAAGTGCTTATAATTTTACTTTGCATAGACTACGGCGCGCTTGATGCCTCGCCTAGATGAGGACAGTCGTTTGATTCCTGTCCTTGAGAATCTATCCCAAGGCTTCATTGCTGGTATTTCAACTGAATGGTCAAATACTACAGGGCCAGGTAGCACGAGTGAGATAAAGGCTGAGATGGTTGATAATCTTGCGAGGAAACACTTCCCCATGTGTATGCGAAGCTTGCACGAGAACCTCAGGCGGGATCACCATCTCAAGCACTTTGGCCGTCTGCAATATGGCTTGTTCCTGAAGGCGCGCCTTCCTAATCGAATAGCTTTAGTAAACTGATCGCCTGTAGGTTCTTGGCCTGTCTATTGAAGAAGCCATTACATTCTGGAGAAAATCTTTCAGTAAATTGACTGATGACAAGTTCAATAAAGAATATCGATATAATATCCGACACTCGTTTGGACTGGAAGGCAAGCGGGCTAATTATCCGGCAAAAAAGTGAGTTTAGCTTACTTCATCTCTGATCTTACTGAATCCTATTACCAGCTGCCTTCAAATCCTGACATCCGGGCCCTCAGAAACCGGATGTCCGTACCGGCAATTTTCACCAGAGAATCTTCAGACAGCGCTATTGTCTATATATTCTCAGCAAGGTCTCAAATCTTCAGATCTTCCGGAAATTATGGCAACTGTTAAGACAGGACACTATCACGTTGCGTGTACACGGGTCTTCGAGCTGACACATGGATCTTGTGGCATCACCAAGGGAGGGGATTGGTGAGGGCGAAAGTGTGACTCATCCTAACCAATATGCTGCTCGGAGCATGGAATTGTGGAAAGGCAAAGCCGGGGAAGAAAAGATGACGGAATAGGTTTTTTGATGTCACATTGTATTGTATCGTTGTGCGCAGCTAAGATATACACGTGATTATACAGTGACGCTCGATGAAACTCGTCTGCCGTCACCTAGACAATAATTCAGACTCACAACCTACGACCTCTTACGACTCAATATTCTAGCGGGCTTCGTCATGTCGCGTGAACATGCATTAAAACAGTACAAAGATACTGAAGGCCATTTTTCCCTCGTCAGGTAGGTCATTTCACAAATACAGATCATGTCAAACTGTCATAATCAAAGTACTTTTTTCTAGAAATTTCCGACTTGCGGATCTCGTCACTATCATGAATGGGGTTTGTGGCTCCTTCTCAATTTTTTCGTCGGCGCGCTACCTTTTGACGAATGACATCGACCATATGTGGACGGCTCTCGCATTCCCCCTCGCTGGTCTCATGTTTGATTTCTTCGACGGCAAAATTGCACGCTGGAGAAAATCTAGCAGCATGCTTGGACAAGAGCTCGACAGTCTCGCTGATCTAGTCGGTTTAACCTTATAATGCAGTTGAAAAATGTTTCATCCGTTCACAGATCTCGTTCGGAGTAGCACCTGCTCTCCTTGCCTTTGCTGTGGGCTTACGAACGTATCTGGATACAGTAGTTTTGACAGGTTTCATTTGCTGTGGTCTTGCCCGCTTGGCACGTTTCAACGCAACCGTTGCCCTTGTGCCAAAGGATAAAGCTGGTAAAGCGAAGTATTTCGAGGGACTACCCATCCCTTCATCTCTTGCTCTTGTTGCAATTATGACATACTGGACCAAAGAGGGATGGATCGCCGGACAACAGGGAGTCCCTTATGGAACAGTTACGTTATGGGGTCAGCCTGGCGGTCGGGGAGAGTTGCACTGGGTCAGTGTGTTCTTTGGGTGCTGGGCTGCTGCTATGGTCAGCAAGACATTGCGTTTGCCTAAGCTGTAGAAATTTTTTGCTCTTTAAGCTTGTCGTATGCTGCAGTAGTGACCATGGTCGACAGCGTGGCAGAACATATAGGACAACTTTTCGCAGTTACAGGAGCTATCACTTCACCGCAGTATCTTGTTGAAATGTCGGTAGTATTTGTGCTTGAATTAGTATGACCATGAAGATCCCTCCAATGGGCTACATGTGTAAATTGGTCTTTCCCATGAATTCACTTATGTAATGTGTGTGCCTGTTCATCATGTTTTTCCGGAGCTATCTACTCCTTTGTATCTAATGGTCCAACAGGCAGACGTGAACAGGCTGTTTCTTCAATCTATGCTCTCGAGAGGTCCAACCCCAGAGAAATTGGCTCAGACTATATGGAAGAAGTGTGTTGAGGCCGTGAACGGTTAGGAACTCACTCCGAGCCTTCATCTTGCTCTTCCTCATTTAATCTCCAGCCACTAGCGAAGATGGACACATACCATTTCGAGAAAATGGATGGCATAATTTTGTCAATATCGTAAACGTCTCCCTTGACAAGCTGGAACTCCACTTTTGTGCTTTTGAGGACCAAAGAACAGGACAAAAAATATATTCCATTGTCGGTCCTTCATTTCTCCCGATTTAAAAACTTATGACCAACCCTACAGGTCAACCTGAAAGGTGATGCCGTTGCGCAAATGGCGACAGAATACACGCCTGCAGAGATAGCATATTTCAAAGCCCTCGTATGTGAGACATCTTGCTGTCCACGCTTTTCTGATCATAGTGCATCAGGTTGAACAAATCATACTTGCTCCGCGATATAAATATTCCGTTTCTTCCCTCGTTGCCATGAGAGAAGTCAGCATGGTTCAGCCAAAAATTAATATGACGAAAAGCCAAGCGGAGGTTGTACTATCAACTTTCGTCGCTAGAGGATGGCTTGTCAAAAGCAAGCAAGTACACCCAGCCATTCTGGTAGGGGGCCCAGTCTGAACTGAGCAAAATAGGAGCGGACGCTATTCATTGTCGCCGCGCTCACTACTCGAACTCAGACCCTATTTGCAATCCAATTATCCTGAACGTGTCCTTCAATGCTCCCTATGCGGAGAGGTGTGTAGTACTCAATCCTCTTTCTATCACTAGTCTGATTTGAGAGATCAGATTCTCACAATTGGCGTGGCCTGTGCACATGAAGGCTGCAAATGCAAGATGCACCTATCCTGCTTCAAAAAATACGCCAGAATACATAAGAATGGCACCCTCTTGTGCAAGGTCTGCGAACAAGACTGGCCTCGAGAAATCAATAGTGATGAGTTCATCGCTATCGGAGAAAGGGCAGTGAGAAAAAATGAACAAGAATCACATATCCACTTGGGTGGTACAAACGATGGAGAAGATGAAGATCAGGATTACCATGAAGAGGATCAAGACTCCCAGATAGACTCTCGATCTCAATCTCAGTCCCCAAATATAAAGATGCGAAGCAACTCGGAACGGACAAGGTCAGAGATTGCTGGGAAGAATGGACTAGATGCGGATACTTCCGCGCAACGTCCTCGACGCAATACGAGACGTGGTTGATTGTTCTGCGTATGTTAATCCTTGAAGTTTGTGATCCTTGAGTTATACATACCCCAACCCTTACATCGTCTTAATGATGGATCTGTTTGAAAACTCCCCTTGATGATTGTAGACCCAGTATATTCACAAACAATTATTACAAACAGTAGATTCGATGGATTGAACATCTCCGCATACCGTTTATTCCCCAGAGTCTACACTTCATTGTTAATCTAACATCTCCGAAGTCTTTGACTTCGAAGAGGTAGAAGAAACCATCTTTCCCTTATCCTTCTCACCACTCCTTGGGTCTTCTATAAAACCAAATTGCCCACGCCCCCATACCTTACGTTTGCGACTCCGTCCCCCTTCACCAAACTCCTCATCCCATTTCCGCAACTCTGCCAGACTTCCTAAAGACTCCGAAGATGACGGTGTAATTTCCTTCAAAGCCTTCTGAAAGTGGCGGAGAGATATAATCCTAGGCTGTTGGGAAGGGTCTGGAACACTTGGTTTTGAATTGACCTGGACTTGAGTGTCCAAGCTCTCCGCAGCCAAAACGGTATCTGAAGGTATCTCTAATTCTGAGGACAACAAAAGGGTATCAGCGGATGATTTGGACTGGCTTTCGCTTTTGTTCGCGTCAGCCGTTACATCAATTGGAGTTCCAGGTTCGGTTTTCAACGCATGATCTGAGTTAAGGATCGGTTTCCAAGGGAGCTGAAGATTCTCTTTCACAGCATCCAGTGCAGCAGAGACACATAGATCTGAGACAGTATGTGGGCATCAACCACTGAAATGTACATATAGACTTACGCTTAAGGTCAGACCCAGAGAAACCCTCGGTCTGTTTGGCTAATTGACGAATATCCATGTCTGCGTCCAGCTTCTCTTCACGGAGAAGAATTTTGAGGATCTCTGAGCACACAAGCATGGTTCACGTTAACTTTACTGACTGGGTGATAAAAAAAATCCAATGATATACATACCTCCTCGTTCCAGTTCCCCCGGCAGATCAACCAACAACCGCCGTGGTAATCGTCGGAGGACGGCATCATCAAGATCAAATGGCCTATTCGTAGCACCAATAACAATCACATTATCATCTCTTAATGGCTTCAAACCATCCATCTCTTGCATGAACTCGGTAATGACA
>Ga0157365_10001116_pt1 | contig 11245 bp, 8 predicted proteins | sample AttsexASBM3_FD_111478 | JGI IMG/M metagenome (GOLD analysis project Ga0157365, IMG submission 111478) | Fungus gardens microbial communities from leaf cutter ant in Ribeirão Preto, State of São Paulo, Brazil - Atta sexdens ASBM3 | ecosystem: Host-associated > Fungi > Mycelium > Unclassified ... | reverse complement strand
GCGCGCGCGTGTATACGCGTATTCTCTGTGAGAGAGCTGCGCTGTGCGTGTATTGGGGGGGTATTTTGGTTGCGGGGGCAGGATTTGAACCTGCGGCCTTCAGGTTATGAGTTAGGGATTTGGGCACACGCCCCTCCCCGCCCCAGCCGACAGAACTACGCCTTACCACGCAGAATCCCTTATTTTCCTTGAAAAAACGCCCCATCAGGCTACGCAATTGTCGTGCCGGCTACGCCCGGTTTCGCATTCATCTGTTTCCTATGTGTTTCCTGCGGTGGGGGCAAGCATGGCCAAGCTTAGCAAAAAAATTGTCACCGCGGCCGAACCGGCAGAGAAGGATTATTTTCTCTGGGATGACAACATTCCAGCCTTCGCCGTGCGGGTGTGGCCGTCTGGGCGAAAGGTGTATGTCATTCATTACCGCTCCGGCGGACGCATGCGCCGCTACACGATCGGGCAACATGGGAGTCCATGGACGGCCGATCTCGCGCGTGAAGAAGCCATCAAGATTCTTGCACGTGTGCATAGCGGCGAGAATCCCTCGGATGCTCGCGTAGAAGAACGCAAAGCGATGACCGTCAGGGAATTCAGCAATCGTTTCCTCGACGAATATGTGGATGTCCATCTCAAACCAACGACCCAGAGCGAATATAAGAGATCTGTGGATCTGTTCATCGTTCCCAAGTTCGGGACATGGCGGATGGCCGATATATCTCGCGCGGACGTCTCCGAATTCCACGGTGATATGCGACAGATCCCTTATCAGGCCAATCGGACCCTTGGCGTACTGTCCAAAATGTTCAGCTTGGCAGAACTCTGGGGTATTAGGACGAACGGTCTAAATCCGTGCCGCGGCGTTCAGCGCTATAAGGAAGAGAAGCGCGAGCGTTATCTGACCCAGGAAGAATACGCGCGCCTCGGCGCCACACTCGACGAAACAGAGGATATGCCGGAGGCCGTCTGGGCGATCCGTCTGCTCGTCCTGACAGGTTGCCGACTACGCGAAATCCAGACTTTGCAATGGAGTCATGTTTTCTTCGACCAATCCGAATTGAGGCTCCCTGACAGTAAAACGGGAGCCAAAATCGTCCAGATTGGACAGGCAGCCATTAACATAATCAAATCTATCCCCCAGTTCGCAGACAATCCCTACGTGATTACCGGGCGGAAACAAGGCGGCTTTCTGACTGACCTGCAAAAACCTTGGCGCCGCATTCGCAAAGCCGCTGGCTTGGAAGGCGTCAGGATTCATGATCTGCGTCATTCCTTCGCTTCTGACGCACTGGAAATGGGCGCCGATCTGACGATGATAGGTCGAATGCTGGGACATAGTGATATCAAGACAACCGCTCGTTACGCTCACCTAAAGCGTGAGAACGTAAGGCTCTCAACTAATCTTGTGTCCGAGAAGATCTCAGCAGCACTTTATAGGAGGCTGAAAGTGACAAATATCGACTCACTGTAACTTGCTCATGATAAGTTATTAGTTTCAGATATTATAGAGGAAAGTAATCTAACGCTTCGCCGTTAAGGTCAGCTTACGCTCTCATTGTGGCCTCTCGCGTGGATGAATATGATCATTAAAAGCTTTCATTTGTTCACGAAAGCGTTGCAAAAAGGCTATTTGGGAGTTAACGCAACGAAAGTAATGACGAGTGGTAGCGGCCACGCAGATCATTTGATTGAGTGATTGAGTGATTGAGTGATTGAGTGATTGAGTGATTGAGTGATTGAGTGATTGAGTGATTGAGTGATTGAGTGATTGAGTGATTGAGTGATTGAGTGATTGAGTGATTGAGTGATTGATAATGGCAAGATGCTCGGATAATCAATATATAAATAGATTAGAGATAACAGATAGCTAAAAATTTTCTTCCCTCCCACCATTATTAAATATAATCTATTTATGTTCGCTTAATGTTTGTTAAGTTGATAATTGTATTATCGAATAGAGCTAAATTGAATTTAAATTTGAGACCGCACATCAGCAATGCCAGAATACGACTTCCACCAACTATCTCCGCATGATCTAGAGGTTTTGACCCGCGATCTCCTGCAGGCTCATTGGGGCGTTAGACTTGAAAATTTCAAAACAGGCCGGGATGGCGGTATTGACCTGCGTTACGCAGCTGGACCGGCAACGACAATTGTTCAAGTAAAGCATTACCTTCGAACCGGCGTAACAGGCCTGTTACGCGACCTGCAGAAGGAGGCAGTCAAGGTGCGGCGACTGGCGCCGTCGCGTTACATCCTGGTCACTTCCGTGCCGCTGTCGCCACTCAACAAGGACGCCATCGTCCGTGCGATCGGCGCGGACTATCTTCAACCACAAGACGTTGTTGGACCCGACGATCTCAACAATCTGATCGGTCAGCATCCCGAAGTCGAGGGGCGTCATTATAAGCTTTGGCTCGCCAGCCGCAGTGTCTTTGACCGGGTCATTCACAACTCGGCGCTCACGCGCAGCGAATTCAAGGCGCGCCAAGTCTATGAGCAGGCCCGCCGTTACGTCGCGAGCGACGCATATCCGAAAGCCTTGCAGATGCTTGCGGATCAACGGGTTGTAATCATCGCCGGACCGCCAGGCGTCGGCAAAACGACGCTCGCGGACCTCCTGCTCTACGCGCATCTTGAACAGGGCTATCAGGCTGTCCTCATTCAACGTGATGTAGAGGAAGGCGAAAAGCTGTTCCAGCCCGGATTACGGCAGATATTCTACTTCGACGACTTCATGGGCGCGACGTTCGCCGGCGATCGCGTTCACGGTTCCGATGACCGCGCGTTATTGAACTTCATCGCCATGGTAAGGGCGACACCGGACGCGCGGCTCGTACTCACGACCCGCGAGCATGTCTTTGCCCAAGCGGTGGGGCGTTCCGAGCGGCTTCGTCATGCGGATCTGCATGATTTGCGGGTCATACTGAACATGCCGAGCTACACGACGATGCAGCGCGCTCGCATCCTGTATAATCATCTTTACTTCAGTGACCTGCCTGACGCTTATCGAGACGAATTGCTACGCGATGAGTTCTACATGCGGGTCGTGAAGCATGAGAAATTCAACCCACGCCTGATCGAGTGGCTATCGTCCTATCGCCGACTGAAGCATGTGCGCGTGGAGCGTTATCGTCAGTTCGTCGACAATCTTCTGCGCGACCCGTCGGAGATTTGGCGCCACGCCTATGAGCAGGAGATTTCCGAGACGGGCCGCTCGGTCCTGCTCGCCGTGCGCACACTCGGCGGTAAATGCGGTAATCGCATTCTCGAAAGCGCATTCGGGCCGCTCCACGCTTATCGTGCGGCGCGGTATAAATTTTCCACACGGCCGGACGATCTGCGGACCGGCATCCGTGAAGTGGTGAACAGCTTCATCAAGCCGTGGGGCTCGCACGGTTTCGAGGTCATTGATCCGTCGGTACTCGATTTGCTCAATGCCGTCGCGCGCGACGCGCCGGATAACGCCGTCGATATGATCGAGGGGGCGGCGAGTTTCGGGCAGATCGAGCATATCTGGGGTCTGGCAAAGGCCGAGCAAAGCGGCGCCATCTTGGCCGCGTTGAAGCACAAGTCCAACCGGATCGCTCCATCGATTGCACGGTTGGCGTGCCTGCGTCGACGGGTCGCAATGGAGGGCGGTGGCACCAGTTATGTCGGCACGACCTTCGAACAGCGGCTCGCGATTATCGTGGATATGGCGCATCGGCTCGACTCGCCTGCGATCGGTATGCTGATCGCACCGGCCTATGCACGACTGATCGAAGAATGGAACTCCGAGCGACCTGAAATCAACGACGCGGTCGAACTGGTCCGCGCCATGGATGCGGCGTCGTCACTGCCGCCGGATAGCGTTAAGCCGCTGCGTGATGCGGTTCTCGAAGCGGCTTTGGAGGAAGCGCGAACTGGCTGCCGATCGGACGAACTGCGAGAACTCCTCAGCGTGGTCGATACGCAAGATGCGGGGCGTGAGGTAGCCATCGCACGCGAAAGTTTTGTCAGTTACCAGAAAAGTCACTTTTCCGAAGACTTGAACGAATGCCGGTCGCGCGAACAGTTTTCCGGCCTGATCGAAGACTTAGAGTTGTTCCGCGATGACCTTGGCGTCGACGTTCAAACGATGATCCAGCGTGTTGAAGAAGCAAACGCTGAGTTCGTTGAGCATGAGGATCAGTACGCCGACCATATGCAGGATAAGTGGAAAGAGCGCTATCGCGCTGATCGTGACGGTGATCGAAGGATTTCCGAACTGTTCGGATCTCTGAGAGGCGATCGCGCTTAACGGGTGGGGCAAAGGAAATGAAGGTTGTCTATCTGGGGCGTCCGAGCCGACGTACGAACCCGCCGCCGCAGGTTGAAGGCGACGTCATCGAGTTGTTGACGAACAATTGGGATGACTATGGCTTCAAGACGAGCTTCCCGATCACCTGCCGACTGAACGGCGAGATCGTCGACCTGCCAGGACTTCGGCTGCTGGTGGCCGAGGCGCGCACGTCCAGTGCCGCCTTGGACAAGATCCGAGACGAGGGCTGGGACGGCGTTTTCCCTATCCCCGATGCTGACTATGTGTCGGTGCCGGGCGAGATCACCTTCTATGAGCAGATCGAGGGGGTACTTGGCATCGAGGTCGCAATCGAGGTGGCGAAGGCGCTCCGGGACGCGAGCTATCTCGTCCATGTCGCCGACGACGCTGCCGCCAGGGCGCTTGTTGAAAGCGAGGGTTTTCGTAACTCGCTGCAGCGCGAGCGTGCAAGCACGCAGGCCTTCATGGATGGCTGGAAGGTGTTCGAGCGGCAGGCGATCGCGGTGCTCGATCTGGGCTTCCAGTTTGAGAATATGTTCGGCAACGCCACCACTCTAGAGTTGAAGTTTCAGCCGCGGACGCGGCTCCCGCACGACGTCAATGTCCTGATCGGACCAAATGGCTACGGCAAATCTCAGTTGCTGCATCAGATGGTGCAGGACTGGATTTCGCCTTCGGACGAGGACGAGCGCGGTTTCGTCGAGAAGCCCAACCTCAGCCAGCTTGTCGTGGTCTCGTATAGTCCATTCGAGCGCTTTCCGGTTGACCTCGCGGGCCGCAAGCTGCAGGATAAGGAGGCCTATCGCTACTTCGGCTTGCGCGGTCGCACGACCCCGACCGATGCCAGCAAGCGCAGCCGGATCACGCTGTCGCACGACTATCCGAAGCGGAACGCGGCGCAGTCCCTAGTCCAGTGCTTGGCCGACGATCGGCGGCTACGGTCGATCCGGGATTGGTCTCGCAAGGTCGCGACGATGGAGAGGGTCCTGCGGACGGCGATGGCCTTCGACTACGCGGCGGTCGAGGTCGGGCCGCGTAAGAAAAAGGAATCCTTCTATCACGAGACCGCCCTCGTCGATCCACTCGCAATCGACATCGGCGATGGCGAAGATCGACGACGCTACATCCCGATCGCGTCCGATCGCGTCGAGGAACTCGACGATGAACGGTTGAGCGCGGCGTTCGAGGCGGCATCCGGTGTCACCTTCTTTCTCGACGGCCAGCCGATCGAGTTGAGCTCAGGCCAACGTCTTTTTGCCTACATCGTCATCAACATTCTGGGCGCGATCCGCCGCAATAGCCTGATTCTGGTGGATGAGCCGGAGTTGTTTCTTCATCCGACCCTTGAGATTCAGTTCGTCGACATGCTCAAGACGATCCTGTCGCGGTTCAACTCGAAGGCATTGCTGGCGACCCATTCGGTAGTGACTGTGCGCGAGATTCCTTCCGACTGTGTTCATGTGTTCGAAAAGACCGAGGACGATGTCATCCTGACACATCCCCCGTTTCAGACCTTTGGTGGCGATTTCCAGCGGATTTCGTCATATGTCTTCGGGGACAAGGCCGTATCGAAGCCGTTCGAGGTCTGGATTAGGGCGCAGCTCGAGGAGCTGGGCTCGGCAGAGGCACTGATCGCGGAACTGGGCGATGAGATCAACGAGGAGCTCATCGTTCAGATCAAAGCGACGGAGCGTGGCCAGTGGTAATGCTGCTTCGCGCGCCCGCCACCTGTAGCAGCCTGCAAATGGTTGACGATGTGGTCGCCGAGCGGCAGGGCGGTAAGAATGCGGGTTTCTTCGCTGGTATAGAGCAGGATTGGCGCGACCGCGTCCAAGCTTATATCGATGCGGAAGGATCGCCAGCGGCGGTGCCTACCTGGCCCGACATTGCGCACAAGAAGAACAGCTTCCTGAACCTGTATCTTTCCCCCGCAGAAAGATCGGTCCAGAGCAAAATGCTCGCAGCGATGCGCGATCATGAGCTGTCGCTCTGTCCGGCCTGCGGCGAGGCGGGTGCACCGAATACGCTCGATCACTATCTGCCGAAGGGGCAGTATCCGCATTTCTGCGTTACTCCGCACAATCTGTTTCCAATGTGCGACGCCTGTCAGACGAGCAAGAAAGAAAAGACTGGCGACGCTACGACTCCACGATTTTTTCTGCACCCCTATTTCGATATATTCGCGGCAAACCAGGTAATTGAACTCACCGTTAACCCACCATTCGATGCTCCTACCTTCGACTTGGACGCCGTATCCCTACTGACTACGCCGCAGCGGGCGCTAGTTCGCCGGCACGTTAAGGAACTCGGCATCGTTCAGCGTTATGCCCGGTTTTTTCGCAACCAGCACCAACGTCTGCTTCGGCTCACCCAAAGTCTCCGCGAGGCGGGCCTCGATGTCGAGGAAAACCTTATTCTCTTTCAAGATAATGCCGCGGTGCCCACCCGGAACTCATGGGAACATGTGTTTTACAGCGCCGTCCTCTCTAACGCCGACATGATGGAGTATCTCAAGGATGGTGATTTACCAGATTATCGCTAAATATGGGTTCTACAACTCGACGCCAGCCCGCAGTCGATACCGATTGTCTCGGCCAGTGCATGCAGGAAGCGTGTGACGCAGGTTGACGGTCCCAGCACCTGATCCAAGACGTTGTGCCTCGAAGTGCGCACGCACGGCGATCGCTTCGGAAGCGTTTGCAGGGCAGCACGTAACCATCGGCCGTGGCCTGCGAGTTCTACATGAGAGGCGGTTGTACGCCTATCGACACCTGTTCACCTTGGTAGAGGGGCGTTAATTGCGGATAATCGCTTTCCTTGCAAGAATAACGTGTTAGCTTCAAAAATTAAGGGGAATACTTGTGACTGACGTTTCTCGTGCTGAAAATAGTGATAGAAGCTTGACTGACTATATTTATGAAATTCATGAGATGGCTGGTCATAATCCCTTTTTGAGACAAATTTTAGAAAAAGCTTTATATGAAAACCTTCCAGATGACGCACGTAAGAAATTGAATGATACTACAAAGAAAAATTACATTTCTCTTCTTGATAAGAAAAATTGGAAATGCGGCCATCTTGGGTGTGAGGTTAAATCTTGTCTTTCTCACGAAGTGTCTGATTCTGTATTCATATCAAAAATGAAAGATAACAATGGAAAAGTTTATATTTTAAAACCAAATTTAAAAACTAACCCCCTTATTGACGAATTTTCCGAGATTTATCCAAATAGTGCTACGACATACCCTGGATATTGCTCCTATCATGATAGAGAGCTTTTCAAAGATATTGATAGCGAAAAATGTGAAAAAAATGTATTTTACAACAAGCAATCTCTTAGAACATTGCACAGGGAAAATTTTGAGGTCAAACTAAAAATTTTAATGGCTCAGTCCATTGTAAAGGAAATGCAAGAAACAATAGAATTAGAAGAATATTTCTCAGAGAATATCATTTATTTAAATAGAAAAATAGAATTATATAAATTAAAGTTAGAAAGAATGGATAATATTTATAATATTATATATTTCGGAATAATTAATGATGATTATAAGATAAAATATTTAGAATTTGATATACAAAAAATAGGGTATATATTTTCTTCCTTCCTTAACTTAACGAATTATAATTCTGATAATGAGGAATGTTTTGTATTCTTGTACAAGATAAACTTTGAGAACTCTCCCAAATTTGCTGTTTGCTATCTAGATAATATTTCCTCCAAAAATGCTGCAATCGAATTGCACGAAGCAATAAAAAAATCTATAATGGGGGACATATTACATTCAAAAAGAAGACGCTTTGTATTCTCTGCAGATTTCATAAATGAACTAAGTGATCTTTCAAAAGAAATACTTGAGAGAGATGCGGAGATTTTTCCAATTGGTCCAATTGAGCAGATATGGTTAGCATCCGAGTTCATGGACTGAAAACCGTTATATTCCAAATAAGATATTTTACGTGTGGCATTCCAATTGATTGCGGCAGTGCGCGCCGGACCGCAATACCCACAAATAACCTCTTACAAACAGACGGTTATCCGCCCCGCGTATGAACACAGATATCTGTAAAACAGAAATCTGAGAAATGTGGAATGTGGAATGTGGAATGTGGAATGTGGAATCCTGAATGTCGATCAGACCTAAACAACAAGAATTTTCTTCTATCACTCCAGCGCCCGATGTTCCGCTCCCCCCATTGCAGTCCTCCCATGGCCTACTGAACCTCACTATTCAAGTGGTTGCAACGAGACTTCTTCTGCTAAAAATAATTTGTTTCATGAGGCAAAACCCAAACTCTCACATCGTGAGAAAAGTTGACTGAAATTTGCTCTCAAAATTGTGCAGAAGCGATATAGATTTGTAACGCTGTATTTTTGGAACCAGACCCTGCTAACCTCTGATAATGACGATAGAAACCCGGCACCTGCGATATGCGATCGCGGCCCTTGAGCAAGGAAGCATCAGAAAAGCCGCCCTGAAACTTGGCGTGCGGCAGATGACGGTTGTGCGGCACATCGAGGCACTCGAGAACCATGTCGGCTATTCCCTGTTTACAAGGAGACGAGACGGCGTTCACCCCACAAACAATGGCACCACTTTCATGCAGGCCGCACGACGTATCCTACAGGACATGGAGAGTCTGACTGCCCGTACGCGCTCCAGCCGTCATAAGAAAGGCGAGCGCATTGCAATCGGATTTTACACCTCAGTTTCGACCGGCAATCTGCACGCCACCCTGACCGAATTCCGCAATCGTTACCCGGACCTCCAGTGGCGGCTGGTTGGTGGCACCAGGCGTGAACTCCTTACGGCACTTGAACGGGGTCATCTTGACATTGCCATCGTGACGGCTGGTGAATTGAACTGGTCAGAGGGGTATCTTCCGCTGTGGCCAGAGCGATGCATTGCTGTCTTACCCGTTCAGCATTCTCTCGCTGGCGAAGCAGTGCTCGAATGGATGACGCTGAAAAAAGAGCGTTTTCTGGTCAGCAGTCTGGATCCAGGTCAGGAGCTGACACGGATCATTCGCACATGTCTGGGCCGCGGCAGTCACCATCCCACTCTGATCGAGCATGATATCCCCTTGGCCTCTCTGCGACCTTTTGTCAGTGAAGACCGCGGAATCATGATCGATTGCGAAAGCAGCACAGGCGAGACATTGCCGGGGATCGTCTACCGGGAACTGCGTTTCGAAAACGCGCCGAGCGAGTTGCGATTTGCTGCCTGCTGGTTGCGAAGCAACCCAAGCCGCCCCCTCGCCTCCTTCCTCTCCCTGCTCAGGGAGCGTTACCCGGACCTGATCCCGCCAGCTTTGTCCGAGCCGCCCGCGAATGGCGCTGTTTCTGGAACGCCCGATCCGTCTCCATGAAACGTCCAACCATGAGCGGCACCAGTCTGGCTGCGTCAGTTATGGCGTCTGTGGACTGGCCGGCACTACCCAAAACCAGCTCGACATAGAGCAGCAGATCCCGATGGATCTCCGCCGGCAATTCGATCGTCAGCTTCACAGGCCGACTGTCTGGGATGGCACTGATACGGAGTTTGGTCATGGGGATGCTCCGTCATGCTGATGCCAGGGTTTGAGGACAAGATCGCGATTGACGATCAGGGTGAACGGTAGGCCGGGCCGGTCAGTCAGCGTGGGCTGCACGTCCATGCTGCGGTCGATCAGACGGTTCCCCACCATGGAGAACCCATTGCTGGCCCCGCTGCGGATAGCCTGAAACAGGTTATTCTCACCCCATGATGTGCCTGCTTCGGATCCGACGCTGAGCAGGGTCGTCACCTGCGCCGCCCGGAAAAGCTGGCTCCAGTGCTGGTCCACGAGATCCTTCAGGCCGGTCTGGCCGATCGCATCCGCACCGGGCATCCTGTCGAGCACGATGCTGTCGCCATCGGGCCGGATAAGTCGCGTCCAGATGACCTGTGTGCGCTGCTGCCCAAACGAGATGCTGCTGTTGTAGCTCCCGAACAGCGTGCTGCCTTGGGGAACCAGAAGATAGCGTCCGGTTGGACTGTCGTAGACATTCTGCGTCACATGCCCAATGAGCTGGCCAGGCAGGTCGGAACTGACTTTGGTGTTCAGCGCGCCCGCAATCACTGTCCCAGCCTGAATCACGTAGGGCGAAGCCGGTGGCGTCAGACGATCGGGGCTGACCGTGACACGGTCTGGTTCTCCCGCCAGAAAGGCACGGTTTGCAGCCTGACGGTCATTCGCGCCAGATTGTGCTGCCGTTGCGGTCCCGCCAGTTGCCGGTGCGACGATGGGGAGTTCATTGTCCTGTCGCCCGCCGTCACGTGTCTGCACGAACAGCTTGCTCGCTATGGCAGCCGCGACTTCCTGTTCGGCACGGTGGTCGCCCATGCTGGAAACAGGACCAGCGCGCCCCTCCTGCTGCGCTTTCAGGATCGGTTTACCCAGATCACCAGGCAAGGGCGGCCCCAGCTTCGGCACGCCCGTATAATCCTTGGGCAAAGCATCCAGCCCGTCGGCCGAGGGACGCGCATCAGACTCCTGAACGGCTGACCCTGTCCCCTGGTGACCGGAATTCTGGAGCGCATAACCGAGTGCGAGACCAATTCCGATCATCGCGGTGCCAGCCAGCCCCCAGACGACATAGCGCGATAGCCGGACGACCGTTGGCCGTTCCGCCCGCAGACGGAGGTCTGGTGTGGATGACGAAACCGCAGGGCGCCCGCTGTCCATTCCCTCTTCCCGTCCTGCATCACGGTCCGCGTCCTGCTCGCCCGTCATGACCGCCGTCCATCGGTACGCACAATCCGCACGCGCTGTTCAGACTGTTTGTCGCCCAGCCGCAGTTCAGCGGCGGCGAACAGACGATCCACGATCATCCAGTTCTGGCGCACCCGGTAATTGACCAGTTCCGGTCCGCCATCGGCCCCCAGCACGAACAGTGGCGGTAGCTCGCCCTGCCCGATCCCCGAT
>Ga0157365_10001115_pt1 | contig 11252 bp, 8 predicted proteins | sample AttsexASBM3_FD_111478 | JGI IMG/M metagenome (GOLD analysis project Ga0157365, IMG submission 111478) | Fungus gardens microbial communities from leaf cutter ant in Ribeirão Preto, State of São Paulo, Brazil - Atta sexdens ASBM3 | ecosystem: Host-associated > Fungi > Mycelium > Unclassified ... | reverse complement strand
GATGTAATGTCATTCACGTTAGCAATCTGGGAATGAAAAAGTACTTCCCGTGATGCTAAGGATGATGACTGGGAACCATCCATCATAGTTCGATTTCCTCACTACATTAGTATCCGGCGGATCTGTTCAACGATTTCTTGTCAACGATTTCCTGCTAATTTCGCTTTCCATGCCCAACGTCGATGGTTCAAGGATCTTTTCTTTGGTTTTGATTTCTATGTATGATAGTTACCCCTCCAAGTTTCCTTGTGATTGGATTAGTGTTTCAATATCTGGGTTGGTGATCTGCTCGATTTCTAAACCTGATTAATCTAATTGATTATTTGTGTAAGATAGCATTTTAAAAACGTGTGACTATGTCTGACAATGAATAATAGTAATTTCCCGTCCTCTCCCTCATAATCGCCGTCGCCGTCGTCTTCATTATCATCGCCAGGAGCACTTTCAGTATCTTCGTCCTGGTGCCCACTGTCACAATTTCTCTTAACTTAGAATATCACCATCTACCTGACGAAGACCATGTGTTCGTTGTCTTTTTTCGGATTCAGCATCTCTATTCCGCAACAAGAAAACTAGTATTAAGACATGGAGGGCCAAATAGGGGCGTGTCTATGGGTGGTTTGTGTTCATTGTAAGTCAGTTAGTGAGTGCTCAGATATAATGAGCGTGTAGACTGGAGTACAGGGTGAAAGGGGGGAGGCAGGGGAGAAGGAGCAGGCGATGTGTGAAAAAAATACAGGGGATTTGTTTGATTCCTTCCGGACTTACCCACGACGGACATCGCTGGAATGCCATCACCAGTTAATCACCGATCGGTGATGCACAGGACAAAACTGACTTGAGACATCAATCATCAGTGACACTAGTGTAAAGCTAAGTACGTCGTTGGAAGTACCATCCAATGCCATTGAATTGGACTGATGCGTTCTACATTGGAACGCATAAATCGTCACTCCACTTATTGCAATGTCATATCGATGTCATATCACGTCACCTCCCCGTTTTTGATTCACCTAGGCAACCGACGAACATTCACTCATACATGTATATATAAGTATATATATTAATTGATACCACCAATTTGCTCTCAGTCTTCCCCCCCCCCATTGAAACTGCTAACCTCATCATGGAATAGCTGAAGGATGGTTAATATACAAGAGGGATAGTCAATTAGACATTGGGATTTGACTAGAGTTTTAATTTTTTCAGAGCAGGATCTAGTGGAGGCATGACTGAAGTAGTCTTTCCCAAAGTCTTGTGAAAGTCCCAGATCTCAAACACTCTGGCCAGAATGATCCCAGTGAAAATCCGTGTTATTGTACCTCAATTTTGTCGACAATCAACTCTCTCTCTCTCTCTCTCTCTCTTGTTGGTTGCTTTGCGTTTAGCTTTCCAGCCTCTCGCATTTATGAGTATTTATAGAAGGCAGTTTGAATAGGGGTTGAAAAAGCTATTAAAAAGCTATTGTAGGCCCAATCTAGAATTCTGGCTTTAAGTCGCCTAGTTACGTGCTTCTTTTCATTGTAGTTTGAACCCATCGAGCCTATTTTTGAATATTCTAAGTTTTGTTATTTCTTGATCAAACATCAGAGTACTCGCTGATATGATGATAACACTCTAGCAAAGGGCATTGAATAGTCGAGCAACCACAAAAAAGATAGATATATTGTAAATCTACCTATCTAGCATCATCCCAAGGGGGAACTGACATTCCCTCTCAAAGTCGGGCTCGCCAATCCTCGTTCTATTCTACTTTCATCAACTAATATTCTCCTTGCACCTCCATTGGTCCCTCCACTTTCACTTGCACTTGCACTTGAGCCCGCACTCGTTCTGTTACTGGGACCAGACGCCCCTCCCAAATCACCCCTATTCGAGTTCAAGTTCAAATCTACAGCATCGCCACCGTAGAGTTCATCATCACTATCTGCAGGTGTAGCCATTCCACTTCCATTGACTCTTCCAGTAGTCTCACCGAATCTAGGTGAGCTAGTTCCACTCAATCCATGCCCACTGGGTTTTCTCGCACTTTTCCTTGCATGAAATGTCCGACTTGCCGTTGCATTCGAGAATAAGGGCAGGAGGAATCTCTCATCCAAGTTCTGGAACCATCGCCCGTCCTCGCCGATGATTCCGCTGAGCGCTCTCCGGGGTTGTGCATTGATGTTATTGGAGGGATTAGATGATATAGTATCGTCAGTAGCCCCACTCAGGTTGCCATCATGTTGAATAGCAGTAGGTGCAAGAGGTAAAACCTCAGCTCCATCCGATTCAAATGAGTCGCTGGAGGCAGTTGAGAGCATGGGTGCATTTGCCGAATGTGCATTGTCTTGAGGTTGATAATGGTGATTATAAGTATTGAATCGCGAAGCATAGTGAGTTCCCACTCTTGCCGCAGCGGCAGCAGAGAAGTTTCTGGCTGTGGGTGATAAAGCAGAGCCCTCCGCTTCTTCCCAATAACGAGCCCAGTTGCCTCGACCACGAGCACTACGCCCCAAGTATCCAGAGGACGAGGATGGAGGAGCGCCACTGAAGAACGGTGGACCTTCGTCTTCGTCACTACTTCCTCCTTCATCATCTTCTACGCCTGTTCTAATGCCTAGAACTTCAAGCATCCTGGCGGTGGTGCCACCAAATATGATAACAGTAAGGACAACAACAGTCAACACCGTCGTCCTCATCATTTGCGCATTACGCCCTGTGAATCCCGCTGCCAGTGCTACACCCACAGCTCCCCTTAATCCGGCCCAGAAAAGCATCATTTGATAGGAATGAGGCAGTTCTTCGGACCTTTGTCCTCGCGCATATTTTAGGAAGAAATTGATCCCTGTCGAAAGTGGAAAGACTGCCGCATAGCGAGTGAAAACGACAACAACAGTAGTAATCGTGATGAACAGCGGCTTGACATAGCTAAACAAGGGCTCTGATACAGGTGCGCTGGTGAATAGTGCCATTCCGAGATATATGAAAATGAAGTTCTCGGAGAGCTGTGCTAGGGTTGAAAAAATATATTTACTTGCCCGCTGGGTCCGCCGTGACATGGTATGGTAAGCGTAGTGTTTGAGCGTGATGCCACAGAAGAGGAGCGAGACGATGCCGGACATTGAGAGTCCATTAGAGAAGAAATAGCAGGTATAAGCGCAGAGAGCGACAAGGCAGGATTCAATGGAAGGGTAGTGATGCAAATAGGAGTGCTTGAGGAGAAGTGACATTCCTAGTCCAAAAGCCACACCAAGGGCCATGGAGACGGAGAAGTTGACAAGAAAGATACCGATGCCATGGAAGATAGATTTGAGGTACACTTCGGTGTTGTGGAATTGCGTCAGGGTCCTAGGTTAGACGAGGAACTCAGCTGTTTATGAAATGGAAAATTCTCAGGAAGCGGAAGGGCACATACTCATACATGACGATACTAACAGCATCATTTAATAAGCTTTCGCCGAAAATTACGGTGTAGAGCTTGGGGTCAACTTTGTATTGGTTGAAAATTGCCAATATCGTCACCGGATCTGTCGCGGATAATGTCGACCCAAAGATCAAACACTCCAATAGAGTGAGGTCGAGTGATTCTAGACCGAGGAACGAATATATGTATACCAAAACTCTGTACTGTGAGTGATCAGTATACAGAAGAGACTCACTGAATGGGCACAAAGGGGAATTTCCAGACGCACCCCACACCGATAGCAGATATGAAAGTCCCAAAAAACGCGAAGATTAGTATTGAGCCAAAATTCCGAAAAAAATTCTCCTGTGAAATGTTGATTGTTTGATATACAGCGAGACAGTTGGTTTCAACAATTGCATGGCGATGAGAGCGTTGCATACCTGTTTCAGCTCGTAGCCTGAATTAAGAATGATGGGTGGGAGTAAGAGGTTGAAAAACAACGTGTGTCGAAATGTCTGCAGAAAAGATAGTCAGTCATCTACACAAAGACGTCCCGGTCAGAAGTTAGGCCTTCGCTGAGAACAGCCTTGCACACGAGTTCCAGTCCATGAAGTAATAACCATAAACGAAGAGCGCTGAACCAAGCTGCTCTCAGTCGTATGAAGAAAGATCATACACTCACCAACATGTCTCTGATCATCGTTCCGGGTGCCAACCTGACAATCAATCCAACCACCATTCCAGCAAAGATACTGACTAGTGTCTCATGAATAGTTTTAATCTTCTTGATTTGCAGGTAATAACTCGTCCATAGTGACAACACTAGCAGCACGCAAACAAGGAAAAGAGACCAAGACGAGTAATATTCCTCTTCTTCTGGAACAGGTAGAGCACTCGGAAGGGGCTTGAGGTTTATGCGGAAGCCTGACATTCGAAGCTCATGCACCTCGTCCGAACGAGTTCGAGTTGATGTTTAAGTGATGCCCAGATGAGCAGCAACGGGACATTGCACAGCCATCGATCATAAAGGTGGGTGAAAATTATAAATAATCTATATTAAGTCAAGTCTACTTTTTCCTCCTCGTCTCTTGGATTTGTTTCATTTGGTCGCTTGCACGAGCACGCTTATCTCTCTGCGCCTCAAGCCGTTTCGCCTCTTCTACCCTATTTCGCATGTTTTCGATGACCCAGTTCATTGAATCCCTCATGCTTGGTAGTTTCTGCTTCTCAGGCGATCCCTGGATCTCAAGCCACCGGCGGATTGGTTGCCATTGGAACGCGAGTGTTTGGAGAAGGAGGGTCAGTGTTGCTGTGACAATTGAGAGAGTGACTGCCTGACCAAAATACTTAACTTAGAGAAAGCATATGTCAGAGTAACGACTTACTGCAGGAAGTGATGCCGTCACACCAAAGCCAAGGATTGTCAGTAACCTCAACCCGTTCATAACATGTGCCATGTTTGGGCGGTTTCTGAGATCCATTTCAGCGGCTCCGAAGGAAATCTGCACATTGACCAGAGCAACCAAAAGGGCGGGCAGTATGTATGTTGGATCTGCAATGGTTAAATCTGGAATCATATCAAAACCGGACCATTTCATCTGTTCCACGGGTACTGCACACATCCGTTTGATACCAAAAAATAGACCAAGCGACACAGGCAACTGTACTAATGGCCCTAGAAACCCAAGAAATGGGCTAATTCTAGCCTTGTCATAAATGGCCTTCAATTTCAATGCAGTCTTCTGACGTTGAAGGATGTCAGCCTTGTTAGCTTGCTGCATCTCCGCCGTGATTTTCATAATTTCGCCTTGGTAGGGCAAGAGACGCGAATTGTTACGCAATACTATGGCGGAGACTGGAATAGTGATGACACGCCAGAAAACAGTTCCAGCAACGATAGTCCAAAACCAAGGAAGGTGGGTCATCGTGTTAATGATTTCCATCGTCCACTGCATGATGCCTGCTGGTGTCCAGTGACATAGGTCGAGAGCTGACAAGTCACCATACTGTAGCGGAGTATGGATAGGATCGAAGTTTGAGGATGCGATTTCTGCGACAGGAGACACATCTTCTGTGGCGTTGGAGAGAGGCTCAGATGCGGGTACGACAGTAGACACTTCTTCTGGTATGGCTGGCGCATCTTTTGAGTAGTATCGAGTGAAGGCAAGACTAGGGAGGATATGGCTAGGCTGCAGAGGACTTCTACCTGTACTGCGTGAAAGGCTTAGCGCATTCTGGTCAAGATATAAGTACATATACATAGCACTGCGTTAAAGCTTCACGCACTTGTTCTCGAATAGAAGAAAAACTGCGACGCAATGTAGGGTCGTAAAACGAAAAGGTAGGGGTCGTAAGTCTGAACAAGTTGATAGAAGTATTGGTGAATCCAGATGTACCAGGCTTCGGTTAAACAACAGCAGCACACCTCAGTTTTGATGACAATTTGCCAAAATTTCTGCGGCCAAGTAACCGGAAGGATGTACCGAGCGAGATTGACGCCATGAGACGTGAAAAAGAAAATACGACGGGAATCCACGCATGAAATTTCGGAGGATCACATGACACCAATGAACACTTCCATACATAGTCAAAGGATCCGTGCGAAGGAGAGCTTTTACAGCAACTTCATGACTTGTGACTCGGATTTGGTTTCTGATCTACCATGACTTCTGAAACAATTCAAATCATGGTTCTGTATCTCAGTAGTATTCCAGTCACTTCATCTGGGCAAGATCACACCTGTATTCATCCTGGCTCTCGTTCTGGTAATATTAGCCTCGCATGGACAAATAGACAAATAGGTTCCAAGTGTATGGCTACCATGGGAGATGCCGGGCCTGAGGCTCACTCTGTCGACCCTCGTCGCAAGCATGGAGCATGTACAAGCCAGCATATATGTTAATAGTTTACGCGGTCTTTATTCACATGACCCCCAGGATCTCAAGTGCCCCCATTAGCGAGTACACTTACGAGAAGTCCCGACTATCAAGCGGCAGGGCCTTCTAAAAAGTCAGGACAAGAAGACGAAGCCTTACTTGTTCAAGTGTACAGCAAATTATAATTTTCATCAGCATTAAGGTCATTTCTGAGCACACAAATCGAAGACTGTCGCAGCAGAAAGAGAGAAAAATTGTACTCGCTCGTTACCATAGGATGGATCGTATCGCTTGCATGAACGCATAAAAGGGGATCCCGATTGGATGGGAGCACCGAATGTATCGTTAATCTCAAGCCTCTTGATCTACACAATTTGTCATTTCACAAGTATATTGTAAATGCCGAGAAGTCTCAATGACAGGGTAAAGTGGGAAGTACATGATACACGTGGTCGTGTGTCATCACGACCATCACGATTCACATAACTCTTTCATGGCCGGCGGGCCTTTGGGGCGAACAATCACGTCGACGGCACCCGTATACCACCTCGATACTATGAATCTGCTTACAGATGCCACTCATGACGAAGAAGAATCAGATGAATATTTCACTGAAGCTGACTTTGATCAAGAAGTACCCGAACGTAATCCGCCTACATCTGATAGCCAGAGTCATTCGAGGCCGGAGCCTCGGCAATGCGCTCCGCCGACACGTAAACAGTCAAGTCTAGAGGTTCCTCCAACCGTGATTAATCACGAACATCACCATTTCCACGACCACAATACCCAGGGTTATCCTGGGGAGATTCCTGAGGAGTTTCACAGGAGTGCCTGGTATAAATTTGATCCCGCTGTGCTGTTAGCTCTCATTTCTCCTATCGGGAACTGGTTGACAGGTGGGGATCACGTCAAAAATCTTCTGTTTCTAGTACTCCTGGTGTACTACCTTCATCAGGTCATCGAAGGTCAATCGTCTGCACACTTGTCAATATAAACATACTCCTTAACTTTTGTGGATATAGTACCATGGGAGCTGTACCAGAAAGCTCAGCGCCGTAATCAGCTCCCAAATACTTCGCCATTAAACTCCGAAGATAGATACAGTAAACTCGCAATATCCGAGCTTCGAAAGGTCGAGGTACTCTGTCTAGCATTAACGGCAGTCTCCCCCTTTCTTGGAGCTGCCCTCTTGCGATACGCGACGCATCTCATTCTTGGGCCTGAAATCATGTCCTGGTTTAGTACAAGCCTTTTCGTGATGGCAACTGGGATCCGGCCTTGGTCACATCTCATAGAACGCCTGAATCGCCGCACGGATGACCTTCAAAATTTTATCCATCATTCTCCTTCCTCCAACCATGCACCTATTCGTGATCTACATAAAGACATTATTACTCTCAACAATCGAATAGATAAACTCGAAAGGTCTTTCAATGGAATGAAGGTTCGTTTCAAAGAGACTTCTAAAGAAATATTCGATCACGTGGATGATGCACTTGATTCTGTGAAACGTTCTCTGCAAAAACACCAGAAACGTTGGGATGAACAGGATGAACGACTACATTTCCTGAAGAAATCTATCGTTATCCCTCCCGAGCTCGGAACAAGCGTTGGAGAGAGAAATGGGCTTATGACGTTACCGGGGATGACTGCGACGGCTGCTCGGTCCATTTTTTCCAAGCAAACATTTTATCCATTGCAATGGTTTGGAGGAAAGTCTATAGTTGAACCCTGGCAATCCCCTATACTCTCACAAGATAGAACGACCATTCCTGCGCAACCGGAGAGGATTCTGCAAGAAGATAATATGGTCGCTTTTTACAAATTCATGGAGATACCTGTCAGACTCCTGCACTTTTTGGGATTTATCCTGTTTTTCCCATTCCGCCTGGCTATTCGTACTCTGTTCTGGCGATAGCAACAACACATCGTGTGCTAGACTAGATAAGATGTTTTTCTGCGCCCTCTCGTGGTGCAATCCATGTATCCATGTATCATTAGTTGTGTGTGTAACTCATGTACTATTTTGAATTAGTTGTCGATGTTCAATTTTTCCTCGGATACGGAATCCATCCCACGATGCAGACAGGGTTTTGACCTGCCATCAATCACCCATCAATCACCGAGGCTCTTATATGATACTCTGGACCTTAAGGGCTCATGCTCTCAGCCTGAGAAAAAGTGTTGAGCCGGCCATGCTCCATTTCATATCTCCTATGGGTGCAGGCGACTCAGGGGGATGATCTGGATCCCGCAAACGAAGGCTTGGGTTTCAATTTCCTTCTTCCAATTGCAATTGCATGAGGGGTTTATTGACGTGTCATATTATTGTATTCTCGCGTCACGGAGTCCTAGTTGGGTTATGAACCCATGGCGCAACGGAATTTTTCAAGTAGTGACCAATGCTAATTGTCAGGGTTCCACCCTGAGTAACTTTTTCCTCGCAGAAAGCCTGCTCGGTCGACGATGATTTTGTGGATAAATCATAAACTCCGGAAGTGCAAATCTCACAGAATCGTCCTCTCCACTTAAGGAGCCTATTTGAACATGATCAGATGTCCATTAAGGTTCAGAGTTCCACATCTTTAATATAGACTGAGATGATCAGAATGTTTAAATCTAGCCTATTTACGAGATCATACAGCTCTAGCTCTATGAGGGACGATCCCAATGACAACTATACAGGTAGTCTGGCAAATGTGAGAATGTCCCCATAGCTTCAGAAGGCTTCGTTTTAAATTTCCTGTCCTTATCCACACTAGTACCATAACGAAACAGGCGAAATTTTCCCTTACACTGACCCGAGTTAACTTTTCAAATACGAACAGTATTCCCTTTGGATTTCAGCTGAAGGCAGGCTTAGAGCCGAACCAAGGATGTGCCCTCGTTTTGTTTGTACGAACCAAAGAGAGTTCTCATACACGTACCCATGTCTTCAACATCCGAATCGGAGTACAATAGCTTGAACCCTAGGACTCCGGGCCTCTGTCAACGTGACTGCTGTTCTGAGTTCTAAACGTTCCCTATCACACTCGAGTCGGAAAGGTTTCATCCGGATCGGAAGTGTTTGATGGTCCTGGATAGACAAACGAAGATCACAAAGCAGTGGGTTCACTTTTCTTATCAATGGAAAGGAAGTGATAACTCAGAATAACCTGCCTCCGGCAGCTGCACTGGCACCTGGGGAAGCATCAGTCACCAGTTTATCATCAACTCCGTAAATGCACCCCCTAGGCCTCCCACGGCATTGTTTGGGTGGCCGAATATCTACCCTGAAACCTGAACGATTGTTGTTTCTTATTCACCACAACTCTCATATCACAGCTAACCTCCGACGCAGAACGTTCAAGATCGTTGGTTCGCCTAAAGAGATTGTATTCTGTTCCCTGCGGATAGCAATCATAATATCGGTGTTTCTCAAAGTTCTGGACGCTATCAGCAATAGCCCTTTACCTGGAACGCGTATTGGAATGGATGATTGTAAGGAGAAGACATTGCCACTGGAAATCGTAGAAAATATAATCAATGCCGTGGACGACAAGAAGACCCTTAAGGCCTGCGCCCTCTCGTGCTCGTATTTTCAACGAAACTGTCAGAGAAGATTATTCTGGGACTTTGAAATTAGCTGCGATAGAGATGATGCGGCCTTTCAGGAAGGAGGATTGATCCATACAGTCGTTCACACAAATCTTGATACCAACGTTGTATTGCTCATTCGATATCTGAAGATCGAAAATCGATATGGTGTCTGGGGATTGTATGGAGGAGGAAAAGCTGTCGATTATATGCTAGGAGGATTTATCAAGAAGCTCACAGCTCTGGAGAAGTTGGATGTTCGTGGGGCCGGACTAGAATTGAGGCATGGAGAACTTGTGAACGGATTGATCACAGTCCTACAGCTTCCGTCACTTCGGGAACTCAAGTTGGTCAGCTTGAATTTTTTTCCCATTGAGATCATTCTCTGGGGTCAATCATTGCGAAGGGTCGAATTCAAGCGGGTGATGTTCGTGCCTTCCATCCTACCTGGTGGATTAAAAAAACCTCTGATACCGCCTTCCCTGGAGGAACTCAAGATGGATAATAGAAAGAATGGCTGTTCAATACTCGGACTGCATTTGCTATCTTCTGCCCTTGGACGGGCTGCATTTACCAAGCTGAAGGAACTACATCTTGAATATCGTGAAAGCGAAGGTGACAGGCCAAACGATATTGACAGATTACTCAGTGCGTGTCAGAGTTCGCTTGAGGATCTGAATCTTTTTCTCACTCATGACGGTATGTTATAAATCAGCATGCTGCCACATTGACTGAACCTGGATTCCTAGCCTATAAATATAACAAAGAATATGCCCAAAGCATTCGGCTATCTAGGATGACCAGTCTACGACGCTTCTCGACACGTGTTTATGTAACCACTCGAGATGGCTATCTCGAGGAAGAACATCCCTTCAGGTTTCTGCGGGACCTTTTTCTTGAGTGTTCACCTACACTGGAAAGCATCCACTTGCTGTGCTTCCATCGCTTTGGAGATGCTGGAGACGAAAATATCCCCGAAATTTCGGGTTGGAGTGAACTGGACAGAGTGTTAATGTCATGCCCAGGATTACGAGAGATATCAGTGGTGGTCTGTTGTACCCAGTGTACACCTGATCAGAGAGCCGCGCATCAGGGCGTTTATGACCTTCCGATGGTTATCAGAGCCAGGAATGTCAAATTCGAGCGACAGTTCACCGATGTGAGTTGTGAAGTGAACATATCGTTGACAGCTAGACAATTGAGTTTTTAGAACATCAGCTCTGCGCTCGAGCAGTAGATCACAAACAATGGACTGGATGTGGTGCACGCTAAATGCGCAGTAGAGAGTCGATTCTCGGTGTTGTAGTTTAGAGTCTTGTACTGTTAGGAAAATAGTAGGGTAGACTGTTATCTTGGGAATCATATAGGATGTTCATCATCTCGTAATCAACTGACGTTTGACAGTCTTGATT
>Ga0157365_10001114_pt1 | contig 11260 bp, 16 predicted proteins | sample AttsexASBM3_FD_111478 | JGI IMG/M metagenome (GOLD analysis project Ga0157365, IMG submission 111478) | Fungus gardens microbial communities from leaf cutter ant in Ribeirão Preto, State of São Paulo, Brazil - Atta sexdens ASBM3 | ecosystem: Host-associated > Fungi > Mycelium > Unclassified ... | reverse complement strand
TCAATCGGAAAAGACCGGGCGTAAACGAGAGGACATCCATAACCCTATCGCCACCATCTATGGCACGTCGACACCTGCACAATTCTGGACGGCGGTTGCTGGCGCTTCTCTGGCTGACGGTCTGCTGGGCCGGTTTCTCGTATTCATCCCCGAGGAAAACTACCCGGACCTTCAGGATGCAGAAGTCGAGCCTATCCCACAAAGCCTGATCGAAAAAGCGATCCGGATCACGAAGGGGTGCAACAAGCACGCACCAGGGAACATCGAGAACATGATGCTTTCCGACACCAAAGCCAATCCATACACCGTCTCGTACACGATCGAAGCCATCCGGGCGCTCAAGAGGTCGGAAAGCACTCAGGAAGTGCTGCTCAAGCAGAACGAGGGAACCTACGTCACGTCTCTGGCTGGGCGTATCGTGGAAAATGCCTCCAAGCTGGCGTTGATCCGCTGCGTATCACGAGAACCCCACGATCCGGTCATCAGCGAGGCGGATATGAAATGGGGCATGGACCTCTCCATGCACTGTTTCGAGGCCATGCGCATGGGCGCAGAGCGCTACGTGGCTGAGAATGAGACACAAGCCAGAATGAAGCGCGTTTTGGAAGCCATCAGGGATATTGGCGGAGACGTGACGAAGAGTGCGATCTGTCGTGCCCTTCGGGGCAGTATGACAACCAAGGAACGAGACGACGCGCTCAATGAGCTTGTGCTCGGAGAATGGATTGTCCTAGTAATCAAAAAGCCGGAAGGCGCGGGTAGGCCTCTACAGCTCTATCGGCTCAGAGACTGAATTAATTCCAATTAAGTGCGAATTTTTTCCATGAGGTTCGCACTTAAAAAATGGCAGAAAACTGCCAAATTCTGAATTAATTCCATAAATTCCATTTTTTCCTCACGATGAAGCGGAAAGGCGCGTGATTTCTATCCTGTGTAATTAATGGAAATAATGGAATTAATTATATATATTATTGATTTATATAGATATTTTGCGATTATGAGGTATGGAAAAATTAGCAATTAATTGCAATTAATTCCCACGCCTCCCCCTATCGCCGAAACAGCGCCCCGGGAACTCACTCAAAAACCGCAGAAAACCGCCAGAAACTAGGCGATTTCGGTACAAACGGGACTCGGGGTGTGGTAGGATCGGGCATGAGCGAAACGACGAATTCCGCTGACTGGCCGATTGGGGTTTCCGTCTCCATCACGCAGACCTGCGGCAAACCGGCGACGGAATTCGAGATGCTGACTTACGCTTGGTATGCGCTAGGAGCCAAAATGCGGGCCGCTGAGGGCAGTGTAGGATATTCTACACCCACTCGGAGCGGAGACCCCGGAAGCGCCGGTGAGGCGCAAACGTCGACTCTTGACGAAGAGTGCGGATGCGACCGGTGCCAGTCCCGTCGCCCCGGCTTCACCGGCCTGTCGAAGCCTGGCTGGCGCTACGCCTGCGAACGGTGCGGAAACAAGCGCTGCCCCCACCATGAATGGCATGGCTTTGAGTGCACAGGTAGCAATGAGCCGGGGCAGATCGGGGTTGAGCGCAGCGCAGAGCGTGGGACCACAAACTCACCGGCAGAAATTGGAGGGGGCTGTACGGGGCGGAAAAACGCCCTGGCGCGATGGTTCCTTTGGGTGACTCATTTTGCTGGCGCGCTCTTCTTGCTCCTCGACTTGGGCTTGGTATTCGGCTTGCTGGCATACGCCACATGCGCATCCTTTGGGTTCCTGATCGGCAAGTTGTGGATCTTGGGGTGGCCACGCGCTTCTGGTGGGGAGGGGGTTTGATGGAAAAGCGCGCATGGACCGCAGAGGATTGGCAAGCATTCCGCGCATCCCCAAAGCGCGAGGTGAAGGAAGAGCTTGTATCACCCGAGACCGACCAAGGCAGGCAAGCGGCTGACAGGACCATTCTGACTGCATTGGGCTTTCATGCCGAACAGTTCGGGGAGTATGCCACAGAGGCGTCATTGCTACGGCTCATGAAACGGACACTGATCGATATTCGGACCATCCCGGCGCTGCGAAAATATCTGCACGGAATGGCAGAGCGTTCGCTCGTTTCGCAGGCGGGTTATGGGCGGTGGGAGGCGGTTTGATGGGCGACGAAGGTTTCGAGGCATACATGTGCCTGACCGATTTCGATTGGGAGCAAGGCAACCCCATCAAGGGAAATCGAATATTCAGCACGCTCGAAGGACTGCGGGATGAGTTTTCCTGCATCGACGGGTGTGGATATGCCAAAGTTCGCGTGTCACTCAGCGAGGCCGTTAAGGGTTCAGACCCGGGATGACACTCCCCCTCCCCACCTGGCGCGACCTGGCCGACACCCTCGCCAGCCGAGACCCCGACCAGCGCGTGACGGACAACGATCCGGGGCTCTTGATCGGGCTGTGGTTGCGAGGGATGACGCCGGACGATGCAGTGGCGGTTTTGGTGGAGTTCTGAAGCGGATTTCGTTGTACTGAAATCTTGCAATCTGCTATGAATCTTTCATGCAAGAATTGACGGCGCAGACGATGAAATGCGGATCGCTCGAACTGGACCCGGAGACGCGAGTTCTTTCCGGACCACGCGGCCAGATCCGCCTCGCGCCTGCCCCGTTTGAAATCGTGCAGAAACTCATGCGACGACCTGGTGTGATCATCTCAGTGAGCGATCTGATTTCCACGGTCTGGAGCGATCCAGACCGAGAGCCGAGCGAAGCAGATCTGGCGCTCAGGTTTCACATGCGAAGTGTGCGCGGCGCTATCGGTGTTCTTGGCTGTTCACGTACCCGCATCAAGTCAGAACCGGGCGTCGGTTACTTCATGGAGAAGCGAGAGCAATGAGAGTTGAGAACCACGAGGGTGCGGCCTACCAAAAGATGATGGCCGGGCTTCGACATGCTCAGGAAGGTGCCATGGAGCTGGCAATCCATCGCTCGGATGATCGGTTCCGGGTCATTTCCGAACAGCTCAAGATTTCAGGCGCGCGAATCAACTTGATCGCTGCATCTGCTTCGTCGCGGTCGGGAGGAGTGTGATGAAAAGTAGCTTCTGCATTGTGAAATTATGTGTTGAAGACTATTACATGGGTTGTCCAATTCGCTACTTGCGTATCTTCGGTCGCGTTATTGCCGTCTGGTCTGTGGTGAAATAAATGGCTCGTCCTAGGATGACGGATATGACGGATGTTGCGCGCGCGTTTATCGAGGCGTTGCGAAACAGCGGAAACGTCACGGAGGCTTGCCGCGCGGCTGATGTCTCTCGCAACTGGGCGTATGAACGCAAAGCCAGTAACCCGGACTTCGCGGCTCAATGGGAAGCAGCGCTCGAGATCGCAATCGATAGCCTCGAGGGCGAGGCGTGGCGCCGTGCGCGTGATGGCACCGAAGAATATATCACCTGTAAGGATGGCCTTGTGCTTGACCAAGAAGGCAGGCCCGTGATGCAGCGCAAATACTCGGACACGCTGCTGGTTAAGCTACTGACCGCGCACCGGCCCGACAAATTCAAGGATCGGGCGCAGGTGGACGTCTCGGTCACGGATCTGTCTGCCCGCATGGACGCAGCGCGCAAGAGGGCGCGGGGAGAAGGCGATGAATGAACCCCACCAATCCTGAGCAAGCCCTAATCGACGATATCGGGTCGTTTAGCCTCGACCCGTTGGGGTTTGTTCTGTACGCCTTCCCATGGGGCGAGCCGGGAACCGATCTTGCGGACTCTCTCGGCCCTCGCGATTGGCAGGCTGAAACCTTACGATCGATCGGCGAGCGATTGCGGAAAGGCTATCAGGCCGACGAGGTGCTGATGCCGGTCTTGCAAAGTATCGCGTCCGGTCATGGTATCGGCAAATCAGCTCTCGTCTCAATGCTGGTCGCCTGGGCCATGGCGACGTGCCCCGATACCAAGGTTGTCGTCACAGCCAACACAGAGCCGCAGCTACGCACCAAGACGTTTCCCGAAATTTCGAAATGGTTCCGACTTTTGATCTGCTCGCACTGGTTCAAGGTGCATGGTATGTCGATTCATTCGACGCAGCCGGGGCACGACAAGACATGGCGAGCAGATGCGGTCACATGGTCAGAGACGAACCTCGAGGCGTTCGCAGGCCTGCATAACGTCGGGCGCCGTATCCTGCTCATATTTGATGAGGCTTCCGGCATCATCGACCGCGTGTGGGAGGTCGCAGAGGGCGCGCTGACTGACGAAGGGACTGAGATCGTCTGGTGTGCGTTCGGCAACCCGACGCAGCCAACAGGGCGGTTCTTTGAGTGCTTCAACAGGCAGCGCAATCGCTGGCATGGCAAGCACATAGACAGCCGCACCGTTGAGGGTACGAACAAACGCCTGTTTGATGAATGGTCTGAGACATACGGGGAAGATAGCGACTTCATGCGCGTACGTGTTCGGGGCCAGTTCCCGAAGTCCGGATCCATGCAATTCATCGGAACTGATACCGTCCGCGAGGCAAGAGTGCGCGAAGTGAACGCGCTTATCACAGATGCTCTGGTGATGGGCGTTGATGTGGCGCGATATGGCGATGACCAGTCTGTGATCTTTTTCCGCAAAGGGCGGGATGCGCGTTTTATCCCGCCGATCATGCTGCGGGGCGTGGATACCATGACACTCGCCGCCCGCGTTGCAGATGAAGCGCAGAGGTATGGCGCTGATGGTGTGTTTATCGACGGTGGCGGCGTGGGAGCCGGGGTTGTGGACCGTTGCCGACAGATGAATGTTCGCGGCCTCGTTGAGGTTCAATTCGGCGGGAAAGCTGACCGAGTGAACTATGACGTGCAGGCCGAACGCTACCGTAACAAGCGCGCCGAAATGTGGGGAACCATGCGGGCGTGGCTCAAGACTGGCGGCATCCCTGACAGCGACGATCTCGCAACTGACCTTACCGGGCCTTGGTATTTCTTCGATGAGAACAATCAGATCAAGCTCGAGCGCAAGGAAGACATGAAGAAGCGCGGGATGGCATCGCCAGACATCGGCGACGGCCTCGCGCTCACCTTTGCCTACCCGGTCATGCCTTCAGCAAATGCAGGCGGCCCATGGGGCGCGCCAGCACAACAACAGACCTACGACCCGTGGGCTGACTAGCCTACACCGCGCCCTAACGTGGCTCTCATACGGCCCGAGGCATGGGCCTTTTCAAGACACCGAAAATCGCGACGCCTACCCCTGCGCCTGTCGCGGGGCAGTCGGTCAATCAGAGTGGCGCCAACCAGGCGGCAGCTACCACGAACGCTGCAAAGCTGGCGGGAGGGTTTGGATCAACGCTCCTGACTGGGCCGCAGGGATTAGCGCAAACTGCCACGAACGCCCCGAAGACGTTGCTAGGCGGCTGAGATGGCCAAGCCGTCACCAAAGCTGCAGCCCGATAATGACGGCACCCAGAAACTTCGGGATGAGGCCGATCGTCGCCTTGTCCTGATGCGGATGGACCGCCTTTCCTGGCGTGAGACGTGGCGCGAGATCTCGCATTACATCCTGCCGACGCGCGGCCGCTATTTCGCCGTTCCCAATCAGGCAAGCCGTGGACGTGTCAAAGGCCCGCAGATCGTTGATCGCACCGCTACGACTGCGCTTTACACCCTCGGCGCGTTTCTGATGGCTGGCATAACCTCACCCGCGCGGGACTGGTTCAGGCTTCAGACGACAAGCGATAGCGCCAACGATGACCCACAGGTGAAGACCTGGCTGGCCGATACGAAGCGTCGCCTTCAGCGTGTGCTCGCTACAGGCAATTTCTACGCTTCAATGGCGCAGATGTTCGAGGAACTGCCAGCCTTTGGGACCGGCGCATGTCTGATCCTCAAGGACTACGATGACATCGTCCGGTTCTACCCTCTCACGGCTGGGGAATATTACATCGCCCAGAATGCACGCGGCGAGGTGGACACGCTGTTTCGCGAATACGTGCAGAACGTGGCGCAACTTGTCGAGCGATTCGGATATCAGAACTGCTCTCCCACCATTCAGCAGCTCTGGGATAACCGCCAACTCACTCAAGAAGTGCCGATCGTTCACGCGATCATGCCGAATGCCTCGCGGCAACGCGGTGCATTCGGCTGGAAGGGCGAGCCCTACATCGGCGTGTATTACGAATACGGCAATCGAACGCACCCTGCTCTCTTGGTCGAAAGCTATCCGCGCAAGCCGTTCATCGCTCCGCGCTGGTCCGCTGTCAGCAATGACGCTTATGGTCATGGCCCGGCAGAAGAGGCATTGCCCGACACGAAGAGTTTGCAGGTCGCGCAGCTTCGTCTTTCCGAGGCGATAGACAAATATGCCCGGCCTCCGACAATGGCTGACAGTTCGCTGCAGCAACAGATGGTCAGCCTTATTCCTGGTGGCCTGACGTTCGTTCCCGGCCTGAACCAGATCGGTACCGGTGGAGGTATCCGGCCTGTTTACGAGGTGAACCCGAATATCACGCCCCTACAGGAGCGCATTCAGGAATTCCGGCAGCAGATCAAGACGACGCTTAAGAATGACCTGATCCTTATGATTTCGCAGGACATGGACAGCACGCAGCCTGTGACGGCGGCGGAAATCAATGTCCGGCAGCAAGAAAAAATGCTTGCACTTGGCCCGGTTCTGGAGCGTTTCCACAATGAGGCGCTTGATCCGATCATCAGCACTACGCTCGATATCATGGAGCGTGGCGGGCTGCTCCTTCCTCGCCCCGATGGACTCAAGGCAGCGACGCTCAAGATCAACTATGTGTCGGTCTTCGCCCAAGCACAGCAGGCTACCGAAACCACGGGTATCGAGCAGTTCGTGCGGTTCATCATGTCGCAGGCTGGCGTCGATCCGTCCATCATGGACAATGTGGACCTTGACCGCATGGCTGAGCGCTACGGTGAATTGCTCAACATCGATCCGACGATCCTGCGCAGCCCGGACGCGGTGGCGGGCATGAGGCAGCAGCGGGAATATGCCCAGCAGCAGCAGGCAGCATCTGAGCAGGCGATGAATCTCGCTCAGGGTGCGAAGAACCTGAGCCAGACAGACGTGGGTGGTGGCCAGAATGCCCTGAGTGCGATCATGTCGGGGATTAGTGGCTGATGTATGACCCTCATGACCGCGACGATGTGGTCGAGCGCAGAACGCGCCGCAAGGCGAAGGCCACACAGGAACAGACCGACCTCCAATGGGTTTGCGGCGATCCACGAGGGCGTCGTGCCATAGCGCGTATACTAGCGAGCACCGGGCACACGCTCGCATCTTTTTGCCCAGGCGATCCCTTGGCGACTGCGTTCCGTGAAGGGCAACGATCAATCGGCATCACCCTACACACCGCCCTAACAAATGCAGGCGACGACCTCCCAAGAGCAATTCTTGCGGAGAACGTCCAGGGTGACGACTGAAACCACGGCAACGGCTGACACAACCACGAGCGAAGCATCGGCGGAGGGCGCACATGACGCGTCCCTTCTCGGCGCACCGCAAGGCGGGGAACAGTCGGGAGCACCGGCAGAAGGTGGCGAAGCTGAAGCAGCAAAGCCCGCTGACGCCGAAGCTGCGAAGCCAGAAGGAGCGCCTGAGAAATACGAGTTCACCGCGCCAGAGGGATTTGACGTCGATCAGGACAGCCTGACCGGTTTCGAGGATATGGCGCGTGAGGTCGGACTCACTCAGGAGCAGTTCGCAAAGGTCACTGAGCACGGCCTGAAATACTTCCATGACCAGCTTGGAGCACAGGCCGAGATCTTCGCAGCACGTGAAAAGGGATGGCGAGATTCTGCACTGGCAGACAGCGAACTTTCAGACGGCAAGGCGCTCCTTCCGGGCGTCATGGAAAATGCCGGAAGGGTCTTCGACCAGTTCGGTGGCAACGAGCTCCGCATGGCTCTCGCGGAAACGGGCGCAGGTAATCACCCTGCCGTCATCCGCGCCCTCAATCAGATCGGAAAAGCGCTGGGGGTGGCAGGCACTCCCGATGTCGGGAGGCCCGCGCCAGAAACAAAGCGCGGCGGTTCCTTCGAAGACATTGCTTCCCGTATGTACCGAAAAGGATCGTAACGCGTGGCAACGCTTACCTCGTCCAATTGCTTGACGTTGGCCGATTGGGCCGCGCGTCGTGGCCCCGATGGTGGCATTGACGACATCGTCAATCTGCTTTCCCAGACCAACGAAATTCTCCTTGATATGCTGTGGAAGGAAGGCAACCTTCCAACCGGCAACAAGACGACGGTTCGCACGGGTCTGCCGTCCGCGACGTGGCGTCAGCTATACGGTGGCATCCAGCGCAGCAAGTCCACGACCGCGCAGGTCACGGACACCTGCGGTTACCTCGAAGCCCTGGCTACGGTCGATAAGGATCTGGCCAAGCTGGAGGGCGACGCTGCTGCCTATCGTCTCTCCGAAGACATGGCCTTCATCGAGGGCATGAATCAGCAGATGGCCGGGACGCTGATCTACGGCAATGAACAGGCAACCCCTGCCGCGTTCACAGGACTCGCACCCCGCTATAACACGATCCAGACGGCGAACGCGGCTTCAGCGGCCAACGTCCTCAATGCGGGTGGGACCGGCAGCACGAACACCTCGATCTGGCTATGTTGCTGGGGACCGAACAACGGTTTCGGCATTTTCCCGAAAGGCTCGGCGGCTGGCCTCAACGTCATGGACGTTACCACCGATGCGCCGATCACCGCCCAGGATGGCAACCCGTTCTTTGCTTTCCAGACCCATTACAAATGGGATTGCGGCCTGACGATCCGTGACTGGCGCTACTTCGGGCGCATCGCGAATATCGACGTATCGACGCTGACCGGCTCGAGCGCGCCGAACCTCATCAGCCTGCTGACAGCTCTGACGTACAAGATGCCAACAATGCCGCGTCGTGTGACGAACATCCAGTCGGCATCCAACGCTAACGGCACGCTGCCCCTGTCGTTCGGCAACCCGGTGATCTACGTCAACCGCACGATTGCCACGGCTCTGAGCCTTCAGGCCATGAACAAGACCAACGTGCTGCTGGCGCTTCAGGAATGGGACGGCATGCCGACCCTGACGTTCCGTGGCATCCCGATCCGCGTCTGCGATCAGATCCTGAACACCGAAGCCGCGGTATCGTAAGGAGCGACGCAAATGATCATCGACAACCTCCTCCTGTTCTCCAACGCGCAGGATCTCACGGCGGCGGCGGCCTCAACGGCCCTCGCTTCCAGCAATGTCATCGACCTTTCGCAGAATCGCGATCTCGGGCCTACCGAATATCTCAAGGTGTTCGCTGAGTTCCCGACTCTGCCGGTTTCGGCCACGTCCGGCGCCACGATTGCGGTGGCAGTGCAGGTATCCACGGACGCTGCAAACTGGACCACCTTGGAAGACTTTCCCGGGATCGTGGTTTCCAATGTCACCACCGGTCAGCCTTTTGCGGTGCGGGCCAAGCTGGCTTATTCGAGCAGCCTCTATCGCTATCTCCGGCTGACCTACACGCCTTCAGCAGCGCTAACTGCCGGGACCATCACAGCCGGGTTCGCGCTGGATGTGCCCGGACGCCATGACTACCCGCGCAACTTCGTAGGATGAGGTGAGGCGTGGCCCAATATCGCGTCAACACCCCGAGCTTCATTCACGGGCGCATGTACGTTGCGGGGGATGTCATCAATTTTGATGGTGTCCCCGGCTTCAACCTCGAGCCCATGGATGACACCGCGAAGAAGGCAAAGACCTCAGCCAGTAAGGCTGCCTCTGCCGATGTCAACAAAGCCGAGTTCGCGCTGGCAATGGCCGACAGTGTTGCGAACGGGGGCAAAACCGGGGCTTGATGGCCCGGCGAGGTAAGGCGTGGCGACCACACAGATTGATCTATGCAATCGGGCGCTACGCCGCCTTGGAACGCAGAGCACAATAACATCGCTGACCGATGGATCCGTAGAGGCTGATACTTGCGCAGCGTTTTACGATGATGTGCTCTGCTCCCTGCTCGAAAACCCGAACTGTTCGGCATATCCGAACTATTCGTGGCAGTGGCCACGCCGCGTAACATCCGGCGTTGGCGCGACAAGCACTGATCCACGGTGGCTGTACGAATACGCTCTACCCTCCGACTGTAGCTCGGTTAGCGGCCTCATCAACCCGAATGTTCCAGAAGGTTGGTGGCACCAGCCGGAGCGTCTTTTCCTTCTGCGTGTACCCTATGAGATCGGCGCAGGCATGGCTGGTGGTTCGACACTTGTTCCGGTGATTTGGACGAATCTAGCCGATATCGATGTTCTGTATGTTTCGAATGGCATGGCGATTGATAGCTGGCCGTCATCGTTCAGACGTGCATTTTGGTTATCTCTAGCGGCTGAGATTGGCACTTCTCTCGGCGTGTCAGGTGCTTCGATATCCGCTATCGCCCAGGAAGCTGACCGGGCTATTGCTCAGGCGTGTCAGGCGGATCAACGCGTCGAGGTGGTGACGACGGATTACATCCCGGATTGGATGCAAGTTCGCTTCAATGCTCCATTCGGAAGTGGGATCCCAACATTTGATCCAGCCATTCAGCCAGCATCCGGCCCTACAGCCTTCATCGTTGGGGACGTCGGTGCCAACAGCCCGTTGCCAGCATACCTTTCGCCTGCGAGCAGCCTGAATGGTGTCGTGGCAGTCGGGCTCGAGACGCGCGATCTGGGCGATGGGTGCAACCAATATATTCCAGCCAGCACTCCAGATAGCCGCATAGGTATTCTGACGATTGGCGTAAGCCCGGTCGCCTGGCGCCGACCATACCACAACATGATTACGCTCGGACAGAACCCGGGCGATGGAGAGTCCGAAGCATGAGATACATCCTCCTGACATGCACCGCTCTAATTGCTTCGGCATTCCCAGCTCATGCACAAGTGCCTGCTACGCAATGGCGATCGGGATACTCTCCGAGTCTGGCTGATTGGCAAGCCGCCCTGACCTATCAAGGTCAGAGTATCCCGGCAGCCGTCGCTAACATGATGCCAAAGATAGATGGTCAAGCTACGAATCCTGTTTTGAACGGTGGCACCGTCAATGCAACCGATCTCAGCGCAGGGACTGTTACCGTTGGTGGGGCGACGAACTCGGTCTCGCAGGCTCAGGCATTCGGGCGGCTCGCTATCTATCCTGACGATTACAAGGTTGCGGCAGACGGATCTGACGACGCTCCCTCCATACAGAGAGCCATCAATGCCGCCAAGCAGGCCGGGGGCGGCCTGATCCGCTTCATGCCGCGTGGCTACACCCTCAACAGCGGCGTCACGATAACGAGCAAGATAGACTGGGACTGCTCCAGCGCT
>Ga0157365_10001113_pt1 | contig 11260 bp, 10 predicted proteins | sample AttsexASBM3_FD_111478 | JGI IMG/M metagenome (GOLD analysis project Ga0157365, IMG submission 111478) | Fungus gardens microbial communities from leaf cutter ant in Ribeirão Preto, State of São Paulo, Brazil - Atta sexdens ASBM3 | ecosystem: Host-associated > Fungi > Mycelium > Unclassified ... | reverse complement strand
TTTTTCATGTAAAGGTAATTTTGATGTCTAAGATTAAAGGTAACGTTAAGTGGTTTAATGAATCCAAAGGATTCGGTTTCATTACTCCGGAAGATGGCAGCAAAGACGTGTTCGTACACTTCTCTGCGATCCAGAGCAATGGTTTCAAAACTCTGGCTGAAGGTCAGCGTGTAGAGTTCGAAATCACTAACGGTGCCAAAGGCCCTTCTGCTGCTAACGTAATCGCTCTGTAATTACAAACAGCAAGAATTTCAAAACCCGCTTAATCAGCGGGTTTTTTTATGCCTGTTGTTTGGTGGTAATTTGATGGTTGTTCGATATTTGCTCAGTAAAACAGAAAGCTCTTCAGGAAAAACCCGACCACCAGAACGCTGAATAACACCGCAAGCCAGCTCATCATTTGCGCTTTCATAAGCCCCTCCGCATACAGAAGACAGGGCGATAGTGGCAGAGAAAAATTAAGCTAACATTAACGAGGCGCCGCTTAGCGCACGCTCACTGAAGAAAAAAGCCAGAATGCGAGCGCTGTCATCATAAACGATCCCAGCAGGTTCAGCGCCACGTTAAGCCCCGCCCAGCCGATACGGCCTTCCTGCAGTAAAAACACCACTTCGGCGGAAAAGGTCGAAAAGGTCGTCAGGCCGCCGCACAGGCCGGTGGTGATGAGGAGCTTCCACATCGGGTCCAGATGCGTCATCCGGTTAAACCAGGCGAGCCCGGCACCGATGATAAACGCACCGGCCAGGTTGGCGGTCAGCGTGCCGAGCGGGATCGCGTGGTGCACCGGATTGAGACGCAGGCCAAGCCACCAGCGCAGCACGCTGCCGGTGCCGCCGCCGAGAAAAACCGCGAGCATAATTTTCAACATGGGCGTTCGCCATTATGTTATTGGTAAGGCGAATAGTTTACCGCCAGCCGCGGCGCGCTGGCTACCGTAACGGGAGGAGGGCGAAGATGAAAATCGCCGTGGGACAGTTTGCGGTCACCCCTGACTGGCAGGAAAATGCGTTGACCTGCGTGACGCTAATGGCGGGTGCGGCCCGTCAGGACGCCGCACTGCTGGTATTGCCGGAGGCGCTGCTGGCGCGCAGCGATAGCGACCCGGATCTGTCGGTTAAATCGGCCCAGGCGCTGGGGGGCGAGTATGTGAGTCAACTGCGCGAGGAGAGCGCCAGAAACAGCCTCACGACGCTTCTGACGCTGCATATCCCCACCCGAGAGGGGCGAGCGGCCAATACGCTCATCGCGCTGCGAGGGGGCGAGATTATCGCGCAATACCAGAAGCTTCATCTCTATGATGCTTTCGCGGTACAGGAGTCGCGTCTGGTGGACGCGGGCGATACGCTGCCGCCGCTTATCGACGTTGCTGGCATAAAGGTAGGGCTGATGACCTGTTACGACTTACGCTTCCCGGAGATGGCCCTGAGCCTGGCGCTTGCGGGCGCGGAACTGCTGGCGCTGCCGGCGGCATGGGTGCGCGGTCCGCTTAAAGAGCATCACTGGGCCACGCTGCTCGCGGCGAGAGCGCTGGATACCACCTGTTATATCGTCGCGAGCGGCGAGTGCGGCAACCGCAATATCGGCCAGAGCCGCGTCGTGGACCCCCTGGGCGTGACGCTCGCGGCGGCGGCGGAAAGGCCGGATCTGATTTTCGCCGAGGTTTCACGCCAGCGGGTGGCGCAGGTGCGTGAGCAACTGCCGGTGCTTAAAAACCGCCGTTTCGCTGCGCCACACTTATTTTGATGTTTTTTTATCCAGCGCTTGATTCATCTCGTTACAGATTGCTATTGTGTGTCGGGCTGAAATGACCGTTAATAAGTGCGGTCTTTGAGATGGCCGTCCGGCCAGATTTTCTAAGAAGGTAAGTATGGGTGAAATTAGTATTACCAAGCTGCTCGTGATCGCCGCACTGGTTGTTCTGCTGTTTGGTACCAAAAAACTGCGCACGCTTGGGGGAGACCTGGGCGCGGCAATTAAAGGCTTTAAGAAAGCGATGAACGACGACGAGTCCAGCGCGAAAACGCCTGCTGCGACCGACGCTCCTGCGGAACGTCTGTCTCACAAAGAGTAAATACCGGCCCTTGCGGCATAAAAAAAACCGGCTCATCAGAGGCCGGTTTTTTTATGGGCGGATGCCCGAAGGTAACCAAATGTTACGCGCTTATTTGACTTCTTCGCCTTTCGCCTGAAGATCGGCGTGGTAGGACGAACGCACGAACGGGCCGCAGGCGGCGTGGGTAAAGCCCATCGCCAGCGCTTCCGCTTTCATCTCTTCGAACTCATCCGGGCTTACGTAACGCTGCACTGGCAGATGATGACGGCTCGGCTGCAGGTACTGGCCCAGCGTCAGCATGGTGACGCCGTGCGCGCGCAGATCGCGCATCACTTCGATGATTTCCGCGTTGGTTTCGCCAAGGCCAACCATCAGACCGGATTTCGTCGGGATCTCCGGGTGCGCTTCTTTGAAACGCTCCAGCAGCTTCAGTGACCAGGCGTAGTCAGCGCCGGGGCGCACCTGACGATAAAGACGCGGCACGTTTTCGAGGTTGTGGTTAAACACGTCCGGCGGCGTGGCGGTAAGAATCTCCAGCGCTCTGTCCATACGGCCACGGAAATCGGGTACCAGCGTCTCGATTTTGATGGTCGGGCTCTTTTCACGGATAGCGGTTATGCAGTCCGCAAAGTGCTGAGCGCCGCCGTCACGCAGGTCATCGCGATCCACCGAGGTGATAACGACATAACGCAGCGCCATATCGGCGATGGTTTGCGCGAGCTTCTGCGGTTCGTTGGCGTCCGGCGCGACCGGGCGGCCGTGGGCCACATCGCAGAACGGGCAGCGACGGGTGCAAATAGCGCCGAGGATCATAAAGGTCGCGGTGCCGTGGTTGAAACACTCCGCAAGGTTCGGGCAGGAGGCTTCTTCACAGACGGAGTGAAGGCCATTTTTGCGCATCGCCGCTTTGATACCCTGAATGCGGCTCGAGTCGGCAGGGAGTTTGATTTTCATCCACTCCGGCTTTCTTAACAAAGCCTCGCGCTCTGTCGCCACATTCTTAACCGGGATAAGGGCCATTTTATCGGCATCGCGGTATTTCACACCGCGTTCCATCACAATGGGTTTACTCATAGCGTGCGTGTTCCAGTTGCGGATAACGAAGGAAAGCGTTTAAATTCAAGCTAATGTTGTATTTATCAACTATTTTTGAATTAACGGCACGCAGTATAACATTACTGACACACAGAATCAGCCTGAGGGCGCCCGAATTGCCGAAGAATTTGTAAAATAGTTGTTATTTGGTGCCCTTAAACCGCCGCCCGTTAAGAGGGCGACGCGTGCGCAGAAACCGCTTTGCTGGCAAAGCCATCCACAATCGCTTCAATCACATTCTGCACCACCGGATCGCGCAGGCTGAATTTATTGTAATGCAATGAAATGTCGATAGTTTCTTTAATAACGACATCGCTTTCCACTTCAATAAGCCCAAAGCTGTCTTTGAATAACGCGAATATACGTGCGGGCATAAAGCCGATTAAATCGCTGCTGCCGATAATCGAGGCGATGGTGACCATGTTGTAGCTGCTGAACGAAACGTTTCGATCCGGCAGTAACGTATTGATTTGCTTGCGCACGCCGTTGACCATGCCGCCCGGCAGCATAATAAAGGTGTGCTCCCAGGTTTGCAGATCTTCAGACGTGACGGGCTCTCCGGTGCGGCTGCACGGATGGCCGCGACGGCAGACTACCGCTACGCGATCCTTAAACAGCAGATGCGTGCTGAGCGTGCGCGACGACCATGAGCCGCTGTCGACCACCAAATCGGTCTGGAACTGGCTCAGCTGCGTTTCGGTATCCTGCAGCGGGACGTTGCGGATTTGTAAGTGTGGATTTACCTTGCGGATCTGCTGATAAATCTGTGGGATCACCAGCGCGCCCAGCGACGCGGACGTGGCGATAGTAATGGTGCGCTGTTTTTCATGCTCGCCCTGTAAATCCAGCGCGCCGAGAATAGATTCCAGCCCCTGGCTGATATATTCGTGCATGTGGGTGGCATACGCGGTCGGCGTGACCCCTTGCCCCTTACGAATAAACAACGGATCGGGAAATATCAGGCGCAGCTTCTGAATAGACTGGCTGATGGCCGATGGCGTCAGGTTCAGTACTCTGGCCGCGTTGACGATGCCTTTATGCACGTATACGGCTTCGAAAATCGTCAGCAGGTTAAGATCGATATTTCGCAGAGTCTGGAATATTTGCGGTCTACTGTCATCTTCCTGTTTGGCTGAAGGTTTTTCAGGGGGATGGTTCAATTCCACGCTACGCTCCAACTGTATAGATAAATCAAATAATAGAGAGGTTCTATTTATAATAACTGTGAACAGGTCCCTTAGCCGACAATAAAACGCTCAGGGCATCTTACCCGCATAAAGTGAACAGGACTTTACATGGACGGCAAAGGGGCGGGTGGCGTTTTCAGATAAATCCCGCTTATCTTCTCGTACCGTTAATCTATTGATGAGATTAAGGAAAATCTATTCAGGCGCAGAGAAAATAAATAATCCGTTATGGAATGTAAAGCGGCAAATTGCATAACGATTAAAGGCCGCCACAAGAAGGGCGGCGAACGGGTAAAGTCTTAAGCGCTGATATATTCCGCCGGGGGATTATTAAGTAGCGCTAAAAAGTGATGCACCAGTCGGGGCTGTATCGCTTCCAGCTGCGCGCCAGCAGAAAGGGCGCTAACCTGGGTCATTTCCATCCCCGCATACCCGCAAGGATTAATACGTAAAAACGGGCCTAAATCCATATTAATATTGAGTGCAAGGCCGTGAAAAGAGCAGCCTTTACGAATACGCAGCCCCAGTGAGCAGATTTTTTTGCCATCCACATAAACGCCTGGCGCGTCCGGGCGAGGGTATGCGTCGATCGCAAATTCGGCGAGCGTATTCACCACGGTCTGTTCCAGCAGCGTCACCAGCTCGCGCACGCCGAGCTTGCGGCGTCTGAGATCCAGCAGCACATACATCACCTGCTGACCTGGCCCGTGATACGTCACCTGGCCGCCTCGATCGCTCTGGATAACGGGAATGTCGCCAGGCATCAGCACATGCTCTGCCTTACCGGCCTGCCCCTGGGTAAATACCGGGGTATGTTCGACCAGCCAGATCTCATCCGGCGTAGTGTCTTCGCGTTCATCGGTAAACTGATGCATCGCCTGGGAGACGGGTTCATAAGGCTGAAGCCCCATCTGGCGAATGATGATTTTTTCCTGCAGCAAAACGGCGTCTCCGAAGAGAGAAGGTGCGGGGAGTATATCACGAAGAGAAGTTACCCGGACGCGGCCGGGTAACGGGGATCACAGCACCATACGCACGATTTCGATATTGCCGAGCTCTTCATAGAGCGTTTCCACCTGCTCGATATGCGTCGCATTGATGGTTATCGAAACGGAATGGTAGTTGCCTTTGCTGCTCGGTTTCACCTGCGGCGTGTAGTCGCCTGGTGCATGGCGCTGCACAACCTCGACGACCAGATCGACCAACTCAGGCTTCGCCAGGCCCATCACTTTGTAAGTAAAGGGGGTCGGGAACTCAAGCAGCTCGTTAAGTTTGGTTTTCATGTCAGCTCCAGCGTTACGTAAAAAATAATAACTCCCGCCGGGGCGGGAGTTGGATTGATGCTTAGTATATGGGGATGAAAGTCAGGCTTTCAAGTGGTCAGCAATTAACCAAACCAGTGGTGGAACATCAGTTTGATATAGTCGATGATGCGACCGAAGAAATTGCCTTCCTGAATCTCTTCCAGCACGACCAGCGGGCGCTGCTCGATGGTTTTGCCGTCCAGCTGGAAGTTAATCGTACCCACCACCTGATTTTTCGCGAGCGGCGCGTGCAGCTCGGACGTGTTCAGCACGTAGCTCGCTTTAAGATCTTTCATGCGCCCGCGCGGGATGGTCAGATAAATGTCTTTATCGACGCCCAGTGACGCGCGGTCGTTGTCGCCAAACCAGGCGGGCTCAGAGGCGAACTCTTTGCCGGCTTTCAGCGGATTCACGGTTTCAAAGAAGCGGAAGCCCCAGGTCAGCAGCTTTTTGCTCTCGGCTTCACGGCCTTTGAAGGTGCGCCCGCCCATCACGGCGGAAATCAGGCGCATCTGGCCTTCAGTCGCAGAAGCGACCAGGTTATAACCCGCTTTGTCGGTATGACCGGTTTTGATGCCGTCCACGTTCAGGCTGTTATCCCACAGCAGGCCGTTACGGTTGGTCTGGCGGATACCGTTAAAGGTGAACTCTTTTTCCCGGTAGATAGAGTATTCGTTCGGCACGTCACGGATGAGCGCCTGGCCAATCAGCGCCATGTCGCGCGCGGAGCTGTACTGGCCGTCAGCGTCCAGGCCGTGAACGGTCTGGAAGTGGGTGTTTTTCAGGCCCAGCGCGGTAACGTAGCTGTTCATCAGACCCACAAACGCGTCCTGGCTGCCGGCGACGTAGTCGGCCATCGCCACGCAGGCGTCGTTGCCGGACTGCAAGTTAATGCCGCGGATAAGCTGTGATACCGGCACCTGCATGCCAGGCTTCAGGAACATCAGAGAAGAGCCTTTGAACACCGGATTGCCGGTCGCCCAGGCGTCGTTGCCGATAGTCACCAGGTCGGACTCTTTAAATTTGCCCGCTTTCATCGCCTGGCCGATGACGTAGCTGGTCATCATTTTGGTCAGGCTCGCCGGATCGCGGCGTGCGTCAGCGTTCTGTTCTGCCAGCACTTTCCCTGAGTTGTAATCGATGAGGATATAGGCTTCCGCGTCGATCTGCGGCACGCCTGGGATCATCGTTTTGATATTAAGGTCGTCGGCATGAGCGGCGGAGGAGAGGGCTGCGACAGAAAGCGCCGTACTAACGGCGAGACGCTGCATAAAACGAACGGAGAAAGTGGTCTTCATGGTCTGAACAACGACATCCGTGATGAGTGAAAAAAAGTGCCCTACTATAGCAAATGCCTTATGGGCTGGCATCCGACTTTGCGCATGATTTGTTAACGGTCTTTACCGTAACTGACAAAGCGGCAGGCCAGCCCGGCCTGCGTTTACTGGGCGACAGTAATGAAAGATTGTACCTGCGCTTCGCTTTGCAGACGCTGCTGGAGCGAGGCGGCCTGCGATTTGCTGGCGAACGGCCCTAACTGAACGCGATAGACCGCGCCGTTCTGGCTGACGCGCCCTGGTACGGAGAACTGCTGGCTCAGCTTCTGCTGCCACTGCCCGGCGCGCGTAGCGTCGCTCACGGCGCCGACCTGCACGACATAGTTGCCTGCCGCGGCGGTAGCCGGTGCGCTGGCGGCGGGCGCGACGCTGCCCTGCACGGAGCCCGGCGCGGTCACCGGCGCATTACGGGTAGCGGGGGCGGCGAGCTGTGTCGGTGCCGCGGCCGGTTGCGCGTCCGCGCTTACGACCGCGGGTTGCGCCGTCGTCGCGGCAGGCGCGGCTTCCGGCGTTGCGGTTTCCAGCACGCCCGAGGCGAGCGTCGTCGGCGCGCCTAAAAAGCCGCCGCTTTTTACCGGTGCGCCGGTGGTGTCATCGCTTTGCAGCGAGTCGTTGCTCACCGGACGGATGTCACCCTGCGGTGCCGCCGGTTGCGGCGCCGAAGAGACGCTGCCGAGGCCGCCGCTTAAGTCAGGACGCGCCGGGAGCGCGTAAGTCTGCTTCGCGACGGTCGTACAGGCCATGCCAGGGCCGGAGAGCGAGCCGTCCGGCGCGACAATAATAGGGTCGATACGCACTTTGGTGTTATTTGACGTATTGAGCCTGTCCGCCGCCGCGCGTGAGAGCGAAATCACGCGGTCGTTACCGTAAGGGCCGCGGTCGTTAATGCGCACTACAATCATGCGGCCGTTAGCGAGGTTAGTGATACGCGCATAGCTCGGCACCGGCAGCGTCGGGTGCGCGGCGGTGAGCTGCATCGGGTCGAACGGTTCGCCCGAGGCGGTCAGGTTGCTGTCCGGCTCGGCATCGTAAATCGCCGCGAGCCCCGCCTGGCTAAAGCGCGAGAGATCCTGAACGATGCTGTAACGCTTACCGTCGCGCTCGTAATCGCTGTTCACGGAAGGGTTAGGTTGCTCGTAGCGAGGCTCCGCGCCGCTTATCTCAACGACGGGACCGTTGCAGACCGGCTGTTGTGGCGCCACGCTCGCCTGTTGTTGCCCTTCGTTATTCACGCCGCATGCGGTTAATAACCCCGCGGCGATGCAGACGCCAATCCACTGCTTACGCATTGCGCACCTCTTATACGCTCTTCGACAACATTTTCCTGTGGGTATGGATCGACATGACGATACCAAACCCTGCCATGAGTACGATCAGGGCGGACCCTCCGTAGCTGACCAGCGGCAGCGGAACGCCCACCACCGGTAAGATACCACTCACCATACCAATATTCACAAACACATAAACAAACAGAATCAGCATCAGGCCGCCCGCCATGACGCGCCCGAAGGTCGTCTGGGCGCGGGCCGCTATCCACAATCCGCGCATAATCAGCAGCACATAGAGCGCGAGCAGAACCAGCACGCCCACCAGCCCCAGCTCTTCGGCGAGTACCGCGAAGATAAAGTCGGTATGGCGCTCCGGCAGGAACTCCAGCTGCGACTGGGTGCCATGCAGCCAGCCCTTGCCGCGCAGGCCGCCGGAGCCAATAGCGATTTTCGACTGAATAATATGATAGCCCGCGCCCAGCGGGTCGCTCTCCGGATCGAGGAGCATCATGACGCGCTGGCGCTGATAGTCATGCATCAGGAAGAACCAGAGGATGGGAACAAACGCGGCAATCAACAGCACCGCGACGCCTATCACGCGCCAGCTCAGGCCTGAAAGAAACAGCACGAACAGGCCGGAGGCGGCAATCAGAATCGAGGTGCCGAGGTCAGGCTGCGCGGCGACCAGCAGCGTCGGCATGAAAATGAGCACCAGCGCGATGCCGGTGTTTTTAAGCGTTGGCGGGCAGACGTCACGGTTGATAAAGCGCGCCACCATCAATGGCACCGCGATTTTTGCGATTTCCGAGGGCTGAAAGCGCACCACGCCGAGATCGAGCCAGCGCTGCGCGCCTTTCGAGATAGCCCCGAAGGCGTCCACCGCCACCAGTAAAATAATACAGACGATATAGAGATAGGGCGCCCAGCCTTCATAAACGCGCGGCGGGATCTGCGCCAGCACGATCATAATGACGAAGCCCATCATTATCTGGCCTATCTTGCGCTCCATCATGCCGATATCCTGGCCGCTGGCGCTCCAGATAACCATCGCGCTGTAAAAACAGAGCGCGAGAATAATCAGCATAAAGGTTGGGTCGAGGTGGATTTTATCCCACAGCGACTTTTTATTCGGATTGTCGGTCATCTTATCGATCCTCCGCCGCCGCGGTGGCGGGGTTTTCCGTCGGCAGTTCGGTGTTGTTATCCCCGAGCATGATATGGTCGAGGATCTGACGCATGATGGTGCCCACCGCCGGGCCCGCGCCGCCGTTTTCCAGGATCATCGCCACCGCCACCTGCGGTTTATCGTAAGGCGCGAACGCGGTCATCAGCTTATGGTCACGCAAGCGTTCGGCAATGCGGTGCGCGTTATAGGTCTCGTTGGCTTTCAGCCCGAAGACCTGCGCAGTACCGGATTTCGCGGCGATTTTATACGGCGCGCCGGCGAAATATTTATGCCCCGTGCCGTTGGCGCGGTTGGCGACGCCATACATGCCGTCTTTGGCGATTTCCCAGTAGCCGGAGTGGATGTCGCCCACCGGCGGCTGTTCGGGCTGTTTCCACGGCACCTTCTGGCCATTGACCACGGTCGTCATCAGCAGATGCGGCACTTTGACCACGCCATCGTTAATCAAAATCATCATGGCTTTGTTCATCTGCACCGGCGTCGCGGTCCAGTAGCCCTGGCCGATGCCCACCGGAATGGTGTCGCCCTGATACCACGGCTTTTTAAAACGCTTCATTTTCCATTCGCGGGTCGGCATGTTGCCGGAGCGCTCTTCGGAGAGGTCGATGCCCGTCATGCTGCCGTAGCCGAATTTGCGCATCCACTCGGAGAGCCGGTCGATACCCATGTCGTAAGCCACCTGGTAGAAGAAAGTATCCGCCGACTCTTCCAGCGATTTGGTGACGTTAAGCCGCCCGTGCCCCCACTTTTTCCAGTCGCGGTAGCGCTTCTCGGAGCCAGGTAACTGCCACCAGCCGGGGTCGAACAACGACGTGTTGCGGTTAATCACGCCCGCGCTTAAGGCAGATACCGCGACGTAAGGCTTGACCGTCGACGCGGGCGGATAGACGCCCTGGGTGGCGCGGTTAATCAGCGGCGTGTTCGGATCGTTAAGCAGCCCGGAGTAATCCTTGCTGGAGATGCCGTCCACGAACAGGTTCGGGTTGTAGCTCGGCATCGACACCATCGCCAGAATGCCGCCGGTGCGCGGGTCGGTCACCACGACGGCGGCGCGACTGCCCTGCAGCAGCGTTTCGATATAGGTTTGCAGCTTGAGGTCGAGCGTCAGGTAGATGTCGTGGCCCGCCTGCGGGGGCACTTCTTTAAGCTGGCGGATCACGCGCCCGCGGTTGTTGACTTCAACTTCTTCATAACCGGTCTGGCCATGCAGGACATCTTCGTAATAGCGCTCAATGCCGAGCTTGCCGATATCGTGCGTGGCGGCGTAGTTGGCGAGCTTGCCGTCTTTATCAAGACGCTCAACGTCTTTATCGTTAATCTTCGACACATAGCCGATAACGTGGGTCAGCGCCGCCCCATAAGGGTAGTAGCGACGCTTATAGCCTTTGACTTCCACGCCGGGGAAACGGTACTGATTCACCGCGAAGCGCGCCACCTGCACTTCCGTCAGGTTGGTTTTCACGGGGATAGAGGTAAAACGGTGCGAGCGCGCGCGCTCTTTTTTGAAATTCGCGATGTCGTCATCGGTGAGATCGACCACCGAGCGCAGCCCTTCCAGCGTATCCTGCACGCTGTCGACCTTTTCTGGCATCATTTCTATCTGGTAGATAGTGCGGTTCAGGGCGAGCGGGGTGCCGTTGCGATCGTAGATAATCCCGCGGCTTGGCGGGATGGGCACCAGTTTGATGCGGTTTTCGTTGGAGCGGGTCTGGTAATCGTTAAAACGCAGGATCTGTAAATGGTAGAGATTAACAACCAGGATCCCGGTCAGCACCAGGATGCCGGCAAAGGCGACCAGCGCCCGACGCACAAAGAGCGCGGACTCAGCCG
>Ga0157365_10001112_pt1 | contig 11261 bp, 9 predicted proteins | sample AttsexASBM3_FD_111478 | JGI IMG/M metagenome (GOLD analysis project Ga0157365, IMG submission 111478) | Fungus gardens microbial communities from leaf cutter ant in Ribeirão Preto, State of São Paulo, Brazil - Atta sexdens ASBM3 | ecosystem: Host-associated > Fungi > Mycelium > Unclassified ... | reverse complement strand
GAAGCGCGTGTCCACGTGGATTGAGAAGGACATCGACGAATTTCTCAAGAAGGTTGTTTCTGTTGATCCGCAGATATTGAAAACTATCCCGCCGATGGAGTTGCATTTGCTGCGACGACACTTTAAGGAGTATTTCAATGAATAGTTGATTTCCCCTATGTAGTAATCCAGATATAGGTGATCAAGATCATTATCACAGTTACTATTTTGTCGTTTCTCCGTCCTACAGCCTCATCTAGCCCGAAGTCACCAAATCTGTTAACATGGGAAAGGTACATTTAGTGCATTACAACTGATTGTGAAGTTATAGATCTTGTGCTCTCATATCGCTTTGCCTGCTTTGTAAGCCGTCGGCTGAACGGCGCTAGTAGATTACTTAAATGAGTCTTAATTCCTTTCGGTCCAAGGTTTCTTTGTCCGTTCACTTGCTCTGCGGTCGAGGCTGGCTTTGGTGTTGCTCTCCAAAAACCTCATTATCCCGAAACAACGGAGATCTTTCTGTGTCATGGTCGTTACTCGTGAGGTTGACGAAGAGACGCCATTACTACGGGTCCAGCCCAAGAAGAGGACGCCTCTGCCATGGTTCCAGCTCATCATTGTATTGTTCTTGCAATTGGGAGAGCCATTGACGTCTCAAGTGATATATCCTTTTGCTCCTCAGGTAGGATTTCTGAGGAGATGACTATTTTATTGGGCCGTCATGTTAATTCAATCTATGTAGCTGATCCGTGAACTGGGCGTTACCAATGGTGATGAGAGCAAGGTTGGATATTATGTTGGGATAGTGGTCCGTAAGAAATATGATTGTCTGTGTGTCGAGTCAATTATTGACTCATTTGTGGTGTCGATTAGGAATCTTTGTTTTTTTTAACTCAAGCATTTACGGTCCTTCATTGGAGTCGGTTATCGGATGTTATTGGTAGGAAACCTGTCATTCTGGTAGGCTTGTGTGGCCTCTCGATGTCGATGTACTGCTTTGGACTCTCAACGACATTTTGGGGATTGGTTCTTAGGTGTGTACTTTTGATATTGTTGGTGGTTCGAGGCGCTTACATCTAATTTGTTAGTCGTGCACTCAACGGAGCACTAAGTGCGTCTTTCCTCAGCCTGTATAACTTTGAGGTGGGGCTTACATGTTGATAGATGGAAACATCGGAGTCATTAAGAGGTATGTCCTTATAAACGAGTCATAATTCGGGATGTGCATTTGTACTGATTTCTGTATATAGTATGATGGGATCACTGACTGATTCAACCAACATATCTCAGGTAGGGAGTATGGTCTCGACTTGTCTGACGAAAGATTGATTTAAGATTGATTTCCGAATTTAGGCATATGGATTTATGCCTATCGCATGGACCGCGGGCGGAACTGTGAGCATAGCTGTTGGGCGCTCAGAAGTGTGACTTATTTGAGCTTCTATCGTAGCTTGGGCCTATCATTGGTGGTTCTCTCTCAAGGCCAGCAGAGCGATTTCCCTCCTTGTTTGGAAGTAACGAGTTCCTCAAGAAATACCCATACTTCTTGCCCTGTGCTGTTCCAGCAACATACACGCTCTGCGCTTGGTTCATAACCTATTTTCTTTTGAAGGAGACAGTCAAAAACCCGACACCACTCAAGAACCTTTTTTTCAAATCCAAAGACCATAACAGACAGGATCGCATAGCCGATTTGCAATCTGTTATTCACGAACATGACGACATTGAAAAGCCTCTTCCTTTGCGATCTCTCATGACGTTTCAAGTTATTATTGCAGGCTCGAATTATGCTTTTTTGTCTCTGGTGGAAATTTCCTTTCGTGCGATACAGCCACTATTCTTCTCTACCCCTGTGGAACTGGGTGGTCTGGGTCTTTCTCCGTCTACAATTGGGAACATCCTATCCGCATTTGGGATTTGCAACGGCTGCTTCCAAATCTTCTTCTTTGCGCGGATTCACGACTATTGGGGCTCGAAGAAAGTTTTCATCGCCGGTATCATGTCTGGTATCCCCCTTTTCCTATCTTTCCCCGTTATCAACCAGATAGCCCGGGAACAAGGGTATTCAGCTACTCTTTGGGTCGCTGTTGGTGCTCAGACTCTCCTATCTATCATGCCAAGCATGTCCTATGGTGCGCCTTCCTTCATGACTTGTGCTGCTTGCGGTGTTTCACCTGAGCCTCAGGTGCTATTTTTATATTCATTCAAGCTGCTTCTCCTAACGCGGCATCCCTTGGTGCCACAAATGGCCTATGCCAGGTTCGTGTCGATCGTTTACGAACGATTTTGTAGGAAATTGACGGAAAGTTGCTTTATTTCATATGCAGGTTGCTGTCAGCATGATGAGAGCAATCGGACCCGCGGGTGCCAATTCAATGTTTTCAATTTCCATTGCCAATGACTATTTGGGCGGATATCTTGTTTATTATCTTCTGGTGTTGGTGGTTGGAGTATCGCTCATTGTGGCATCTATCTTGCCCAGCTCTATGGCTCGGGCATGAAAAAACAAAAACTCACCTATAAACTTATCGATCATAGCCATGAGGGTAAATATAGACAAATAAGAGCACTCTACGCCACGACCCTTGTCTTGACCTCTTAGCTTTCCCCCTTCATATACCTTCTTTTGAAATTCATTGTCTCCAGAGCTTCCATACCAATATCGGACAATGACATCTTTCAATGAACTCATAGCTATCAGTAAATCCAAGGGAAAAGAGCTGGATCATCAGGTCCAAACGGCCCTCGAAGAACGTAAGAAAAAGCAGTTACTTCAACAAAAACAGCAGGCGGAACGAGAGACCAGAGAGCGGGAAATGGCTGCTCAGATGCGGCTGAAGCATTTTGAAGACGAGAAACGGGAACAAGCGAGGCGTAAACGGATGGAGGAAATGGACAAAGCCAGGGAGGCAGCTCTACAGAGAAAGAAGGACGAACAACGGGATGCACTATTATATGGTTCTAGGAAATCTTTTTCTGCAAAATTATCTTCCAGTGGTGGAGTTAGACAGCGCAGAAGAGGACTTTTGGACGATGACGAAGACTTACCCTCGGGCCCAGTTCTTACTCGAGAAGAAATCCGAGAGCGCAAACAGCAGGCAGAACTGCGGCAAATTTATAAACCGGTGAAGAAGGTCACTACGACTCACTCGCACTTTCATAAATCCACCCAACGATGGCCTGATGGGGTCGTAGAAATCCAGAGCACCCAGCCGAAATTTGATGTGCAAACGTCAGGAATGAGCGTGAAGGACCGGATCGCTTCGATGTCGAATACATTGACGAAGCTCAATGTGGTGAAGCGGGATACACGGACTATTGATGAGATTAGGATGGATCTTCAGAAGAAAAGGGAAGGGAAGGTTTTGGATGGGGACGAAGCTAAGACTTTTGATGATTGGTTTACGACGAAGAAAAAGACTCCTGTGAAGAAGGTCCAGGCTCATATGGGCTCGGTCAATCATTCTGGTACTAATACACCGACTCAACGTATGTTATGTTTCTTTCATAATCACACGAGGGGTTTCGGCCCAAACTGATGATCACCTAGACACTGCGCCTTCTTCCTCTTTTACGACGACGACGACGTCTAATGTCTCTTTGTCTACACCGTTGAAGACTGCGAAGGCTTCTTTTACGAAAGCACCCATTCCAAAACCTTCGTCACAGCCGACCCCTGTCCGATCAGCTAACTCTTCTCGTGCAGGATCACTTGATCAGCATCCGGTGCCTAAATCTCAAAATTCTCGTCTGCTCAAGACTTCTGCTGCAGAGCGCGAGCGAGATTGTCATGGGCCCTCTCACTTATCTAACTCCATTGTCATGCAATCGAAGAAACGTCCTCGATCAGAGGGTCGTTCGGTATCTCCACCACCGAAAAAGAGAGCATTGTCTGCGGTCGAAAAGGAAGAGAAGTTGTCGGAGAACATAAGTTCTGCCATTTGGAGTATGTTTGGCAAAAAGAGGGATAAATACACGGGCATGGACGTGTTCAGTGACGATGAGGATATGGAAGCAGATGCTGACGACCTTGAGCGAGAAGAAATGTTTAGGTGAGTTTATCTTGGTGGATGCCTCAAAGCGTCTGATATTCTCTTTTAGTTCGCGTATTGCCAAGAGGGAGGATGAGGAAGCATTTGAGGAGGAACGTAGACACGAAGAGGAGAAGCGTAAACGCAAGAAAGAGAGAGAACGGCAGTCTCGTTAATGAATGAATGCCTTCAGTAGCCTATCTGGATCAGGCTTTCTTGGATATTTCGCCTTTTGCTGCATCTGGAAAGGACTTATACCAACGGAATGCCAGCACACATACTCATGGATTTCTCGACTCTGCATGCTGATCACTGTTCACCACATATGTGACTTTTCAAACTGAGGCATCGCACGCGGTTATCAGGAATTATACCATATTTTCATGTTTTTCATCCTATGAGTGCTCATCGCAATTGTGCACCCGCTTTAGCTCTGTGCTTTATAATAGCCACCGCTTTTCTTTACCTCTTTGTGTCGGCGTTGTGATTCTGTTGATAGATACAACGATTTGGTCTTCTATCCTTTTCACCGTGGACATCTCCTTTTCTTGTTTGACCCTCACTCACAATAACTCTTTTTTGCGTACCTTTTTCCAGATAACTTACCTCCACGCCCCACAGCATTACAGACTTTCACTGTGCACGCTCAGTCCTACCTCATTTCGCTGGTCCAGCCAAGTTTCAATTCAACCTTTATGATGCGTTGTCAAACCATTTCCTTGTTCTTTCCTGTTTCCAGTTGTGTTTCTTCCTTTTTTTTACGCATATATACCTGGACATATTGTATTTATTTTATCTTCTGTCACGTTGTTGTTTATGTGTTGCTTCAATAATTTTTCTACTGAGAATACATTAGTAAAAGTGCTAAGATTTTGATAAACACCAGTGATGACATCGGAAAGAGATGAGTGGTTTGATGTAAGAAGACACTCACAGTTAAATTGTGAATTTTCACCTACATAGCTTGAGGTCTCTTATATCTGCGTTGGAAAGTTGACCACTAACGCTCCCCTTTATCGTTGAGTTGAAGTCTTAGTCTCAACGATATTCAGTCTTACAGGTCAGGTTCGTTTTGAGAAGTTAGCCGAGCTGTATGTATAGCTTTTGTTGAGGGTTTTTATTAGGACACGAAAAACATGATACATTGACCATTACGGACGACACCGTTCAATGGTGAAAGTGCATTTGGGGGAAGGGGATTTTTTTCATACTCTTCCCTGTTGTACATATAGTCCAGACACCTGGAATTAGTTGAAAAAGATTCGATACATGATGTCAAAAATAGCTTCATTTTGATAAGTCCTCTCAATCTTCGTTTGGTGAAATATGTTCTGCATTTCCACCGCGACCAAATAGGGTAAACCTTTTCCTAGGCTTCTGAGAGGAGGTAAGAACCATTGCTGAAGAATCACTGGTAGTATCATCCGAGGATGTAGGAACTGTCTCTCCCGCGGTTAACCCAGCACCAGGTTTGACTTGCTCTGCGTCCTTTCTGCTAATCCTAGATCGCGTGAGCCACGTCCATCCCCTCGATCTACCCTCTCCATCTTCCGCCGCATTTCCGTTTGGCGGGTTCTGTTTCAGAAACTCCTCTCCCCTAAGTCTCAGAAACTCTTCTAAAAGTGCTGCGTTGCGACTATTGGGTTTATAGACGGCGACGGCAACATCACCAACAACTGGAACAAAGCCTACACCTGTGCATACAAGAGTGTGCATTTGCATACGATGGACGAGCCATGGTGGGATATCGGCTTGTTTGGATTTACGGATGATGAGGTAATGGTTGAGGGATAGATTGGTGACATCCCCAACCACAGGTATAAAACCAATGATAAAAGTCCACCCAAAGCGTAAACCACAAAGATTGAAACCTTTGTCAAGATAATGGGCTCGGCGTTGCACAGACTTGAGTATCCGAGCATCTCGTTTCGAAAGACCAGGTGGAAGTGGACGCTAATCATCGGCTACCTTAAACTAGGGAGGCTCTCAATGGAGAGAAGAGATTGAATACCTTTCGTCGTTTAGTTTGACCTCTATCGTTCATATAAGATTCATATAAAGGATCAGGGGGAGCATATTGTTCCAGGTGTTTCTCGAAAAGCCTTTTACCTGCTTTCCCAATGAGAGTATCCATTGAGAAGAAAAGAAAGGATTCCTGTCGGTTCGTTAGCTAAAGCCTGGCAGTAGAGAGGACCTCATAAGAGCGGTGTCAAAGAGAGATCCAGAATCACGTGGGACACTGCTTTTCTGACATAGCACGTACTTTTCGAAAAGTGAAGCGGCTGACTTTTTGGCAGCTGACTCCCAATCATCCAATGTCATAATTTTACTTGTTTTTGTCTCAGGTAGACATACTTCGCCATCTGTTTGCTTTTCAATACCAATGTACTAGTTATTTCAAGCATAAACTGGTGCTATATACAAGAAACTAAACTACTATCTTGCTCATTCTACCATCGCATCCCTCGATCAAGTTACACGCTCTCTTCCTCCATATTATACCGCAGAAACATCACATTTTCCTTAAGTGAATCAGCGAATTCTCGTATCAAGGAGCCAAGGCTTTCACCTATTCCTCTTGAGTATTCGAGCCGTGCAGCAAGCTGGCTGGCCAAGATCCTTGGGTCACAGGGAGTAAAGCTTTACTTTACCATCCCCCCCCTGGCATGCAATCTATTCAGGCCTCTTTTTATGACCTTCAGCTCAAATGGCCTCGCTCCTTTTCAAAAAATTCCCAAACTTCTGCCTGGTCTTGGGCAGGCCATCCAGCCAGTACTTTGAGTGACTCCATATTAACAACCCCTGCGTTCTTGAAGGCAGACAGACGGTGATCCATTGCCATTTCACAGCTCTTGAGAAAAGCTGCTAAGCAGTCCACAGTACCAAAGAATTCGGAACCTGCTGACGTCGATCCCCGTTGAGGCTCCCGGGTCCCAGTTGCCTTAACATTTTGTGTTAGTATCTCTTCAATTCTTAGATGAACTGTGACGTACAGTAGGAATGAGAACTGCAGGAGTTGCCCAAGCAGGAACAGGAGGGGCAGAAACAGAGATGGATCCAGGAAGGACCGGTTTACATTTACGAGTACGTGCAGGAACAGAATAGTTTACAGGAGAAAATGTCCCTTGCTTCTGTTAACTATGTCGATAAGTGGGGTCGACATCTAGATATAAAGGGGAGGAGGCCATGTAGGACTTAAGGTAGCGGTCCGTGGCCTTCTGAATGTCACAATCATCTTGGATCCTGGAGTGATCCTTGAGTTCATTCAGTATCTGAAAACTAGTCAGCATTTCTCTAACACCAAAACGTTTCAATCATATGCATAGCTTACTTCCCCCAAATAAGCTTCCTCGCTTTTCGTTGCTCTGAAGGAGGTCGCGTCCTGTCGTAATGGCGGGCTATCATCCATCGTGCGAACCGCCGTCCCAAAGATCAATGTCTATTGAACAAGATCAAGCTCAGTGCTTACCGTGTACTCATTCTGGAATAAACGTCCTTCTGAACGAGAATGTTTGCTCAGTTCGGCCTTGTGTTGGACCATGGAAGAACTCGGATAACATGGGATCCCGATATCTATTTATCCTAATTGTCATTAGTGTAAGTTCCTTAGTTTCGACCTAGTTGATATACCCTTTGATTCCCAGCACTGGGTTTTGTCGGAAGGAACCGACGCACTTACGCAATCCTAGGAAGGAGACTAGAGATTAAGGTATAGATCGAGACACATCGGGATGCACATACGAAGCGATAGGTTAACCTTAGTGAGCAGCGGCAAACTTAGTGGATGGGCCGGCAGTAGATAAATAGGCTGGACCTCTCGTAGTAACCCTCAGTCGTCTACCATAGAGGAGGCACTGAGGTTAGTTCCCTATTCCCCCCTTTTGCTTGTTCATGTGGCTTACGACGTTGTGTAGTCTATTTTTCTATCAGGTTTGAGGATTGTATCACACATCTTTCTTACCAAATGGCTTTTTTGAATCGCCATATAGAACAATCAAGTCCGTCCACGCACAGGAATTGTGGGACATCCGTGATCTAGGAATAATACTAATAATACCTTTCCGATAGAACAGACCAGATGAGTTTCCGTTTTGGTTCAATCACCGCAGTACGTCCAAGATAAGCACATCATGTAAAGTAAACTCTATCTGATTCCTGCACCTCACGCGTGTTGCACTTTATTCATGAATCTGCTTGTTCCTGAATTGATGCTTGAGAAGTATTGTTCCATCACGTTTGAGAATAAACCGATGTTCTTCCTTTCCTTCGTTGAAGGAAGGGAAGCTTGTAGTCTGCATCATTGGTCATGATACATCTTCACAGATGAAACACAAGAGCGGCGACACCATCAACTGATGCTGATCAATAAGCTGAGACTTACTCTGAGATCCGATAGAGGGAGGGCAGGAATGAAGAGATATTCTTCCACAGAAGGAAAAGAATTCAGCCCCCAGTCTCAAACTTGGTGAGTCAGCCATTCGAGTCAGCTTGCACTACGATTTTATGGGAACGAAAGGAACGGTGCTCTTTCTATAGACTTGGGAAACGATCACTGAACCCGGGGAAACAAAAAACCATCATCAGTAACAAATTAAGTTCAGGTGGATCGAGTCTAGTAACAGGTTATGTTTATATCATAGTGTATGTTCCCTTGGATATGACACAGGGCCGAATGGTTCATCTACGGTTCATCTACAGTGTCCCAATTATCGTGGCCAACCAGATCACAGTGCATGTAATGACGGATTTTGTTGCATACTACTGGGCTCGTACTGGATACACTTTCATATCTCAGCATTTACCTGGCATTTAGATCAACAAGTTTGACCATTCCAATTTTCGTTATTTTCATCCGTCCTAATTAATCTCGTCAGACGTCCTTTGGGGCTGACATGGTGTATATTGCACCCTGATGGAAGCGTACACGACCAAACACTCTGAATCTCAAAGATGGACATCACTGATTCTGGTGTCAACCGAGCAAGCACTACCCATAGAAGGCGGCCATCTATCCCCAATGGTTTCATAAACCCGTGTGTTGCTTGAAGAATATGAATTTCCAAGAGCAAGTACTCACATAATATTGCATGTCTTGCCTCAAAATTGATTTGTGACGCTGGATGGTCTTAGGCATCGTCACCAAACGAGAGCAGCTTCCTGCTCTCTTTTTTGGGTCTCTTTTTCAGTTGAACCTTCCTTTCCTTTTCCTTTTCAAATTTTGATTTCAGTTTCTCATTGCTCATCTGAACTGAAGAATCGTTATCGTTATCGGAATCCAGCTGGGAAATTGCTTTTCGTTTACTGGAAGTTTTCGTCGTCGTTTTCTCGGAAGAGAAGGAAAGTCCTTTAGACTTGGAAGATGCAGGTTTCGTAGCATCTTTTACTTTTTCAGATGCACGGACATCATGAGTCCCTTGTGCTGTGTCTGTAGTTTCGGGAAGAGGAGGTAGTCCCTTTTCTGTGATTAAGTTCAGTGACACTGCCGAGAGTACAAAAACAAGAGTCACCTTTCCGCTTGATAGTCTCTACTTCCCTCTCACTAAGATATTTTCCTTCTCTCAAGACAACAATCTGGGGCTTTTCGTCGCCTTCCTCATCACTATCATCGTCTCCTCGTTCATCGTTGCTCCCAGGCTGAGATGCAGGCCTCTTTGGGATTGGAGGACGCCGAGGAATGGGTGGTCGCCCGCCTCCAACATATTCTAACTCCCCATCCTCAAACTGGGGCTCATTTTCGTCTGACGGTAAATCAGATACACCGGCCATACGGTTCTGGAGTTTCTGGAGAAAAGCAGGGACATGAGCCTGGTAACTAAGTTTCGAAGAGAGTTGGTGTCGTGAAAGTTCCTTGGGTCCCATTGAATTTCACTATCAAGTACTGAAGAGCAATTCTCATGATTTTCTCGTGGTTCTGGTTGAATGTTTGGTCCTATTATTGTCCAAAAGTAAGTACTCCATCAATTATGTTACTATCTGCAGAGTCTCATATAAGCTGGCCAAGATAGGTAAAAGTAGCTTACCGTAAGACGTGATTCGACTGGGCGCTGTTTCCAAGAGTGGTATATTTCTGACGAATACGTCGAAGGTGGTTTGAAACCGAAAAAATCATAGCTTCTTCACTGTAAGGCCTCTTGAGCCAATATAGCTGCGCTGGTAAATTTTCGTTGATAGTACCGCTGCCCGAAAAGATAAGCTGAGAGCGTTTCAACACCTTCCCACCTGGATACAGTGGATAGTCATATTTGTTGCCTCCTCGATTCATCTTCAGAATAGCGGGATTTTTTTTATGAACTATTGCCCTATTTTCTCGAGCTCTGTGTTTTGTGTGACTGAGCAAAAAAAGCGCCTGCATATACGTCATTGTGATTGTCTGCATATTTGGAGGACTGAGCATCACAACTTCTGGGAAGTAAGAACAAAACTAGTACAAGTGAGAATTTTGTGAGAATTTTTTACGCCGATAGAGAAGAGGCACAAACTTTATTCCAGGCCTCTTTCTGACCTTGAAGTTGTGCGGACCATTTCCTATTCTGGTCAAATATCATGAGCACTAATTCGTAGATTTTCAGCTTTTGTACTGGGGATCAGACCTCATAAAGACTCCCAAGTTTAAGGTGCTTACCACAGGTTCGTACTTGTCATTCAAGAAACCCAATGCTTCCCAAGCCAGGGAGAATTTGTGCGCTGCTATAGATAGGTTGCTACAGGCCATGCCTGACTGGAGGCAAAGAATCACAGGCTTTTATCATAGCACGATCTATTGTCAAAACAAGGCTGTCAGGCAGCGATGTGTTTTTGTTTTATCATGAATGAATTCATTTGTTTTTCTATTGTTGTATATAAGGTCATTGTAGGTGTGTCCTTGGGGATGTCTTGTTGTATGCATTATGCCATAAATACGTACCCCATTCCCTTTAGTATAAATGTAGTAATGTACAGTTCTCATCTAGATTCCAGTAATTTATGTATATATTATCCGGCTCCGACGTTACCTGTGTTATCTATAGGAAGGGGCCGGGTACTTTATTCATGAAACTGAAAAGGGTATATGCTATTGCCGATACATGAAGCTGTTGAAATACGATCTATGGGGGGAGGGGTACAGATAGCGAATACAAACAACTACGCTACCTATACCTATTTAGAACAATAAGAATATGGAACAAAAATAACATGCATCGCGCTAGCTCGCATGAAATCCAAAATCTAACAAAAACTATCCTGGTGAGTCGAGAAGAATCACCCAGATGT
>Ga0157365_10001111_pt1 | contig 11267 bp, 11 predicted proteins | sample AttsexASBM3_FD_111478 | JGI IMG/M metagenome (GOLD analysis project Ga0157365, IMG submission 111478) | Fungus gardens microbial communities from leaf cutter ant in Ribeirão Preto, State of São Paulo, Brazil - Atta sexdens ASBM3 | ecosystem: Host-associated > Fungi > Mycelium > Unclassified ... | reverse complement strand
CAGGGCAATCCTTACCGCCTCACGGCGAAATTCTTCTGTGTGCGTCACAGCCATGGTTCCGTGCCTCTCCTGATGCGAGCTTAAAACCCTCAATGCACCGGCACAAAACCGTCACAAGTCCACTGCCACTCCACACACCGTGGCGAACAGGGCGGATACGGCGGCCTGACGGCCGATCCGGCGGGTCATAGCGGGCTCGCAATCAGCTGGCTGATCGCCAGTCCGTCCGGATGGTCAGGGTCGCTGACACGGTCGATCGTCACCGTGGCGAGCAGGGTCTGGGTGTTCTGCTGGTTGACGTTCTCGCAGGTCTGGATGAACGGATACTGCACGACATACTGCCGGTGCCCGTTGACGATGGACTGTTTGCGGATCGTCGCAGCCCGTGTCGGCTGCGCGTAGCACAGCAGCTTGGCCTCCTTGAGCTTGGCCAGATTGCCTTGGGCCACGAAAGCCTGCGCAAAGGTGTTCCAGCCGTTCTGCAGGAAGTGTGCGCCGGCCTCGTTCAGCTGGGTCGGATAGTCGCGATAGTTGATGTTGTACGGCTTGAGCGACCAGCGGACCGACCATGACAGGAAATCCTCGGGGCCGAGAATGGGACTGGTCAGGGCCACGGCCGGACGCGGAGCCCCGGCCCCGTCCACGAAGAAATACAGCGGTGGTGGACGGATGCCCCAGGCCCGCACGAGCAGGACCAGCGTGACGATCAGCAGGAGCGTCAGCGCCAGATTGAATTGCAGGCTCCTCTCGACGACCTTTCCCTGAAAATCGGGATCGGACAGCCGACGCGTGAGTGACGCCGAGTTACGGGCCATGACCGGCTCCTTTCGATTTCGACATGATAAGGGGCAGATCCATGGATGACGTCTCCTGACACGGGTGCGAGGCTCCGAAAGTGTCAGGTCATCCTGCGACTCTGCGCCCGGACGGGCGGTTTTTTATTGCTTGTCCCAGTCTTTCTTGGCGTAGCGGCTGAAACGTTCGCCGTTACCGCCTTTCTTCGACCAGAAGACAAAGCCGCTGCCCGAGAGGCATTCGCGACGGCAGTAGCCCATGCGGGCCTCGTTGACCGTGGCCAGCTCCGGTACGAAATCGTCGCGCAGATCCTTCTTGCTGCGACGCGGCAGGCTCAGCCACCAGGCCTGGCTGACGATTGCGCCCCGGGTCAGAAGAAAGTCTTCCGCAATAGCTTCCGAGGTCTGTCCTGCGAAGTGACGCTGCGCGATCTCGTCGCGGGCCTCCGTCGTCCAGATCAGGTGATTGTTTTTCGCCTTGAAGCCGACCACAAGGCCGGTCACGGAGTTGCGGACCTGCCAGCGGCGGTTGCGACGCTCTTTCGGGGAGAGGGTCTGTGCCTGTTGCCAGGTCAGGACAATGGCGGGATCGGAAGGAATACCGGCGAGAGCGGCAGCGGCCCGGTGGGCGGACTGGCGGCGCAATCTGGCGCGGATGCTGGAGAGAGTGCGGCCGAGACGGCGGGCGATGGCAATGGTGGTGTGGCCATTGCTGCGGTCAGCCGTCAGCCGGGCGATCTCGTCTTCGCTCCAGCGGGCGTCGATACGAGGCGGCAGGGCCAGCGCTGCACGTTTTTTGCGGATGGAGTAGCTGGTGCGGCCGAGACTGCGGGCAATGTCCGCAATCCTGACGCCTGTGAGCCATGCCCGGCTCAGACGGGCAATCTCCACTACAGTCCATGGCCGGCCTGTGATGATCGCACCGACAGGAGCCGTGTTGAGGATAAGCCCGCGTTCGCGAGCCAGTGCCTTCAGTTCAAGGCGGTTAATGAACAGGGCTGCGCAGATGCTGGCAGCCGGCACCCGCGCCGCGCACATGCGCTCCAGAATTTCCTGACGCTGCTCTTGTGAAACAGGATTGAGGATCTCCTGCACCAGTTCAATCCGGACCGGTCCGGTAATCGGAGCGAGTGGTTTCGCGATCAGACCAGCATGAAAGAGGCCTGTGGGCTGCGGAGCCTGATGCGTGAACATGGTTGCGAGATCCTTCTGGGTTCAATCCACCAATAACTTGTCGACAAATTACAAATCAATAGGGAAAAACCCTAATCGCTTCGACAAAAACAAAACCAGTTGTGTTTAGTCAGCAAAAAGTTATTTTTTGCAAAAAAAAATCCTCGGACGAAGCCGAGGGTTGTAAAATTCTATATCAAATAGAAATAGAATTTAATTATGTGAGTTGGGCGACAATTTATAAGCGTCTATCATGTCGTCACGAAAAGCATACAAACTATCAATACTACTTGCAATATATCTTATTTTTGTAAAGTACATGTATGGTATCATTTCGTCGGGAATTTTCTCTTTTGGCGAGACAATATAGTCCAGCCTGCATTTCAAATTTCTTGCAATCTTCAGAACGAAATCCATGCGTGGATTACGCATTCCCATTTCAAACTGCATATAACTATGGCTTTTGACCCCCACCATCTCGGAGAAGTCAGAGACAGTAATCTCTCTGAATTCACGTAGTGCTCTAATCTTTTCGCCAAACAATGGAATTTCTGAGGATGGTTTATTATTATAACGGGAGAAATGGTTGTCGGGCAAATAAGGTTTGAACAGATAATCATGAGCCTTGAAGGCTTGGATTGCTGCCGGAAGCGGTGAAACCCTTAAAAGTTCGGCAATTTCTCGCGGCCGAAAGAACTCGATTTCTGGTAGTTTCTCTATATCCCAGGTATCATCCGGAATGATCTCGCAAATAGAAAGTTCGGCTCCCCGCAGGAATCTGATCATCGTTTCGTAGGTAACAAAGCCTATTTTGTTTTCAGCCTTGGATAAAGTTGTTCCTGTTAGACCAGTTCGAAATGAAAGCCCTAAATTGGATGAATCGCTTCCCCGCAATTCCCTGATTTTATTGGAGAAGTTTGTTTTGAATATTTCTTCAACGCTGACTTCTGGTTTGGAATTTTTCTTGGGATTCATATTTTTCTCGTCGGTAACAATCTGAATAATAATTATCTCAAAATCGAGAAGTCAGTCGCAGACTGTCAGCGGATCATCGCCCTGTTCCAGAAGGGAAAATCCTGCATGCCGATCCTGCCGCCTATCCATGTTCATGTAATCCAAGTGACTCCAGACAATGACTATTCCGCGTCTTCGCAGCTTGTTTCGTTTCGTATGACCTCGGACCCCGGAACGCAATCGCAACAGGGCCCTGCTCCCCAGCGTTTCGCCAGTTTGCCACAGAATAAAGCTGTCTATTCCGCTCCTGCTTACCCGAAGTTCCGTCAGGCAACCGGTTTCGGCGTTTCGGTGCCTCTTGCTTTCGCGGTTCGTCAGATCGTCCCTACAGGGGTCCGGGTCGCATTTGCGCCCGGTGTCGACACTGTGGCCCGCGTAGCCTGGCAGGGGGGACGAAGCTGGAATCAGGTCCTCGCTACAACTGTCGCTCAGGCTGGTGACCGGATCGATGTTGGGCATAACAGCGTGACTATCCTTAAAAGGCATCCGTAGTCGCAGAGAGGACTGTTTTGCTGTGCGGGCCATCTTCCGCAGGAGCCCAGTCCCATGCCGCCCCCTACCCTTTCCGAGACCCGTTCGCCGTCTGCCGTAAACCTGAAGCTTGCCCAGCCGGATCTTGTCAACGTGCTGCTCAGCGCCCGACCGGAGACCGTCGAGGATCAGGGCCGCCTGATCGACATGCTCAGGCTCAGTCTCGAGACCTGTCCTCCTGACAGGCGCCCTGCCCTGATCAACCTGATCGGCCGGATGCAGGAAGGAGGCACTCTGCTGGAAGCTGTGATGGAGCGCACCGATCCGGTTCTTATGGCGTGGCTCGAGGCCAGGCAGCGCCAGGACCGCTACCGCACGATCTTCGGACCGGATCGCATGGCCCTGTTGCACAGGCTGCTCAGTGACCGGGAGGCCATGCCATGATCCGTTCCCTTCCTCTCCGGCAGGGAACGTTGGCCCTGATTGCGATCATGGCCACCGCGACCGCCAATGCCCAGTCGGCCTCCGGCAGCAGCACGACTACCGGCAGTGTCGGATGTGCCGCACTGGTGCAGGCCTCCACCGATGCCGTCAATGCGCGTATCCAGTCCAATGACGCTTATGAGGCACAGCCAAGCAGCGTCAGCGGCCTCAGCTGCCTGGGTAATTTCTTTAACGGAACCGGTCTCAATCTTGTCTCGAATTTCCTCAATCCGAGCAGCCTGATTCAGCAGGCCATCGGCCAGGTCGAGGGACAGATCTGCAATGCTGCCCAGTCGGAATGGCAGAAGACGGTCGGTTCGGCGTCACAGTGCGGCCTCAGCCTCAATGGCGTAAATATGGGGCTCAACATCCCCACCAGTGGTGGCCTGATGTGTCCCAGCCTTAGCTTCGGCGGCAGTGGTCCGCAGATCGGCTCTCTTGGCGCAACTGTTGGCGGTGGCACGAACATGTATGTCAACGGCTCCCAGAAGCTGCCGCTTGGTTACATCATGAACACCAGTAATTCCGATGAAGGGCTGTTCTGATGAAAAGACCTTCCGGCCCGCTCGTAGCCATGATGCTCTGCACCACCATTATGGTCGCGGCCCCCCGACCGGCCTCAGCCGCGTTTTTCGATAGTGCCATCATCGTGGCGGCTGTGAATACCATGAATCAGGCCATGAACCGGGTCATCAGCTCGATCGGCAACCAGATCTCTAGCACCGTCTCGAGTTCGGTCTCTGACCTCAGCAATCCCAATTCCCTGTCCACCATCATGTCAAAGGGCTTCGAGCAGAACGCCAATTACTCCAAGGCGCAGGTCGGTGCCCAGCAGCGGATCGCCGATGCCCAGAATACGGCCATGGCGGGATTTCAGAAGCGGATCCAGGATGCGAACATCCGTGACGAGCACATGATGAACCCGGAGTTCTGTGCCGGTCTGGACACCCAGCAGGCCATGATCGCGGCGTCGAAGGCCGCCCGTAGCGGTGTAGAGGCAATCGCCATCATCACCGACGCACGCGGCGAAAGCGGCAAGGGCACCCCATCCTACTACGGGGCAGGCCAGGGGGTTGCCGCCAACATGGCCCTGCATGCTTCCCGTTACTGTTCGCAGGAGGACGTCGATGTAGGGATCTGCTCTTCCGTCTCAACCATGCCCAATGCCGACCAGCATGCCCTGTCCCTGTTCGGACAGGATACGCTGTCGGAATCCGGGGGGATTGAGGCCGCCAATGACTATGCGACCACTCTGATCCAGCCGGTATCCCCGGCCGCGATCCGGGGGCAGGAACTCTCGAGCACGACCGGTCGGGAGCTGGCCCTGAAACGGCGCTCCTACAACAGCCGCATGTCCCTGGCGCGCTACGTCATGACATTCATCACAAGCCTTGAATCCCCCAATGTCACGCTGAACGACACCCAGCAGGCCGAACTCGTGTCCGAGGGCCTGCCGAAAGTCACACAGGCCTCGTGGCTGCAGATTATGAGCCTCGAGGTCAGCCGCCGTGTCTCGAACGTGGCCTGGAATGCCTCCCTGCAGGGCATGCCGCCCGCGACCGTCATGCGTGAGATCGCCATCGAACAGGCGCAGTCCAATTATCTCGCCCTGCAGAACTACCGCATGCAGATGCTCAACGCCTCCCTTCTCGCAACCCGTGTGGCGCAGCAGGAGGAAGCGGCGATCATACATGAACCCCTCCCGATGCCCTCTCCCAACCTGAGCAATGGACAATAATTATGGACACCACGACCACTGCCGGACAGGATCTTGCCGATGTGCTGCGGCATATCGAGCGTGTTGCACCCGCCCTTGAACAGGCCAGTCCGCGCCTGCTCGAAAAAGTCCGGGCCATGCAGGAAGCCGCCGGCCAGCCAGGTGCAGAGCAGAACCACTCCCTCAGGACCGGTGTGGCGCAGGCCCTGCAGGACGTGGAGCGACTGGGGATCGGCCCAGTCCTGCCATATGACCATGCGCTCCGTCAGGAAATGACCGAACGGGCCACTACCCATGCCGGGGTCCACATTGGAGAGATCCGGCAGTTACTGGCCCGGACAGCAGAGATCGGAGACCAGAAGACTGTCAATGGGATCCGTGACCTGGCCCGGGATGCGGCCTCTCTTGGAGATAATCAGGAACACCCTGACGTTCTTGACCGGGCCGAACATCTGCTCCGGCATATCGGACGCGCCGATACGGCCCCTGATCATGCAACCGTACGACCCAACCATGACGCTGCCCCCCCTCCGCCGGAGCCGGAGCGTCGGGATCCCAGACTGCACGCCTCTCCGGGGGGTGGACAAATCCCTCAGGACCCGCATCAGCCTGAACGATCTTCTGACGCCTCCCCACAGACGCGTACCAGCCGTCCCTCTGTCGCGGATCCAGAGACACCGGGACGCGCGGAGCCAACAATTCAGGATCCTTTCTCACGGACCGAAGCAGGGCCGCAGGGTGCAATGCGTCAGACACATCCACCTGGACAGTCACCGGAGAGCGACAAGGGAAAGAATAAAGACAAGGACGCAGAGGCGGATGACAAGCTCGTGCTTACGGTCCCGGCCGCGAGCGCGATGTCACGTCTGGCGGCGGCTTTCCGGCCAGCCCCGGATACGACGGAACGCCCGATCGATCCCGCCTGGATCAAAAGGCTCAAGGATTTCGAGACCCAGGGCGTCAGGCTGCAGGAGGAGCAGGTTCTCGACCAGACCGCGAAGGCCGGCCAGAGGGTCAAAAATGCGTTCGAGGCCCTCCGGTCGGAGCCGGCCTCGACCGTCATGGCCGAATTTTCGGATGCAGCCAGAAATCACGAACACGGCGCGGCCGGCGTGATTGCCGAAATGAAGGAAGGTGGCCGCTATGCCGGTCTGCATGCCGCCATCCAGAAGGAGCAGGGAACCCATCAGGCTTTTGCGGCGCAGATGCAGGAGGCGTCCAGTGCCTTGGCCAATTACGGACGTCATCGGGAGATGGCGGATGGCATCGGTGCCCGTCGACCGGATCAGGGTGAGCAGATCAGCAGGCGTTTTGCCCAGATGGACGCGGATATCCATGATCTGGCCGGGAAGGTGCCGGGAAAGGAGGCCGGACGCTCGTTTCGTGACGAGATGAGCGAGAAGGCCCGGGAGATCGCTGAAAAGGCCGTCGAGATAGTCCGGAACCTGTTCGGGGCCAGACGGGAAAACGCGCCCTCCATGGGCGGATAAGGGAGGCCATCATGATACAGTTGCTGCGCCGTCTGGCAGTCCGAATGCCTCGTGTCCTGTTCCCGCTGGCGACTGCCGTGATGGCTGGTGCAGCTCACGCCCAGTCCACGACCGGAGGTGGATCTTCCTCCTCTGGCGTGACATGGAATATGCTGTCGCCCGGAGATGACTGGGCGGCCTCGGTCATCCGCTCGGTGTTTCCGGTCTACGGGCAGACCGGCGGCACCACCAACACGATCGGCCCGGAGGCCACGGTGATCGGCTCGATGCTGGGCGACCTGTCCGGTTTCGTGATGGCCATCGGCATGGCCTACATGACCTATGCCTGGTTCATGCACATGCACCGCGCGGCCGAGACATCCCGTCTGCTCGGGAATAACCAGACTTCCATGAGCATCGTACGGATCGGTTTTGCCGCGATCATGATGTTCCCGATGCCAAGCGGCTTCTCCACCGGCCAAGCGGCTGTCGTACAGGGCTCCCTGTGGTCCATCGGTATGGCGCGCACGCTCTACACCCACGCCGTGCAGGCCATCGGGCCGAGCGGCAAGGTGATTGCAGCCCCCATGATCCCCGGCACGAAAAGCATCGTCGCCGGACTGATCGAGGCCGAGATGTGTCGCAATCTTGTCAATCTAGCTGCCAACCAGCCGGATCTGATCCCCGATCCGCTCGGCAACAAGCTCCTGTTCGGCACTACGGTCCGGTATAGCTATCAGATGGGCCTGTCTCTGGGGACGCCGACCTGCGGCACGATTGATCTCACTGTGCCAGCACCGGGCACGTCGATCCTCGGGGTCCCGATCGATAGCGCGGGTATCCAGCAGCAGGTTCTCCAGAGCGTTCTGGAGAGTCAGATCGCCCCGCAGGTCGCGACGATTGCAAAACGCTTCTGGCTCAGCCGGGACACGTCCGATCTGGGTGGTCTGGCAGCCATCGTGGTCAGTGCGACCAACAGCTACAACACCCAGCTGACGCAGCAGGCGGAGGCCATCCGGGCCAAACTGCAGCAGGCCGTACAGTCGGACAGCGTCAACTGGTCTGGCACATCCAATAGCTCCAATACGAAGATGAACCAGCTGACGGCCCTCGGCTGGACCGGAGCCGGGGCCTACTATCTGGAGTTTGCCCGTCTCAATGGCGAAACGCTGTCGATCATGGCCAATATTCCCTCCATCACCCGGCCGACTTTCGGGGGACTGGGACCGTCCCTGGCTCTGGACATCGTGCCGCAGATGAAGTCGGTGATGCTGTTTACGCAGAGCATTGCCGAGACTGCGGAGACGGCGGACAACGGAGCTGTCAGCGGCGGGAACAACGAACTGTTCAACGGGGTGCAACCCAACGGGGACGGTGCGGGAATCCTGTCCCAGATCGCCAGATCCCTGCATCTGACGGACCGCGTGCTCAATCTGTTCGTCAACATGATCGAGCCTCCGAACGGAATGGGCACACAGAATGCCTACTGGGTCGACCCGTTCGGTAACCTGATGCAGCTGGGTAATACCATGATTACAACAGCACTCCTGACGCTGGGAACAGCGGCCGTGCTGGGCAGCGGGGTCGGCACGGCGGGCCTGATCGGGGGCTCGGTCGTCACGGGGAATTTTGCCGCGGCTGCGGGGGCGGCCCTTGGGCATGTAGCTGTACAGTTCCTGAGCGGTCCCATCACAGTAGGCTGCATGGCCCTGCTGATCCCCGGACTGACGCTGACCTTCATCCTGCCGATGGTGCCGTGGATCATGTGGATGGCCGCCGTGACCAGCTGGCTGGTCATGGTCTGCGAAGCCATGATTGCCGTGCCGCTGTGGATGCTCGCGCATATGACAGTTAACGGGGAGGGCCTGCACGGTCATGCCCGGGCCGGGTATGCCCTGCTTTTCAATATCCTGTTCCGCCCGACACTGATGTTGTTCGGTCTGTTCCTCAGCTACTTCGTGTTTGATGCAGTCTGCTACCTGATGCACATGACATTTGGGATTGCGGCCGGCTTCGTGATCTCGCGTGGCTGGTTCATCACGAACCTGCTGGGTCTCGTGGTGCTGCTGGCGCTCTACGTCATGGTTCATATCACCCTGGCGCTGGTCTCGTTCCGGCTGATCGCCATCCTGCCGGACCGCGTGCCTGCGATGATCGGTTTCGGAATGGACGGCCGCATTGACGTTGACACCTTTGCCCGTGATGCCGCAGTGGTGGGTATGGGCGCGTCCCTGAAGTCGATTGAAACCTCCCTGCAGACAATGGTACCGAAGCCTCAACAAGGCAACACTAACCAAAAGACGCAGAACCTGAGTAAAGCGACTGATACGACGCTTGGTAAGATAACCTGAAAGGAAAGCCTGTGAGCGGTGATGGTCTGAGCGGTTGGGCTGGATTTGCTCTCGGGCAAATGTCGGCAGATCTTAACCGCAGTCGTCTAGAGTTGGTCAGGAACCTTCGTGCGCCGCGAAATAACAATTTCGATATAATTGCAGGTAAACTACAAGAGTGCCTTGATTATATTAACGAGCAGAAAAAAGTTTTGGCGCAGCGAAAGGCGAGGATTGCGTCTCTTGAAGCTGAACTGGCCGATCTGAAGACCTGGCACGCTGACCTGAGCGTCTCGAACGAACGACTAAAGCGTGATTACAATGTGCTGTATGACTGGGGAGACGGTATGGTCGTCACAGTGAAACGATATCAGGATCTCTACGGACCACTCCCGGCGCAGCCAAAAAATAGCGGTCAATAGTCGCAGGCCCCTCTGACAGGATCTCCGGAGTTAGTCCGGAGATCCTTTTTTATGCGCCGTTTGCTGCTGCTGTTGTCCTCTGCCTCCTGTCTGGTCGGGACGCCCGCCCTCGCCGCCTCGCAATGCGCGGCCCCTCTACCGGCTGCACCTGTCGTGACTCCCCCCTTGACAGCTACCCCGTCCGCATCGCCGCCCGTCACGCCAGAGACCCCGATTATTCCCGCACAGGGCGATGCTGTCGCGCATCTGAAAGTCGCCGGTTCCTCACTCGACTGGCAAACGCCCGCCTATGGATGGGCCGTTGGGGTCCTGCGCCAGACGGATCAGGTGATGCTATTCATGACACCCCAGGATCATCGCTACGTGATTGGTGGCACAATCATCCCGGTCCCCTACGCCCGCCTGCGCGAAATGATGGGGCACCGGGCTACAGATCTTAAACCTGTTCTGGGGGTTCCGGGCATGTTCGTGACCGAAGGCGACCATTTCCGGATCGTGTATGCCAGCCCTGATGGTCGGGCGGCCATGACGGGCACATTGTGGGATGCGGCTGGGAAGAACATCACACGCCAGCAGATCCGTTTCATTCCGGGGGCCGTGCCGAACGTAACCCTGTCCGGACCACAGATGCCCGGCACGGCCTCTCTATACGCAGGAGAGATCGGCTCGCCTCATGCTCCCGAGGTCATGATGTTCATCGATCCGCGGTGCATGTATTCCATGCGAGCCCTTTCGGCCCTGCAGCCTGCGGTCGATGCCGGCAGGATCCGCCTGAAGGTCATTCCGCTGTCGCTCCTTGACTATGAGGATCAGGGCGCCAGCACGCTGTATGCCAGGGCCATGGTGTCCCAGCCCGCCGGCAGCATGGTTCAGGCCTGGTCATCCGGGTCACTTGACCGTTCATTGTCCAGCCCGGCCCCTGATGCAGCGGCCCGACTGGAGGCCAACATGGTGGCTGCCCGTGATGTGTCTGTTCGTGGCACACCGACCTTCTTCTGGAAGCACGGGGATGGAACCGTCGGCCGCCTGGATGGTGTGCCCACGGATATTGCGGGCTTTATCGCGAAGGTGACACTATGAGCCATGTGACGCGCAAGCCGTCCCGCGTGCGTCGGACCGGGCGGCTGGTATTCGGATCGCCCGCGCGTTTTGTCGGGCGATCGGAAATCCGGGACGGCTACAGGCTGATCGAGGCTCTGGGACAGGTTGTGCGCAAAAACGGCGAGCCGATGTCCCGCAATGAGGTCGTCACGCATGCCGATGGGCGGATCGACCTTGAGGCCACTGCGATACGGTATGATGTCAGTATGGTCGCGATCAAGGTTTATCTTGATCGCCAGCAGACCCTGTCCTGCAGGCGGGTCTGGTACGGGGTGGCCGTGGTGGTTCTGCTG